>Ga0207694_10000042_pt1 | contig 177961 bp, 160 predicted proteins | sample KBSC34metaG_FD_184353 | JGI IMG/M metagenome (GOLD analysis project Ga0207694, IMG submission 184353) | Corn rhizosphere microbial communities from Kellogg Biological Station, Michigan, USA - KBS C3-4 metaG (SPAdes) (version 2) | ecosystem: Host-associated > Plants > Roots > Rhizosphere >... | reverse complement strand
GCGGAAGCCGCGGATCTTCACCTGGAAGTCGTTGCGCCCCAGGAACTCGATGGTCCCGTCCGCGCGCCACCGCCCCAGGTCGCCCGTGCGGTACAGCCGCGACCCCGGCGACGCGCCGAACGGATCGGCCACGAAGCGCTCCGCCGTCAGCTCCGGCCGGCCGTGGTAGCCGCGCGCCACCCCGGCTCCGCCGATGTACAGCTCGCCCACCACCCCCACCGGCACCGGCTCGCCGCCGCGGCCCAGGAGGTAGATCCGCGTGTTCGCGATCGGCCGGCCGATGCAGGGGTCGCCCGGCTCGTCGGCCCGGCACGCGTGCAGCGACGCGCAGACGGTCGCCTCGCTCGGGCCGTAGGCATCGACCAGCACCCGCCCCGGCGCCCACCGCCGCACCAGCGCCTCGCGCACCACGTCGCCCGCCAGCACCAGCGTGCGGACCGGCTCCAGCGTTTCGCCCTCGGGCATCGAGTCGAGCAGCGCCGGCGGAAGGACCACGTGGGTGATCCCGTGCCGGTGCACCGTCTGCCCCAGCGCCTCGCTGGTCAGCAGCTTCGCGCGCGGCGCCAGGTAGAGCGTGGCCCCGCGCGTGAGGGTGCGGAAGACCTCGAACACGCAGGCGTCGAAGCTGAAGGCCGAGAACTGCAGGACCCGGCTCCCGGGCTCCAGCGCGAAGCCGGGGAAGTGGGTGTTGACCAGGTTCACCACCCCGCCGTGCGTGGCCATCACGCCCTTGGGCGTGCCGGTGGAGCCCGAGGTGTAGATCATGTAGGCCAGGTGGTCCGGGCCGAGCGCCCCGCGCTCCGGGTTGGTGGCGGGCTCGTCCCGCCAGGTGGGCGCATCGAGCTCCACCACCTCCATCCCCAGCCCGTCGAACAGCCCGTCGGCCGCGGCGGCGACGGAGGCCTGCGTCAGCACCACGCCGGGGGCGCCGTCCTCGAGCATGGTGCGCAGCCGGTCGGCGGGATATCCCGGGTCCAGCGGCACGTACGCGCCGCCCGCCTTGAGCACCCCCAGCATCCCCACCACCATCTCCAGGCCGCGCTCCACGCAGATCGCCACGCGCGCGTCGGGCCCCACGCCCAGCCCGCGGAGGTGGTGCGCCAGGCGGTTCGCGCTCCGGTTCAGCTCGTCGTACGTCAGCGCCTCGTCCTCGAAGACCGCCGCCGCCGTGCCGGGCGTTCGCGCCGCCTGCGCCTCGACCAGCTCGTGGATGCAGCGGTCCGCCGGAACCTCCGCTTCGGTCCGGTTCCACGCCTCCAGCACCAGCGCGCGCTCCGCCTCGCCGAGCAGCTCCAGCCGCGAGAGCCGCGCGTCCGCATCCGCGGCGACCTGCTCCAGCACCCGCTCCAGGTGGACGAGCATCCGCTCGACCGTGCCGCGCTCGAAGAGATCGGTGCTGTAGGTCAGCCCTCCCCGCAGCCCGCCCGCGGTCGACGTGAGCATCAGGTAGAGATCGAGCTTGGCGCTCCCGCGGTCCGCCTCGACTTCGCTCACGCGCAGCCCCGGGAGCGCGGCTCCCTCGCCGCCGGCGTTCTGCAGCGTCAGCATCACCTGGAAGAGCGGCGTGTGGCTCATCGACCGCTCGGGCTGCAGCTCGGCCACCAGGCGCTCGAAAGGCACCTCCTGGTGCTCGTACGCGCCGAGCGTGACCTCCCGCGCCCGCCGCAGCACCTCGCGGAAGGTCGGGTCTCCCGAGAGGTCGGTCCGCAGCACCATCGCGTTGACGAAGAAGCCGATCAGCGCCTCGACCTCCTTCCGCGTCCGCCCCGCGATCGGGCTCCCCACGACGACGTCGTCGCTCCCGCTGTACTTCGACAGCAGCACCTGCCAGGCGCCCAGCAGCACCATGTACAGCGTCGCGCCCTCGCTCCGCCCCAGCGCCTGCAGCCGCTCCACCAGCGCGGGGGAGAGCTCCACCGGAGCCTTCGCGCCCCGGTACGTCCGCACCGCCGGGCGGGGACGGTCGGTGGGCAGCTCCAGCAGCTCCGGCGCGCCCGCCAGGCGCTCCCGCCAGTACGCGAGCTGCCGCTCCAGCACCTCGCCCTCCAGCTGCTCGCGCTGCCACACCGCGTAGTCGGCGTACTGCACCCCCAGCTCGGGGAGCGGCGACTCACGCCCCTCGCGGTACGCCTCGTACAGCACCGACAGCTCCCGGTAGAGCACCCCCATGCTCCACCCGTCGCTGACGATGTGGTGCTGCGAGAGCAGGAGCACGTGCTCCTCCGCGCCCAGGCGCAGCAGGCCGGCCCGGAAGAGCGGGCCCGCCGAGAGGTCGAACGGCCGCGCCGTACCCTCCGCCAGGAGTTCCCGCTGCACCTCCGCCTCGCGCGCTTCTTCGGGGAGATGGGAGAGATCCTTCCGCGTCAGCCGGAAGCCGCCGAACGGAGCGATCACCTGCCGGGGGGTGCCGCCCTGCTCCCGGAAGGTGGTCCGCAGCGCCTCGTGGCGCCGCACGATCTCGCCCAGGCCCCGCTCCAGCGCCTCCACGTCCAGCGCGCCGCGCAGGCGCAGGGCGAAGGGGAGGTTCCAGGAGGTCCCCGGATCGAAGCGGTCCACGAACCAGACCCGCTCCTGCGCGAACGACGCCGGCGGCGGCTCCGTGCGCGCCACCGGCACCACGGGCGGCAGCACCGGCACCCCCGCGCGGCGCATCTCCTCCACGCGCCCGGCCATCTCCGCCACCGTGGGTCCCTCGAAGAGCGCCCGCAGCGGCAGCTCCACCCCAAACAGCTCACGGACCCGCGACACCACCCGCGTGGCCAGCAGCGAGTGCCCGCCCAGGCCGAAGAACTCGTCGTGCACCCCCAGCCGCTCCAGGCCCAGCACCTCCGCCCAGATCCCCGCCAGCACCTCCTCCACGGGGGTGCGCGGCGCCACGTACGTCTCCTCGTCCGACGTGAAGTCCGGCGCCGGCAGCGCCTTGCGGTCCAGCTTGCCGTTGGGGTTCACCGGGAACGCGTCCAGGTGGACGAACGCGGCCGGGACCATGTACTCCGGCAACCGCTCGGCGAGGTGGGCGCGCAGCGCCGCCGCGCCCGCCCGGTCACCCACGTAGTAGGCCACCAGCCGGGGGTCGCCGACCTCCCCGTCGCGCGCCACCACCACCGCCCCGCGCACGGCCGCATGCTTGGCCAGCTGCACCTCGATCTCGCCCAGCTCGATGCGGAACCCGCGCACCTTCACCTGCGCGTCGCCGCGGCCCATGAACTCGATCGTACCGTCCGGCAGCCACCGCCCCAGGTCGCCCGTCCGGTACAGCCGCGCGCCGGGCACCGCGCCGAAGGGGTCAGGGAGGAAGCGCTCGGCCGTCTGCCCCGGGAGCCGCCGGTACCCGCGCGTCACCCCCACGCCGCCCAGGTACAGCTCCCCGGTCACCCCGACCGGCACCGGCTCTCCGGCTCCGTCCAGCACGTAGATCGTGGCGTTCGCGATCGGGCGGCCCGGCGGCATGGAGCGGCCGGGGTAGCTCGCCAGCTCCGCCCGGGCGAAGTGGTGGGCCGTGATCCCGGTCGCCTCCGTGGCGCCGTACGGGTTCAGGAACACGGGACGGGGCTCCGGCACCCGCGCCAGCTGCCGCGGGTACAGCGGCTCCCCGCCGAAGACCACAATCCGCAGCCCGCCGATCGCCTTCCCCCCGTCCGCCTCGACCAGCGCCTGGAAGCCCGTCGGCGTGAGGTTCATCATGGTGATCCCCGACACGACGATCTGCGCGGCGATCCTGCCGGGCTCGAACGGCTCGCGCGCCAGGTGCAGCCGGCCGCCCACGAACAGCGGGGCCACGAGGTTCCGCTGCGTCAGGTGAAAGCTGAAGGAGGTGACGACCAGCACCGAGTCGCGCTCGGAGATCCCGGTGGCGCCCAGGTACCAGTGCAGCAGGTTCGACGCGCCCCGGTGCGTCATCTCCACTCCCTTGGGGCGGCCCGTGGAGCCCGAGGTGTAGATCACGTACGTCAGGTTCTCCGGGGACAGCGCGGCGCGCTCCGGGTTGGTGGCCGGCTGGCTTCCCCACCCCGCCGCATCCTCGTCCAGCGCGAGCAGGGGCAGCTCCAGCCCCGCGAGCCGCCCGGCCACCGAACCGTGCGTGAGCACCACCACCGGGGCGCTGTCCCGCACCATGTCCAGCAGCCGCTCCCGCGGATAGCCCGGATCGAGCGGCAGGTACGCGCCCCCCGCCTTCAGCACCCCCAGCACGGCCACCACCAGCTCGAACCCGCGCTCCACACAGATCCCCACGCGCACGTCCGGCCCCACGCCGAGCTCCCTCAGGTGGTGCGCCAGCCGGTTCGCCCGCCCGTTCAGCTCCCCGTACGTCAGCTCCCGGTCTTCGTAAACCACCGCCACCGCGTCCGGCGTGCGCTCCACCTGCGCCTCGAACCGCTCGTGGATGTACGACTCGGTGGGATACGGCGCCTCCGTGCGGTTCCACTCCTCCGTTACCAGCCGGCGCTCCTCGTCCGACAGCAGCGTCAGCCGGTCCACCGCCCGCGTCTCGTCCGCCGCCATCCCCGCCAGCACCCGGCGCAGGTACCCCGTGTAGCGCTCCACCGTCTCCCGCTCGAACAGCGCCGCCGCGAACACCACCTCTCCCGCGACCCGGCCCCCCTCTTCCCACAGCTCGAGCGACAGGTCGAGCCCGGCCGTCGAGCGAGGCTCCACGGTGTCGATCTGCAGGCCGGGCAGCTCCACGCTCCCGGCTGCGTCCCGCCACGCGAACGCCACCCGGAAGAGCGGCGTGGCCGACGGCTCAAGGGGAAGGTCCTGGTTCCGCAGCGCCCCCCGCACCCGCGCCTCGACTCGCCCCACCAGCTCCGCGGCCGTGGGCGAGCCCGACAGCTCCACCCGCACCGGCAGAGGGTGCTCGAAGCAGCCGATCAGCCCTTCCACCTCCCCGCGCCCCCGGCTCCCCGTGGAGGTGCCGATCACCAGCTCCGTCTGCCCCGACAACCGGCCCAGCACCACGGCCCACCCTGCCAGCAGCACCGTGGAAAGCGTCGATTTTTGGCGCATTCCGAGCGACTTGAGCCCCGCGGTCGTCTCTCCATCCAGCTCCAGCCGCACGACGGCACCGGCGTGGTCCGGCTCCGCGGGGCGCGGGCGGTCCGCCGGCAGCTCCAGCGGCTCCGGCGCGTCCGCCAGCGTCTCCCGCCAGTACTCCGCCTGCTCCCGCAGCACTTCGCCGTCTGCCAGCCGCCGCTGCCGCGCGGCGTAGTCCGCGTACTGCACCGGCAGCGCCGGCAGCGGGTCGGCCTCCCCACGGAGGAAGGCCGCGTACAGCACGCCCAGCTCATGGGCGAAGACGTCCAGGGACCGCGCGTCGGAAACCAGGGGATGCAGGGTCACCAGCAGCACGTGATCCCGTGCTCCCAGGCGGATGAGGCGCCCGCGGACGAGCGGCCCCCGCTCCAGGGTGAACGGGGCGTCCGCCTCCTCGGCCGCCATCCGGCCGAGCTCCGCCCGTGCCCCGGGCTCCGCGTGCCCGCTCAGGTCGTGCTCCAGGAGAAGGAACCCGCTCTCCTCGACCGGCGCGATGCGCTGCTCCGGCTCGCCCCCCACCACCCGGAACGTCGCGCGGAGCGCGTCGTGGCGCGCCACGATGCGCTCCAGCGCGCGGCGCAGCGCCTCCCGGTCCAGCTCGCCTCGCAACCGGCACCGCCAGGGGATGGGGTGCCCTGGGCCAGGACCTCCCGGCTGCTCCAGCAGCCAGGGCCGCTGCTGCGCGAAGGACAGCGGCAGACCTCCGCCCCGGTCCGCGGGCTCGGTCTCCGGCAACTCCGCCCGGACCGCGCTCACCGTCGCCGACAGAGGTGTGGAGGATGTCCGATCAGCAAGCACGTCCATGGCCTGCTTTCACACAAAAAAAGCTCGTAAGGCGCGAAGTTGCAGCGTTATGCCGCCAAGGGGATCCCCTGACTTGCCAGCTTCAAATAAATCCCGGCACTCGCGCGTGGCCGCACGACCCTCAATCCAGGAGATTGGTCTCATACGATGGCCGAAAACTAGCTAAGCTCATGGTACTTCCCCCGCTCATGTAAAGTCAATACTCTTCAACAAAAGCTGGCGGTAATCTGATGAATGTGTGTACTTCATGAGAACCCGGCGGTCGCGCTCGGGCTCACGCTGGCGGATCGCGGAATACGCGGTCGGCTGGCTGGTCGCGCCGGTACGACCCATTCTGCTCGACCCCCGATAAACCTCCGGCTTTGCGTCTGGTCGAATTTACGCTTCGACACCGCTTTCCCCGTCTTCCCTCGCCTCCAGCATTGAATCGATCAACCCCTCTGACACGGTGTCGAAGCGGTACGCGATCGGGCCGAGTTTCATGACGGCTGCATTGGGCTCCGGCTCGTGGCGGCGTCGACGAAACCTGACTGTAGCGCAGCAAAAGCGTCTCACGCAGAGGCACGGAGGCACGGAGAACCGCTTGGCCTCTTCGTGCCTCTGCGTCTCTGCGTGAGACCCGTTCCGTCAGGATCTGTGGAGATCAAAGCCGCACCGCCGCAGCTCGCCGAGCAGATCGGCGGCGTCGATCTGCTGGTGCGGCGCGAGGACGCCGGTGTGCGGAACGCGGCCTTCGGCGAGCGCGCGCACGGCAAGCGCGGCGGGGATCACCGCCAGGCGGTACTCGTCCCGCGGCGCGGTGAGGACGAGGCGCACGGTGTGGCCGGCCGCGTCTTCCACCTCGCAGCCGAAGCCGCCGTGCGCGCGGGCGACGCGCCGCGCCAGCGGGAGCGCGACCGGCAGCGCACGCCGCAGCGCCGCGCGAAGGGGAGCCGCCCGCGCCGCCAGCGCGAGCGCCGCCGCCACCCCGGGCACGTTCGGGTCGACGTACGCCTCCACCGTCCGCAGCGTGGGATGAGACCGGGTGAGGAGCACCCCGTCCGGCGTGTCGAAGAGCCAGCCGCGGCGCGGGCCGAGCGGGGTGCCGCCCGCCCAGCGGCGGGATGATCCGAAGCCCCTCTCCACTTGCGGCGCGCCGTCGCGGAGCACCGTCAGCGGGGCGCCCACCGTGGAGAGGAGCGACGCCGCGGTCCCCCTGACGGCGGTGTGGCGCGGCGTGGGGACGAGGAAGGCGGTCAATCGGACGGGCTCGGAGATGCCGCTCCACGCGATCATCGCGTGCGACACGGCGGACGCGGTGCTGCAGGCGGGGAGGATGCGCACGCCGGCCGCCGCGGCGCGCCCCGCCAGCGGCAGCAGCCGCCGCACGTACGCCGACGCGTCGGCCAGGTCCACCAGGTCGAAGCCCACCTCCACGGCCGCCTCGGCGAGGGTGGTGCCGCGCGCCTGGTACGGCCCCGCGGCGTCGAGCACCACGTCGTCCGGGCGCAGGGCGCGGCGCAGCGACTCGGCGGACTCGGCATCCACCGCCAGGTCGGCGTTGCGCCGCGCGGCGGTCGCCACCGGCACGCCCGCCGCGCGCAGCTCGGCCACCGCGGCGGCGCCGAAGAAGCCCGTGCCGCCCAGCACGACCACGCGCCTCATCGCAGCGCGCGCGGGAGGAGCAGCGCGAGGAGGACCAGCGCGGGGAAGAGCACGCCGGACGCCGCCACCAGCCCCGCGGCCCACCCGACCGCGCCGCACACGCTCAGCGCCACGCCCGCCACCCACACCACCCACGCCAGCGCGCGCACCCGCCCCGGCAGGCCGGGCGTGCCCAGCGTCAGCACGATCCCCGCGGCGGTGTAGAAGCCGTTCGCGAACACCGACGTGAGCACCGTCCCCAGGCGCTGGACGTGCTCGAAGCGCGCCGCATCGTCCGTCAGCAGCGGGAGCCAGCCCACGTACAGCGCCTCGCCCGACAGGTCGCACGCGAGCCCCGCGGTCGCCAGCACGACCACGGCCAGCGCGGCGCGGCGGCTCCGCAGGGTGCGCGACCACCAGGCGTAGAGCACCAGCACGCTCATCCCCGCCAGCATCCACACCGCGAACCCGGCGCGCCACGCCGCCGCGTGCGCCTGCACGTACGCCATGCGCGCCGCCAGCCGCGGCTCGGCCTCGGTTCCGCCGCGCAGCACCAGCAGCATCGCCACCCCGGCCGCCGCGTGCAGCGCCGCGCAGGCGTATGGCGCGAAGGCGAGACCGTGACGGGTGCGGGAGCTCATCCTGGCTGGAAGGGGCGGGGGAATCTCACGGCAGAGACACGGAGCCGCAGAGGTTCATCCCATCCGGAGCAAGGTCCAGGCAGCGTCGGCGCACATCGCACGAACCCTCCACACGAGGCCGACGACCCAGGAACGGAAAGCGGGGACGCGCATCATCGGCGCGTCCCCGCTTCCACGTCAACCCCCGACTCGTCGCTTCAGGAGGGGGTGTCTGATACCAGTTCCGTCGATCGATTGTGCATTCCGCAAGGAAGAAGGCCAATCCGTAGGCCCGAGGTGCCACGGGTGCCGGCCGCGCGCCCGGCCTCCTCGCCGTCACCCGCCAGCCGCCCGCAGGCTGAGCACGCCCAACTCGAAGAGCGACCGCGCGTCGGGGTCGAGCGCCTTCAGCTCCGCGCAGGTCCGGCCGGGCAACTCGGCGAGGGCGCGCGCCTGGCCCGGGTTCAGGACGACGCCGCGGAGGTCGGAGACGACGATGCCCGCCGCACGGTCGTGCTGGCGGACGAGCGGGCCGAGCTCCACCCGCAGGGACTCGAAGTCGAGCAGCGGGGCCTCGGGCAGCGCCAGCGCCGCGCCCAGCGCCGCCTCCATCGCCCCGCGGTGGTAGTGCGCGTCGATGTACGCCCTGCCCTTCGCACACCTCGCCTGCAGCGCCGCCCGGTCCGAGAGCGCGGCATGGATGCGGTGAGCGACGGCCTCGTAGGCGCCGGGGTCTCCTTCGACCATCGCCGCGGTCTCGAAGACCTCGAGCCCGTGCCCCTCGGGGAGCAGGTGACGCATGTTGCCGCAGCCATTGGTGAACACCGGGCAGCCGTTGTGCACCGACTCGAGCACGTAGAACCCGAAGCTCTCGGGGACGATGTTGTACGCGAGCCCGAACGCGCACTGCCGCATCAGCTGGAAGAGCGCGCGCTGGTTCAGCGCCGGCACCGGCACGAAGAAGTCCTCGGGGGTCCGGCCGTAGGGCTCGAGCAGCCGCCGCAGCGACTCGAGCCGGGGGCTCGAGAGGTTGACTTCCATCGTGAGCAGGCGCACCGGGCGACCGCCGGCCTCGCGCGCCAGCTCGTTGAGCGTGAACAGGATGCTCACCATCGCCCGCGCGTCTTGCTTGTCCGGCTGCAGCGCGTGCCCCACCACGTCACCGCTGTCGAGCAGCGCGCGCACCTCGCGAGGAATGTCGGCGCCCGGCATGTCAGGGCTCCCGTCGGGCTCCTCGACGCAGGGGAGCGCGAGGGGAACGGCGGCCACCTTGCCGAAGGCGCGCGGGTCGAGGCAGCGGCGGCGCTCCCAGTCGGGGAAGGCGAGCAGCGAGGTGAGCACCCGCGTGAGGTAGTGCGAGTTGCCCAGGTGGAGGTCGATGGCGTCGTTCCCGAGCCAGCTCCCCGAGTTCCAGAAGAGGCCGTGGTAGTAGACCGCGCTCCGGCGCGCCCACTGCCGACCGGGAGGACACACGCTGAGGCCGCCGTCGTCGTAGAGCGCGAGGTCCGCAGGAGACGCCGCCACGAACTCGGCGCGGGCTTTCGCCAGGTGCAGCGGCAAGAGCCGCTCGACCTTCGACTCCGAGGCCGCGGGCCCGTGCACCTGGGTGCGGTAGCCCGCTGTCTCGAGCGCCTGGACGAGGTACGCGTTGGCGAGCCCGACCGATCCCTTGAACGGGCGGACGCCGACCTTCGCGAAGAAGGCGTGCGCGGTCTTCACGCCGGCCACCGGACCCGCTCGACGTAGCCGCGGCGCGGTGGGCCGGCGGCGAAGGCGCGGATCCCGGTGGCTCAGCCGAAGGTCGTCGCCGGACAGGTGAGACATGACCTTTGGGGGATGGCGGTGTGCCCGGAGAGGGCCGGCCAACCTCACCGGCTGGGCGCAGACGGCAGGACGAAGCCGGTGCGCACATACCGCGTCAAGAGTAGCCGCTCGACCGATTTCAAGCAATAAGTGGCGGCAACCGCGCATCGTCTGAGGTGCGCGCCGCATGAATCCCTCCGCGCCCTTGTTTGTAGATGGCTCCCGCTTTACTCTCGCCCCAACGTCATTCCTTCCTCCCGTCCGCCCGCGCTCCCCGCGGCATTCCCCCACCCTTTCTGCGCACTCACGATGACCGATTCCACCGCAGCCACGCTCCCGCTGGAGCCGTGGGAGAAGTGCATGAGGCTCGCCCGCGAGCTCCTGATGGTCGGCGACGACGGGAGCGACCTCACGCTCCAGTACCTGCGCATCCTCTTCGAGGGCGGGCTGCCGCGCGCCGAGCGGCCGCGGCGCGTGCTGGTGGTCGGCGCGGGGATCGCCGGGCTCCTCGCGGCCCGGCTGCTGAAGGACGCCGGCCACCACGTCACCGTGATCGAGGCCAACGCCTCGCGCGTGGGCGGGCGCATCAAGACCTTCCGCAAGGAGTCCGACTCGTCTCCCCCGCCCTTCAGCGACCCGCTGCAGTACGCCGAGGCGGGGGCGATGCGCCTCCCCGACTTCCACCCCATGGTGCTGGCGCTGGTGGACTCGCTCGGGCTCACGCGGCAGCTCTTCTTCAACGTCGACGTCGATCCCGCCACCGGCAACCAGGACGCCCCCGTTCCCGCCGTGGTGTACCGCGACGCGGCCGGCAAGGAGGTCTGGCGGCGCGGGCCCGGCCACACCGACTTCGAGGCGCCGAAGAAGCTGAACCGCACCTGGGTCCGCGCCAACGGCATCCAGCAGCGCAAGGGCGAGTACGCCGCCGCGCCGGCGCGGATGAACGCCGGCTTCCAGGTCCCCGCGTCGCAGCAGGCGACCACCACCAACGACCTGATCAACGCCGCGCTGGAGCCGATCCGCGACTACTACTCGTACGTGGAGAACGGCGTGCGCAAGGCGAAGCCGCTGGCGCAGCGCATCGAGGGGTGGGCGCGGCTGATCTACGACCTCGACGGCTACTCCATGCGGCGCTTCCTCAAGGAGTACGCGCGCTTCTCCGACGAGACCATCGAGGCCATCGGGACCATCGAGAACCTGACCTCGCGGATGGCGCTGTCGTTCTTCCACTCCTTCCTGGGGCGCAGCGACATCAACCCCAACGCCACCTACTGGGAGATCGCGGGCGGCACCGCGCGGCTCACCGACGCGCTCCTCCCCGCCGTGCGCGACGAGGTGCGGATGGACCGGCGGATGATCCGGATGGAGTACTGGGACGCGTCGCGGGACTGCTCGTCGTGCCGCCACGTCTCGGCCGAGGGGCCGCACGTCTGGATCGAGACGGTGAGCGAGGACGGGCGCACCACCGAGGCGTTCACCGGCGACCGCGCCATCGTCACCATCCCCTTCTCGTCGCTGCGCCACGTGATCGTGGAGCCGCTCCTCTCCTACCGGAAGCGGCGCGCCATCATCGAGTTGCACTACGACTCGGCCACCAAGGTGCTGCTGGAGTTCTCGCGCCGGTGGTGGGAGTTCAGCGAGGACGACTGGGCGCGCGAGGCGGCCGCGTCCGCCGCCGCGGGCGGAGGCGGCGCGCTGCTGGGCGCGCACCCGAGCGCGGACGACAGCGCCGTCACCCCCGCCATGCGCGAGCACTACGACCGCTTCCGCCGGGTGCGACCGGCGGAGCGCCCGGCCGACCACGTGTTCGGCGGCGGCTCCATCAGCGACGGGCCCAACCGCTTCATGTACTACCCCTCGCACCGGGTGGAGGGGAGCGAGGGGGGCGTGGTGCTCGCCAGCTACTCGTGGGCCGACGACGCCACGCGCTGGGACTCGATGGACGACGACCAGCGCTACGCCTACGCGCTGCGCGGCCTGGCGTCGCTGCACGGCGAGCGCATCCTCCCCTACTTCACCGGCCGCGGGCAGACGCAGAGCTGGGTGCGCAACCCGTACGCCTTCGGCGAGGCGGCGGTCTTCTATCCGGGGCAGCTCACGCAGCTCCACCTCGACATCCCCACCCCCGAGGGGCCGCTGCACTTCGCCGGCGAGCACACCTCGCTCAAGCACGCCTGGATCGAGGGCGCCATCGAGTCCGCCGTGCGCACCGCGCTGGAGGTGAACGGCGCCGCGGGAGGCGCCTCGTGAGCGGCCCGGGCGCGGAGTGGACCGTGGCGCGCTACCTGGCGGCGCGGCTGGAGCAGCTCGGCATCACCCACCTCTTCGGCGTTCCCGGCAACCACCTGGGCCCCTTCCTCTCCACCATGCGCGCGACGACGGGCGTGCAGTGGGTCGGCACGCCCACGGAGATGGGCGCCGGCTACGCCGCCGACGCCTTCGCGCGGGTGCACGGCGTCGGCGCGGTGGCGGTCACCTACGGCGTGGGCGCCTTCTCGCTGCTGAACACCATCGGCGGGGCGTACGTGGAGGAAATCCCGGTGGTCGCCATCAACGCCTGCCCCACCTTCGAGCAGTGGCAGAACTTCCGCGCGGTGGGGCTGCTCACCTCGCACATGAGCCCGCGCTTCGAGAGCAACCTGGAAGTCTACCGGCAGGTGACGGTGGATGCCCAGGCGATCTCGAACGCCGCGCTGGCGCCGCTGCAGATCGACGGCGCGCTCACCGCCTGCCTGAGCGCGCGCCGGCCGGTCTACCTGGAGGTGATGGAGGACGTCTGGTCCACCCCCTGCCCCGCGCCCGAGGGAACGCTGGCGCCGCGCGAGCGTCCGGTGACCGCGGCGAACCGGAAGATGCTGGCGCGCGCCGTCGCCGAGGCGGTGGAGCTCGTCGCCGCCCGCATGCCGCCCATCCTCTGGGGCGGCGAGGAGATCGACCGCTTCGACCTGCACCGGGAATTCGCCGCGCTGGTCGACGCGACCGGGATCCCCTTCTGCACCACCATCGGCGGCAAGTCGATCCTCTCCGAGAACCACCCGCGCTTCCACGGCGTCTACAACGGCAAGGCGAGCAACCCCGACGTGCGGCGGATCTTCAAGGAGGTGGCGCACTGCCGCATCGGCCTGGGCGCGTGGACCACGTCGAAGAACCTGGGCGGCGACATGGCGCTGGGGGAGGACTGGATCGTCGCCGCGCACGGCGGGGTGAGCGTGGGCTCGCACTACTTCCCCGACGTGCGCCTCGGCGCCTTCATCGACGCGCTGCGCGAGGCGCTGGTCGCGCGCTGGGGCGAGGGCGGCCTGAGCGCGGACTACTACGCCGCCCCCGCCGGCCAATCCGCATCCGACACCATGCCGTCCGCCGAGGTCGCGGTCACTGACGGCGAGCCGCAGCCGGCGACCCGCGCCGAGTTCCTCCGCTCGCTGATGGGAACGCAGGCGCCGGCGGTGGCGCTCGACTACGACAGCTTCTTCGAGCGGATCGGCGCCTTCCTCTGCGACGCGGAGCGGGGCCACGGTGTCGACGCGACCACGCCGTACGTGGTGGTCTCCGACGCCGGCTTCGCGCTGCTCGGCTCGCAGGACGTGCGGATGCCGGAGCGGCGCTCGTACTTCGCGCAGAACGCGTGGCTGGCGATCGGCTGGTCGGTGGGCGCGGTGTCGGGGATCAGGTGCGCGATCCCGGACCGGCGCCCGCTGGTGTTCGTGGGCGACGGCAGCTTCCAGGAGACGGTGCAGGAGCTCTCCACGCACGCCCGCCTGAAGCAGGACTGCGTGATCTTCGTGCTGAACAACGAGGACTTCTACGGCATCGAGCAGATGCTGGTGCACCCCTGCTACTACGCCGGCCACGAGGAGGACGAGGGCTTCTACAACCTCCTCCATCCCTGGAGCTACGCGCGCCTCGCCGAGGTCTTCGCCACCCCGGCGACGCCGGTCACCGGCTTCGCCGTCGCCACCCACGGCGAGCTGGAGGAGGTGCTGCGCGTGGTCGCGGACGAGGGCCACCCCGCCAACCGCGGCCCCATCCTGGTCCAGGTGCGCCTGCCGCGGAAGAGCTACCCCCGCGCCATCGGCTACGCGGTGAAGGACTGCGCACCGGTAGAATCCCCTGCGAACGGTGGCGTACCCTCGTAACACCCAATGACGTCATCCTGAGGCCGGCCACGGCTGGGTCTCGCAACACCCACACTCCGCAGGCCGAAGGATCTATCGCCCGAGTCCGCAGCACACCGCGCGCGACCGGCTATAGATCCTTCGGCCTGCGAGGGATGGAGTGAAGAAAGTCGCAGCGTGGCCGGCCTCAGGATGACGTCTCTCGGGTCGGGGCATGAACGAGACAGTCCGAGGTGCATGGGCACGTGAGCGAGATTGATATGAGGGCAAAGATGAGGATTCGGTGAGCAGGCGGCGGAGGGCCTAACACAGACAAGGGGTCAACTGTCTCTCGAATGTCGTAAATGCGGTACGCTTCAGCCCACCTACCTGCACGGGAGATGCTCATGAGACGATCCGCCTTCCTCCCCCTCCTGGGGCTCGCCCTCTGCGCGGCGCCGGCCCTGGCGCAGGGCCCCGGCCCCGGCGGACCAATGCCCGGCGGCCCGGGGATGATGATGCGGGACGGCCCCGGCCCCGATCCGGCCGGGATGCTGCTCGCCGCGACCGGGCACCTGCACCTGACCGACGCGCAGGTGGTGCGGCTCGCGGCCATCGCCCGCCGCGCCGAGGAGCGCCACACGGCGATGCGCACCCGCATGGAGGCCGCGCACGACGCCGCCCCAGGCCAGCGGCAGGGGCCCTCGGAGGCGCAGATGCAGGCCATGCATCAGCAGATGGAGCAGCTGCACCAGCAGGCGCAGGCCGACCTGCGCGACGCGCTGGCCGTGCTCACCCCCGACCAGCAGGCGATGGCGTTCGAGATGGTCGCCCACCACGGCGGCGAGCACGGGCCCGGCGGGCCGGGGATGATGATGCGCCACCCGGGCGGCCCCGGCGGGCATGGGGAGATGATGCGCCACCCCGGCGGCGGGCCCCCGCCGCCCGAGCACCCCGATTCGCGGTGATCACGGGAAGAACGAAGCCCCGGACGACATCGTCCGGGGCTTCGTTCCTCAATGCACCTGGGCCGCTGCGCCCGGGCCCGAACCCTTCTCCCGTGCCGCCGCGCCGTCGCGCTCGCCGCGCTGGCGGGACTGGCGCGTGTACTCGTCTTCGAAGTAGGTCGTGAAGAACGCCCACCAGCTCTGCGAGGACTTCCCCTCCAGCGCACGCTGGTAGGCGTTGTCGTAGGCCGCCTTGTTTCCGCTCATCGTTCCCTCCCGGGGCTCAGGTGACGGACAGGCTCTCACAAGGTAACACGACGGCACCGTTGCCGCTTGTTTCCGGCAGGAGCCGGGAGGCCCTCTCGATCAGGCCCCTCGCCAGGGGGAGTTGGGTTTTCGCGCGGGATGTGTTAGATTGATCATCTCTCCCGGCTTTGCGGGAGCAGGTGACGCGGAATTGTTCGGAAGGCCCCGGCAACTGGCGCCGGGTCCTTCCTCATTGTTGCCTCTACGGAAGGATGGCCCGTGGTCGAGATCCAGCTCGCAGAAACCGACCGCCTGGATTGGGCGCTCAAGCAGTTCCGGCGTAGGATGCTGCGGTCGGGGATGTTCAGGGACATGCGTCGCAAGCGCTTCTACGAGAAGCCGAGCGAGGCCAAGAAGGCGAAGGCCAAGGCCGCCGAGCGCCGCCGGCACAAGGACCGGAAGCGCGCCGCCCGCCGCTTCGACTTCTAGCCGCGCCGGGCCGCCCCTCCACGCGGGGGCGGCCGAACGCAGCACGGGGACCGCGCATTGAGCGTGGTCCCCGTGCTGCTTCGCGTTCCCGACAGGCGCGGTGGGTCCTGCAGCCTACCAGCGGTCGCCGCCGCCACCCCCGCGGCCGCCACCGCCGCCGCCGTAGCCGCCGCCACCCCCGCGGCCGCCACCCCCACCGTATCCACCGCCACCGCCGCGGCCACCACCGCCGCCGCCGTAGCCGCCGCCGCCCTCACCGCCGCCCGCGGGCGCGTCGAGGCGATTGACGTTCTCGGCCGCGGGCCCCTTCTGCCCCTGGACCACGTCGAACTCCACGCGCTCGCCCTCGTTCAGGGTGCGGAACCCGCCGCCCTGGATGGCGCTGTGGTGCACGAACACGTCCTTCTCACCGTTCTCACGGGTGATGAAGCCGAAGCCCTTCTCCGAGTTGAACCACTTCACCGTCCCCGTTTCCCTCGCCATTGGTCCCCTGCCGTCTGGGTGTTGTTGAAGACAAACCACGAACTCTCCCACCGCAAAGTATCCCACTGCGGCTTGCGTGCCAAGAACTTCGGCAGGGGTTCGCGCCCACCCCCGCCGCATACCGCCGCACCCTTCCGTCCGCGGACGTGCGCGGGCTCCCGCATCCGCTTTTCCCGCAACGCCTTCCACCGCCACGGCGCGGCCCGCGGAGGCGTGATCGGCCGCGGCGGTGGGCGCGTGGCGGCCTGCATCTTGAATCGGCTTGCCTCCCATCGAGCGGGCGAGACCCGCTGCTGGAGACCTCAGCAGGACCGACCGTGACCCCATCGAACCACCCCGTGCGCCGCGTGGCGCGCCGGGCGCTCGGCCATCGCCGCACCACGCTGCACCCCGACCGCTCTCCCGGCCGCCGCGCCACGGACCACGAGCCGCTGCTGGGATGGATCCCGCCAACGCTGATCGCGCTGGGGGTGGCGCTGCTCGACTGGACCACCAAGCTCCTGGTCTCCCTCGCCATCCCCATGGACGAGCTGCGCGAGGTCATCCCCGGGCGGCTGGCGTTCTGGCACGTGCGCAACCCGGCGATGGTGCTGGGGCTCTGGCAGAACTTTCCGCTGGGCACCCGCAAGGTGATCGCGGTGGTGGCGGCGGTGCTGGGCGCGGTGGTGCTGCTGCAGATCATCGGGCGCGGGCACCGCTTTCCGCGCAGCTACCGGGGGTGGGCGTGGCTCTTCGTGGGGCTGGTGCTGGGCGGGATGCTGGGGAACCTGGGCGAGCGGGCGGTGCACTGGGGGGTGACCGACTTCATCTCCATCCGCTGGGGCGACTACTGGCTCCCGCCGGGGAACCTCGCCGACCTGGCGCTCTTCCTGTCGATGCCGCTCTGCATCCCGGTGGTCCTCCTGGAGTTCATCGGCCGCTCGCGCCGCGGCGCCGAGCCCGCCGGCGAGCCAGCCACGAACTGAAGGGGACAGGTTACAGGGGACAGGGGACAGCCGGCGAACCGTTGCCGGCTGTCCCCTGTCCCCTGTCCCCTGTCCCCTGTCCCCTGTCCCCTGTCCCCTCAGCGTTTCGTGTCCCTACTCGCCGGTGCCGCGGCGGAGGAAGGTGTTGATGGCGGTGAAGGTCTGCACCGGCTGCTCCAGCCAGGGGAAGTGGCCGGCGCCCTGGATCACCACCAGCTCCGCGTGCGGCATGGCGTCGGCGTAGGCGCTGGTGCTGGCGAAGGGGATGGCGTCGCCGGCGCCGTGGATCACCAGCGCGGGTGCCTGCACGGTGGCCAGCAGCGGGCGCAGGTCCCACGTCTGCCCCAGCGAGGCGCGCCCGGCGAAGAGGGTGAAGAGCAGGTTGTTGGCCGCGGCCGCCGGCTCGTCGCAGAACTTGCCGCGGAAGTTGGCGATGTTCGCCGGGTTGTTGAAGTACGCGGGGAACCAGATGTGGAACAGCTCCTCGCAGGTGGCCACCGGGTCGGGCGACTGCCCGCTGGCCAGCAGGCCGAACAGCTCGAGCTGGTGCTGCAGCACCGCCGGGTCGGTGCGCGACACGCGGGTGGCCTCGAACAGGGCGTCGTACTGCGTCTCGATCGGGCCCGGGGTGACCATCACCAGCCGGTCGGTGGTGGCCGGGTGCGCGGCGGCGTAGAACGGCGCCACCATGGCGCCCCACGAGTGCCCGATGATCTTCATCTTCCCGATCCCGAAGTGCTGGCGGACGGCCTCGAGGTCTTCCACCTGCTTCTGGATGGTGAGCTGCGCGGGGTCGTAGATGAGCTGCGACTTCCCGGCGCCGCGCTGGTCGAAGAAGATGAGGGTGCGGCCGTGCGCCAGCGGGCGCAGGTCGGGGTCCAGGTAGCTGAGCGCGAGCCCCGGGCCGCCGGTGAGCACCACGGCGGTGTCGGGGCCGCTCCCCACCACGCGGTAGAAGAGCTGCACGCCGTCCGCGCCGGCGAGGTAGCCCTCGGCGGTAACGGGCGCGCTGTACGAGAACGCGTTCTCCGCGGCGTCGCGCGTGGCGCCGGACGGGGCCGAAAGGGTGCTGGTGGTGGGGGAGTCGCTGCACGCGGCCAGGGCGAAGGCGGCGAAGAGGAGGGTCTTGGTGCGCACGGAAGTGTCTCCAGAATGGAAGCGCTATAGGGTCAGCGGGGCTCGGTCCCCGCGCCGCCGCCCTGAGGCACGGCGGGTGCCGGAATCGTCAGGAAGTCTTCCAATAGCGCAGGCGATTACATGACAACGACTTGCAATTGCGCTTGACAGGGGGCGGAATTATCCCGACGTGGGGAAGCCGCGCCTCGACCTGCGGCAATCGAGTCTCACACCACGTTGTGGAGGACCGTTCTCGCCCCGGCTTCAACGGAAGAGCTCACACGGAGTCAACGGAGTCAACGGAGAACGACTCCGCTGACTCCGTTGACTCCGTGTGAGACATTTCGGTTTGGAGGACGTGATCCTGACCCAGGCTCTGCAACGCGGTATCAGAGGTGAGGAATCCGGGAGATCAGGAGTTGCGCCAGGCGCACCCCCTCCGCTCCCCCGCTACCCCTCCAGCTCCCCCCGCCGCCGCAGGAGCGCCTCGAGGCCGGCGACCGCGCCCGGACAGAGGTTTTCCATCGACGAGATGATGGAGAAGGACCGCGCGGGCGACATCCCGGGACGGTAGGGGCGGTCGGCGGTGAGGGCCTCGTGGATGTCGGCGACGGCCAGGGTGCGCGCGGCCGCGTCGAGCTGGTCGCCGCCCAGGCGCCAGGGGTAGCCGGTGCCGTCCACCCGCTCGTGGTGCAGCACCGACGTCCACGCGAAGTCGCGGAACGCCCCCACGCGCGACAGGATCTCCCACGAGAACACCGGGTGGCGCTCGATCTCGGCGCGCTCCGCGGGGGTCAGCGCGCCCTGCTTGTCGAGGATGCGCGACGAGACGCCGAGCTTCCCCACGTCGTGCAACAGCCCGGCGCGGTGCAGGCGGCGGAGCTCCTGCGGCGGCGCGCCCCCCTCGGCCGCGATCCCGGCGGCGAAGGCGGCCACGTTGGTGGAGTGGCGGTAGGTGAAGGGCGACTTGGCGTCGATGATGTGCGCGAAGGCCTCGCAGACGGCGTCGAGCTCCGCGTCGTCGGCCAGGCGCGCCTCGGCCCCCGGCTCCGCCTCCACCACGCGCGCCTCGATGTCGGGCGCGGCGAGCGCCTCCCAGAAGTCGGCGTCGCCGCGCCAGGCGAGCACCTCGTCCACCAGCGCGGGGTCGAACCAGGTGCCGCGGCGTGCGCGCGCCATCCTGAGCGCCGCGCGCACCCCGGCCAGGGCGTGGAAGATCTCCAGCGTCTGCGCCAGGTTGGAGATCCGCGCCAGCAGCGGGATGGCCTCGCCCGCCAGCCCCTGCGGGTGCCCCAGCCCGCACCAGTGCTCGTCGAGCGAGCGCACCGTCTCCGCGCTCGCCTCGGGGAAGCCGAGGGAGCGCACGATGTCGGCGCCGCGGTCGCAGCGCACCTGGATCAGGTCGCGCGTCATGTTCTCGGTGCGCGCGATCATCAGGAAGTGGCGCACGCGCTCGCGGATGCCACGGTCCATCGCCACGTTGCGCGCGGTGGCCACCGCCAGGCCGAAGCGGCGGTGCCAGTCCGGGAACTTCATCCGGAACTTCACCGCGTGGTCGTCGGAGCCGAAGAGCGACGCCATGCGCGCCGCGTTGCTGCTGCACCCGGCGTCCTTCAGCAGCAGCGCGTAGTACAGCGCCTTCCGCTCCGCCTCCCCCAGCCCCACGCTCTCCGCCAGCCGTATCCCGATGAAGCAGGTCCGCAGCGTGTGGCCGGGCGGCTGCCCCTCGGTCATGTCCAGCGAGCGCGAGAGCGCCGACAGCAGCTCCGAGAGCGACACCCGCCCCGCGCCCCCGGCGGTGACCGGCGACGTGGGCGATGGAACGGCGGGCGGCGGAGAGGTGGAAATCGACATTTGCTCGATGTACGCGGCGGAACACGGCGGCGGATGCGTCACGATCCGTTTCGCATCGATCTCGTCCAAACTGCGTCCAAGGTTGGATTTCGGCCAGTCTCCACGTCGCGGGCGCTGCGCCACGCACTCGCGGCGGCTGGCGGTGTACCTCGACGGGCGGCATGTTGTCGCCGTTCCCACCGTGGTCAAAGGAGCGAGCGGGTCGATGGTCGACGAACGGAAGCGCGAGCGGCTGCGCGAGGTGCTGCGCGAGTGCGGCTCGGTGGTGATCGGCTACAGCGGCGGCGTGGACTCCGTCTTCCTCGCCACCGTCGCCGTGCAGGTGCTGGGGCCGGCCAGCGTGCTGGCGGTCACCGGCAAGAGCGACAGCGTGGCGAGCTGGATGGAAGACACCGCGCGCGAGGTGGCGGAGCGCTTCGCCATCCCATGGCTGGAGGTGGAGACGCGGGAGATGGAGGACCCGCGCTACGCCGCCAACCCCAGCAACCGCTGCTACTTCTGCAAGAGCGAGCTGTGGACGCGGCTGGCCGGCGTGGCCCGCGAGCGCGGCCTGCGCACGGTGCTCGACGGCTCCAACGCCGACGACGTGGGCGACCACCGCCCCGGCGCGGTGGCGGCCACGGAGAACGCCGTCCGCTCGCCGCTGCTGGAGGCCGGGCTCGGCAAGGCGGAGATCCGCGCCTGGTCGCGCGAGCTGGGGCTCCCCACCTGGGACCAGCCGGCCGCGCCCTGCCTCGCCTCGCGCCTCCCCTACGGCATCGCCGTCACCCCCGAGCGGCTGAAGCAGGTGGAGCGCGCCGAGCTCGCCCTGCGCGGCCTGGGCTTCCGCGACTTCCGCGTGCGGCACCACGGCGGCGTCGCGCGGCTCGAGGTGCACCCCTCCGAGGTCGCGCGCGTGGCGGAGCACCGCGCGGCGATCCTGGCGGCCGTGCGCGGCGCCGGCTTCCGGCGCGTGCTGGTGGACCTGCAGGGCTACCGCCGCGGCGCGCTGAACGAGGGGCTGGGCGCGGCGCAGCTCGTCCAGCTCGGGAGCGCGGCGTGAGCGCGGACGCCCGCGTCGCCGCCGCCGAACGCGCGCTGGCGGAGCACGGCCTCGACGGCGCGGTGGTCGAGGTCGAGGGCCACGAGCGCGAGATCGCCGCCCTCCGCGTCCCCGAGGGAGAATGGGCGCGGATGATGGGCCCCGACGGCGTCCGCCTGGCCGACGCGGTGAAGGCGGCGGGCTTCCGCTACGTCGCGCTGGACCTGCTCACGGCGGACCCTCACGCGGCCGGCGAGCACCGTATCGATGATGAAGACGAGGGACCGGCCGGGTGGGACGCCTTCGACCCGCCGGACGATGCGTCGCCCCGCGTGGTGTATCCCCCGCCGTCTGCCGCGGAAAGCCGGGCAGAGTTTCTCACCCTCGTCTGGCTCATCCTGGGCCTCACCGCGGTCGAGATCGTCCGGGGCGCGGCCATCCCGGCGGCGGGGGCGACCCCGTTCCCCATCCTCGGCCTGCAGTGGGCGATCGCGGCGTGGGCCGGGTATGCCGCCACGCGTGCGCGCGGCCTGCGGCGGCTCCTGCGCCTGTCGTTTGCGGCGCCAGGCGCGTATGTCTTCGCCCTCGTGGCCAGTGAAACCCTCGCCGGGCTGTCCCACACCGGCTTCAGACCGATCGACGCGATGCCGGTGGGCGTGGCAGCCCTGGCTGGGGGGCTGGCTGCCTGGCTGCGACGGCGCCGCGCAACCCCCAGCCATGCCTGAGACTCCACGAGGCGGCGCTCCGCCGGCGGCCCGCGGAGGGCCTGACCGGCGCATGGACGGCATCTACCTCGACTACGCGGCGACCTCGGCCGTACGTCCGGAGGCGGTGATCGAGGCCGTCGACCGGTACCTGCGCGACGTCGGGGCGACGCCGGGGCGGTCGGGGCATCGCCGCGCGCTCGAGGCGGGGCGGATCGCGCTGCGCTGCCGGCTCGCGCTGGCGCGCCTCTTCGGCTGGGCGGGCGATCCCGGGCGCATCGCCTTCTTCCCCAACGCCACCTGGGCGCTGAACGCCGTCCTCGCCGGCGTGCTGCGCCCCGGCGACCGGGTGGTACGCACCGCCTACGACCACAACGCCGTCCGCCGCCCCGTCGCCCTGCTGGCCCGCCGGGGGGTGGAGGAGACGGTGATCGGGGGCGATGCGGACGGCTCCATCGACCTGGACGAGCTGGAGCGCGCCCTGGCCGGCGCCCGCCTGCTCGCGCTGCCGCACGCCACCAACGTGCTCGGCACCGCGCTCCCGGTGGCCGAGATGGCGCGCCGCGCGCGTGCCGCCGGCGCGCTGGTGCTGGTCGACGCCGCGCAGTCCGCCGGCCATCTCCCGATCGACGTGGAGGCGATGGGGATCGACCTGCTGGCCTTCACCGGCCACAAGGGGCTGCTCGGGCCGCAGGGCACGGGCGGCCTCTTCGTGCGCCCGGGGGTGGAGGTCGACCCCATCGGGGCCGGCGGCACGGGCGGCGACTCGATGCCGCTGGAGATGCCCGAGGCGATGCCCGACCGGCTGGAGGCGGGAACGCTGAACGGGCCGGGAATCGCCGGGCTGCTCGCCGGCGTCGAATGGCTGGCGGAGCGCGGCGTCGATGCCGTGCACGCGCGCGAGTCCGCGCTGAAGCTGCGGCTGCGGGAGCGGCTCGGCGCGGTCGCCGGGGTCCACCTCCACTCCCCCGCCGCGCCGGAGGGGGTGGGGATCGTCACGGTGACGGCGGACGGCGTCACCGCCGCGGAGCTGGCCGCGCGGCTGGACCGGGAGCACGGGGTGATGACACGCGCCGGCCTGCACTGCGCGCCCGAGTCTCACCAGATCTGCGGGACTGCGGCGGCCGGCGCGGTGCGCTTCTCCGTCGGCTGGGCAACGACGGAGGCAGAGGTGGACGCCGCAGCGGATGCCGTAGCGTCCATCCTGGAGGACGCTCACGAAACAACGGGCGCCGGGCGGGGGTAGTTGGGAAAGTGCTAAGTGCTAAGTGCTAAGTGCTAAGTGCTAAGTGCTAAGTGCTAAGTGCTAAGTGCGGACCAGGCTCGGCACGACGCCTCGAAGCCGAGGCATAGTCCGCGAAGGCGGACTTCGTGCGGTTGCAGCCCCGGATTTCCAATCCGGGTGCCGCGTGCCGAGCTGACCCGGCATGACGCCTCATAGCCGAGGACACAGTCCGCGAAGGCGGACTTCGTGCAGTTGTAGCCCCGGATTTCCAATCCGGGTGATCCAATCCGGGTGATCCAATCGCCGCCGCACCGGCTGACGCGATTCCAGACCGATCCAGACACGGGACACGAACGTGGGCTTCTTGCGCAACCTGCTGGCACTCGTCGGAGTGGCCGCGCTCCTCGTCGCGGGGTGGATGTACCGCGACAAGATCCCCTGGCGGTGGAAGCAGCAGGGAGCCGCGTCGACCGAGGTGTCGGAGGCGGCCGCCGAGTCGGCGGAGAAGAAGCTGGAGCGGATGCGCGCCAGCGGCGACACGATCCACCTGAACGGCGCCGAGTTCACCAGCTACCTGCGCTACCGGTTCCACGACCAGCTCGCCAGCCAGCTCGACGCGCCGACCGTGGCCTTCACCGGCGACACGCTGATGCTGCAGGGGCGGCTCCCCACGGACCGGCTCCCCGACACGCGCGAGCTGCGCGGGGTGCGCGAGTTCCTCCCCGACACGGCGGAGGTACGGCTGCGCGGCAACCTGCGCACGCTGGGCCCCGGCCGGGCGGCGCTGCGCATCGGCAGCGTGAGCGTCGCCCGCGTGCCGGTGCCGCACGACGTCTTTCCCGACGCCCTGAAGCGCCTCGGCCGCGCCGACGAGCCCGGCCTGGGCGCCGACGAGTACCCCTTCCGCCTCCCCCCCGGCGTCTCCTCCGCCCGCGTGGAGGCCGGTGAGCTGGTGCTGAGCCCGCGCTAAGGGCGGCTTCGCCGCGAGGGCGCAGAGGAACTGAGAGACGCAGAGGCATTCTCTCAATTCCCTGCACTTGGCACTTGGCACTTGGCACTTGGCACTTGGCACTTGGCACTTGGCACTTGGCACTTGGCACTTGGCACTTAGCACTTAGCACTTAGCACCAGGCACCTGGCACTTTTCCCCTGACACTTTCGCATTCCGAGACATGGCCCGCATCCTCGTCGTCGACGACGAACCCGGCATCCGGCACGTGCTCAAGCAGCTCTTCGAGTACGAGGACCACGAGGTCCGCGAGGCGGGCGGCGGGTCCGAGGCCATCGACCTGTACCGCGACTTCCGCCCCGACGTCACCTTCCTGGACGTGAAGATGGCGCGGATGGACGGGCTCGAGGTGCTCACGAAGATCCGCGAGGTCGACCCCGCCGCGGTGGTGGTGATGATCAGCGGCCACGGCACCATCGACACCGCCGTCGAGGCCACCCGCCGCGGCGCCTTCGACTTCCTGGAGAAGCCGCTCGACACCGAGCGCCTGCTGATCGTGCTGCGCAACTCGCTGCAGCAGCAGGGGCTGAAGGCCGAGAACGCCCGGCTGCGCGGCGAGGTGGAGAGCCGCCACCAGATCGTGGGCCGCTCCTTCGCGCTCCGCCAGGTGCTCGACCGGGTGGAGAAGGTCGCGCCCACCGACGCGCGCGTGCTGATCACCGGCGAGAACGGCACCGGCAAGGAGCTGATCGCCCGCGCCGTGCACCGCCTGAGCCCGCGCGCCGAGGGGCCGTTCGTGGAGGTGAACTGCGCCGCCATCCCTTCGGAGCTGATCGAGAGCGAGCTCTTCGGCCACATGAAGGGCTCGTTCACCGGCGCGGTGGAAGACCGCGCGGGGAAGTTCGAGCTCGCCGACGGCGGCACCCTCTTCCTGGACGAGATCGGCGACATGAGCCTGGCCGCGCAGGCCAAGGTGCTGCGCGCGCTGCAGGAAGGGATCATCACCCGCGTCGGCGGCGCCAAGCCGATCAAGGTCGACGTGCGGGTGATGGCCGCCACCAACAAGGAGCTGGAGGAGGAGATCAAGGGCGGGCGCTTCCGCGAGGACCTGTTCTACCGTCTGAACGTGATCCCCCTCTACGTCCCGCCGCTGCGCGAGCGGCGCGAAGACATCCCCATGCTGGTGCAGCACTTCGGCGAGACCATCGCGCGGGAGAGCGCGCTGAGGCCGCGCCCCTTCAGCGACGAGGCGCTGCAGCGGCTGCAGCGGATGGACTGGCCCGGCAACGTGCGCGAGCTGCGCAACACCGTGGAGCGCCTGCTGATCCTCACCAGCGGGGCGATGGTCGCGCTCGACGACGTGGAGCTGCTGGTGGGCGGCCACATGAAGGGCGGCGGCCTGTCATCGGACCTGCTGGGGTGCACCACCTTCGCGGAGTTCAAGGAGGCGGCCGAGCGCGCCTTCATCATCCAGAAGCTGCGCGAGAACGACTGGAACGTGAGCGAGACGGCGCGCCTGCTCGACATGCCCCGCTCCAACCTCTACAAGAAGATCGAGCGCTACGACCTGGTGCGCGAAGGGTGATCCGCTTCCTCCCGCTCGCCGTGGCGTGGCTCCTCGGCGCCTTCGGCGGCGGCGCGGCGCTCGCCTGGCTGTACAAGCGCCTCCACCCCCAGCTCGCCTTCTACAAGCTCTGGGCGATGTGGACCACCGTGCTCGGCGCGGTGGTCGCATTGCTGCTGACTCTGGGCATCGTACGCCTTTAGACTAAAGAAGGCCGTTAGAAGTCGAAGAGGCCGAAGATCGCCTCCAGGATGTGGACGATCACCTCGAACACGCTCCCCGCCGCCTCACCCGCCGCGCCCACCAGGTGCACCGCCGCCTCCGGCGCCACGGCGACGAGATGCGGGATGTGGCCGGCGGCGTGCACCAGCCCCGAGGCCGCCCTGGCGGCACCGTAGACTCCGTATACCGACAGGTCGGGCGAGTACAGGAGGGTGGTGAGCAGCACGTCGCCGGCCTCTTCGCCCACGCGCGCCAGCCGCGCGGTCCCGCGCCGCCGCTCCAGCGCCAGCCCCGCCTGCGTCTTCCAGACCTCGTCCAGCTCGTGGTGGTCGAACCACACCCCCTTGCAGCCGCGGCAGAGGTCCAGGTGGATGCCGCCCACCTGCTCGCGCCGCATCGGCTGGTCGCAGACGGGGCAGTCGATCACGTTCTTCCACCCGCACGCCGGGCATGCATCCAGGTTGCGGTCGAAGCGCGCGCGGCAGCTGTGGCAGGGGAACACCGCCTGCGCCGTGCGCCGCGCGATCGCGGTCCACAGCGCGGCGGGCGGAATCAGGCGGAGGCGCGGGATCTCGCCGTGCTCCAGCCACACCCCGCCGCAGCGCCAGCAGTGGTCGATCTCCACGCGCGCCTTCACCCCGACCTTGACCTTGTTCAGCTTCGCGCCCAGGCAGACGGGGCACGACCAGCGCGTGCCGGGCTCAGGCATCGAGCACTCCCTTCGCGGTGTGCTTGCCGCCCAGGTGGCGGACGTCGTAGAAGCTGTAGACGAGCACGCCGTCGTCCGTGACCTCCACGTCGGCCTGCCCGCGGATGCCGAGCTCCTTCAGCGCCTCCGCGGCGGACTCGGGGGTCATCGACAGCGCGATGGCGACCTCCACGGAGGTGAGCCGCCCGCCGTGCTCCCGCGCCAGCCGCAGGATCTCGGCGTCGACGGTGTCGCGGCGCAGCGCCGCCTTCCGCCCGACCAGGCGCGACTTCTCCGCGTAGTGGCCGCGGGCGAGCAGCACCGCGCCCGCCGCGGGGAGCCCCACGGTGATCGCCAGCGCCGCCAGCGCGGCTCCCGACGCGAGCGCCACGCTGGAGTTGAAGAAGCCCGCCAGCATGAAGAGGGCGAGCAGGGCCAGGGCCGCGGCACCGATGAGCTTGTTCACGTACCTTCCGACTCGCTGAGTTGTCGCGCGGCACGCCCATCGCGCCACACGCATCGATACGATCCGCGGCAGGCGGTGGTTTCGCGATCCCGCGTCGATGCCGAGGCCGCAGTCCGCGAAGGCGGACTTCGTGTTGTTGTAGCCCGGGTTTCCAACCCGGTGCTGCCAACCCGGCCGCCCATTGGCGCCCCCTTCCCCGCCCTTGTAGATTCCCCGCCTTTCCAGACCCAATCCCCGCACACCCCTGAACACGCACGGAGCAATGGCGGACACGTTCAAGAACTTCATCGGCGGCGAGTGGGTGGAGCCGTCTACCGGGAACTACTTCGAGAACCGCAACCCCGCGCGGCAGAGCGACCTGATCGGGATGTGGCCGCGCTCCGGCAAGGAAGACGTGGACCGCGCCGCCGCCGCGGCGAAGAAGGCGCAGGCCGACTGGGCGCACACCCCGGCGCCGGAGCGGGGCTCCATCCTCAAGGCCGTCGGCGACATCCTGGTGGCGCGCAAGGACGACATCGCCCGCGCCGCCACCCGCGAGATGGGGAAGGTCTGGGCCGAGACCAAGGGCGACGTGCAGGAGGGGATCGACACCGCCTACTACGCGGCCACCATGGGGCGCCAGCTCTTCGGCCACACGGTGCCCAGCGAGCTGAAGAACAAGTGGGCGATGAGCTACCGCCGGCCCATCGGCGTGGCGGGGCTCATCACCCCCTTCAACTTCCCGCTCGCCATCCCCACCTGGAAGATGTTCCCCGCCCTGGTGTGCGGGAACACGGTGGTGATCAAGCCGGGCGAAGACGTGCCGCACACCGTGTCGCTGCTGGTGGAGGTGCTGGAGGAGGCCGGGATCCCGAAGGGGGTGGTGAACCTCGTCCACGGCTTCGGCGACGAGGTCGGGGCGCACATCGTGGCCCACCCCGACATCCCGGTGATCTCGTTCACGGGGTCTACGGAGACGGGGAAGATCATCGGCCGGGTGTGCGGCGAGATGCACAAGCGGCTGTCGCTGGAGATGGGCGGGAAGAACGCGCAGATCGTGATGGACGACGCCGACCTGGACCTGGCCCTGGACGGCGTGCTCTGGGGCGCCTTCGGCACCACCGGGCAGCGCTGCACCGCCACCAGCCGCCTCCTCCTGCACGACGCCGTGCACGACACCTTCGTGGAGCGCCTGGTGGAGCGCGCGAAGGAGCTCAAGCTCGGCTACGGCAACGACGACGGCGTGGACGTGGGGCCGCTGATCAACGCCGACTCGCTGGCCAAGGTCGAGCGGTACGTGGAGATCGGGAAGGAGGAAGGAAAGCTGGAGATGGGCGGCGCGCGCGCCACGGGCGACGGGCTGGACGACGGCTTCTTCTTCGAGCCGACCATCTTCACCGGGATCAAGGCCGGGTCGCGGATGGCCACGGAGGAGATCTTCGGGCCGGTGCTCTCGGTGATCCGCTTCTCCGACGCGGAAGAGGCGTTCCGCATCAACAACGAGGTGAAGTACGGGCTGAGCAGCTCCGTCTACACGCGCGACGTGAACCTGTCGTTCCGCGCGTTCCAGGAGCTGGACAACGGCATCACCTACGTGAACGCGCCCACCATCGGCGCCGAGGCGCACCTCCCCTTCGGCGGGGTGAAGCAGACCGGCAACGGCCACCGCGAGGGCGGCTGGGAGGTCTACGAGTTCTACTCCGAGACCAAGGTCTGCTACCTGGACTACTCCGGTAAGCTCCAGCGTGCCCAGATCGACAACTACGAGGCCAGCCCGTACTGAGGTAGTGCCAAGTGCTGAGTGCTGAGTGCTAAACAGCGCGGGAGTCGCAGACGGCTCCCGCGCTGTCACGTCAAAGCCTTATACTAAAATCCGCTTGAACGGCACCCTTTCACGACCCACACCCGAAAACGTCATCCTGAGGCCGGCCACGCCGGATCATAAGCCATTGGTACAGTCAGGCAGGCCGAAGGATCTATAGCCCGACCCTCGGAACAGGCCTCCGAAGCAACGCATTGCTTGCCTGGTCCTGAAGAGAGGACATCTTTTCCCGTGGATTCGATGTCCGTGATCAGGATTCAGTGGGATAATCCGGTTCTCCATGGAGGTCTCCCGTGAAGGTATTCCTCTCTTCGACCGCCCAGGATCTCGTCGCCCACCGCCAGGTTGCCGACGACACCATCCTCCGGCTCCTGCAGAAGTCGGTGGTCATGGAGCGCTTCGGACCGCTCCCCGGCGAGCCGGTGGAGGAGTGCGAGCGCAAGGCGCGCGAGTGCGACGTCGTAGTGTGCATCGTGGCGCACCGCTACGGCTTCGTCCCGGAGAAGGGCCGCGGCAGCATCACCCGGCGCGAGGTCGAGGCGGCGCATGCTGCCGGCAGGGAAATCCTCGTGTGGATCGTGAAGGACGATCACCCTTGGACCGAGAAGAAGGAGCAGGATCTCCTTACCGATCCGGCCGTGCTCGCGGACCCAGCGAGAATCACGGAGGTTGCGGAGGGTGTCCGCGCGCTGAACGAGTTCAAGGCATGGCTGCGGACGGCGTTCGTCGCAGACACGTTCACGACGCCGGACGAGCTGGGAAAGAAGATCGCAATCGCGCTGTCGAACCGCTCAAAGGGATCGAGTGGAGCCGAACGACCGGCTCCGCGACGCGGTGAGATCCGCACCGTCCATGCACTCCAGCCCGCGCCGCACTTCCACGGTCGAGACGCACTGGTGGCGGAGTTGGGGGAATGGGTCGACGACCTCGCATCCCCGGACCGGGTGTGGTCACTCGTCGCCGCAGGCGGCACCGGGAAGACGGCGGTCGCGGAGCGCGTCGTCCGCGACATGCAGCCGGGCGAAGCGAACGTGCTCGTCTGGTCCTTTTACGAAAAGCCCGACGCCGACGCGTTCCTCCGCGAGTGCAACCAGCTCTTCCTCGGCGAGAAAGACGGCCCGGCGGGTGGCCGCCTTGAGCGCTTGGAACGCGGCCTCCGCGATGGACGCCCCCACCTGATCGTGCTCGACGGCTTGGAGCGGGTGCAGGAGGAGGCAGGTGCGGGCCGCGTGCGGGGCGAGCTCTCCGACCAGACGCTCAAGCTGCTCCTGCGCGCGCTGGCTGCAGGCCTGGGCCGCGCCCGCGCGCTCGTGACCTCGCGCTTCCCGCTGGTCGACCTCCAGGACTGGACGAACCGGGGCTATCGCGACACGCGACTCGATGATCTCACACCCGAGGCGGCGGTAACCGTGCTTCGCGGCTGGGGTGTGACCGGCGATGATGTGGATCTGCGCGCCACAGCGGCCCAGGCGGGCAACCACGCACTCTCCGTGGCAGTGATCGGCTCCTACTTGCGGTCGTTCGCGGGTGGAAAAATCGCTGCGGTGAAGGATTTCGACCTCGATGCAGTTACCGGCGCAGACCCGAAGGCGGCCAAGCTGGCGCGGGTGCTCGCATCCTACGCGGAGCGCTTGCCGATTGATGAGCGCGAGCTGCTCGCGCGCCTCTCGGTATTCCCCCGGGGGGTAACGCTGGAGTTGCTCGACACCCTGATTAACGCCGGCGGCGAGGTAGCGGGCCTGCTCGTCAATGCGAAGCCGCGACTCGTCGGACTGCTGAACAGCCTGAAGGCGCGAGGGCTGGTGTTTGCGTACAGCGGTGAGTCCACGGTGACCTGGACGGCTCACCCGTTCCTCCGGGAGCGTTTCCGCGAACTGCTCGGCTGCCCTGCCGCGCAGGTTTTTAACGTGATCGCGGAATCGCTCGGCGCCGGCCTCGAAGCAAAGCCGGAAACAAAGCCGACTGACCCCGCCGTTCTCGACCGGTATGAGCGGCTGATCGAGGCAACGCGCCTGGCAGGACGGGAGCAGGAGGCATTCGATCTATTCTGGTTCGGGTTGGGAACCATTCATCACCTTGGAGGGCGATTGGGGGAGTACCAGCGCAGCTATCGCATATTAATGGCGTTCAGTGAGTCGGGACGACCGGAGGATCTTGCGCCCATGATGCCCCTCCGCGAACGAAGCTATCTTGTGGATTCGCTTGCCTTCAATGCATTCCGGCTTGGGCGCCTGGCAGAGGCTTGGGCGCTCCGCTGCATCGACGACCGGTGGAGTCAGAGCTTTGGCGATCACAGGGCAACCTCGATCGGGCTACAAAACTCGGCGCAAGTGGCGTTCGCACGCGGATGCTTGACCGACGCTCAGAATCTCGCGGACGCGGCCCTCGTCGAAGCCAACACGGTGAATGAGGGAAAGATAACCAAGGGAAAGATAACCAAGGGAAAGATAACGAATAGTGCACGTGTAATTCGCGCAATCGCTATCCACGCGCTTGGTGGCACCCGCGCTGCACAGGCGGACTTTGGCGCGGCGATAGAACTGCAGGACGACCTCTATGTCTCCCTCAACGACGCTTTGTACATCCGCCACCTGATCGATCTCGGCGATTTCGTTTCCGCCCGCGTTGCCTCTTGTCACTGCCTTGAAATAGCACGCGAGAATAACTGGAATGAAGAACTCCCGTGGTTCCACGCACTCCTCGCCCGAATCGATCTCGCCGAAGCTCAGGACCCAACTTCCCACCTTGATGAAGTCCGGGCCTGGACGTCCCGGACCGGTGACATGCAGTACATCATCGAGGCTCACCTCCTGACAGCCCGCCATCTCCTCGCCGCCGGCGATCCGCAGGCCGCTCTTGGCGAGGCAGAGGCCGGGCTGCTGCACGCCATCTCGTGCGGATTTGGGCTGCTGCGCATCGAGTTGCTCATCGCTCTCGCGCGCATCCGGCTGGCATGGCCGGACCCGCCGCGGGCCATCCAGGCTGCGCGCGAGGCACTCGACCTCTCCACGCACCCGGAGTGTGGATACGCGTGGGGTGAGGCGGACGCCACGCAGGCGTGGGGCGAGGCCTACTTCGCCAACCACGAGCCCACGCTGGCGCAGCGCGCGTTCACCCGCGCGCTCGAGGTGCGCCGGCGCATCGAGCACCCCGGCGTTGCCGAAACGGAGAGATGGCTGGCATTGGCGGGTTGACCCTGGCAATTTCACAGGCCGCCCAAACACCTCCAGCACCACCGGCGGCGGCTCACGACGAGGATCGACCACGATGGGATTCTTCGATTCGCTGCTGGGCAAGAAGCCGAGCGCTCCACCCTCTCCCATCCGCGACCTGCTGTTCGGGGACGCGCTGATGTCGCAGTGGCCGTCCGAGACCGCGGGCGAAGAGTTTTTCCCCTGGAGCGCGTTCGTCGAGGCGCGCACGCTGCTCCAGCGGGGCGACCGCGCGGGCGCCGTCGAGCGCTGGCGGATGGTGGCCGAGGCCAAGGGCCTGGAGTCGCGCCACTACGTGCAGGCGTGGACCTTCCTCCGCCAGCAGGGCGTGCAGCCGCCGCCCGAGATCGCCAGGCGGGTGCTGGGGACGGTGATGGAGGTGGGGATGCGGGAGGGGCTCGACGTGCTGGCCGCGTACGAGGACCACAGCGCGCGCTACCTCAACCACTCCGGCGCGATCGCGATCTGGGAGCACCCGGACGACTCGCTCGACCCGCTCATCGACGACCTCCTGCGTGCATCCGCCGACGTGGTGGCGCGGATCGGCCCGTGGAACGCGGCGCGGCGCCCCCCGCCGGAGCGCGGCCAGGTCCGCATGTCGTTCCTCACGCCGAGCGGGCTGCACTTCGGCGAGGGCCCCTTCTCGGAGCTGTCGAAGGACGCGATGGGAGGCCCCGTCATCCAGCGCGCCACCGCGCTCCTGGTGGCGTTGACGGCGGAGAGCTCCGCCAGCAGATAATCGCGCGGCAGCGTCCGTTCCCCACCCGAAGTCACCGAGCGGAGCGACGGCTCTCGATCAATCCCATGTTCGTTCGCTTCGTGGTCGACGAGCTGGATCCCCATTCCGGCGAGCGGTGCGGCGTGTTCCAGGTGATGTTCCGGCTGGCGCGCCGCGGGGAGCTGTCGCTCGACGAGCAGGCGCGGTGGGACAGGCTCCGGGAGTGGTTCAACACGCACCTCGAGCGGCCGGAGAGCCTGTCACGCTCGACCCGAGCCCATGCCAGCGAAGTGGCGATCTCCTGGTTCCGTGATTCGGCCAGGAGGCACATCGCGCGCGCCCGGGAGATCGCGGCGCTGCTCGGCGAGCGCGGCGTGCAGGTGGAGATGCTGCGGACCTCGCGCCCCGGCTACGTCGTGTACGAGGACGAGTTCCAGGTCGTCGCCGAGCCCTTTCGAGGGGAGTAGCGCAACGAAGAGCCAGTCCGCCGATTTCGGCATGAATCCGCCACGCAGACCCCGCGAGTGATGCCCACCGCGCACTGGAGACCCATGCACCGCACGCTGACCACCGCCCTCGCGCTCGCCGCCGCATCGGCCGCCGCGCGCCCCCTGACGGCCCAGCAGCCGGGAACGGCACGGCCGCAGCAGGTGCTTTCCGAGGTGATATCCGGGATGCCCACCTCGGCCCGGCAGGAGGTGCGCGTGTTGACCGCCACCTTCCAGCCGGGCGACCGCACGGTGTTCCACACCCATCGCTCCCCGGTCACGGTCTACGTTCTCGAAGGTACCTTCACGCTGGAGATCGAGGGGCGCGAGCCGCTCACCGTCCGCGCCGGCGAGGCGATGGTGGAGCCGCCCAACCTGCGGATGACGGGGTTCAACCGCAGCGCGACGGAGCGGACCCGCGTCGTGATCTTCTACGTGAGCGAGCCGGAGACCCCCTTCCTCGATCCGGTCACCCCGTAGCCTCCTCTTCGGCTCCTGGAAGGTGGGCCGTTCGGCGAGACGCCGGGCCGCCGGGGAGATGGCCTCCCCGGCGGCTCCGCGTCTCTGCGTGAGGCCCGTTTTGTTTTTCGGCTGCGGGTGGATTATTCTTGCCGCACCCCCGCTCTCCAGCACTCCAGCTCGGGAGAAAGCATGGTCACGACGCAGCGCATCACCCCCTGCCTCTGGTTCGCGGACGAAGGCGAGGAGGCGGCCCGCTTCTACACCGGGATCTTCCCCAACTCGCGGATCACCGCGATCACCCGCTACAGCGAGGCCGGGTTCGAGGCGCACCACCGCCCCGCCGGGTCGGTGATGACGGTGAGCTTCGAGCTCGACGGGCAGTCGTTCACCGCGCTCAACGGCGGGCCGGCGTTCACCTTCAACGAGGCCGTCTCCTTCCAGGTGAACTGCGCGACGCAGGAGGAGATCGACGACTACTGGGAGAAGCTCGGCGCGGGCGGCGACCCGAGGGCCCAGCAGTGCGGGTGGCTGAAGGACCGCTACGGCCTCTCCTGGCAGATCATCCCCAACGACCTGGACGAGCTCTACGCGGACGCGGAGTCGCCCGGCGCGAAGCGGGTGATGGAGGCCATGCTGAAGATGAAGAAGATCGACGTCGAGGCGATGCGCCGCGCGCACGCCGGAGCGTCATAGGCGGTTCCGGCGAACCGTTTCATCCGCAACCTCAACGGGAGGATGCGGATGAAACGATCGACCGCTCGTTCGCTGACCGTTGCCGCGGCATGCCTCTGCGCCGCTCCCCGGCTCCCCGCGCAGGGGGCGCCGCGCTTCCCGATGGCTGCCGTGCCGGCGCGCGGCGCGACCGTGCAGGCGTTCGTGCCCGCCGGGTGGAAGGCCGCGAGCCAGGTGACCGGCGACCTGGACGGCGACGGCCGCCGCGACCGCGTGGTGCACCTGGTGCCGCGGGACACGCGCGACGCTCCGCACGGCATCCCCCCCGCGCCCGGGGCGCAGGCGCTGCTGATCCTGCTGGCGGAACGCGGCGGCGGCCTGCGCCGCGCGGGGATGGCGACCCGGCTCCTGCAGACCGTCGTCCCGCAGTGGAGGCTCCAGCTCGCGATCCGGCGCGGCGTGCTGGTGGTGGACGAGGACTTCGGGCTGGAATACGAGGGCGCCTTCACCCACCGCTTCCGCTTCGAGCGCGCGACCGGCCGCTTCCGGCTGACCCGGCGGAAGCGGTACACCCTGGAGCCAGGGGGGCGCCACGAGGGGGTGGAAACGACCGAGAACTACCTCACCGGCGAGCGGCTGACCACCACGAGCTGGTGGGACGGCTGCGGCGGCGGCTACCTCTTCCACACCTATCGGCGCGACCACATCCCACGCACCCGGGCCTACTTCGACGACGTCGACGAGACTCCGAAAACGGCGAGCGACTCGCTCCGAGCCGCGGAGGGGCGAGATGCCGCGTTTGCGTCCCCGCGCGACGCGCACGATCATCCCTGACCGTCGCGTTCAGCCACCTGTCTTCCCGCCCGACCGCCTGCCACGAGGTGCCACGGATGATTCGTACGACCGCCGTCTCGCTCTCCCTCGCCGCGTGCCTCTGCGCCGCCCCGCGACTGCGCGCGCAGGATGCGCCGCGCTTCCCCGTGTCCGCCGTGCCGGCGCGCGGCGCGCGGGTGCAGGCGTTCGTCCCCGCGGGGTGGAAGGTCGCGGCAGAGGTCGACGGTGACCTGAACGGCGACGGCCGCGCCGACCGCGTGGTGCACCTGGTGCCGCGCAACTCGGACTACGAGCCGGACGCCGTCGTCTCCGCGCCCGAAGCGCAGGCGCTCCTGATCCTCCTGGCCGATGCCGGCGGCGGGCTGCGCCGCGCGGCCGTGGCGACGCAGCTGCTGCAGACCATCGTCCCACAGTGGGGGCTCCGGCTCACGATCCGGCGCGGCGTGCTGGTGGTGAACCAGAACTACGGGATGACGGAGGTGCTGGACGTGACGCACCGCTTCCGCCTGGACCCCGCGACGGGGCGGTTCCTGCTGATCGGCAGAGACCAGTTCTACTACCATCGGCCCCAGGAGCTCACGGAACCGGTGAAGACGAGCGAGAACTACCTCACCGGCGATCGGCTGATCACCACCGGCCACTGGACCTCCGGCGGCGGCTATCGCGAGACCGAGCGGCGCGAGCGCATCCCCCGCACGAAGGCCTACTTCGACGACATCGACGAAGTCGACGAGGGCTGACCGTCACGCATTCCATCCCGCGGTCCGGCCGGTCGACCACCGTCCGGGCTCGACCATGAAACCGACGAACGACGCGACCCCGGAAACGGCATGTCCGTAGCGGACGAGAACGAGGCGTTGGTGAACGAGCTCCGCGCAAAGCTCGGCCAGCCGGAGGATTATTCCTTCCACATCCCGCACTGGGAGCCTGTCGCCGCCGACGAGGGACTGTGGTGGATGCGGAGCCAGCTCGCGGAGGGCTATTACGTCGCGTACCGCATCGACCCTTCGCTCCGGCAGGTCTTCTTCAAGTACTGGGAGTATGGCGAAGACGAGCCAGGGTGGGACGATGACGAAGAGGACCTGGACTAGGGCCGGCGACGGCCGCGGCGGCAGATCGACGCACCCGCGCCGGCGCACCCCCGCGATTCTTCCGGGAGACCATCCCTGTACCTCGTGCGCGCGTCCGATGACCTACGATGAGATCGTCAGCGGGCTCCGCGCCCTCGATGAAGCCGACTTCGAGGGTCCCGATGGCGGTGCCGCGGGGATGGACCGCCTCTACGAGCTCACCAACGCCCTGGGCGAGGTACCGGCGCCGGAGCGGGCGATTCCCGAGCTCTTCGCCGTGATGGAACGTCTTCACGACGTCGACCTGGGCGCCCCCGGCCCGCTCGTTCACACGCTCGAACGCATGCCGTACACCACCGAGCTGGTCGCGTCCGTTCGGCGCTTTCCGACTCCGCTGAGCGTGTGGATGGTGAACCGCATCCTGAATTCGGAGCTGGCGGACGTGCAGCGCCGGTTCTATCTCGACCTCCTCGCGGCCGCCGCCGAGCATCCTGGAGCCTCCCGGTTCGCCAGGGACGACGCAGGCAGGTTCCTCGCCTTCCAGACGGCCGGCTCCGCGCGCTGAAGCAGACGAGGCGCCAACCCCGTAGTGATGGCGCGTCGCCGTAAGACATCGGTGTTCCTGATCGCAACTGGAGCTCGTGTGGCATCGCTTTCTTCCGTCGACCGGCAGGTCCCGTTCAGCTTCGAGCACGCGTGGCAGATGACCGCGGCCGACTACGTGTGGCTGAACACCCCCTCGCTCCGGCCGTCCAGGCGCGGGCTTCTTCGCCTCGCGGCGGTCGCCGTGTTCGGGCTCGCCGCGCTGTTCTGGCGGTACACCGCCGGCATCGGGATGCTCGTGCTGGTGATCATGGCCTTCATCGCGGCGATGCCCCGATTGATGCGAGTGGCCACGCGGAACAGCTTCGACAAGTCGGATTACCTGCACGGGCCGGTGGCGTACGGCGTCAGCTCCCGCGGCTTCTGGCTGCGCGGCGCGAGCCTCGGCGCGGAATCCGATTGGGCCGGGCTCAGGAGCTGGCAGGAGCGCGAGGGATGGCTCATCCTCTTCGGCTCAGGAATGCCGCCGGTCTACCTCCCGATCGGCGACCTGAGATCAGCCGAGGTGTACGCCGACGTGAAGGCGCTCGCGCAGGCACACGCACGGGAGCCCGCCGCGCCCGAGGCTGCCGCGCGCCCGCAAGGTGCCGGCGGCCGGCAGCCGTGACCGAATCGATCCTCTACGACCGGATCGGCGTGGGCTACGCCGCGTTCCGCCGCCCCGATCCGCGGATCGCGAGGCGGATCGAGGCCGCGCTGGGCCCGGCGCGCTCCGTGGTCAACGTCGGCGCGGGCACGGGGTCGTACGAGCCGGCGGACCGCGCCGTGGTCGCCGTCGAGCCGTCAGCCGAGATGGTGCGGCAGCGCGCGGCGTCGGCGGCGCCGGCGGTGCGGGGCGCGGCGGAGCAGATCCCGCTGCGCGACCGCTCCGTCGACGCCGCGCTCGCGGTGCTCACCCTCCACCACTGGACCGACTGGCGGCGCGGGCTCGCGGAGATGCGGCGCGTGGCCCGCGAGCGCGTGGTGATCCTCACCTGGGACGCCTGGCACCCCGGCTTCTGGCTGGTGCAGGAGTACTTCCCCGAGATCGTCGAGGCCGACCGGGAGACCTTCCCCACGCTCGACGCGATGGCGGGCGTCCTCGGCCCCATCGACGTGCAGCCGGTGCCGATCCCCGCGGACTGCTCCGACGGGTTCCTCGGCGCCTACTGGCGTCGCCCCGCCCTGTACCTGGACGCGGGCGTCCGCGGTGCGATCTCCGCCTTCGCCAGGCTGCGCGACGCCGACGCGAAGCTCGCCCGGCTCCGCGCCGACCTCGCCGACGGCAGCTGGGAGGCGCGCCACCGCGACCTGCTCGCGCTCCCCGAGCTCGATCTCGGCTACCGGCTGGTCGTCGCGTAGCGCCACGTCATCGAACCGTCCCCTTCCCCGAAACCGAGGTGTCGGACCCGCGCTGCCACCCGCTGATCGAGCTCGACCGCGCCACGATCGAGGCGATGCTGGCGCCGGTCCTCCGCGGCGCCGGCATCCGCGGGATCGCGGCCACGGAGGGCGGGCTGACGAACACCGTCTGCCGCGTCACGGCCGACGACGGGATGGTGGTCGCGCTCCGCGTCTACCCTTCGGACCGCTCGGGATTCGACCTGGAGCGCCGGCTCCTGCCCCGCCTGGAGGCCGCGCTCCCCGTGCCGCATGTCCTGTTCGCCGACGCAGGCGGCGCCGGGGGCCATCCTTACCTGGTGTACCGCTGGATCGAGGGAATCACCCTGAACGAGTGCCGGCGCCAGGTTGCACCGGCCGAGTTGGGGGTGCTGGCGGAGCCGCTCGGTCGGCTGTTGGCCCGCGTCGCCAGTCAGCCGCCCGATGGCGCGATGCGGAACGAACGAATCGCGATCCGGATCGCGGAGGCGGACGCGCAGCTGCGTGCCGGCCTTGTGCGGGAGCGCATTGGTGGCGCGCTGTCGGACCGCCTGCGGGAGCGGCTGGAGGCGGGCGCGGAGGAGCTGAACGCGCTCGACCGCTCCACCGGGCTCGTGCACGGCGACTTCGGTGGCCGTAACCTGCTCGTCCGCACGGTGGGCGACGGCGGCTGGGAAATCAGCGGCGTGATCGACTGGGAGTCAGCTGCGGTGGGCGCGGCACTGTGGGACGTCGGGCACCTCTTCCGCTATCCGCGGCGCTACTCCCCCGAGTTCCGCGCAGCCTTCGCGCGCGGCTACCGGGCGGAGGGGGGAGAGCTGCCGCGCGACTGGTGGCGGCTGGCCCGGCTCCTCGACGCCACCCGACTGGTGGCGACGCTGGGCGAGCCGCGGGAGCTTCCGGGGGTGTTCGCCACGTGCCTGGAGCTGATCGCGTCCGTCGCCGAAGACTGGGATTGCGCGCCGGCCCGCCGCGCCTGACCTTGGGATCGCCGAGCAGTCTGCCTCTTCCCGCTCCCGGAGATCCGGCCATCGAAACCGTGCGCCTCGCCTCCCCTGACGACATCCCCCGGCTCGTCGCGCTGATGGCGGAGTTCTACGCCGAGGCGGGGTATCCGCTCCCGGTCGACGCGGCGACGCGCACCTTCGCGGCGCTGATCGGCGATCCGCGGCTGGGGAGGGTGTGGATGATGGAGGCCGATGGGGAGCCCGCGGGATACGTGGTGCTCACCGTGAGCTTCAGCATGGAGTACGGCGGGCTGCGCGGGTTCGTCGACGACCTGTTCGTGCGGCCGGGGTTCCGGGGGCGCGGGCTGGCCGCGGCTTCGCTGGCCGAGCTGCGGCGGACGGCGGAGGCGCTGGGCGTGCGCGCGCTGCTGGTGGAGGTGGGGCCCGACAACGACACGGCCCAGCGCGTCTACCGCCGGATCGGGCTCGAGGACACCGGCCACCTCCTCCTGGCCCTCCCCCTCGCCGCCCCCGTCCACCTGGCCTGATCCACCGTTCAGAGGGGATGACCATGAGCGAAGACGAGCGCGCCATCCGCGAGGTGATCGCCACCTGGATGCGCGCCAGCGCCGAGGGCGACAACGAGACGGTGCTGGGGCTGATGGCGGACGACGTGGTGTTCTTCGTCGCCGGCCGCCCGCCCTTCGGGAAGCGGGAATTCGCCGCGGCGCAGGGCGGGCTCGCCGGGAGCCGGATCGAGGCGACCTCGAACGTCCGCGAGGTGCACGTCTCCGGCGACTGGGCCTTCTGCTCCACCGACCTGCGGGTCGAGATGACGCCGGCCGGCGGCGGCGCGACAGTGCGGCGCAGCGGAAACACCCTGAGCGTCTTCCAGCGCCTCGCGGACGGGCGCTGGGTGCTCGCCCGCGACGCGAACCTGCTGACCGTCGAAAGCTGATACCAGATCTGCCAATCGACTGTGCATTCCTCATAGAACTGAAAAACGGTTTCACACAGAGGGACCAGAGGAACCAGAGAAAAGAATTCAGTTTCTGGTTCCTCTGGTCCCTCTGTGTGAAACCATTCCGTTCGGCTGAAATGCACAATCAATCAGCGGAAGCGGTATGAGGCACGGCGCCGACGAGCCGTCTCCTGGACGCGCGCACCCCCGCCCCATGGGGACGCTTGTGATTGGCCGGGGGGCGGGGTATTGTGGCGAAGGCGCACCATCCCTCCTCCGCAGCCACGCAGTCGCCCCCCGCGCAATGCAGGCTCGCCCCCCGAGACCGCAGGTCCCCGCACCGTCCCGGCCCGCCGCGACGGCGGCGTTTGCGCGTCCGGCCGGCCGCCGCCGGGTGGCCGCGCCCCGGGCGCTGGTGGCGGTCCTGCTGGGCTCCCTCGCGGTGAAGCTCGTGCTGTGGGTGGGTTTCCTGGCCTCGGCGGACCCGGCGCTGCTGCTGCAGGGCGATTCGCGGGAGTACCACGACTCCGCGCGGGCGCTGCTGGAGACGGGGCGCTTCGCCGTCTCCCCGCGGCTTCCGTTCGTCCCGCAGACCTTCCGCACGCCCGGGTATCCGACCTTCCTGGCCGCGGTCTACGGCGTCGTCGGAGCGCGCGCCGCGGCGGCGCTGCTGGTGCAGATCGTCCTGAGCGTCGCCACCCTCTCCCTGGTGTACCTGCTGGTCCGCCGGCGCTGGGGCGCGCGCGTCGCGCTGGCGGCCACCGTGTTCCTGGCGCTCGACGTCGGCTCCCTCCTCCTCTCGCTCGTGCTCCTCACCGAGACGCTGTTCACCCTGCTGCTGGTGGCCGCGCTCGCCTGCGGGGCCGCCGTGCTCACCCGGCCCGACCGGCGGCGCTGGGCGCTGGGGATGGGGATCGCACTCGCGGCGTGCGTGCTGGTGCGGCCGGTGGCGTACTACCTGGTGGCCCCGGTGGCGCTCGGCCTGGGCGTCCACGGCCGGCGCGCGCGGTGGGGCGCGCGGGAGACGGCCCGGGTGCTCGCCCTGCTGCTGGTGCCGTACTGCGCGGCGGTGGGAGGGTGGCGGTACCGGAACTACCGGGTGACGGGGAGCTCGGCGTTCACCCGGGTGGACGCGACCGTGCTGCTCTTCTACCGCGGTGCGGCGATCGTCGCCCGGCGCGACGGGATCGGGCTGGAAGAGGCACGCGCGCGCCTGAGGGCCGAGTTCGGCGGCGCCCCCGGCGACCCGGTCGCCGCCACCGACCCGGGGCGCTGGCGGCGGGAGGGGATCGCGCTCATCCGCCGCAACCCGGGGATCTACGCGCGCATCGTCGCCTCGGGCGTGCTGCAGTCGCTGCTCAGGCCGGCCGGGGTGAGGATCGGGAGCGCTGACGCGCCGGAGCCCGCGTGGACGGAGGAGGCGCGCCGGGCGGGGCCCCTGCGCGGCGTGGCCGCGCGCCTCGGCCGGCGCGGCCCCCTCTACGCCGCCACCTTCCTCTTCGATGCGCTGCTGGTGGTGGCGACGACCGGGGCGGCGGCGTACGCGGTGGCGCGCCTGGCCGCCGCGCGGCGGCTCACCGTGGTCGACGTCTTCCTGCTGGGCGTGGCGCTCTACCTCCTCCTGGTGCAGGCCGGGGCGACCTCCGACGCCCGCGGACGCGTGCCGGTCGAGCCGGTGCTGGCGCTGTACGCCGCCCGCGGCCTGGTGGAGCTCGGCGCGCGCCCGCGCCCGAGCCGCCCCGCGCGCGCCTGACCGTGCGCGCCCGCGTCCCCGCACCCGGCGCCCCCCGGCTCGCGATCGCGGGCTTCGGCCGGCTGGCGCGGGGATACTACGTCCCCGCGCTGCGCGGGCTCGGCGGCGTGCGCCCCGTGGCCGTGGCCGACCCGCTCGCGGCGGCGCGCGCGGCGGCGGGGGCCGCGTATCCCCGGGCCCGGCTCTACGCGAGCGCGGCGGAGATGCTGGAGGCGGGGGGGATCGACGCGCTGCTGGTCGCCTCTCCCCCGTCCACCCACCTCCCGCTCTGGACCCGCGCCTCCACCCTCGGGGTGGCGGTGTTCATGGAGAAGCCGTTCCTGCTGGCGCACCAGCTCGACGCGTTCCACCCGCCGGGCCTGGACGCCCCGCCGCTGATGGTCGACTTCAACCGCCGCTTCTGGCCCCCCTACCGCCGGCTGGCGGAGATGGTGAAGGATGGGCGTGCCGGCGCGGTCGCCTCCGCGGAGCTGCGCCTGGAGGTGGACGTGCGCCGCTGGGGGGGCGCGGCCGACCACCGCTTCGCCCCGGGTGAAGGAGGCGCCCTGCACGACCTGGGAAGCCACCTGCTCGACCTGGCGTGGATGCTCTTCGGCCGGGAGCCGGCGCGCATCGCGGCCCGCGCCGAGAGCCGCCGCCGGGAGCACGACCACCTGCGCATCACCCTCGACCTCCCCGGCGGGCCCGCCGTCGCCTGCGAGCTCGGCTACGGCGTCCGCACCCGCGAGCAGGTGACGATCCGCGGGAGCCGGGGAACGCTCCGGCTCCGCGACCCCAACGCGGCGATCCACCTCCGCCCCGCCGGCGCCCGCCCACGGCCGGTCGTCGAGGGGGTGCGGGACGGCGCCGCGCTCGCCGTCCGCGGCGTCTTTCGCGGCCGCTCGCTGCTGCGCGCCTCCATCCGCGCCGCCCTCGGGGAGTTCCTCTCCGCGCTGGCCGCGGGAAGGCCGCCGGCGCCGGGGGTGGAGGACGCGCTCCGCAACGCCGCCTGGCTCCACGCCGCGGCGCGCTCCATCGCCTCCGGCGGGCGCCCGTCCGACCTCCCGCCCTCGTCCCTTCCTCCTCGCCCCACCGAATGCGCAAGCGAATCGCGATGATCGGCCTCGACGCCGCCGAGCTGGGCCTGATCCAGGCGCACCGGCGGCAGCTCCCCACGCTCGCGCGGGTGCTGCACGCGGGGGTGCTGCGCCGCCTGCGCTCGCCGGCGGGGCTCCTGGCCGGCTCGGTGTGGCCGACCTTCTTCACCGGCACGCACCCGGGCGTGCACGGCATCTACCACCACCTGCAGTGGGACGAAGGGAGGATGCGGCTGCGGCGCGTGGCCGAGGACTGGCTGCCGACCGAGCCCTTCTGGTACCCCCTGGAGCGCCGCGGGCTCGACGTGGTGGCGATCGACGTGCCGATGACCTCCGCCTCGCGCCTGGAGCGCGGCACGGAGGTCACCACCTGGGGGGCGCACGACCAGCTGACGCCCTTCGCGGCGCGGCCGGCGGCGCTCGCGGCCGAGATCCGCCGCCGCTTCGGCCGGCACCCGATGGGCGACGAGATCCCGGTGGAAAAGACGCCGCGCGAGCGCGAGCGCATCCGCGCGCGGCTGGTGGAGGGCGCGCGGCGGAAGGGGGAGCTCGCGGCCTGGCTGCTGGAGAGCCGGCCGTGGGACCTCTCCGTCACCGTGTTCGGCGAGTGCCACCGGGGCGGCCACCTGCTCTGGCCGGAGGAGGAGGGAGAGCCCCCCACCGCGCTCCTCGACGTCTACCGGGCGGTGGACGCGGCCGTCGGGCGCCTGCTGGAGGTCGTGGAGCGCGCGGGGGCGACCCTGGTGCTCTTCGCCCTCCACGGGATGGGCCCCAACACCTCGCAGGAGCACCTGGTGCCGCGCCTGATGGACCGCGTGAACCACCCGGCCCGGGACCCCGCGGCCGCCTCCCCGGACGGCGGCCCGCCGGTGCGGCGGGGCTTCGTGCGGATGCTGCGCGAGACGCTCCCCGCGCCGCTGCAGAACGCGGTGGCGCGGGCCGTCCCCGTCTCCGCGCGCGACCGGGTGGTGGACCGCGCCGTCACCGGCGGGCACGACTGGCGGTCCACGCCGGGGCTGGCCGTGCTGGCGGACCTGAACGGCTACGTGCGCCTGAACCTCCGCGGGCGCGAGCGCGACGGCATGCTCGACCCCGGGAGCGACGCCTGCCGCGCCTACCGCGACCGCGTCGCGCGCGCCTTCACCGCGCTGCGCACGCCCTCCGGAACGCCGCTGGTCGACGCCGTGCGCTTCGCGGGCGACGAGTTCCCGGGGCCGCGCAGCCACCGTCTCCCCGACCTGATCGTCACCTGGACCGGCGTGCCCCCCGCCGGGGCGGCCACCGCGGACGGGTTCGGCACCGTCACGGCCACCCTCGCCACCGGCCGCACCGGCAACCATCGCCCCGACGGCTTCGCGGTGGCGCTGGAGCCCGGCGCCGCCGGCGGAGAGGCGCCGCCGGGCCACGTCGCCGACCTGGCCCCGCGGGTGACGCGCATGCTGCTCGGCGAGGGCGCATGGTGACGGGCGCCGGGGCGCGGGCGACGGCCGACCCCGTGGTGGTGGTCGGCGCGGGCCCGGCGGGGCTCACCGCGGCCCGGGAGCTGGACCGCGCGGGGGTGGACTTCGTGGTGCTGGAAATGGACGGCACCGTGGGCGGCCTGTCGCGCACGGTGCGGCACGGGGGCTACCGCTTCGACATCGGCGGCCACCGCTTCCTCACCAAGGTGCCGGCGGTGGAGGAGATGTGGCGCGAGGTGCTGGGGAGCGAGCTGGTGCGGCGCGAGCGGCGCTCGCGCATCCTCTACCGCGGGCGCTACTTCGACTATCCGCTCCGGATCGGCACGGTGCTGCGCGGGCTGGGGCCCGCGTACGCGGCGCGCGCGGTGCTGAGCTTCGCGGCCGCCCGCCTGGCGCCGCGGCGGCCGGAGCGGAGCATGGAAGACTGGGTCGTCAACCGCTTCGGCGACTTCCTCTACCGCGCCTTCTTCAAGACCTACACGGAGAAGGTGTGGGGCGTCCCCTGCGCCGAGATCGGCGCCGAGTGGGCGGCGCAGCGCATCCGCGGGCTCTCGTTCGCGCGCGCGGTGGGCGCCATGCTCCCCGGCGGCGGGCGGGGGATCAAGTCGCTGGCGGAATCGTTCCACTACCCGCGCCTCGGCCCCGGCCAGCTCTGGGAGGCGGTCGCCGGGGGGCTGGGCGAGCCCCACCGCCTCCACCTGCACACCCGCGTGGTATCGATCCGCCACGCGGGCGGACGCGTGCGCTCGGTCGTGTCGCGCAACGGCCGCGGGGAGGTGTCCACCCCCGCCGCCCACGTGGTCTCGAGCATGCCGCTGCGCGACCTGGTGGAAGCGCTGGACCCGCCGCCGCCCGACGCCGTGCTCCAGGCCGCGCGGGCGCTGCGCTACCGCGACTTCGTCACCGTGGCGCTGGTGGTGGACCGCCCCGGGCTCTTCCCCGACCAGTGGCTGTACGTGCACGACCCGGCGCTGCGCGTGGGGCGCATCCAGAACTACGGCAACTGGTCGCCCGACCTGGTGGGCGAGCCGGCGCGGAGCCTGCTCGGCCTGGAATACTTCTGCTTCGAGGGCGACGGCCTGTGGACCCTGCCCGACGGGGAGATGGCCGCGCTCGCCCGGCGCGAGGTGGAGACGCTGGGGATCGCGCCCGCGGCGTCGGTGCGCGAAGCCATGGTGGTGCGGATGCGCCACGCGTACCCCGTGTACGACGCGGGCTACGCGGAGCGGCTGGCGGTGATCCGCGGCTGGCTGCAGCGCCTGGCCAACCTGCACCCGGTGGGGCGCAACGGGCTGCACCGCTACAACAACCAGGACCACTCCATGCTCACCGCCATGCTCGCCGTCCGCAACATCCTGGGCGAGCGGCACGACGTCTGGGCGGTGAACGCCGACTGCGAGTACCTCGAGGAGGCGCGCGTGGAGCTGCGCGCCGCCGCCCCCGGCCGCGTCTCCGCTCCGCCGCCCCGGCTGGAGCCCGCCGCGTGACGGGGAGCCAGGCCCCCGCGGGAGGCAGGGCGAATGAATTCGCTGCAACAACTGCCCGAAGTCCGCCTTCGCGGACTCGCGTCCGCAACGGCGTCGCGCACGACTGGTCTTTCTCGTCCGAGGTCGCGAAACCGGTGGCTTACGCTGCAGAGCCACGGATGGGAGTCCGCGAAGGCGGACTTCGGGCCCTTGTAGCCTCGGGTTTCCAACCCGGGGAGCGAGGCCCGCGTCGCGCGGTCAGGCCCGGGCCGGGTTGCTGCCGGGTTGCCGCCGGGGGTGACGGGCGGTTGAAACCGCGGCACCGCGGCAACAACCGGTGGTAGTCCGCGAAGGCGGACTTCGTGTAGTCGTTGCAGCGAATTGATTCCCCCTGCGGCTCGCTCCGGGCCGCTCCCGTCACCCTGAGCGTTTCGCGGATGCCCCCCTCCATCAGCGTGATCGTGCCCGGGCTGGACTGCGCGGCGACGCTGGAGGCGACGCTGGCGGCGCTGCGGGCGCAGGCCTGGCCGCCCGGGCGCCACGAGGTCGTCTACGCGGACAACGGTTCCCGCGACGGCTCGCGGGAAATTGCGGCGCGCTGGGCGGACCGCGTGGTGACGGCGGCGGGCCCGCCCAGCGCCGGCGCCGCGCGCAACGCGGGCGCCGCCGCGTCCACCGCCGACGTGCTGGTGTTCGTCGACGCGGACGTGGTGGCGCCACCCGGCACCGTCGCCGCGCTGCTGGAGGTGCTCGCGGCGCACCCGGAGCTGGCCGCGGTGTTCGGGTCGTACGACGCCGCGCCGGCGCACCCGGCGCTGGTCTCACGCTTCCGCAACCTGCTGCACCACTACGTCCACCAGCGCGGCTCGCCCCGGGCGGAGACCTTCTGGGCCGGCTGCGGCGCCGTCCGCCGCGCGGCGTTCGCGCGCGTGGGCGGGTTCGATCCGCGGTGCCGCATCGAAGACGTGGAGCTGGGGCGGCAGATGCGGGCGGCGGGGATGCACATCCGCCTGGACCGAACCATCCAGGTGAAGCACCTGAAGCGGTGGACGCTGGCGGGAATGGTGCGCACCGACGTGGCGTGGCGCGGCATCCCCTGGTGCCTGCTCCTGCTGCAGGGCGGCGGCCCGCCGCGTGAGCTCGGTTCGCTCAACCTGACCGCGGGCGCCTTCGCCAGCACCGCCCTGGCGTGGGGCGCGGTCCTCGCCGCGGCGGCGCTTCATCCAGTGGAGATGCTCCTCGCGCTCGGCGGCTTCGCCGCGCTCAACCTCCCGTTCCACCGCTTCCTCCACCGCCTGCACGGCCCCGGGTTCGCGGCTGCCTGCATCCCGCTGCACCTCCTCCACCACCTTTGCAACGGGGTGTCCGCGGGGGCCGCGCTGGCGTACCGGCTCACGCAGGGAAGGGTCGCACCCGGAATCGAAGGAGCCAGCGGTTGATTCCGGGTGATCCCATTTCTCTCGAACGGTGCAAATAAACGTGCAAATAACTGTGCATTTGGAGACACCGGCACAGAAATCCTCACACGGAGTCAACGGAGTCAACGGAGAACGACTCCGTTGACTCCGTTGACTCCGTGTGAGCCCATTGGGTTGATTGGAAGCCGATCGGCCGATTGGGCGAACCGGTATGAGGCCAACCAGTTCGGGCCCTTCCCCAATCCCCGCTTTTCCCCCTTATTTCATCTTCCGGAACGGCCCTCGCCCCGGCGTGTACAGCAGGGGCGGCCGGAGCGCCGAAGTCCGCCCGCCGCAACGAGCTACCGCGAGCCACGGCCCACGAGCATGGACGACCCCCGCACCGAGACCCCGCTGCTGCAGGCGCCTCCCCGGCTGCGCCTCTCCGCCGAGCGGGCGAACGCCGAGCGCCGCCGCACCGCCGTCGAGACCCGCGGGTCCATCTCCACCGGCCGGTGGATGTGGGAGTGGACCAAGGCGATCAGCACCGCCATCGTGCTGTTCATGCTGATCCGCACCTTCCTCTTCGAGGCGTTCAAGATCCCCACCGGGAGCATGGAGGGAACGCTGCTGATCGGCGACTTCCTGCTGGTGAACAAGGCGGTCTACGGCGCCGAGGTGCCCTACACCCACACCCACCTCCCCGCCTTCTCCCGCCCCGGGCGCGGCGACATCATCGTCTTCCTCCCCCCCCACGACCCGCACCGCAACTACGTGAAGCGGATCATCGGGGTGGGCGGCGACACCCTGGAGATGCGCGACAAGATCGTGTACCTCAACGGGAAGCCGCAGGTGGAGCCGTACGCGCGCCACACCGACCCGCTCACCGACCCGCCGGCCGAGCAGATGCTCTGGCAGGTGCAGTACCTGGCGCACCGCCCCGCGCACTGGACCGACTACCACCCCACGCGCGACAACTGGGGCCCGCTGGTGGTGCCGCCGGGGAAGTTCTTCGCGCTCGGCGACAACCGCGACAACTCCGAAGACTCGCGCTACTGGGGCTTCCTCGACGAGGCGGCGATCAAGGGGCGGCCCATGTTCGTCTACTACTCGTACGAGAAGGACCTCTCCCGCCCCTTCTCCTGGCTCAGCGGCGTGCGCTGGGGCCGCATCGGCGACCTGGTGCACTGACCCCCGCGGCCCCTCCCTGCACCGGGCGCAATGTCCGGTGCAACAGATGTTCATGCACCTCGCGATTTTACGCGGATACTGTGCGGCACAGGGCCGCTTCCGTGCGCTTCGAAGAAAACGTCCGGCGGGGGGTTGACACCTTCGGGGGGCGCCTGACATACTCCACTCGCAGCCCGCCGAACCAGGGAGCCCGTTCCTCATTCCTCCTTTGCTGGACCGGCCGGCCGCACGCTCCTCTGCACCCCATCCCGTACCAGAACAGACTGCAGCCCCTGCAGTTCCTGCCGGATAAAAAAACCGCGATTTCGCGGCCCTCCGTTCCGTGACCCGGAGCACCTCTCATGTCGTTCAGCCCCCCCAAGAAGATCGCCGCAGAGTCCGAGTCGCTGGACCAGTACCTGCGAGAAATCAGCGCCTATCCGCTGATCGACCGTGACGAGGAGGCCCGGCTGGCACGCGCCATCCGCGACGGCGACCCGGCGGCGCTGGAAACGCTGGTGCGCTCGAACCTGCGCTTCGTGGTGGCGGTGGCGAAGAAGTACCAGAACCAGGGGGTGTCGCTCGCGGACCTGATCAACGAGGGGAACATTGGCCTGATCCGGGCGGCGCGGAAGTTCGACGAGACCAAGGGGATCAAGTTCATCTCCTACGCGGTGTGGTGGATCCGGCAGGCGATCCTGCAGGCGCTGGCGGAGCAGAGCCGCATCGTGCGGGTGCCGCTGTCGCGCGCGGGGGCGGTGCACCGCATCGGGCGGCGCTCGTCGGCGATGACGCAGGAGCTGGGGCGCGAGCCCACCCTGCAGGAGATCGCGGTGGAGCTGCAGGTGCCCGAAGACGAGATCAGCCACGCGCTGGCCATGAGCCAGGTGTACCTCTCCCTCGACGCCCCCCTGGTTCCCGGCGAAGACGGCCAGCTCCTCGACTACCTCTCCGACCAGTTCTCCCCCGGCCCCGACGACGAGGTCTACGACCACGCCCTGAAGCGCACCATCGACGACGCGCTGGGCACGCTCACCGAGCGCGAGGCCAAGGTGCTGCGCCTCTACTTCGGGCTGGGCGACACCGAGCCGATGACGCTGGAGCAGATCGGCGAGAGCTTCGGGATCACCCGCGAGCGGGTGCGGCAGATCAAGGAGAAGGCGCTGCTGCGGCTGCGCCACCAGTCGCGGGCGCGCTTCCTCGAGACCTTCCTCACCTGAACCATCGCCTGGTCTCCCACAGAGGTCGCAGGGGTCACGGAGGAATCTGTCCTCCGTGACCCCTGCGACCTCTGCGTCTCATACCACTTCTTTCCAACGGTGGTGCATTCCGGAAAGACGTTTCACACAGAGGGAGCAGAGGAACCAGAGGAAACGGCCGTAGTTCTCTGGTCCCTCTGGTTCCTCTGTGTGAGACGTTCCGTTGCCTGAATGCACAATCAATCGTCCGAAACGTATCCTGCCACCGTTGCAAGAGCTTCGATCAGGATCACATCCCAAAAACCGAATGTCTCACACGGAGTCAACGGAGTCAACGGAGTTAACGGAGAACGACTCCGCTGACTCCGTTGACTCCGTGTGAGTCCATTCGTTTGGTCGAATGCACAGTCGATCGGCAGAAATGGCATGAGATTGTCGTTGCGGGGTCCGAAGCATGCCTCCGGACCCTGGGTGATGCGCGGGGTGTACGATTCTGCACACTGAACACGCGCGGAGTGAAACCGAATGACGAGACTGCTTCTCCTGAGCGCCTTCCTCCTCCCCGCCGCGGGCGCGCCGCTGGCCGCCCAGACGGTGGACCAGGGCACCTTCCGCGTCTCCGTCGACGGGCGCGACGTGGGCACCGAGGAGTTCAGCATCACCCAGAGCGGGAGCGGCGCGGTGGCCGTCACCCTGGCCAGCGGCAAGGTGGACCTGCGCCTGGCCGACGGCACCCTGCAGCTCTCGCCCCGGCTGCGCGCGCAGGGCGTGGGCGCCGACCCCGTGCAGTACCAGGTGGACGTGGCCGGCGACGCGCCGCAGCGGGTGGTGGGCACCATCGGCGGCGGGCGGGTGAGCGCCAAGATCGTCACCGCCGCGGGGGAGGAGCTGCGCGAGTACGTGGCCACCGCCGGCGCCGTGGTGCTCGACGAGGGGGTGGCGCACCACTACTACTTCCTGGCCACCCGCACCCACGCCGGGCGCGTGCCCATCATCGTGCCGCGCGAGAACCGCCAGGTGATGGCCACCGTGAGCAGCCGCGGCGAGGAGTCGGTGCAGGTGGGCGGCCGCGCGGTGCGCCTCTTCCACCTGCTGGTGCAGCCCCAGGGCGGCACCGAGGCCAACGTCTGGGTCGACGACCTGAACCGCGTGATCAAGGTGGAGATCCCCGGCCGCCGCTACCTGGCCGTGCGCACCGAGCTCCCGCGCTAGGCGCACCCGGCACGAAGCGGCGCGAACCGGCGCCGGGCGGGCCCCTCCCGCCCGGCGCCGGCCCGCATCCCCCGCCGCGGCGAAGCCCCGACGCCGCAAACCGTTACCTGCTGCCGACGCGTTTACACGCGCGCGCGGCCGGGTTAGATTTGACCGTCCATTCCCCGCGCAGCCCCGGCTCCGCCGTGTGGGATCTTTTGACCCCAAGCGCACGCCCATGACCCTCCCCGTGCCCGAGACGGCGGCCGCCCCCGCCGCGTGGCCCCCGCCCGCGCGCGCGGCTCCGCCGCCCCCGGCGGCGTGAACGCCCTCTCCCGGCCCGGGAGGGGGCCGGCGCGGCTCCGCGCGAGCCCCGCGCCCCGGCTGGGCTGAAACTTCCCGCGGCGAGCCGCGTAGTCCGCGTGGCGCCTGCCGTGAGGATCCCTGGCAGCACTCGACCGACCACCCGACCCATGACCCGAAGCCACCTCCGGCGCACCGGCGCCGCGCTCGTCCTGGCGGCCGCCGCCGCCCTCCCCGCCGCCGCCCAGCAGACGCCGCCGCCCCCGCCTCCGCCGGCGGCGGCACCGCTCCCGGCCGGGCCCCCGCTCACTCTGGAGCAGGCGCTGGACTCGGCGCGCACCCACAACCCCGACCTGCTCACGCAGCGCAACGACTCGCGCACGGCGCGGGCGGCGGTGCGCGAGGCGCGGCTCTCCCTCCTCCCCTCGGCCAGCGTGTCGACGGGGGTGGGGTACACCGCGCCGGGCGAGCAGCGCGTGGGCTCGTTCCAGCTCGCCCAGAGCTCGCCGGCGTACTACTCTTCGTCGTACGGGCTGAGCTTCGACTACTCCATGAGCGGCGCCAAGCTGATGCAGCCCACGCTGGCCCGGGCGCAGCGGCGCGCCACCGAGCAGCGCATCGTGGGCTACGAGGCGGGGGTGGTGTCGCAGGTGCGGCAGCAGTACCTGGCCTCGCTGCAGGCGCTGGAGCAGGCGCAGCAGGCCGACCGCGAGCTGGTGCGCACCCGCGAGCACGAGCGGCTGGCCCGCGCCCGCCTGGAGGTGGGGGCCGGCACCCCGCTGGACCTGCGCCGCGCCGAGGTGGAGCGCGGCCAGGCCGAGGTGAACGTGCTGCAGCGGCGCAACACCTACCAGACCGAGCTGCTCAAGCTCGGCCAGGCGATGGGCACGCCGCTCGCCCCCGACACCCGGCTCGCCTCCACCTTCGCGCTCTTCCAGCCGCCGTGGACGGTCGACTCGCTGCTGGCCATGGCGCTGGAGGCGAACCCCAACCTCCTCTCGGCCCGCGCCACCGCCGAGGCGGCGCGCACCGGCGTGCGCGCGGCGCGCTCGCAGTACCTTCCCACGGTGGGGGTGAGCGTGGGGTACGTCGGCTCGGTGTACTCGGCGGGGGACCTGGACCCGCTCTACGCGTCGAAGATCGAGACCACGGCGAGCCGGTTCACCTCGTGCCAGTACAGCAACCAGGTCGGGGCGCTGATCGGGGTGTCGCCGACCGACTGCTCGGTCTACGACACCAGCGACCCGCAGGTGGTGGCCGGGCTCCGGCAGCAGGTGCGCGAGGCCAACCCCAGCTTCCCCTTCGGCTTCAAGAGCCAGCCCATGCAGGCCCGGCTCCAGCTCTCGCTCCCGCTCTTCAACGGGTGGTCGCGCGAGCGGCAGGTGGAAGACGCGCGGGTGCAGCGCGACAACGCCGAGCTGGCGGTGCGCGGGCAGGAGCTCAAGCTGCGCACCGACCTGGGAAGCGCGCTGCTGAACCTGCAGACCGCCTACTCCGTGGCCCAGCTGCAGGAGCAGGTGGTGGCGCGCGCCACCGAGGAGCTGCGGCTGGCGCAGGAGCGCTTCCGCTTCGGGGTGGCGAGCTCGGTGGAGGTGACCGACGCGCAGACCTCGCTGGCGCTGGCCGAGCAGGGGCGCATCGACGCGATCTACAACTACCACAAGTCGCTCGCGGCGCTGGAGGCCCTGGTGGGCCGCCCGCTGCGCTGAGGCGCCTACGGGAGTCGGGAGACGGTGAGCAAGATGAAGAAGCTGCTGATCGCGGTGGGCATGCTGGTGGTGATCGGCATCCTGGGCGGGGTGGCGGTGGCGAGCAAGGGCTCGGCCGCCGGCCGCGAGGTGCGCACCGAGAAGGTGGCGCGCCGCGACCTGGTGGCCATGGTCACCGCCAGCGGCAAGGTGGAGCCCAAGCGCAAGGTCGACATCTCCGCCGACATCCCGGGGCGCGTGATCCAGCTCGCCGTGGAAGAGGGCCAGTGGGTGAACCGCGGCGACCTGCTGCTGCGCATCGACCCCAGCCAGTACGAAGCCTCGGTGCACCAGGCCGAGGCCCAGGTGGCGCAGGCCCGCGCCCGCGAGGCCGAGGCGCGCGCCCAGCTCCTCAAGGCGGAGGGCGACCAGCGCCGCGCCGAGCAGCTGGCGCAGGGGCGCGACCTGATCGCCGCGCAGGAGGTCGACAACGCGCGCACCCAGGCGCAGGTGGCCCAGGCCTCGCTGCAGGGCGCGCGCTTCGGGGTGCAGCAGGCGCAGGCCACCCTCTCGCAGGCGCGCGACAACCTGCGCAAGACCACCATCGTGGCGCCCATGAGCGGCCGGGTGACGCGGCTGAACATCCACGAGGGCGAGACGGCCATCATCGGCACCATGAACAACCCCGGCTCGCTCCTGCTCACCGTGGCCGACCTCTCGGTGATGGAGGCCAAGGTCAAGGTCGACGAGACCGAGGTGCCGCGCATCGCCGTGGGCGACAGCGCGCTGCTGCGCATCGACGCCTTCCCCGGGCAGACCTTCACCGGCAGGGTCACCCGCATCGGCAACAGCGCGGCGCAGGCGGCCGGGCTGGCCTCGTCCACCGGCTCGGGGGGCGACCAGGCGGTCGACTTCGAGGTGGTGGTCACCCTCGACCACCCCCCCGCGGAGCTGCGCCCCGACCTCTCGGCCACCGCCGAGATCGTCACCGACCAGCGCGCGAAGGTGCTCTCGGTGCCCATCCTCTCCGTGACCGTGCGCGACCGCCAGGGGAAGAAGTTCAAGGGCGAGCAGCAGGACGCGGCGCAGCCCGCCGCCGACCAGCAGGGCGACGCGCACCGCAAGGCCGACGAGGTGGAGGGGGTGTTCGTGCTGCGCGCCGGGAAGGCGGTCTGGGTGCCGGTGGAGGTGGGGGTGGCGGGGGAGCAGTACTTCGAGGTGAAGCGCGGGGTGAAGGAGGGCGACGAGGTGGTGTCGGGGCCCTTCGAGGCGATCCGCGAGCTCGAGGCCGACGCGGCGATCCACCCGGCGGCGCCCCCCGCGGCCGCCGGCCGCCGCGCGGCGCGAGGCGCGCGATGAGCGCCCCGGCCGAGGCGCCCGTGATCCAGGTGCGCGGGCTGGAGAAGCACTTCGAGGTGGGCTCGGAGACGGTGCGGGCGCTGCGCGGGGTGGACCTGGTGATCCGCCGCAACGAGTACGTGGCGATCATGGGGCCGTCGGGGTCCGGCAAGTCGACCTTCATGAACCTGATCGGCTGCCTGGACTCTCCCACCGCCGGCGAGTACGTGCTGAACGGCCACGCCGTGGCGGGGATGGACGACGACGCCCTGGCCCGGGTGCGCAACCGCGAGATCGGCTTCGTCTTCCAGACCTTCAACCTCCTCCCCCGCTCCACCGCGCTGGAGAACGTGGAGCTGCCGCTGGTCTACGGCGGGCTGCACAAGAAGGAGCGCCGCCAGCGGGCCGTCGACGCGCTGAAGGCGGTGGACCTGGCCGACCGGCTGGACCACCGCCCCAACCAGCTCTCCGGCGGGCAGCGGCAGCGGGTGGCCATCGCCCGCGCCTTGGTCACGCGCCCCTCCATCATCCTGGCCGATGAGCCCACCGGGAACCTGGACTCGCGCACCAGCGAGGAGATCATGGGCCTGTTCGCGCGGCTGCACGACGAGGGGCAGACCATCATCATGGTCACCCACGAGCCCGACATCGCCGCGCACGCCGAGCGCGTGGTGATGCTGCGCGACGGAGTGATCGAGAGCGACCGCACGCAGGTGCCGGTGCCCGCCGGAACGGAGTGGGTCGGCGCCCGCGCGGCGGCCGCGGCGATGTCCGAGGCGTGACACCGGACCCGGCGAACGACGGCTCGTCCTGAGGGAAACCAGGCAGGCGTCATCCCGGGAGCTGCTCGAGACCCTCGAACCGCGGTCGGTGTCATCCTGAGGCCCGATCACGCCGGAGCTCGCCCTGCGCAGGTGACGGCCGGGCCGAAGGATCTGATCGCGGCCACCACGGAGCCTGCCGCGGAAGCCGCGCGGATGCCGCAGTCGAGGCGGTCGTGGCCGCGATGTCTTCGTCGCTGCCGCGCCCGGTCCCCGTGGCGGCCCGGGCCAGATCCTTCGGCCCTGCAGAGCTTTGCGTATGCGCGACCGCGTCGTGCCGGGCCTCAGGATGACACCCGTGGTGGGGCGGGTGAGCGCCGCCGCGGCGCGAAGCTGGCTCGCACCGTAGCCCGGCGGCGGCCAAAGGAGCTGTAGTCTGCGCTCGGTGTCAATCGACCGAAGCGCCGCTGGCTTCCCGAATTCGGTACGAGGAGGCGGGATGGAGATCCGGGAGGCGCTGGTCATCGCCCTGAAGATGATCCGGGCCAACAAGCTGCGGGCCTTCTTCACGGTGCTGGGCACCGTGGTGGGCGTTACCTTCCTGATCGCGGTGATCACCGTGCTGAAGGGGATGGACGCCTACATGAAGGAGGACTTCGCGGGGAAGATGTTCGGCTTCAACACCGCCACGGTGCGCCGCACCCCGCAGGAGGAGGGGTTCAACGACGACGACCATCGCCGCGCCTGGCGCCGCCGCCCGCAGCTGCAGCTCGCCGACGCCGAGTGGCTGCGGGGGCGCATCTCCACGCCGGGGCTGCTCGCCTACAACTCCTCGAGCATCGCGCCGGTGGGGAATGCGCGCGGGAAGTCGGTGAAGAACGCCTGGATCGTGGGCGCCTCGGCCAGTTTCCTCCGCATCCGCGACTTCGAGATCGCCGAGGGGCGGCCCTTCTCGGAGCAGGAGGCCGACCGCGGCACCCCGGTGGTGGTGCTGGGGCACGACGTGGTGGGGCGCCTCTTCCCCGGGGTGAACCCGCTGGGGAAGACGGTGCGCCTGGGCGGCTTCCCCTACCGCGTGGTGGGGGTGCTGGAGAAGCAGGGAACGGTGTTCGGCCTGTCGGTCGACAACTTCGTGGTGGCGCCCTTCCGTTCCCCCATCAACGGCTCGCTCTACCGCCACAACGTGGCCGAGGAGATCTCGTTCAAGGTGCCCGGCGACGCGCTGCTGCCGGTGGCCATGAGCGAGATCGAGGGGCTGATGCGCATCCGCCACCGGCTGCGCCCGGGGGTGGAGAGCGACTTCGCGGTGGAGACCAGCGAGAGCGTGCTGGGCTTCTGGAACAAGATCTCCTCGTTCCTGATCATCGCCCTCCCCTTCCTGGTGGGCATCTCCCTGGTGGTGGGCGCGGTGGTGATCATGAACATCATGCTGGTCTCGGTCAGCGAGCGCACCCGCGAGATCGGGGTGCGCAAGAGCCTGGGCGCGCGCCGGCGCGACATCCTCATGCAGTTCATCATCGAGGCGGGCACCCTCTCCGGCGCCGGCGGGGTGATCGGCGTCCTGCTCGGCCTGGGGCTCGCGGCGCTGGTGACGGCGGTGTCGCCGCTCCCGGCGCGGGTCTCTCCCGCCTCCATCGGGCTGGGGCTGGCGCTGGGGGTGGGCGTGGGGCTGGCCGCGGGGGTGTACCCCGCGTGGCGGGCGGCGCGGCTGGACCCCATCGTGGCGCTCAGGAGCGAGTGAGCCGATGAACCTGACCTCGACCTTCGAAGGGGTGGGGATCGCGATCGACGCGCTGCGCTCCAACAAGGTGCGCGCGGCGCTCACCATCCTGGGGATCGTGATCGGCGTGACGGTGGTGATCACCATGGCCGCGGCCATCGGCGGCTTCCGCTCCACCGTCCTGGAGCAGGTGGAGTCGCTCGGCCCCAAGAACTTCATCGTCAGCCGCTTCGACAACACCGCCATCACCGTGGACGACGGCACCGGGAAGCCGCCCTGGGCCGGAAGGCCTCCTCTCACCTTCGCCGAGGCGGAGCTGATCTCGCGCCTCCCGGCGGTGAACGCGGTCGCCCCGGCCATCGACACGCAGGCCGACGTCAAGACCGGGAACAAGACGGTTCCCAACATCCCGGTCTTCGGGCGGGGATGGCGCTGGACCGACTACTTCGACGGCGAGTTCGTGCGTGGCCGCAACTACGTGCAGAACGACGACGAGGGCGGGGCGCCGGTGGCGGTGCTCTCGGACCACCTGGCCGAGGAGCTCTTCGGCCAGCGCGACCCCGTGGGGCGGCAGGTGCGGGTCGCGAACGTGCAGATGACGGTGGTGGGCGTCTACCACCAGACGCCGAACCTCTTCTCCAAGTCCTTCAAGGACTGGGTCTTCGCGCCGCCGCAGACGGTTCACCGGCGGCTGGGGGTGACCACGGACTTCATGCAGTTCTTCGTCGTGACCTCGTCGGGCGCCACGCAGGCCGAGGCGATGGACCAGGTGACGGCGGCGCTGCGCACCTCGCGCGGGGTGCGGCCGGGGCAGGACAACACCTTCGTGCTGACCAAGCCCACCCAGTTCGTCGACATCTTCAACAAGCTCACCGGCGTGTTCTTCGTGGTGATGCTGGTGCTCTCGGGGATCGGGCTGATCGTGGGCGGGGTGGGGGTGGTGGGGATCATGATGATCTCGGTGACCGAGCGCACCCGCGAGATCGGGGTGCGCAAGGCGCTGGGCGCCACCCGCCGCGAGATCCTCTGGCAGTTCCTGGTGGAGTCGGTGACGGTGACGGTGGTGGGCGGGGCGATCGGGATCCTGCTGGCGAGCTTCTTCGCCTGGGTGCTGCGCACGGTCACGCCGGTCCCCGCCGAGGTGCCGCTCTGGGCCGTGGCCGCGTCGCTGGGGATGGCGGCCTTCGCGGGGATCGTCTTCGGGATGTACCCCGCCGCCAAGGCCGCCCGCCTCGATCCCGTCGAATCGCTGCGCTACGAATAACTGAAAAAGCCTGACGCAGAGGCGCAGAGGAACCGAGAGAAAGCCTTCTCTCGGTTCCTCTGCGCCTCTGCGTCGGATCTTCCGTAAAGGCGCCGGAGGCGATACCCTGTGCGCATGAACGAGCCGCTCGCGCCCCCCGTCGACCTTCTCGCCATCGCCGCGCACCGCGACGACGTGGAGCTGCTGGTGGGCGGCACGATGGCGCGCGCCGCCGCGCAGGGGTACCGCACCGGCATCCTCGACCTGACCCTGGGCGAGCGCGGCACCGACGGCAGCGCGCGCCTCCGCGGCGAGGAGGCCGAGGCCGCGGCGCGGGTGCTGGGCGTGCTCGCGCGCCGCAACGCCGGGCTCCCCGACGCCGGGCTGCGCAACGACGACGACACGCGCGGCCTGGTCGCGGGCTACGTCCGCGCCTTCCGCCCGCGCGTCGTCATCCTCCCCTACCTCACCGGGCGCCACCCCGACCACCGCATCGCCTCGCAGCTCGCCTACGACGCCTGCTTCCTCGCCGGGCTGGCGAAGTACGACGCGCCCGGCGAGCCGCACCGCCCGCACAAGCTGCTCTACGCGCTCACGTACCGCGAAGACGCGGTGAAGCCCAGCTTCGTGGTCGACATCACCGACTTCATCGAGACCAAGATGGAGGCGGTGCACTGCTACGCGTCGCAGTTCGACGGCAAGACCTGGGGGGGCGAGGTCTTTCCCGGCGGCGACCGGCCGCTCTACGACCAGGTGCGGATGCACGCGGCCCGCTACGGCTCCCTCATCCGCACCGCCTACGGCGAGCCCTTCCACGTCCACGAGACCCTGCAGGTCGACGACGTGGTCTCCCTCCCCGTCCGCAGCATCTGAACTGCAACGGGAGCGGCTCACGAGAGCCGCTCCCTTCCCGCGTCACCTGCGCCGCGCGAGCCACCACCCGCCTGCGGCCACCAGCAGCACGGCGGCGACGCCCATCCACACCGCCGGCCGGCTCGCGACGGCGCGGAGCAGCATCGCGACGGCCGCGACCAGCGCCAGGATGAGCAGCGCACACCCCCGGGTGAGAACCACCGGGCGCTCGGGATCCGGCTCGGGATCGGGCGTGGGAACGCGGGCTTCGCCGTCGGCGGAGGGAAGGACGCGGTCGGGGTCTCCACCCAAGCGCTTCACCTTCTCGGCGTGGGCGTCGAGGTAGCGCACCCACACGGCGGCCCAGGGATCGTCCTCCGGAACCGCCCGGCCCACCCAGCGCAGCACGGACAGCGTCCGTTCCGCGGCCGGCAGCGCCTGGGCCCCCGGCGACGAGGCGAGCACGATCTCGAACGAGCCCGCCACGCTGCGCGACTGGCCGCTCACCTGGTACACGGCCACGCGGAACTCCTGCCCCGCCGGGGCGGAGTCCGGGAGCCGCACGGTCAGCAGCCCCGGAAGGCTGCGCTCCACCCCGCCGGGGATCGGCACGTGCGTCACGCCGCCCACCCGCAGGCGCAGGGTGTGCTCGTCCTCGCGCTCCAGCGTCTCCCGCGCGCTTGCCACCTGGATCACCTCGTCCGCGTCGGCGTCGGGGAGGAAGAGGGTGGCCACGCTCTCCTTCGGCACGTCGTTCCAGCGGATCACCAACTCATCCGGCACACCCACGTCGCCGCCGAACCCCGCCGCGGGCGTCTCCGCGTTCCCCGGCTCCGCCTGTCGGGACAGAGCCTCGTCCGCCGCCGTCGAAGGCCGCGACTGCAGCGCGGTTGCAAGCTCCGGCTGACCTACGACGCCGATCTCCGTGGCGTAAGGCCGGTCAGGCGTGGGCCGCACCAGGAAGGTGTGCGCGGCGGGAGAGGTGGACTCGACGATGGAGAGGTTGAGCTGCGCCAGGCTCCCGTGGCCGTTGGTGGTGGCGCCGTTGGGAATCGGGTTGGGGGGATAGTGGATCTCGGCGACCAGGCACTGGTGCTCCCCGCGCACCAGCTCCTGGATCGACAGCCGCTCGGCCGCGGGGAAGGGCCCCTCGGCGCTGGCCGGGTGCAGCGGGAAGCGGGGCGTGGTGGTGTTGAAGTCGAGCCAGCAGCCGAAGAAGCGGTACACCTCGCCCCCCGTGCCGTCGAGGGTGCGCACGTTGGGCCAGTCCACCGGCTGGTCGGCCAGCGAGCCGGAGGGATCGATGCGGGGGACCGACAGGAAGGGGATGGAGGCCACCTCGCCGCCCGCGAGCCCCAGCAGCGGCTCCGCCGTGGGCCCGTCGCCGCTGCGCGGATAGACGGCGGGCGCGTAGTCGGTCCACGAGACCATGGTGCTGAACGAGCGGAAGAAGAGCCGCACGTCGAGCGCCGTGACTCCGGCGGGCGCCTGGTGGCGCACCCGCGCCACGGCGTAGTTGTACACGGGCGCGCCGTCCAGCTGCGTCGCCAGCTCCAGCTCGTCCGTGGGCAGCCCGTCGAACTCCGCGGGCGCGGCGTCCAGCGCGTCCTTCAGCCCCTGGATGAACACGTACGGCGCGTCGGGCGCGGTCCCCTGCACCACGCCCACGCGCGCCTCGCCGGGGCGCAGCCGGAGCACCCGCAGGTCATCGCTGCCGACCATGTACGGATAGAGGTGGCCGCTGAGCGTGATCCACGCCTCGCACTCCATCCCCCCGCTGTACGCGCGCAGCCGGACCCTGCGGTCGGCCGTGCCCCCCCGCAGCGTGTCGAACGCCTCGGTAGTGGTGAAGCGGACGGCGCAGAACAGGTCCAGGTCGCGCAGCCCGTCGGCGCGGACGTCGCCGTAGACCACGCGGTCCAGCGCCGCCTCCATCCCCGGCACCGGCCCGCTGCCGTCGTCCCAGGTGAGCTCGAACGCCCAGCTGCCGGGCTGCGCCTCGCTGCCCAGGAGGTCGTACAGCTGCAGCCAGAAGGCGTCGGCGAACCCGGCGGGGGCGTCCGGCCGGGGCGAGCGCGCCGCCACCTCCGTCCACGAGAAGCGGCTGCGGTTCAGCGTGAGCGAGCAGCGCTGCGTTCCCACGCGGACGAACCGGGCCAGGTTGCACGGCAGGTTGTCGTGCGTGACCACCCAGAGCATGTAGTAGCCGGGCGGGGCCACGTTCCTGTTCCACGGCGCCTGCACGCGCAGGATCTCGCCCTCCACGGACAGGATCTCCAGCCCCACGTAGCGCTGGTCGGCGTCGAAGGCGTGCGTGACCGAGCCGCAGCGCATCAGCGCCACCCGTTCGATCGCCGCGGGCGTCTTCAGCTTCACCTCGAAGACCTGCCCGTAGGTCACCGACGTCGGCGCCTCGTCGATGTCCGGCCGCCGGGGATCCTCGTCGTACGGAGGCTTGTAGACCTCCATCACCTGCTCGAAGTGCTCGCGGCCCGCGCGGTGGTTGGAGCCCGCGGTCCACACCCGCCCGTCGGGCATCAGCAGCGCCACCGAGTGATAGTTGCGGTTGATGGAGGCCGCCTCGCCGACGGTCCACTCCCCCTCCCCCGGAGCGAACTGGCCGTTCGACCAGTCGATCCCGGGGTCGTAGAGCTCGACCTCCCGTGTGGGAACCTCGATTCTGTCGTCGACCTTCTCGTTTCCCGGATCCTCCATCCCGCCCGAGATCATCACTTGGCCGGTGGGAAGGAGCACGGCGCAGGCGTGGCGGCGGCGGCGGGCCGCCATCCCGGCCTGCCGGTCTCCGGTGGGGTGCCACTCGGTGTCCACACCGGCGTGGATGCGCAGGGGGTGCGGAGGGGCGCGCGTGGGCGCGACGGCGCCATCGTTGTCGCCCCCGTCGCCTCCGCCGCAGAGGAGCACGTGCGCCTCGTAGCCGTTGCCGGGAAGGAGGGGAAGGAGCACCGACGCGTAGCCGTATGTCTCGTTGTTGAAATCCGTCTCCGGGGGGGCGGACGCCGAATCGGTCGCGACGCCGGTGTAGGGGTCGAGCGTCACGCAGCGGGCAGAGCCCGAGTAGGTGAGCCGCGTGGAGCTGAACAGCCGGCCGTCGGGGAGGAGGTGCAGGCGCGGGTACGTCACGCCGTCTCGCGTGCCGAAGGAAGCCAGCGTCTGCCAGCGGTCTTCCCGGGGGGTGTACAGCTCGGCCGCCTGGATGCTGTCGTCGGGGGCTCCTTCCGCGGTGCTGCTGCGGGTGGCTCCCCCCAGGCAGAACACGCGGCCGTCGGAGAGCGTGACCAGCGTGGGATACCAGCGCGTCCCGGCCATCGAGCGCGCGGGCAACCACCCGTCCCGGTTGCCGATCCAGCACTCCCTCAGCCCTACCCAGTCACCGAACCGCCCGGTCCCCCCGGCGATCAGCAGGCTCCCGTTGGCGAGCAGCGAGTGCCCGCAGCAGAACGCGTCCGTCACCGGCGCGTGCACCGAATACACCAGGCTGGTGGCGCAGTCGTAGACGCGGCAGTGGTCGAACTCGTGGTCGTCGAACTTCTGCTGGTTGTGCTCGTCGCCGCCGAGGTAGAGGATCTCTCCCCGGGTGCCGGTGGGGAGCAGGGCGGCGTGAACGGCGAGCACCTCGGAATCCCCTGCGATGAACCAGGGCATGGCGGGACCTCCTGGGGGGGTGGGACGCATGGAACGGCGAGTCGGGCGATTGCCGGGATCATGAACGTGTCCGGAAGGAGGCAACTCCCATTCCCTTTCAGGACGAACTGTGCCGAGAGCATCCAACCTGGAGAACGGCAGTGACTTGGGGGCGTTGCAGCCACGCCCGGCCGGTTCTCTCCGGGACATGGCGGGTACAACCGGAAGCACGCAGAGACACGGAGGACGCAGAGAGCTGCCGTGCCTCTCTGCGTCCTCTGCGTCTCTGCGCTGCGTGAGACCTGCCGTTACTGTGTGTACGCCGACCGCTGGTCCTCGGTGAACGACCAGGCGCCCTCCAGCTCCACGCCGACGATTGACGAGACGCCGGGCTCCTCTATCGTCACGCGTCTTCAGACGGTGGAATCCAGCTCGAAGTTGCGGTCGAAGTTCATCTTCCGCAGCACCCTGAGCGCGTCTCGCATCTCCCCCGGATCGACGCGGGAAACGTCGAGGACATAGCGCCGGTGCGCCGTGGTCGTGATCTCCACCCGATCGCGACTGACCTGGATGCGGCGAAGCCGCTCGTTTTCGATCTCGGGATCGAGCTCGTGCGACACGCGCACGCCGCGGTCCGCCGGGTGACGCAGAACCTCGTAGACCGGAGTCCGGAGGAGGGTCAGGCTGGCGACATCCCCCTCGTCGTCCAGCGTCAGGGCGAACGAGACGATCAGGTCCTTCGAGTTTTCGATGGTGAGGAAGGACACCGGCTCGGGAATGGCCCGCGACATGACGGCTCCTGAGAGAAGGTGAATCGGAGCTACCAGAACCGGAGCTCCGCAGCCAATCGCCCTCTTCATCGTCTACTGCGCGTACGACGGCCGCTGGTCCTCGGTGAACGACCAGGCGCCCTCCAGCTCCACGCCCACGATGGAGCTGACGCCGGGCTCCTCCATCGTCACCCCGTAGATCCAGTCCGCCGACTCCATGGTGCGCGGGTTGTGGGTGATGACGATGAACTGGCGTCTGCCCCCATGAAGTCGTTCAGGAGCTGAGTGAGCCAACATCCTGCTGCTGCTAATCTTCATCCCCGAGTGTCGGCTCAATCCTGGGAATTCCGCGACGCGCGAAGTTAACCAGCAGGGCTTTCGGCGTAATGGCGAAAATCTTCCGACGCTTATCCGTTTCATCCACAGACCACTCGAGCAGTGATGATTCGGTCAGCGGCTTTACGTCGGCACGCAGGAGATCGGCCGTAGCATAACCGAGGTGCGCATGATCCGCTGCTGCGAATTCGGTGTTGGCGCTGATCACTTTCTCCAGAAGACCCCACGAACGATTACTCACGCGCGCAATGTCCGTCATCGACTTGGTGGCCTCCAACCGGAGCCAATCCGTGTAGGCACGCGACTTCTCCTCTATACTGAACGGATGCGTCTGAGCTGCGAATAGACAGTATTCGCCTACGTATTTCAGTGTGTAGCTAGGATTCGCGTTGAACAGACGAAATAAATGAGCGAAATCGGCACCGTTGATCGGCAGATAGTAGCCGTACAGACTTTTCGCGAAAACGTCAACTCTGCTCGAGAGAATTTGCTGAGCCCAGACGTCGCTGATTCCGGTGAGCACAATCGGCTGATGAAGACACCGCTCCAGGCGCGATGTCGACGCAATACTTCGCACGATGCCTCGCGACCCACACAGCACCCACCGCAGGCCAGGCAGCGTGAGAAGTGTATCTCTGATCTCTTCAAGGACAAGCACGGCGTTTCGCGACGTCTGAAGCAGTTCAAGGTTGTCGACCACGCAGACGACGGCGCCATCTTTGGGAGACGGAAATCGCATCCCAAGCCATTCACGCACCATTTCGCGTAGACCGCTTCTGGCAAATCCAGACGTGTTATTGACAGTTCCTTTGCCAAACTCTACCCCAAATGGCCCCGCCTTCAGAGACCATCGCATCTGGGTGTTCTGAGGATGATTCAGCCATTGATCAAGGTCTGAAGATCCGCGGATCTTGGGAGAGTCTGTTCTCGCCTGTTCCTCCAACAGCGTCTGCGCAACAGCCATGAGAACGTCCGCCTCAAAGGCCGCAGGATCATGGTTGGGCGTGAGCTGAAAAGACCGTCGGCATGGCAGGAAGAACGGGGGGAGCTGCTCCGAAAAGAACGCCCGGTAGCAACGGAACAGGGCCACGTTGATGAGACTTGTTTTTCCGACGCCAACCGGGCCCTCGATGGTGATGGCCCGCGTGCTCATCTGCAAGCGATCGATCAATTCCTTGATCTCTTTGTCACGCCCGATCAGGAGGTCTGATCCTTCCTGCGAGTAGTCCAGCGGCAACGTATCGAATGGATCCGCTTTGAAATTCCACTGTTCCCAGAATCCCATCCGCAGGCTCACGTCAGAAGATGTTGAGGCCACGCACCTGACTGGCCGCGCTGCATCTGCGAACCAAATGTGAGCGCGGGCTCGGTGTCACAGCGAATAAAGGGAGCCGAACGCCCGGCGGTTGAACCCACCAGAACGGCCTTTTTGTCTACTGCGTGTACGCCGGCCGCTGGTCCTCGGTGAAGCTCCAGGCGCCCTCCAGCTCCACGCCGACGATGGAGCTGACGCCGGGCTCTTCCATCGTCACCCCGTAGATCCAGTCCGCCGACTCCATCGTGCGGGGGTTGTGGGTGATGACGATGAACTGCGTCTGCCCCTTGAAGTCGTTCAGGAGCTGGATGAAGCGGCCCACGTTCGCCTCGTCGAGCGGCGCGTCGACCTCGTCGAAGAGGCAGAAGGGGCTCGGCTTCACCAGGTAGATGGCGAAGAGGAGCGAGAGCGCCGTCAGCGTCCGCTCGCCGCCGCTGAGCAGGTGGATGCGCTGCGTCTTCTTCCCGCGCGGGCTCGCGTGGATCTCGATGGGGCTCTCCAGCGGGTCGTCGGGGTCGGCCAGCCAGACGTCGCACTCGCCGCCCAGGAAGAGCGACTGGAAGGTGCGGTGGAAGTTCTCGCGCACCGTGTCGAAAGTGCCCATGAACAGCTCGCGCGCCGTCTTGTTGATCTGCCGGATCGCCGCCGCCAGGTCGTCGCGCGCCTTCGTCAGGTCGTCGCGCTGCTCCAGCAGGAACTGCAGCCGCCGGTCCTCCTCCTCGTGCTCCTGCACCGCGAGCATGTTGATGGGCCCCAGCGCCTCGACCTGCCGGATCACCTCGCGCACCTCCTCGCGCCAGGCGTCGGCATCCCCCTCCTCCACCGGGCCCGCGGCCCCCTCCAGCACCTCCCAGGGGCGCGCCCACTCCACCTCCAGCCGCTCGCGCGCGCGGATCACGCGGCTCTCCAGCTCGGCGCGCTCCAGCTCCAGCCGGTGCCGCTCCTCGCCCGCCTCCGATTCGCGGCGGCGGGCCACGCGGGCGCGCTCCTCCGCCGCCATCACCTCCGCCTCCAGCTCGCCCAGGCGGGCGTCGAAGCGGGCGACCTCCGCCGCGTGCGCGTCGCGCTCGGCGAAGAGCCCCTCCACGTCCTCGCCCGCGCGCTCGCGGATGCCGGAGAGCCCCTCCAGCGACCGCCGCAGCTCCTCCGCCTCCGCCTCCAGCGTGGCGCTGCGCGCCCGCGCCGCGTCCGCGCCCGTCACCGCGTCGGAGAGCGCGCGCTCCACCTCGCGCAGCTCGGCCTCGGCGCGCGCGGCGGCGACGCGCAGCTCGCTCTCCTCGTCGCGCGCGGACTCCCAGGCGGCGTCGAGCTCCGCCAGCCCCGCGCCGGCGGCGGAGGCGGCGGCCTGCGCCTGGGTGGCGAGCGACTGCAGCTCCACGGCGCGCGCGTCCAGCTCCGCCATGCGCTGCTCCGCGGCGTCCGCCTCGCGCCGCGCGGCGGCGACGGCCATCACCACCTGCTCGCGCTCGCGCTCCAGGCGGCCGCGGCGGTGCCCGTGCGCGGCGGTGTCGGCGTCGAGCTGGCGCAGGCCGCTCTCGATCACCCGCCGCGCCTCGTCGGCCTCGCGGGCGCGCTCGTCGGCCAGGGCGACCTGCTCCACCAGCGCGTCGCGCTCCAGCACCAGCCGGTCGCGGGCGACCTCGGCGTCTTCCAGCTCGTTGCGCAGCCGCCCCAGCATCTCGCGCCGCGCCAGGATCCCCTCCCCCGCCGCCGGCTGCCCCAGGCGGATCACCCCGCGCGCGTCCACCGTGTCGCCGAACGAGTCCACCCGCGCGCCCTCGCCGAAGCCGTCCAGCGGGTCCTCCCCCGGGAGCACGCCCAGGCCCTCGAGGAAGACGTCGACCCACGCCTGCCCCGCCCCGCTCCCGGAGACGCCCAGGCGGTGCGAGGCGGCGCCGCCCCTGAGCCTCGCCTTCACCCCCGGCGCGTCGAGCGGGAGGAGGAGAAGGGTGCCGCCCCCGCTCCACTCCTCGCGGAACCAGCGGCGCACCCCGCGGGCGGCGGCCAGGTCCTCCACCACCAGCGCCTGCAGCAGGGTGCCCAGGAACGACTCCACCGCGCGTGCCGTCTCCCCGTCGGCCGTGGTGGCGCGCACGAAGTCGGCGAGCGGCGCCAGCACCCCGGGGAAGCGCGCGCGCTCCGCCATGATCGCGGTGACGGCGGGCGAGAAGCCTTCGTAGCTCTGCTCCATCGCCTCGCGCGCGGCCACCTGGCTGGCCAGGCGCTGCACCCGGTCTTCCGCGTCGCGCAGCCGGTCGCGGAGCGGCCCCTCGCGCCCGCGGAGCACGCGCGCCTCCTCGCGGGCGGCGTCGGCGGCGTCGGCCGCGGCGTCGAGGCGCTCGCGCAGGGTGAGCCCCTGGCCGCTCCAGAGCTCCGTCTGCTGGCCCAGGACGGTGATCTCGTTGCCGAGCTGCACCTCCTGCTCGCCGAGCTGCCCGCCGCGCTCCAGGGCGTCGGCGCGGCGGCGCTCGGCGGCGGCGCGCTCCCCCTCGGCCGCGGCGATCTCGCGCGCCAGCTCGCGCGAGCGTCCGGCGGCGGCCTCGCTCGCCTGCCGGTGCGCGTTCAGCGTGGCGCGCAGCGCGTCGTTCTCCTCCACCCGCGCCCCCAGCCGCTCGCGCACCCCCTCCAGCCGCGCGCGCGCATGGTCGCGCTCCACGCCCAGGCGCTCGCCCTCGACCGACAGCGCCTGCGCCCGCTCGGCCAGCTCCGCGCGCTCGCGCACCAGCTGCTGGATGCGCAGCTCGGCGTTGGAGCGGCGCTCGTCGGCCAGCACGATCTCGCGCTCGCGCGTGGCCAGGCGCTGGCGCACGTCGTCGAGCTTCGCGGAGGCGTGCTGGCGGCGGCGGGTGAGCTCGGCAGCCTCGATGCGGCGCTCCTCCAGCACCGCCTCGGCGGTGGTGCGCTCGGTGCGTGCGTCGCTCTCGGCGCGCTCCAGCTCTGCGCGCCGGCGACTGCCCGCCTCCAGCCCGGCCCCCAGCGCGGCCAGGTCGGCGCGGGCGAGGGCCACCTCCAGGTCCAGCCGGCGCGCCTGCAACTCGGCGTGGCGCTGGGCGCGGCGCTTCTGCCGGGCGAGCGCGCGCACCTTGCTCTCCACCTCGGCCACCAGGTCGTTCAGGCGCGCCAGGTCCACCTCGGCGCCCTCCAGCCGGCGCTGGGCGGCCTTGCGGCGGTCCTTGTACTTGCCGATCCCCGCCGCCTCCTCGAAGAGCGCCCGGCGCTCCTCCGCGCGCTCGGAGAGGATGGAGTCGATCATCCCGATCTCGATGATCGAGTAGGCGTTCGACCCCAGCCCGGTGTCGCGCAGCAGGTCGTGCACGTCGCGCAGCCGGCAGGCCACGCGGTTCAGCGCGTACTCGCTCCCCCCCTCGCGGAACACCTTGCGGGCGATCTCCACCTCGCTCTGCGGGATGGGGATGGAGCCGTCCTCGTTGCTGAAGGAGAGCGAGACCTCGGCGTAGTTCAGCGGGCGGCGCTTGCTGGTGCCCTGGAAGATGACCTCTTCCATCTTCCCGCCGCGCAGCGCGGACGCGCGCTGCTCGCCCAGCACCCAGCGCACGGCGTCGGCGGTGTTGGACTTGCCGCAGCCGTTGGAGCCCACGATTGCGGTGACGCCCTCGCGGAACTCGATCAGGGTGCGGTCGGGGAAGGACTTGAAGCCGTGGAGGCGGAGGGAGCGGAGCTTCATTTCGAGGTGGCGGGGGCCCTCCCCACGCGCTGCACCAGCCGCGCGGGGAGCCGCGCCGCCTGCAGGGTCTTCTTCATCGGCTCGGCGCGCACGCTGTCGGGGTAGGCGCCGGCGTACAGCGTCCAGCGCTCGCTCCCGTCGCTCTGCGGCACGGCGGTGGGCGAGGCGTAGATGGCGGCGGTGGCGAGCTCGGCCGCGCGCCGGTCCGCCGCGTCGCGGGTGGGGTAGGCGCCCAGGTCGAAGGTCCAGGGCCGCGCCTGGATGAGCGCCGCCGGGCCGCCCACGTCGTCGGGGTTGGCGAGGTGCGCGGCCACCAGCTGGGTGCGCAGCGCCGCCGCCTGCACGGTATCGTCGAGCATCCCCGCGTAGACCTTGTAGTACACCATCCCGCTGATCTCCTCGGGGAAGACGTACGCCGCGGTGCCGGGGAACGCGCCCTCCACCTGCTTCGCCAGCCGCACCGCCGCGTCGTAGCCCTGGTCGCCCTGGAAGGCGCGCACGTACACCGAGTACGGCCGCGCCGTCCCCGCGGGGAGCGCGGCGGCCTGCGGGCGGCGCCCGGGGAGGCGCGTGGACGAGGCGGGCGCGGTGGCGGGCCGCTCCCACCCCGGGAGGAGGTCGGGGAGGAAGGTGACCGCCGCGGCCGCCGCCAGCACGATGAAGAGGATCACCAGCAGCACCAGCATGGTGGGCGAGAGCTTCCGCTCCTTGGGAATGGTCTTCCGCCGCTTCCCCGTCCACGGCTCGGGCTCCACCGTCTCCTCCCACTGCGGGTCGGGAACGGGGAGCTCGGCCGCGGGGACGTACGTCGCCGCCTCGGCCGCGGCGGGGGGCGCGGGTGGAGGCGGCGCGGGCTCGCGCGGCGGCGCCTTCCACGGCGGCACCGGCTCCGGCTCGGGGAAGCGCTCCGCCGGCGTGGACGGGACCGGCACGCGCGGCGGCTCGGCGCCCGGCCGCGCGGGCGGGGTGAGCCAGGCCCGCAGGTGGAAGTCGGGGGGGACGATGGACTCGAAGAGCTCGCCGTCGCCGCGCTCGCCCAGGACCACCACGTCGCTCGCCCAGCGCCCCAGCGACGCCAGCTCGGGGGTGTCGAGGGGGACGAAGAGGAGGAGCGACGCCTGCGCCTCGCGGAAGCCCGCGACGATCTTCTCCCAGCGCGGGTGGCGGAGGATGGCGTCGGGCTCGGGGGTGTACGTTCCCGCGGTGATCAGCAGGAAGCCGCGCCCGGGAACGGGGCGCGCGCTGCGGGCGAGCGAGGCACCGTAGAGGAAGAGGTCGACCACCCCGTCGAGGTTGGGGACGCCCACGCGCTCGTGGAGGATGGGGTCCTCGATGGAGAGGTCGGCGAGCACGGTGCGGCGCCCGGCCGCGTTCCACCCGGTGGCCAGGGCGATGGCGGCGTCGGCCACCCACCTGCGGTCCGCGCGCGGGTCGAAGAGCAGGAGCACGGGCCCTGGCTGCTCGCCGTCGAAGGCGGCGGCGGCGGGGAGGCGCTCGAACGTCGGGTCGAAGAAGGTGGGCGGCGGCAGCCTGCGCCCGGGATTGCCCGTGGCCGTCTGCGGATCGGTCATGGACCTGGGGGAACGGGGCCGGTTGGGCGGACGGGGGACAGCCGGAAGTTAAGCGCCCGTACGGAAATACGAAAGGAGAGTGCGGAAGTGCGGGAGTGCGGAAGTGCGCGGAGCCGGCGCGCGCACCGGCTCCGCGTGAGACCTGGCGCTCAGGCCTGCTGCGTGGCGCCCTCCGGCTCCAGCACGTGCGTGGGCGCGTCGCCCCAGAGCCGCTCGAGCTGGTAGAACTCGCGCGCCGCGGGGTGGAAGACGTGCACCACGAAGTCAAAGTAGTCGATCAGCACCCACCGCCCCTCGCGCTGTCCCTCCACGTTCAGCGGCCGCACGCGCTCCTTCTTCAGCCCCTCGATCACGCTGTCGGCGATGGCGCCCACGTGCGTGTCGCTGGTGCCGCTGGCGATCACGAACCAGTCGGTGGCCGACGAGACGCCGCGCAGGTCGATCAGGTTCACGTTCAGCGCCTTGCGGTCGAACAGCAGGTCCACCACGCGGGCCACTTCCCTCGGCATGTCCACCGACGAGGGCGACACGGGGGTGATGCTCATTCTTGCTCGCTTTCGTTCCGTCGAATCACATGCCCGCATCCAGCTGCCGGGAGGGGGCAAATTAGGGTCCACGCGCCGGCTACGCGAGAGTGCGGAAGTGCGGAAGTGCGGGAGTGCGCACAGGGCTCCCAGCGCACTTCCGCACTCACGCACTCCCGCACTTCTGTTTAAAAAGAAGCGGCCCCGTGCACCGGGGCCGCTTCCACGAAAGAGCCGGGCGACGCCCAGGAGGAGATCAGTCCTCCTGGATCACCCACACCTTCACCTCGGGGCGCACCTGCGGGTGCAGGCGAACCGGCACGCTGGTGACGCCGAGCGCCTTGATCGGCTCGTCGAGCTCGATCTGGCGGCGCTCCACCGAGATCCCCTGCTCGGCCAGCTTCTCGGCGATGTCGGCCGAGGTGATGGACCCGAACAGCTTCCCCTCCTGCCCGGCGCGGGCGTGGAAGGTGAGGGAGACGCCCTCGATGCTCCTGGCGCGCAGCTGCGCCTCGCCCAGCGTCTCGGCCTCCTTGGCGGCGACGCGCGAGCGCTCCGCCTCCAGGCGACGCTTGTTGGCGTCGGTGGCCTCGTACGCCAGGCCCTGCGGGATCAGGTAGTTGCGGCCGTAGCCGGGCTTCACGTCGACGATCTCGCCGGCGTCGCCCAGGCTCTCGACGGGCTTGCGGAGGATGACCTGCATCGTTGTATCCCCCCTTACTGGTCGAAGCCGGCGATGTACGGCAGCAGGGCCAGGTAGCGCGCACGCTTGACCGCCGTGCCCACCTGCCGCTGGTGCCGCGCGCACATCCCGCTGATGCGCCGCGGAAGGATCTTGCCGCGCTCCGTCACGAAGCGCGTCAGGGTCTTCTCGTCCTTGTAGTCGATGGTGCGCGCGCCGAGCTCACAGATCGGGCACGCCTTGCGGCTGGGACGCATTATTCTTCCTCCCCTTCCTCGGACTCCTCGTCACGCTTGGGCTGCGGCGGCACCGGCGTGGTGGCGAGGTCGCCCTCGTTGACCACCACCAGGTAGCGCAGGAGCTCCTCGTCGAGCTTCAGGATGCGCTCGAACTCGGGGAGCGTCTCGGCCGGGGCGCTGAAGTGCGCCACCACGTAGTAGCCGCTGGTCTGGTCCTCCACCGGGTAGGCCGTGGGGCGCTTCCCCCAGTGGTCCACCTCGGTCACGCTGCCGCCCTGGAGCAGCGCGTGGAAGCGCTCCAGCTTCTCGTTCACCGCCGCCTCTTCGAGCGAAGGGTGAAAGATGTACACGATCTCGTAGTCCCTCAACGTTCACCTTCCTGTGGACATGTGGCCCCGCGCCGGTGATTGCGCGGAGCAGGCGTGGAAAAAAGTGCTGCCCCCAATCCGGGGGCAGCACTGGAATCTACCATGCTAGCTTGTCTCAGGCAACCCGCGATGCGCCTATTTCGGCCTTGCTCCGGCCCTCTCGTCGAAGTTCCTCGGCTCGAGGGGGCTGCGCGGCACCGCCAGCGGGGACGGCTTTGGCGCCCGCACTCCTGTCGTGACGTCGAAGTTGCTCGGCGGGACGGGCCGGGGAGGCATCGACGGGGCGTTGCTCGGCTCGACAGGCATGTGCGGCATCGTGGTGGTCGTGGACGGCGGGCTTCGGGTTACATCGTACCGCATTGCCGCGCGTGCGATCCTCGTGATCTCGACCTTCTGCGGAGGCGGCTCCCTTGTACGTTCGGCAATGGAATATGGCACAGCGGTGAATGCGACCGCAACGAGGGTGATGATGATGGCCCTGTTGGTCTTATGGAGGTACGTCACCCGCTTGAGGTTGTGCTCCGTGTTACGATCCGCCGCCTCCATCAAGTTGTGCTCCAGGAATTCCTCAAACTCCCTGTCTGCGAGGTACGGAGTTCCGGTTGCCCGGTGATGCTCTCGCAACCTGTCGCGGTACCGCCGCAGCTCCGACGGGAAGGGCAGGTGCCGGTAAACGTAGCCGTAGAAGGAGCGTACGAGCATGTATATCGCGAGCACGTAGGACAGTGAAGCGCATGCGAACGCACCCCAGAAGAGCGCGTCGAGCACCCCGCCATCACTCTCATACTCTTTCAGCAGCACGATCAGCCCGCTGCCGAGGAGCGCCAGAATCCCGAGCGGGAGGCTGGTCTCCCCCTGGAGGGCGTTCCTGCGATCCAATTCGGCCTGGTACAACTTCTCGAACAGTGCGTTGGGCACGGCCGCACCTTGTTCCGGAGGATGTGAAACACGATCCCACGGAATCTATCATGCCCCAGTAAATATGGACATATCGTCCACTTACGTTTGTGCGGTGGCTCCAAGAGGTCTCAGGATTGCCGCACCCAAACGAGCCCTTCCTGCGCGGTGGAGGCGACGAGCGCGCCGTCTCGCGTGAACAAAGAGCCCTCGGTGAAGCCGCGCGCGCCGGCAGCGGCGGGGACGGTCCATCGCGTAGAGCAGCCAGTCGTCCAACGCGGAAAGGGCGGTAGAACCAGGCAGCGTGGTCCCAGGCTGGCCGCTTGCACGCGGCGCATCAGGTAGGTGAGGCCGTGCGGGAGGAGCGCCGTGCCCAGCAGCCCGTAGTCCAACGCGTAGGCCAGCGCCGCCGGGTGCAGGACGCGGCCACGAAGAGCCTCTCCGTTACCCTCCATTCCCTCCGTACGATTCCCCGCAGTTCCTTGTGAGGCATGGATTTAGGAGTGTTCGTTGCGACAGCGGTGCAGTTCGGATCATCCCGGTGCAGTTCATCCGCGGGGCAGGGCCGGGCAGGGGGCGCTTCCAGTATCATCCATCCGCGGCGCTCACCGAGGAGCGCGGCGATGGACGAACGCCCCAGCCCCACCGGGCGGCCGCTCCCGACAAACGCGATACACCTGAGGGATCACACGATGAAGACTTCGATCAAGAGCCTGGCGTTCGCGGCCACGCTGGCCGCGGGTGTGGCGTTCCACTCGCCGGCCGCCGCGCAGCAGCAGCAGGGTGGCTGGGAAGGCTCCCGCCGCGAGCAGGGGCAGCGCATGGACCCCGCGCAGCGCACCGAGCGCCGCGTGCAGCAGCTCACCCAGCGCCTGCACCTGAGCAGCGCGCAGGCCCAGCAGATTCACGACATCCTGCAGCGCGAGCAGCAGCAGTTCGAGCAGTTCCGCGGCACCCGCGGGCAGGAGCAGGGCCGGCAGCGCGGCGACGGCGCCCAGCGCCGGCAGGGCTTCGAGCAGATGCGCCAGCTCCGCCAGCAGACCGATCAGCAGATCGAGCGCGTGCTGAACAGCCAGCAGCTGACCGAGTACCGCCGCCTGCAGCAGGAGCGCGGGCAGCGGGGCCGTGGCCGTGATGGCCAGGGCCGGCAGGGTGGCCAGGGCTGGTCCGGCCAGCGGTAATTCGTCCCACGCAGTCTCACGCAGAGACACGGAGGCGCAGAGAGCCGCGGGAAAGCTCTCTGCGCCTCCGTGTCTCTGCGTGAGACCTCTGTCAGGATCGTACGCGCACCAGCCCCTCCTGCGCGGTAGAGGCGACGAGGGTGCCGTCGCGGGTGAAGAGCGAGCCGCGCGTGAAGCCGCGGGCGCCGGCGGCGGCGGGGGCGTCCATGGCATAGAGGAGCCAGTCGTCCACGCGGAAGGGGCGGTGGAACCACACTGCGTGGTCCAGGCTGGCCGCCTGCACGCGGCGCATCAGGTAGGTGAGGCCGTGCGGGAGGAGCGCCGTGCCCAGCAGCCCGTAGTCCGACGCGTAGGCCAGCACCGCCTGGTGCAGGATGAGGTCGTCGGGCATGCGGCCGTCGGCGCGGAACCAGGTGTGCTTCACCGGGTCGCGGACCTCGGGGGCGAACGGGTCCACCGGCGCCACCTGGCGGAAGTCGATCGGCCGGTCCTGCGTGTAGATGTCGCGCAGGGGCTCGGGGATGCGGTCGGCCATGGCGCGCACCAGGTCCAGCTCGCGCGGCAGATCCTCGGGCGCGGGGACGCCGGGGAGCGGCGCGCCGTGCTCGACGCCGGGCTCGGGGAGCTGGAAGGAGCAGGTCATGGTGAAGATCTCTCGCCCCTCCTGGATCGCGAGCACGCGGCGGGTGGTGAAGCTCTTCCCGTCGCGGATGCGGTCCACCTGGTAGACGACGGGGGTGGCGACGTCGCCCGCGAGCATGAAGTAGCCGTGCAGCGAGTGCGCGGTGCGCCCCTCCACCGTCCGCCCCGCCGCCACCAGCGCCTGCGCCAGCACCTGCCCGCCGAAGAGCCGCCCCGAGCCGATGTCGCGGTTCAGCCCGCGAAAGAGGTTCAGCTCCAGCCGCTCCAGGTCGAGCAGCTGCAGCAGCATCTCCAGCGGCTCCCCCGCCGCGCCCCCGTCCATCGTCATCCCCCGCCCCTCCCCGTTGTGCCTGACCGGCCTCCCCGAACGGCGCGGAAGATACCACGCCCCGGCGGGCGTTCGACAGGCGATCCGCATCGCCCTCACCGCTTGCCACCGGCGTGGCCGGCAGGTACGATCCACCTCCATCCCCCTGACGCCCCCCGTACCGCGAAACGACCATGCCCGACCACGACACGCCTCCCGCACCCGAGGGCGCTCCCGAGAACCGTGGATTGAGCCGCCGCGGGTTCCTCTCCGTCGGCGCGGCGGCCGCGGTGGCGGGGGCCGCCGGGATCGCGCCCGGACTCTCCGCCACGCCGCGGGCGGCCGAGCGGGGCGCCGCGGCGGGGCTCCGCGTCCCCCCCTTCGAGCTGGAGGAGGCGACCATCCAGCAGCTGCAGGGGTGGATGCGCGCCGGGCGCTACACGGCGCGCTCGCTGGCGGAGGCGTACCTGGGGCGCATCGAGGCGGTCGACCGCGCCGGGCCCACGCTGCGCTCCGTGATCGAGCTGAACCCCGACGCGCTCTCGATCGCCGACGCGATGGACGCCGAGCGCCGGTCGGGGCGGGTGCGCGGCCCGCTGCACGGCATCCCCGTGCTGATCAAGGACAACGTCGACACCGGCGACCGGATGATGACCACCGCCGGGTCGTACGCGCTGGACGGGCACCCCGCGCCCCGCGACGCCTTCGTGGCGGAGCGGCTGCGCGCGGCGGGGGCGGTGCTCCTGGGAAAGACCAACCTGAGCGAGTGGGCCAACTTCCGCTCCACGCACTCCTCCAGCGGGTGGAGCGGGCGCGGCGGGCAGTGCCTGAACCCCTATGCGCTCGACCGCTCGCCGTGCGGCTCCAGTTCCGGGACCGGCGCGGCCATCGCCGCCAACCTCGCCGCCGTCGGGGTGGGGACGGAAACGGACGGCTCCATCGTCTGCCCGTCGGCGGCCAACTCGCTGGTGGGGATCAAGCCCACGGTGGGGCTGGTGAGCCGCGCCGGCATCGTCCCCATCTCCCACAGCCAGGACACGGCGGGCCCGATGGCGCGCACCGTGGCCGACGCGGCGGCGCTGCTGGGCGTGCTCGCCGGCATCGACCCCCGTGACGCCGCGACCGCCGCCAGCCGCGGGCACGCACAGGCGGACTACACGCGCTTCCTCGACCCCAACGGGCTGCGGGGCGCACGCATCGGGGTGGCGCGGGAGAAGCTGTTCGGCTACGACCCGCACACCGACCAGGTGGTGAACGCCGCCCTGGAGGAGATGAAGCGGCTCGGCGCGGTGCTCGTGGACCCCGCCAACATTCCCCACGTCGGCGAGTACGACGGGGACGAGTTCACCGTGCTCCTCTACGAGTTCAAGGCGGACCTGAACGCCTACCTGGCCAGCCGCGGCGCCACCTCGCGGGTGCACACGCTGGCCGACGTGATCGCGTTCAACGAGCGCGACAAGGCGCGGGAGATGCCGTTCTTCGGGCAGGAGATCATGAAGATGGCCCAGGAGAAGGGGCCGCTCACGGAGAAGGCCTACCGCGACGCGCGCGCGAAGAGCCTGCGGCTGGCCGGACGCGAGGGGATCGACGCGGTGATGACGGCGCACCGGCTGGACGCGATCGTGGTGCCCACCGGGAACCCGCCCTGGCCGATCGACGTGCTGCTGGGCGACCACTTCCTGGGCGGAAGCTCGACGCAGGCGGCGGTGGCGGGGTACCCGGCCATCTCGGTGCCGGCGGGCTACGTCTTCGGGCTCCCGGTGGGCCTCACCTTCATGGGCCGCGCCTGGAGCGAGCCGACGCTGATCAAGCTCGCCTTCGCCTACGAGCAGGGCACCAAGCACCGCAGGCCGCCGCGCTTCCTGCCGACGGCGGACCTGTCCGTGCCCTGAACGGCGCCGTCATGCCGCGCATCGCCGTACGCGCCGGCCTCGCCGCGGGGGCTCTGCTGGTGGCGCAGAGCCTCGCCGCGCAGGCGGGGCGGCTCTGCCCCGAGTTCTCGGACCCCGGCGGCGTTCGGGCCACGCTCGCGGGGCGGCCGGCGTTCCAGCCGCGCTTCGAGCGGCCCACGCCGCGCGGCGCCGAGCTCGCCGCGGAGGTCGACGGCCTGTTCCGGGAGGTGTACGAGCGGCGTCTCATCCAGCCTCGCGCCATGCTCGACGACGTGGTGAAGGCCGCGAGCATGGACGTGGTGATGGAGGGAGTGCTCGTCCGCGACGACGCGGCGGCGCAGCGCGCCGTGGCCAGGCAGGTCGCGCACGTCGAGCGCGACCGCGACGCGCTGCGGCGGATCGTCCGCGGCGAAGGGCCATGGAGCGAGCTGCTCTCCGGGTTCCGGACCGCTTCGCTGCGCCTGCTGCTGGCCTGCCCCGCGACGCTCGCCGACCGGCGCCGGGAAGTCGTCGGCACCGTCTCGTGGGAGAAGAGCGCGCGCCCTCCCCATGATGTCGTCCGGCTCTTCCTGGAAGACGAGGGGCTGCGCGTCCCGTTGTCGTGGGCGGGCGTGGGGCCGGTCGCGGAGATCGACCCGGGGCTCTTCGAGGAACACACTGGCGCGTTCTCCTGGTGGTGGGTCTCCGTCCGCCGCGTGAACGGTGCGAACGTCTTCCGCCTCCACGACTTCCTCGGGATTCCTGGAAAGGCCGACCCCACCCCGCCTCCGCGCCACCCCGAGCCCTGACGGCGCAGAGACGCGGAGACGCAGGGAGAGTGGCCGTGCCTCCCTGCGTCTCCGCGTCTCTGCGTGAGACCTGCTGGTGTCGTCAGACGTTGAAGCGGAAGAGCATGATGTCGCCGTCCTGCACCACGTACTCCTTCCCCTCGCTGCGCATCAGGCCCTGCTCGCGGGCGGCCTTCACCGAGCCGAGCTTCTCGAAGTCGGCGTAGGCCACCGTCTCGGCGCGGATGAAGCCGCGCTCGAAGTCGCTGTGGATCACCCCCGCGGCCTCGGGCGCCTTCGCGCCGACGGGGATCTCCCAGGCGCGGACCTCCTTCTCGCCGGCGGTGAAGTACACCTGCAGCCCCAGCAGCCGGTACCCCTCGCGGATCAGCTTGTGGAGCCCCGGCTCCTCCAGCCCCAGCGAGGCCAGGAAGTCCGCGCGGTCCTCCGGCGGCAGCTCCGACAGCTCGCTCTCGATCTTGCTGGAGATGGGGATCACGTGCGCCACCTCGCCGCTCGCCTCCACCGCGGCTTGAAGCGCGCGGACGTGCGCGTTGTCGCCCTCCGGCAGGTCGCTCTCGGCGACGTTGGCCAGGTAGAGCACGGGCTTGCTGGTGAGGAGGTTGAAGCCCTTCATCAGCTTCCGCTCCTCGTCGCTCATCTCCACCGTGCGCGCGGCCTGCCCCTCGCCGAGCGCGGCGACCAGGCGCTCCAGCAGCGCCACCTCGGCCACGGCCTCGCGGTCGCCGCCACGCGCGGTCTTCCGCACGCGCTCCAGGCGCTTCTCGGCCACGGCCAGGTCGGACAGCACCAGCTCCAGGTTGATGACCTCGCGGTCGCGCACCGGGTCGACGCTCCCCATCACGTGCACCACGTCGGGGTCGTCGAAGCAGCGGACCACGTGCACCACCGCGTCGGTCTCGCGGATGTTGGTGAGGAACTGGTTCCCCAGCCCCTCGCCCTCGCTGGCGCCCTTCACCAGCCCGGCGATGTCGACGAACTGCACCACGGCGCGCAGCACGCGCTGCGGCTTCACCTTCTCGGCGAGCAGGTCCACCCGCGCGTCCGGCACCTCCACGTTGCCGACGTTCGGCTCCACGGTGCAGAACGGATAGTTGGCCGCGTCGGCGCCCGCCGCGGTCAGCGCGTTGAACAGCGTGCTCTTCCCCACGTTCGGCAGCCCGACGATCCCCAGCTTCAGCATATCTCAGTCGGTCGATTAGACGATTTCGGCAAACGAACAGGCCGGGCGCCCCAGCGGGAGCCCGGCCGAACGTGGTTGAATCTAATGGATTCGCCGTTCGGGTCAACGCGTAACTCAAACAGGAGATCCGACTGTATCAAGAGAGGCTCGACGAGTTCTTATCTGGAACAGTCTCATAAGGCTGTGGCGCAAGCGAGAGCGCGGGCGAGGGGGTAAACGTTTGTCATCCGCGTTGCCCACAAAGTGTTGGAGATCGTCGAAAAGTTCCGTCGAACCGATTTTGTTGGCGATCGATTTCCAACAGTCGCCGTTTCGATCAATAGGGTGCCCGAGGGCTTCGAAAAGCCTCACGGCTCCGAAGTATCGGTAATACCAGATGAAGACGATCAGGGAGCATCTCCATTTGACATCCACATCTTCTTGATCTGCACTCGCAATCTCTTCAACCCAGTACCTTAGATAAGGACGAAGCTCGCCAGGAGACAATAGCCCCGACTCAAAAAAGTGATAAAACCGTTCAAGGTAGAAGAGAAAGTCGTCATAGATGTCCCTGATCCGTGCCTCATCTGCGGTGAACCACGCGAGAGGATCGTCTTCACTGAATTCGGGGGGGAGATGAGAGAGCCTTCGCTGGATATCTTTCCTTCAATGTATGCGGAAGTAGAGCCCTCCACTGCATCCCGCGTGTTACGACAACAAGTTTTTCGTCGGTCGCGTTCTCTATCCGATGCAGGTTCACCTTCCGGCTTCCCCAATCGATCAGGGTTTCCGCAAGCTCAATGCTGGGATCGTCCTTGAAAGCCTTTTGTTCCTTCGCAGCGAACTCACCTCGCCTCCACGCCTCTGCCCGGCGATACTGCCGAACGCCAAACACTAGAGTGAAAAACGTCCCCAGCAATCCCACGGCGGGGATGATGGTCTTCAGTAGATCAGACCATCCAGCTGACGAGCTTTCATGGAGGATAACTACGGTATCGGGTGACATTGACGGGGCGGGTTCGGGGGAATCAACAACCACGGGAAAAGTTCCCCCTATGATCGGTTCTGAGGTGGAACGACGCTATCCTGTTGTACTCGCCCTAACATCAAACGACCGGGCGCATGAAATACTCGATATCCGACGAAGCCATAGCACGTGAAGATCAGCGAGCAGCGACTGCCTCGCCCGTCGCGCGACCGGCCGCGAGCTCCCGCAGCTCCGCGTGCGAGCCGTTGAACCGGTCGAGGTCCACCTCGTTGGCGATGCCCGCGACCCTGCCGCGCTCGGAGTGCTGCCAGAGGTGCCAGCGCGCGACGGAGGGCGAGTCGACGCCGTACTCGGCGATCCAGAGCGGGTAGTCGTCCAGCGCTGCCCCCAGGTGCGCGCGGCGGAAGCCGGGCTTGGTGTAGACGATGGGCCGCTTCCCCGTCCTGCGCTCCACCTCCGCCAGCCACGCGCGCACCCCGCGAACCAGCCGCGCATCGCTGACGCCGTCGGTGCTCTCTACGTCCAGCACCGGCGGCAGGTCGCCGTCGCGCAGCGAAACGACGCTGAGGAAGTGGTTCGCCTGCGCGACCGCATCCCGCCCGGGGCGGAAGCGATGGTACGCCCCGCGGACGATCCCGGCCTCCCCCGCCCCGCTCCAGTTCCGCGCGAAGGCGTGATCGACGAAGGTCGCGCCCTCCGTCGCCTTCATGTACGCGAACCCGATCCCGTCCCCCGAGACCGCACGCCAGTCGATCCGCCCCTGGTAGTGCGACACGTCGATGCCGCGGGCGGGCCGGAGGTCCTCCGCTTCACCGCCTGCCGCCGGGGCCGCGACAGCCGCGGTCGCAAGCGGCACGGCGTCGGGCGATTCGCGCCACGGCTGCACCCCCGCGGCCATGGCGGCGACGGGGATCAGGACCAGCGAGGCGAGGGTGGTGCGGGCGTAAGCCATTTCACTGCACGGACTCGGGGGAGGCGACCGCACGCAAATGAATGCGCGACGGGCATTTACCACATCCGAGACTGTGCGAATTCCTTGCCACGGCTCCAGGGAGCGAAGACCCGCGTGGGTCGTGCCGCTAGGAGACTTTGCGGCGCAGGACTGCGGGTCCAGGTGCACTCGCCGGATCCGACAACGCGACGCCGTTCTTCCTCGCCAGCCGCACGGCGTTCTGGCGGTCCTCGCCGATCAACCAGATGAGCTCGTTCATGGCGCTGCTCGGCGGCACGATTCCACGCTCCCATCGCACCACCGTCTTCTTCCCGGCACCCAGCAACTGCTCGAATTCATCCTGGGTCAACGCGAGCGATTTCCGAATGCGAACGATCTCGGACGGCTGCAGCAGCCCCCGCGCACGACGAACGCTTGCCGTGGCGGCCTGTTGGGCCGCGGTAACCTGGTCGTCGGTCCACACCTCCTCACCACACTGGCTGCAGCGCGAGAACTGCACGTCAACGGAGATGTCGCGGCCACGAACCCGGAACTCGCGCTGTTCGCGAACGTCGGCGATCTCACCGCCGCAAAACGAGCACTCAGGCATACGGCTCCTCATCGTAATGACCGTGCTCACACTCCTATTAAAGGTAGCACAGAGCTACTTCTGAAGGGAAGCGAGCGTACGGTTGGGCGGCTTCGTATTCTGCCACACAGAAGGTGCGTCGTTGGAGTCCGCGAAGGCGGACTGTGTGCCGTTGTAGCGGCGACTTCAGTCGCATATTCCCAAATCATACCAACGAGAAAACGCCTCCAAATCGGAGGCGTTTTCGCAATTGTGTCCAACCTGCTTGAAGCTAGCCGTTGTACCGGTTCATCGCCGGCTCGATCCCCTGCTCCATCCAGAGGCGGATGCCGTCGATGCAGTCGGGGAAGCGCTCGCGGACGGCCGCCGCGTCGCTCTTCGGCATCGGCGACAGCACCCAGTCGGCCAGGTCCCACTGCGGCGGCTTGGCGCCGACGCCGATGCGCAGCCGCGGGTACTGCTTGGTCGCCAGCGCCTGCTCGACGGACTTGAGCCCGTTGTGGCCACCCGCGCTCCCGTCCGGGCGGAAGCGGATGCGGCCGGGCTCCAGCGCCACGTCGTCGACCACCACCAGGAGATCCCTGGTGATGTCGATCGCGTTCATCCGCTTGTAGGGGAGGAGCGCGGAGCCGCTGCGGTTCATGAAGGTGATGGGCTTCACCAGCCGCACCGCCCAGGGATCGACGCGGCCGCTCGCCGTAGCCGCGTTCTTGTCGGCGCGGAAGCGGCCGATCCCCCACGCCTCGGCGAGCGCATCGAGCAGCCACCACCCCACGTTGTGCCGGGTGAGCGCGTACTCGCGGCCGGGGTTCCCCAGCCCCACGATCACCTTCAGCCCGGCCACGCCGCCCCCATCCTCACGGGTGGAACCCTCACGCGAGGGCGAGAGGAGCGCGCGCAGCCGGGCCAGCCACAACGGCTACTCCTCCTCGGCGGCGGCCTTAGACCGCAGCACCTCGGGCTCCGGCGCGGCCTCGTCGGCGGCCGGCTCCTCCTCCTGCACCCGCGGCAGCAGCACCGACGCCACCGGCAGCTCGCCGTCCATCAGGATGGTGACGTTGGGGATGGTGATGTCGGCCACGCGCACGCTGTCGCCCACGTGCAGCCCGGAGATGTCGACCTCGGCCGCCTCGGGGATGTTGCCGGGGAAGCACTCCACGTGGAGCTCGTAGAGCACCTGGTCGAGCACGCCGCCCTCGTCCATCACGCCCACCGGGGTGCCGGTGAGCCGCACCGGGATGTCGAGCTTCAGCAGCTCGTCGCCGTGCACCAGCAGGAAGTCCACGTGCAGCACCTCGGGGCGGTACGCGTGGCGCTGGATCTCGCGGATCAGCACGTCGGCGCGGCTGCCGTCGATGTCCAGGCCGATCAGCGTGTTCTCGGGGTTCACGTGGTGCAGCAGCAGCTCCAGGTCGTGCGCGTCGACCGCGAGCGACTCGGTGCGGTCGCCGTGGCCGTAGAGCACCGCGGGAACCTGGCCGGTGCCGCGCAGCTTGCGCGCGGCGCCCTTCCCCGCGGTGTCGCGGCGGCTGGCCTTCAGGGTGGCGTTCGCCATGAATTGCTCTCCTTCCAGAGACAAGAAGGCCCGGCGGACGGTGCCGCCGGGCGCAGGGTGCGGTCAGACCGCCTCGAAGAGCGAGCTGACCGATTCGTTCACGTGCGTGTACCGGACCGCCTTCGCCAGCAGCTCGTCGGTCGAGAGCACCCGCAGCGTCTCGAACTGCTTGTGCGGCGGCACCGGGATGGTGTCCGTCACCACGATCTCGGTGAACGGCGCGTCGCGCAGCCGCTGCACGGCGGGGCCGGAGAGCAGCGCGTGGGTGGCGCAGGCGTACACGCTCCGGGCGCCGCGCTCCTTCAGCGCGCGCGCGGCCTGGGCCAGCGTTCCGCCGGTGTCGATCATGTCGTCGGAGAGGATGCAGTTCTTCCCCTCCACGTCGCCGATCACGTGCATCACCTCGCTCACGTTGGCGGCGGGGCGGCGCTTGTCGATGATCCCCATCGTCCCCCCCAGCCGCTTGGCGAAGCCGCGGGCCATCTTCGCGCTCCCCACGTCGGGGCTCACCACCACCAGGTTGTCGAGCTGCTTCTCGCGGAAGTACCGGGTGAAGACCGGCGCCGCGTACAGGTGGTCGACGGGGATGTCGAAGAAGCCCTGCAGCTGGTGCTGGTGGAAGTCGATGCTGAGCACCCGGTCGGCGCCGGCGGCCACGATCATGTTGGCCATGAGCTTGGCGCCGATCGCCACGCGCGGCTGGTCCTTGCGGTCCTGCCGGGCGTAGCCGAAGTAGGGGATGACGGCGGTGATGCGCGCCGCCGAGGCCCGCCGCGCCGCGTCCAGGAGCAGGAGCAGCTCCAGGATGTTGTCCGACGGCGGGCAGGTGCTCTGGATGATGTACAGGTCGCGCCCGCGCACGTTGTCGTCGATGCGGACGAAGATCTCGCCGTCCTCGAAGTTCCGGATGGTGGCCTCGCCCAGCTGGCACCCCAGCAGCTCGGCCACCGCCTCGGACAGCGGCCGGTTGGCGCGGCCGGAGAGGACCATCAGGGTGCCGTCGGCGATCGGGTCGGCGTACATCGGCGGCGGTTCGGGTGTCGGTCCGGTCGGCTCTCGCGGGAGCGGTAGAATAGGCCGCGCGCCGGGGAGCGTCAACCGCGGAACCGCATCTCACGCAGAGACGCGGAGGCGCGGAGAGGCACGGATCAGACCAGCTCGGCGACGCGCGGAACCGCTCCGGCGCCGGGCTCCTTCGCGGGGATGCGCTCCATCGCCCGCTCGGCCAGGGCGCAGATGGTGAGGGAGGGATTCACCCCGGGGTTGGCGGAGATGGCGGAGCCGTCGACCACGTACAGGCCGGGGTAGCCCCACACCTGGTGGTCCGCGCCGATCACCCCCGTCTCGCGCGAGTCGCCCATCACGCACCCGCCCAGGATGTGTGCCGTGGTGGGGATCCCCAGCAGCGTCTCGGTCGCCAGGCTCGCGGGGAAGCCGTCGACCTTGGCGGCGACGCGGTCGGCCAGCTCGGTAGCCTCGGGGATGGCGGCGGTGGGCGCGGGGCCGTGGGTGAGCACGCTCCTCACCTTCCCCAGGAGCCGCCCCGGGCGCAGCGTCAGGTAGCTGTCGATGCTGCGCATGTAGAGCAGGATCATCGTGTGCCGCGCGAAGTCGGGCACCAGCCAGGCCTTCAGCGCCCGCCGCGGGTTGGCGGCCATGAAGCGCAGCGCGTTCCAGATCCGCTCGGGCGCCGTCGCCCCGGGGCCGTGCGGCGCCATCAGCATGCGGAAGAAGCCGGCGCCGTCGGGGTAGCGCACCGGCTCCAGGGTGGAGTGCTCGTCGGTCCGGAGGATGGAGGTGATGGCGACGCCCTCGCTCATCCGCCGGTCGCGGCGCTCGCTCACGATCCCCATCAGCACCTCGCTGTTGGTGCGCACGAACTCGCCCAGCCGCTCGGAGAGGCGCGGCAGCCCGCGCGCCGAGCGCTTGAGCCGCAGCAGGAGCGGCACCGTGCCCAGCACCCCGCCCGCGAGCACCACGTTGCGCGCGTGGAACACTCGCCTCCGGCGCGGCCGCCACCAGCGCACCGGGCCGGCGAGCACGGTGACCTCGTAGCCGCCGTCGATCGGGCGGATCCACTCCACCTCGTGCTCGGGCTCGATGCGAAGGCCGCGCTTCTCGGCCAGGTAGAGGTAGTTGCGGTCGAGGGTGTTCTTGGCGCCGAAGCGGCACCCCAGCATGCACCCGCCGCACTCGATGCACCCGGTGCGCACCGGCCCCTCGCCGCCGAAGTAGGGGTCGGGCACCGTGACCCCCGGCTCGCCGAAGAACACGCCCACGTCGGTGGGGTGGAAGTGCTCTTCCAGCCCCAGGTCGCGCGCCAGCTCGCCCATCACCTCGTCGGGGAAGGTGACGTGCGGGTAGCGGGTGACGCCGAGCATGCGCCGGGCGCGCTGGTAGGCGGGCGCCAGCTCGGCCTTCCAGTCGGCCAGGTGGCGCCAGGCGGGGGAATCGAAGAACCCGTCGCCGGGAACGGGGAGGGTGTTGGCGTAGACCAGCGAGCCGCCGCCCACGCCCACGCCGGAGAGCGCGGTGATGTGGCGCAGGAAGCGCATCTGGAACGGGCCGCGGAGGCCGAGCCGGGGCATCCACATCCACCGGCGCAGGTTCCAGTTGGAGCGCGCGAAGTCTCCCGGGGCGAAGCGGCGGCCCTTCTCCAGCATCAGCACGCGGTGGCCCTTCTCCACCAGCCGTAGCGCGCTCACGCTCCCGCCGAACCCCGAGCCGACGATCAGGTAGTCCCAGGTCTCCATCGCTGTCCGCGCAAGATGAGGAGCTACCGGAGTTTAACCGTGAGCCGGGCTCACACAAGGGAACGGCCACGGCCGTCTCACGCAGAGCCGCAGAGGACGCGGAGAGAGGCCGCGGCTTCTCCGAACGAGCACGCGATCATTGACCGTTCAGTTTGTCTTCTTTAATACGATCCGCCTGGAGACTTTGTGTTTACGCACCCAACCCAACGACGTCATCCTGAGGCCGACCACGCTGCAATCATCGTCCGCAGAGTGACTTGCAGGCCGAAGGATCTATAACCGCGTCAGCACTTGAGTCGGCGAGATGCACCAACTCTATCGCCGGATCTGGTAAGATCGCGGTCTCCAGACACGGAGATAGCCCATGGGTACCACGCACGTTACGCCGCCGGGAGGCAACGTCTTCGCGGACCTCGGGTTCGCCGAGAGCGAGGCGGAAAGCCTGAAGATCCGCTCCACGCTGATGCTCGCGATCCACCGCACCATCGACGAGCGCGGCCTGACGAAGAAGGACGCGGCCAAGCTCTTCGGCGTCCCGCCACCCCGCATCACCGCATTGCGGCGCGGTGCCGTCGGCTCGTTCACCATCGACGAGCTCGTGGGCATGTTGGCCCATGCCCATATCCAGGTGGACGTGAGCGTGAGGACTGCGGCCTGATCCAGGCCGGGTATCTTCGCGAGGTGAAAGGGCGTGGAGACTTCGTCTCCACGCCCCTGGTATTTCTGGCTCACTGTCACGCCAGCAGCCGTCGATCGAAGGCGAAGGTCTCGATCGAGACGACCCTGACGCGCTGCATGTCGGGGTGGCGCGGGTTCAGCAGCAGGTTCTGCTCGGCGGGGATCAGGACGGACGGGACGCGCAGCGCCAGGGCGGCGGCGCGGCGGGCCCAGTCGTCACCGAGAGAGGTGCAGGCGGGGTGGTCTTCGACGCGGTTCCAGTCGGAGGGGAGCGCGGAGAGCTCTACCTCTTCCACCGACACGTCGTCGGGGACGGCGATCTTCAGCGCGCAGAGGTCGGCGGGCACGTCCTCCACGTCCACGTGCACCAGGTACTCGAGCGCCGCGAGCGAGAGGGTGCTGGACGCGTAGACGACCGGGATCCCCTCGCTGTTCCAGCGCCCGCCGTTTATGCGCGCGCCCTCGCCGTCGAGCGAAAGGTACCGCTGCCGGGTGATCCGCCAGACGCGCACCGGTCAGCTGTACACGCCGTGCTCGATGCGCCCGAGGATGCGCTCCACCATCCGCGCCCCCACGTCGCTCTCCAGCAGGTCGATGGGCCGCTTGCCGCCCAGCGCGCGGTTCTCCTTGCGCAGCCAGCGCGCCGCCTTTTCGGGGTCGTCGAGCGCCTCGCGGGCGCGCCAGGTCACGCGCACCACCCGCGCGAGGCGGTCCGACTGGTCGGCCGAGAGCGTCTTCTGCTTCTCCTTGCGGTGCGCCAGGGTGCGGCGCGGCACCACCAGCTCGTACAGCTCGCTGGCGAGGAGCAGGCCGGACTTGAGCACCACGTCCACCGCGCGCGTGGGCAGCCCCGCGTGGATCAGCTCCGCCAGGTCCAGCTCCGAGCGGACCTCCTTCCGGAGCACTGGTGCCCCACCCAGCAGGTCCGCGATCGCCATCACGCTCACAAACCCTCCGTGGCCAAGTTGCACACTCAAGATGGGCAAATGCCACACCACCGTCAACGGCCGTCTCACGCAGAGCCGCAGAGGACGCGGAGAGGCCGCGGCTTCTCTCTGCGCCTCTGCGCCTCTGCGTCTCAGCGTGAGATGAATCAGCTCAGAACACTCGCGCTTCCCAGTAGGTCTCGATGCTGTCGGGGAGCTTGGCGAGGAAGTTGTAGCCGGTGTAGCCCTCCAGCGCGTCGACCGTGGTCTTGTAGTTCGTCCACGGCGCGGAGATGATGCCGGTGGTGTTGGGCATGTCGACCGCGATCACCTGGATGCTGCTGGTGGAGGTGACGTTCGCCAGCCCCTGACCGTACGGCATGATCACGGCGATCTTCCAGGTGTAGGTGGGGATCTGCACCTTCCCCAGCCCGCTCAGCGTCCCCTTGTTCCCGCTGGGGCCGGAGATCACGTAGATCTCCTTGTTCTGGTTCTGCGCCAGGTCCTGCAGGTAGTACTCGAAGTCCAGCCACGGCCCCGCGTTCAGGTCGTGCGTCTGCGGCACGATGTTCGTCATCAGGAAGGTGGACTTGTTGTCGGTCGCGTCCCAGGTCCGCTCCTCGCTGCGCACCTGGTGCCCGCGGTCGTAGCCGCTGTTGGTGTAGTCCGAGGTCGTCACGTGGTAGCACGACGAGGGGAGCGAGGCGTCGCTGGTGAAGGTGGTGGAGCGCGGCGCGTCGCCGTAGTGCGTCTTGTTCAGGTCCCAGCTCACCCAGTTCGGCCGTCCCTTGGCGCAGTTGTACGACACGTAGTACTGCCGCTTGGAGAGGAGCAGGTCGTCGGCCGAGTTGGCGTCGGCGGGCACGCCGAACTCCACGTGGCTGCGGTAGATGGCGGAGGGATAGGTGTAGTACGATGGCGCAACGGGAGCGTGCGAGATCGGCACGTCGGGGGTGACGACGTCGCGCGAGCACGCGGCCAGCGCCGCGGCTGCGAGGATGGAGACGAGCAGACGTACGGATGCGGCGGGGCGAACACGCATGGGCGTTCTCCAATGGGAGGGGAGCTGGGATGTAGCGGAAGACGGCGGGAAACTAGTGTCTCCCGCCGCCAAACAAAAGAAAATTTTTCACGCGGAGACGCAGAGGACGCGGAGAGGCCCGGCGGCGCCTCCCTGCGTCCTCTGCGTCTCCGCGTGAGATCAGCTTATTCCAGCCCGGTCAACGAACGCCCACGAACCCGCGAGCATCCGCAATGAGCCTGGCTGGATCGTAGCCGATCCCGTCCTTGAACACCAGCTGCACATTCCGGATGTCCTGGATGTTCTGCGCCGGATTGCCGTTCACGACCACGAGGTCCGCGCGTTTCCCACGCTCGATCGTACCCACCTGGTCACCGATGCCCAGGAACTGCGCGCCGTTGTAGGTCGCGATGCGGATCGCATCCACGGCGGAAAAGCCGCCTTCCACCATGGCTTCGATCTGCCGTTGATTCGCGAAGCCGGCCACGACGCAGCCATTCGCGGTCGGGTCCGAGCCAGCCAGCAACAATCCGCCGGCCGCGTGAAAGCTCAGCTCCAGCTCCACCTCGCGGTCGTAGATGGCGCGGGCGGTGCTGCTGCTTCGGCTGAGCTGCTGGCGCTGACGCAGGCAGCTCTCGCGCGACGTCGGTGCCATGGCATCCAGCACGCGCTGCTGCGGCTCCGGGCTGTCCCTTACGTACTCCTGAAACGCCGCGAGCGTCGAAGTGAGCGGGATCTTCCGCTGCGCCAGCAGCGCGATCAGCTCCTTCGCCTGAGCCGAGTCCGCGTTCACGCGCAGCACCGCATATATCCAATTGCGCGGGCATTCGTCCGGCCGCTTCTCGCTCAGGAATCCGCTGTTGGTGATGAAGCCGTGCTCGAGGTTGTCGATGCCCAGCGCAACGGCTTCGTTGAACGTCGTCGCACACAGGTGCCCCGTCACCCTGCCACCCTGTGCGTGTGCTTCCTCGATGATCGCGCGTGCCTCCGCACGGGTGGCCTGCTGGTAGATCTTGAACCAGCGGACACCGAGACTCGCCCAGTAGCGCACCGCGGCGCGCAGCTGCTCAGGGCCGGCGATATCGGGATACGTGAGCGGACCTCCCTGCCTGAACAGCGGGCCCGTCACGTAGATGGTAGGGCCGGGCGCGGCACCCGCGTCGATCGCGTGCTGCAGGTTCAAATCGGAATACACGTTCAGGGCGCCTGCCGTGCGAATCGTGGTGACACCGGCGGCGAGGTAGAGGCGCGGGAAGCTGTAGCGCATGTCCTGATGCGTGGGCATGCCGTTCTCGTCGAGGTACACGCTGTAGAACAGATGCTCGTGCATGCCGACCAGGCCCGGGATCACGGTGCGCCCGCGCAGATCGAGCACCTGCGCATCGCGCGGGATCACGACGCGCGCGGCCGGACCCACGTCCTGGATCGCGGTGCCGGCGATGATGACGGTCTGGTCGTCGAGCGGCGGACGACCGGTGCCGTCGATGACCCGCACGTTGGTCAGCGCGACGACCGGTTGATCCACGGCGACGTAACGCCGGACTGCCTCCGCCAGCACCGGGCGCTGTGCCGGCCGCTGCGCCTGCAGCGCCTGCGGCATCAGGCACGCTGCAACGATCCATCTCCAATGCATGCAGCGCATTCGGCTCGTCCTCGTTTCGCGTTGGAAGAGAAGCCCGGATTCGGTCGTGCGGCGGGACCTGCGCAGGAGTAATGTCGAAAAGCGCCTGCCGATCAAGGATCAGGCGCGAGACGGCGTGCGGATCTTCGGCTGCTGGATATAGGGCAGCGGTCTCGTCGCCTGCATCCCGCTGGTTGGGCGGCGGTGCGCCTCCCGGTCAGTCCAGCCGCAGCAGGAACTCTTCGATCTCGTCTCCCGAGCTCCCGGCCGTGGACTCCCTCGCCTCGATGAAGAAGCCAACCTTCTCGAGCACGCGGTGGGAGGCCGTATGGTCCACGGTCACCCGGGCAAAGAGCGGCCGCTCGTGCACCTCGGCGAGGAGCTCTCGCAGCGCAGCGGTCGCGATCCCCTTCCCCCAGTGCTCCCGCCCGTACCAGTATGCGACCTCGCGCAGACCCTCGCGAACGAAGCTGCCGACGTACCCGACCACGGCGCCCTCGCTCTCGACGGTGCGGAGGATCCCGAGAGGATCCGCGAGAATCCTCGCCCAGTGAGTGTCGAACTCGGAGCGTTCGCGTGACGTGAGCGTGCCCACGCGAAGCGCGACCGGATCACGCTGGTGCTCGAAGAACGTGTCGAGATCCGAGGCCGCAACAGGCCGCAATCGAATGCCGGTCATAGAGCGTCGGGGTGTGAAGGCGCGACGCTGATCTCTGCTGCCGTTGTCGGCGTCCTCGTCCAGCTGATAGATGTCGAAGCCCATCCCGGCTCCCAGAGCGGCTACGCCAGCGAGATCGGCGGCATCGAGAAGTGGCCCCGTGCCCGCGTACAGATAGGTCGACTGCCAGAATACGTCGAAGAACGTCTCGCCGCCTCGCGCGAATGCTCGTATCGCCTCAACGTGCGGCAGGAGCCGCTCGCACAGGTAGCGAAAGTGCTCGCGGACGTCCTTCGACTCCAGCTTGCCGCGGGTGCCGAGCGCCCACCACCCCTCGACCTCCGACCGAAGCGGCGTGCCCGCCCGATTCCGGCGAACGTCGCCTCGGCGTGCCGAAGCGTCGGGCTGCAGCCCCGTGGCGGCGCTCACGGCGTCCGGATCCAGGTCCGGCGCCGATACGGAGAACGTTACCGCAACGCCGCGGATATGTGCTTCATGAAGCGGGTCTAGAGCCATTCTGGACGACGATCTCGGCTGAGGCCTGACCACTTGCCTGAGTGGACCGAATTTCCGTATGCACGCAAGCGTCCCAAGGCAATTCGCTTGGCGCGGAGGTCTCACGGGCCGCTCAGGAATAGACCCGGCAATCGCAGGCGTAGGTCGTGTTCGGAAACGTGATCTCCGGCTTTCCGGCTAATTCGGACGTATGGTCGATGACTTCCTGGACGCGGGCGATCACGCGCTCACGCTCCTCTGGAGGCAGCGTCGCAATCGAGCCGACGGACAGCACACGATCGATGATGACCTTCTCGGGAGGTCCGAATTGCGGATTGGCGAACGTGTGCTCCCGAAGCGCGGTAAATCCATCCCTGGGGAACGGCTTTCGCCACTCGCCCGATTCGAAATGCGGGGTTCCCGGGTCATAGGGCGCCATGATCTCGATGACACGGGCCACCCACGGCGTCGTCGAGTCGCGAATGTTCCAGACGAGACCGAGGCTGCCTCCGGGCTTCAACACGCGACGGATTTCTTCCAGGGCCTCGTCGGTCGCGAACCAGTGAAAGCACTGCGCACAGACCACGGCGTCTACCGAACCGTCTGCCACCGGGATTGCCTGCGCTCTTCCTGCTCGCGTATCGACCGTCGGGAATAGCGCCTCCAGCTGCGAACGCATCGCGGCCGACGGCTCGATCGCCATCACTTCAGCGCCGACCGCGAGCAGGCGCGGCAGGAACTTTCCGGTGCCCGAGCCCAGGTCGATCGCGACCTTCCCTTCGCCGAGGCCGAGGTCACGACGCAGCCATTCCTCCAGGGCCAGCGGATAATCCGGCCTCCCTCTGACGTATGCCGCGGCTTGAGAGGCGGGGATGCCGCCTTCAGTCTCGTTCATCCCTCGTTGCCGATGCCGGTGATCTTGGGGTGTGGCCTGACGCTGGAGTTCAGCTGAGGAGCGGCAGGGCTGGAGCTGGGTCGCCGGTGCGGAGAGCCTGCGCCGCTCCGCCAGCTGTAACGACTCGTCAGGCCTCGGACGCGTGGCGCCTCAGGCGCCAGAGTCCGCGTGCCGAGAGTATCATGGCCAGGCCGCCGGCAACGCCGAGCGTGATGAGGCTCCAGATGAAGAAGAGCCCCCCGGGCGAAGTGGCAACGGCCGCCGTGAACCCGTTGTTGCGGTGGATGATGGGCATGCCCAGCGCCGCGAGTCCACCGAAGAACATGATCACGTGCCCTGATCGCCGCTCGGCGAGCAGCAACGCGCCGCACGCCAGGACGAGCAGGATGGGGACCACGACGAACACGAACCCAGGCCCTCCCCGGTCGAACCCGAGTCGGACGTCGCCGGCGACGTGAAAGGGCAAGAGGACGACCGAGAGCAGAGTCGCGATGGTCAGAATGTTGGGTTTCACGGGTGTCTGGCAGCAGGGGGGAAGCCAGCCTCAGATGCCAATCACGTGCGAGGCCGTTCGGCTGGGTGGCGGCATCCTGCAGTACACCTTCTCAGCTGGTGCTCGAGGTAGGCCTGACGTCCGCGCTCAGCTGCGGGCGCGCAAACAAGGAGCCCAAAGTACACGCGGAGCGTTGCGCGCGCTCGTCTGCTGCAGCGCGATGTCAGGCCGCCGGCGCGTCGGGATCCGCGGGCCAGTCCTGACGCAGCAGGAGCTCTTCGATGCGGTACGCGTGCAGGAAGTCGTGCAGCGCGAGGTGCCGGAACATGATGAACACGGAGTACGCCCGGTACTCCCCGTGCTCGGCGGCGCGCGCCCACTCGGCGGGGCCCAGCCCCTCCAGGCGCGCGACGAGGCGCGCCCGGTCGGCGGCGAAGCGCGCGAGCGACGCGTCCAGGTCCATGCGGAGCAGCAGGTCGTCGGCGTCCTGCTCGCCCGGCAGGTACGGCCGGATGACGGGCGCGGGGTCGCGCAACATGTACTCGAGCCGGTCGAAGAACAGCGCGTGCACGTGCGCCAGGTGGCACGCGTGCTCGTGGGCGGACCAGCGGCGCGGGGCCGGCCGCCGCCGCAGGACGGCCGGCGGCACCTCGCGTACGAGGGGCACGACAATCTCCGGCGCCCGGCGGAGCGCGTCGATCACGGCCGGAATGCTACTCGGTCGCTCGCTCATAGGTGGTGTGTGGCGGTCTAACGACACAAGGGTCAGGGGTGCGGGGCCGGCGCGCAAGACTCCTGCGAGGACGGGCGCGTCACCTTCACCTGGCGCCAGAGCGGATCGCGCCGCCCGCGCTCGATGACGCTGGGCGCGGACGAGTTCCTCCGCCGCTTCCTCCAGCACGTGCTCCCGCGCGGCTTCCAGAAGGTCCGCTACTACGGCTTCGCCAGTCCCAACGCGAGGCCCGCGCTCGAGGCCGTCCGCTGGCTCGCGGCCCTGCACGCGGGTGAACGCTTCGTGCTCGGCGCGCGGCAGGCGACGGCCGCGGCCAGGGCTCCGTCCCAGATCCGCTGCGGCGAGTGCGGCGGCAGGATGTGCGTCGTTGCCTTCGTCCGCTGCCGCACCCGCGTCGTCTTCGACACCAGCTAGCCCGCATGCACCCGCAGAGCGTCTCCGCCTCCCCGCCCGATGGGCCGCGTTTCGTCCGCACGGCTCCGTGGCGGCGCGCTGCCCTCGGTGCTACACCCGGTCCCGCGGACACGATCAGCGCCGGCGGAACCCGCAGCGGCAGTGCCTTCGAGCCGCCGACGCACCCGCCTTCCGCACGCTCCAGCCATCGGCCGAGCCTCCACTGAGCCGCCGCTGGCCCCTCTCCGACCGCTCCCAGGGAACCGTTCCCCTATACGCTCCCGGCGCCTGTCCCGGGCTCCTTGAACAAAGGATTGCAGGGCCGGCTGCGCGGCCTGCAATCCATGTTTACGTTGGGCAGCCATCCTGTTATGACGGTGCTATCGCTCACTCAGCGAAGTCGACACCGGATGTTTGCGCGGCGGGCCAGATCCATTCCTCGTCTTTGCTCTCCAAGATGAGAGCGATCATCTCCTTCAGTGAGTCGCAGACTTGGAACAGCTCGTATGGGAAAGTCTCGTGGGAGCAGTCGACGAGCCGTGAGTAGCAGCTGCTCTCCGGATCCAGACCCATCCCGACAAAGTCTCCCTCCGCCTCGACGATCGCGACCAGTCCCCGCGGCCCTTCCTCGCCATCAAGAAAGAGGTGCACGGGCTTGATCTCGCTGGTGGGAAGGAGCCGACATGGGTAGCTTCCAGCCTTCCAGAACTGAATCCCGTTACACGTACGCAACAGCTCTCGAAGGTCGTCTGTGAACCTGTACCCGATCCTTTTCTCAGCGTCGCCGATTTCGTCGGAGGTAGCTCCTGGGCGGCAGTCATGTTCCGCGCGAGCTCGAAGGATCAACGATGTGAGAGTTTCGTCCATACTCGTCATTCGTCTGTCTGCCCAACGACGCAAGGGTCAGGGGTGCGGGGCCGGTGCGCAAGACTTTCATCCCGCCGAAAGCATGCAAGGCCCCGCATCCCCTGCAGCCGATTGTTAGGCCGCGCGAGCTGACACGGCGTCCCAGTTGGTACGCGATTCAACTGCCAGGCGTGACCGCCTGTAGAGCTATTGCGTCTCGCCGTTCCAATCCGATGCGTGCCGAATCTCGGCATCCGGAGAAGCGAACCAGTTGTTCTTCAACAACACTTCTTGGACGTGCTTGACGGCATCATGGATGGCCGTCGGAGGCACCGCGTGCTTTCGGCCGACGTTCTCAAGTGCCTCCGCCTCAGGGATGGACGACGGCGTTGAGATAATCTCGCGATAGAGGCGGTACTCCTGGACCGTGAAGCTTCCGGTGTTCGGCGGGCCGGCCGGGGCACGGCGCGAAGTGCTGCTGAAACACTGCACAGAGCGTAGCTTCGTGTTCATCTCCTCCTGCTGCGCGCCGCTAGCTCCGTGCTTCGCCTCATTTCGCAACTCAAAGAGCCTTGGGCAGTCTGCGCCCGCTTCAAAGTCTCGTGCGAATCGGGTCGTCGCATCGCTTGAACAGCCTTGGGCACAAATCGCAGTCAGCATCAAAACCCAGACTCTCATATGCTCTCCGCGTGATTCCGTGTACGGGACGGGTACTCTTTGGCCGCTGCATCAAAGTTTCCAGCGGCCTAACGACCCAAGGGTCAGGGGTGCGGGGCCGGCGCGCAAGACTTTCCTCCGCGAAATCATGAACGGCCCCGCATCCCCGATTGTTCAAGTAAGCCGCTGCGCGGCAGTGGGGCCGCGCCCCGCGGAGTCCCTTTCGCAGGAGGAAGGTTGTCCACTTCCACTTCCCTCTGCGAAAGGAGCCTGTCATGGACGCGACCCGCACCACGCCGCTACGCGAGCGCATGCGCCAGGAGCTGCAGCTCGCCGGCCTGAGCGAGCGGACCCAGGAGGCGTACCTGCGCTCGGTGCGCCAGCTCGCCACCCACTTCGGCAAGCCGCCCGACCAGGTCACCGAGCCCGAGCTGCGCCAGTACCTCCTCTTCCTCAAGAACGAGAAGCACTTCGCGCCCGCCTCCCTCAAGATCGCCTTCTACGGCATCCGCTTCTTCTTCCGCACCACGCTTCCGCGCGACTGGCCCACCCTGCAAGAGCTGCGCATCCCGAAGCAGCAGACGCTTCCCGACGTGCTCACGCTCGAAGAGGTCCGCACCCTCATCGGCGCCGTGCGCACCCTGCACAACCGCACCTACTTCTGGACCCTCTACTCCCTCGGCCTGCGCATGACCGAGGGCCTGCACCTGCAGACGGGCGACATCGACGGTGCGCGCAAGCTGGTGCACGTACACCGCGGCAAGGGCGCCCGCGACCGCTACGTCCCCCTGCCCCCGCGCACGCTGGACCTGCTGCGCGAGTACTGGCGCGTGCACCGCCACCCGCGCTGGCTCTTCCCGGCGATCGGGCAGGGCGGCAAGCCGGGCCCCACCGCCCCACACCCCATGCCCCGGCGCAGCGTGCAGGCCGCGCTCCGCCGCGTGGTGGGCCAGCTCGGCTTCCGCAAGCGCGTCAGCCTTCACACCCTGCGCCACAGCTACGCCACCCACCTGCTGGAGGCCGGCGTCAACCTCCGCCTCATCCAGCAGTACCTCGGCCACCGCTCACTCAAGACCACCACCGTCTACCTGCACCTGACCGCCGCGGGCCAGGAGCACGCCGTCGCCACCATCGAGCGCCTGATGGAGTAGCCGCGGGCGCTGCGCATGCCTACCGTGGCGGACGTGGCGCGGCGCTACGGGCCCGCCTACCTCGCGCGCTTCGGCAACGCCGTGCCTCCGCGGCACCGCAGGGTCCTGCGCGCCATCGCGGCGTGCCGCACCGGCGAGCTCGGCACGGTGGTCTTCGCCTGCTCCGCCTGCGGCCACCGGCACCACGTCGGCCGCTCCTGCGGCGACCGGCACTGCCCCACCTGCCAGCAGGACCGCACCCGCGCCTGGCTCGCGAAGGAGAGCGCGCGCGGAGCCTGTCAAGACGAGTGAGACAGTCGTGAGGTGAAATTGGCGAGCAACCTCCTCTGTGCTGGGCCGGTTGATCCAGGCGGCGGTTGGAAGTGCGGGCGGCGCAGGCACGCCTCGCACGAAACGTTCGGGATTTGCCGCAAACGCGGTTGCAAGCACGCGCGCACGTTCGGCGTGGAGGGCTCCTGCACGCCCGTAGTGGACGGCGGCTGGCGTCATCAGCCCAATGCCGGAGTGGCGGTGCGTGTGGCTGTACCAGTCGAAGAACGGCCGGCAGAAGGTCCTCGCCACCTCGATCGATCCGAATCGCTCCGGGAAGCCGGGCCGGTACTTCATGGTCTTGAACTGCGCCTCCGAGTATGGGTTGTCGGTCGAGGTGTAGGGCCGGGAGTGCGTCTTGGTGACGCCGAGATCGGCAAGCAGGAAGGCGACCGGCTTCGACCTCATCGCGCTGCCGCGGTCGGCGTGGAGGGTGAGCTGACCGCGGGTGATCTGCTGCTGCGCGATGGCTTGGGCGATCAGCTGCTCGGCGATCTCGGCCGATTCCTTGAGTTGCACGGTCCAGCCCACCACGTAGCGGCTGAAGACGTCGAGGATGACGTACAGGTAGTAGTACGACCACTTCGTCGGCCCGAGCAGCTTGGTGATGTCCCAGCTCCAGACCTGGTTGGGCCGCTCGGCCAGGAGCTCCGGCCTGGCGTAGGCGGGGTGCGTGAGCTGGTCGCGCCGCTCACGCACCTCCTGGTGCTCGGCGAGCAGGCGGTACATCGTGCGCTCCGAACAGAGGTAGCGGCCCTCGTCCAGCAAGGTCGCCCACACCTGCGCGGGCGAGGAGTCGACGAAGCGCTCCGAGCGGAGCACCTGGAGCACCTCCTCCCGCTCCGGCGCTGACAGCGACCTGGCAGGCCGGGGGCGTGGCCGCGGCTCAGGCGCGGCCTGCACAGGGCGACGGCGACGGTAGATCGTGGCCGGCGCTACGCCCAGCGCGCGGCAGGCGGGGGCGGGTGCCCACCACGGGCGCGAGCTCCTCGACGGCGTGCTCGATCATCGTCCGCGCTTCGGGGCTGTCTTCGCGCTTCCGGGCGCCAGCAGCTCGCCCAGAAGCGCGGAGACGTTTCCCTGCACCTCGATGACCTTGCGTGCCTTGGCGAGGTCGGCTTCGGCCCGCTCCAGACGCCGGCGCAGCTCGGCGTTCTCGGTCTCCAGCGGATTCGGCCTGCGCCGCCCCCTGGGCCGATCGAGCGCGGTGAGCGCCCCCTCGTCCCGCTGGCGGCGCCAGTCGGAGAGATGAGAGGTGTAGAGTCCCTCGCGGCGCAGCAGGGCGCCCATCTCGCCCGACTTCGAGCAGGCGTCGGCCGCCCGCAGGATCCGCAGCTTGTACTCGGCCGTGAAGCGTCGACGCTTCGGCCGCTCGATCAGCTCGGGATCGGGGGTATCCAAGCCGCGGTCGGAACCGGGGGCCACTTCGCTCCGCTCGCCTACGGCTCGCTGCGCTCCGTGGCCCCCGGTTCCGTTCAGTCGTGTATCCAGCACCCCAGCGTTCTCCCTCTGCCCTCTTGCTCAGTAATTAGACGAAGGTAACTGTCTCACCTGAACTTGGCAGAGAGGGGAGCGCATCGCGGCCGACGGCTCGATCGCCATCACTTCAGCGCCGACGCGAGCAGGCGCGGCAGAAACTTTCCGGTGCCCGAGCCCAGGTCGATCGCGACCTTCCCTTTACCGAGGCCGAGATCACGACGCAGCCATTCCTCCAAGGCCAGCGGATAATCCGGCCTCCCTCTGACGTATGCCGCGGCTTGAGAGGTGGGGATGCCGCCTTCGGTCTCGTTCATCGACGTCATCTATCGCATCAGGCATTACCGAACACGCATTTGTCCCGCCATTTCCGGACACTGCTGAGGTCCAGCCGCTCACCTTTGAACTCGATCTGTTTCACCAGCTTCGTCCCATTCTCGCTTTCGCGTTTGAGAACACTGCTGATTTCCATCCATCGCACATCGCCGAACTCTACCTTCTCCGTGCGGGTAGCTGGCTCTTCGTCCTCGGAGAAGGAGCCAATCACGAGCATCACCGGATAGGGTTGATTCATCCATGTCTTCACCCAACGCTGTTTTTTGATCTTGAAGACTTCAACTCCATCCGTCTTTCTGGTCGTGAGGTGCGAGTTGCCGGCTTTGAGTTGCAAGCAGAGGCCCGCGCCGACGCCATTGCCATGTTCATCAGTGAACTCGACCATCATATCAATCCCATCGTCTTCATCCCCAGGAACCTCAATCCATTTTTGATTTGCGCTTGTGATCCGGGCGCCCACGTCCAGCACGAGCAGTTTCCCTTTTCTGCGCGCGCTCAATTGCACAAGGTCTTCGGTCTGGAGTCTCTCCACCTGCCTACGCACCGCGTCGCTGGCAAACTTTTTCTCCAGCGCATCCCAAAGTGGAAAACGCTCACCGCATCCGTCGCATTCCGTGTCAGCTTCCTGCTTTTTAGCGAGCAACTTCTTCATCAGTACCTCAGCGTTGCCTTTGGGTGTGTGGCATTTCGGGCAGACGTAATAGCGCAGCCGTAGCGCCTGCTCGGAGGTGCCTTCGAGGTGAGCATGGATGTAGTTCGCAAAGATCACCTGCTCCTCCGTTGTCACGCCTTGCCCGAAGTACACGCTGATCTCCCCGTCACTACCGCTTTCGCGCGTCAGCTTGAGGCCCATATGATGATCCCCCGCGAGCGTCACGAAGTCCACAGCGTCGCGCCAGAGTTCCTTGAGTTGAAAGCACTCGCTGTCCGCTAGCTTCACCACTAGCGTCGAATAAATGTCGTCGAGAAAACCCCTCACGGCGTAACTCACGAACACCGACGGATGGTCTAGCACCGCCGGGCGGTCGCGTCCGCAATGGCTCGGAAATACGAGCTTATCTCCCTGGCGGAGGCAGAGACCGCGCTGCTCTAGTTGCCGCTCCATCTCGCCTAGCACCACGCGCTCCTCGGCGGGTGGCAGGCGCTTCATCTCGAAAAGAGTGCCGTCGCGCCCGATGCTTTGGTAGATCAGCTTGCCTTCCGCGATGCTGCTCAGCGGCAGCACGCCAAGGTCATTCTCCGCGCTGCGCAGGGTGCGAATCACGGCCTGCGCGTAGGTATTGATCCACTCAGGCGCGAGGAGGATATAGGTGCCGTAGTCGAGTTCCTTGACTACGCCAGGACCGTCCAGCAGGCCGATCACCCTTTGCAAGGTTTCGTCCGTGAAGCGCGGTTTGTACGGCACGCGCCGCCAGAGCAGTTCGCGCAGTTCTTTGAAAGTATGCAGTACTTGCCCTTCGTCCCGCAGCTTTAGAATCTCATCCTTGATCAGTTTGAAAATGCTCGGCGACGTGCGCTTCTCCATCTCCGCCCACGGGATGCCGGCGATCACTGCTGCGCGCAGTTCGTCACAGCCCTCACCCGTCTGCGCACTCGTCTCGTGGTAGGCGAGCCCATGTTCTTGCGCAAAAGCTTGCAACTTGCTCCGGCTCGCCTTGAAACCGGTGTCGATCCGGCCGGCCACGAGGAAGTGCGGTATTTTCTCCTTTACGCAGCGCCGCAAGGCGGTTTGCCAGTCGCGCAAACCCGGCAGAACATCCTCTTGGTCCGCATTAAAGAGCAGCAGGATTAACGCGGCGCGATCCATGTAAAGCTGGTGGATGAGACGTTGGTCTGCCTGTCCTCCGAAATCCCAGAGCCAAATTTCACGTTCTAACCCCGGATACACGGTGGCGTCTTTCAACTTCAATTGCGTGGACCACGCGCCCACCGTGGAGTCATCGCTAGGCTTCCAATCCCCAGTTGCGAGACGGTGCGTCAATCCAGTCTTACCAGCATGGGAATCGCCGACGAGAAGGACCTTGGCGTTTGTATAGGTAATCGATTCGCAGATTGGGTCATGGTTTTGAGGGATAGCTGCAAATGCCCAAATTCCAACTCGACCATCGTCAGAGCCTGTAATTATCACTCGCCCATCTTTGGAAATCGCAACACTCTCGACTGAACGATCATGGCCGCGAAGGGTTGCGGCGATAACGCCCGTGTTCAAATCCCAGATGATCGCTGTCCTGTCCAATGAACCCGACACCGCCCATCTGCCATCTGTCGTAACGGCCACCTTCGAAACCATGTCGTGATGACCCTCGAAAACATTGAGCCGCTTGCGGGTTCTGAGGTCCCATAGTCCTACCGTTGAATCGCCGGAGCCCGAGACCATCCGAGAAGTACCGGGCGAGAATGCGATACTCCATACCCAGCCGCTGTGCTGCCTGGGGAGTTCTTCTCGCTGGCCAGTGGTGATATCCCACAAGTTTATAGCTCCGTCTTCAGACCCCGCCAGCACGCGTTCGTCTCCTGGAAGAATTACGATCGAATTTACCCAGGTTTTCCCATATTTGAGTACTGTTATGCATTCTTGTGTGTCTACGTCCCAAGCTCGAATTGTCCCATCCTTGGAACTCGACACGAGGAGCTTGCCATTCCGCGCTACCGCTAGGCCATAGACGGCACTCGAGTGCCCACTAAAAGTCGCTATTAGTTCTCCCGTTACAGAGTCCCACGCTCCAATATTTCCATCTTCGCAAGCTGAGTAGATTCGTTCTTTCGAACTAATCACAACTTCTCGCACCGCATGCGTATGACCTTTTAATGTTCGAATACATTTTCCAGTCTGCACATCCCATATTCGGATTGAGCCGTTACTAGCCCCTGAAACAAGTACCTTGTCATCGTCAGAGAGTGCCACCGCAAAGATGCGATCATGATGGCCTTCTAACATGTATAATGGTTGCACCCTCGACACATTCTCTGTTTCGCTATTAACCATTGGGGCTATGTGTTCTCTCTCTGAACCGCCAGCCTTAGATATTGACCGTGCCGTCAATCTGATTTTGGAGGGCTTTTTTGTAACCTGCTCCCTTGCAGCTTGCGGCGGCATCGGCATCCCTATTGGGCGACAGGCTTCGAGGAGCTTGGCATACTCCTGCTCACGGACATTCGGGAGCCAGTTGATCCAAACGAATTGCGCCAGGGAGCCTTTGAGAGGGGCGTCGTCGAGTCGTAGAGGAATGAAGCGGCGCTCCTTGTTCAGCGGATCGCGAAACTGAAACGTACCGGCCTCCAACTCCGCCCAGTCCGAGCCGAACGCATTCGCTGATATGCAAAGCACTAGCACACGCGAGTGCTCCAGCCCTTCTTGGATCTTCGCCGGGATGCTGTCACCGGGCTTGAGCACCCATTCATCGAACCAAACCTGCAGCCCGTCCGCTCGCAACCGCTCGGCGGCCTCGCGCACGTCGGCTTTGTCCCTTGAGCTATGGCTTAGGAACACGTCGAATGAAAATTGTTCGCTCATCTTCGACCAATCCTCAGGCTCTAATGGATCAAAGGTCAGAGTGCGGGGCCGGCGAGCAAGCCTTTCATCGGCAAAGCATAGACGGCCCCGCATCCCCGCAGCCGATTGTTAGCCGCAAGTGCACCGGACTCGAACCGCTCCAGATCGAGGTCGACGCCGGTTCTGAAGGCCGAAGAAATCTGAGCGTGGAAGATAAGAATACAAGGCCGATGCTCAACTTGGTTTCCATGGCTGTACTGGCGATCGTAGATCCGCTGCGGCGACCCAGAACGGCCCCGTTCTACGGACCCGTCGACCAAGCTGTGCAATGGCCCGCTGCCGCCTACTCCAGCTCGCGCATCAGCTCGTCGAGCGCGGCGGCGCCGGGGCAGAGCTGCTCGTAGGGGTAGTCGTAGAGCGGCGCCTGGACGGTCTGGTTGAGGGCGTGCATGTCGGCGGCGTCCTCCTCCACGTAGAGGAGGCCGGTGACGACTTCCCCGCCCTCCTGCAGGCGCTTGACCGTGGCGTAGGCGGCGTCGCGGTCGGTGGGGTCGTAGTTCGCGTCGAGCTTGCGGAAGCGCACCAGGCTGCCGTCGTGCATCCGCACCTCGCGCGCGCCGCCGGCGAGGTACTCGGCCTGGATCTCTTGGCGCAGCGGCACGAAGTCCACCGGCGCCACCTCGTGGTAGCGCTCGCGGGTGCTGGCGTAGCTGGCCCGATCGCTTGCCGAATGCCCCACGCCAGACCAGGAGCCCAAGCCGGAGGTGACGAATGCGGAGGAAGACTGCTCCGAAGAACCCGATGCGTCAGGGGTGCGGGGCCGCCGCGGAAGACTTTGACCCCGCCCGAAAGCGATGCAAGGCCCCGCGCGTCCCCCCGCGTGATTGATGGATCAGGCGCTCACAGGCAGACGCAGGGGTATGTTACACACCCGGTCCGGCAGCGCGTGATCTGCTGTGTCTCAACGAACTCGCGCGCCTCTACCGTACCGCGCTGCTCAAAGGCGGCGGCGGATTCGAACGTCTCCACCGTCAGGTCGTCCGGGTTCAGCTTCAGCTTGTTCATGGTTCCTCACTGTGGTTGGAAGGCAAGATCCGCCGCTCGGCATAGGCAAACTAATCGATATCAATCGTCTGGAAAAGATTCGGTGCCCGGAGGCCGCATTATCCGTCGAACACCGCCTGGACGGCTCGCTGCACTTTCGCTGGCGTGAGCGCTATCTCGATCTCACCTGACAATCGGGTGACCGGCCGCTGCCGCCCTACTCCAGCTCGCGCATCAACTCGTCGAGCGCGGCGCTGCCGGGGCAGAGCTGCTCGTAGGGGTAGTCGTAGAGCGGCGCCTGGACGGTCTGGTTGAGGGCGTGCATGTCGGACGCGTCTTCCTCCACGTAGAGGAGACCGGTGACGACTTCCCCGCCCTCCTGCAGGCGCTTCACCGTGGCGTAGGCGGCGTCGCGGTCGGTGGGGTCGTAGTCCGCGTCGAGCTTGCGGAAGCGCACCAGGCTCCCGTCGTGCATCCGCACCTCGCGCGCGCCGCCGGGGAGGTACTCGGCCTGGATCTCGTCGCGGAGGGGGACGAAGTCCACCGGCGCCACCTCGTGGTAGCGCTCGCGGGTGCTGGCGTAGCTCTTGGTCGAGCCCTCGTGGTCGTTGAAGGTCACGCAGGGCGAGATCACGTCCACGAAGGCGAAGCCGCGGTGGCGGAGCGCCGCCTCCAGGATCGGCACCAGCTGCTCCTTGTCGCCGGAGAAGGAGCGGGCGACGAAGGAGGCGCCCAGCGTGAGCGCCAGCAGCACCGGGTCGATCGGCTTCTGCCGGTTGGCCTCGCCGCGCTTGGCCTTCGAGCCCAGGTCGGCCGAGGCGGAGAACTGGCCCTTGGTGAGGCCGTAGACGCCGTTGTTCTCCAGCACGTAGAGCATGTCCACGTTGCGGCGGATGGCGTGGCTGAGCTGCCCCAGGCCGATGGAGAGCGAATCGCCGTCGCCGCTCACGCCGACAATGGTGAGCGTACGGTTGGCGGCGTTGACGCCGGTGGCGATCGCCGGCATGCGGCCGTGCACCCCGTTGAAGCCGTGCGCGTCCTTCAGGAAGTAGGCGGTGGTCTTCGACGAGCAGCCGATGCCGGAGAGCTTGGCCACCCGGTGCGGCTCCACCTCGAGCTCGAAGAAGGCCTGCACCAGCGCCGCGGTCACCGAGTCGTGCCCACACCCCGCGCAGAGGGTGCTCATCGCCCCCTCGTAGTCGCGGCGGGTGAGGCCTGCGGAGTTCTTCGCCAGCGCGGGGTGGCGGACGGGGGGCTTGGCGATGGAGGTCATGCCGCCACCTCCGCCAGCTGCGCGGTGACGCCCTCGACCACCCGCTTCGCGCTGAGCGGCGTCCCCCCGTAGTCGCGGATGGAGAGGAGCCGGCGCGGCTCCACCTCCGTCTCCAGCAGCAGGAGCGAGCGGAGCTGCCCGTCGCGGTTCTGCTCGACGACGAAGGTGCGCTCGTGCGCGCGCAGGAAGTCGCCCACCGGCTCGTCGAAGGGGAAGCCGCGGACGCGCAGGTAGTCGAGCGGGATGCCGTCCGCCGCGAGCCGGTCCACCGCCTCCAGCACCGCGCCGCGGCACCCGCCGATGGTCACGATCCCCATCTCCGCCCCCTCGCGCAGCCGGACCTCGGGCGCGGGGACGGCGCGCGCGGCCGCCCCCACCTTGCGCGCGAGCCGGTCGACCACCTCCTGGTAGGCGGCCGCGTCTTCCGTGTACGCGCCGAAGCGGTCGTGGCCGGAGCCGCGGGTGAAGTAGGCGCCCTTCGGGTGCACCCCGGGGAGGGTGCGCGCGGCCACGCCGTCAGCGTCCACGTCGTCGTAGCGGAGGAACTTGGCCACCGCGTCGAGCTGCTCGGCGGTAAGCACCCGACCGCGGTCGGGGCGATAGGCGTCGTCCCACGTGAGCCGGGGGATCATCCAGTCGTTCATCCCGATGTCCAGGTCGCTGACCACGAAGACGGGGGTCTGGAAGCGCTCCGCCAGGTCGAAGGCCTGCACGGCGAAGTGGAAGCACTCCGCCGGGTCCGCCGGGAAGAGCGCCGCGTGCCGGGTGTCGCCGTGGCTGGCGTAGGCCACGGACATCAGGTCGCCCTGCTGCGTGCGCGTGGGCATCCCGGTGGAGGGGCCGGTGCGCTGCACGTCGAAGAAGACCGCCGGGATCTCGGCGTAGTAGGCCAGGCCGATGAACTCGCCCATCAGCGAGATCCCCGGCCCCGCGGTGGGGGTGAAGGCGCGCGCCCCCGCCCATCCCGCCCCGATCACGACGCCCGCGGCCGCCAGCTCGTCTTCCGCCTGAACGATGCAGTAGCGCCTCTCCCCCGTGGCCGCGTCCACGCGGTAGCGGGCGCAGAAGCGGCCGAAGGCGTCCATCAGCGAGGTGGCGGGGGTGATGGGGTACCAGGCGCCCACCGTGGCCCCGGCGTAGACGCACCCGAGCGCCGCGGCGGTGTTGCCGTCCAGCAGCACGTGCTCCCGGGTCGCGTCCATCCGCTCCAGGCGGATGGGGAGCGGGCAGGCGAAGTGCTCCCGTGCATAGTCGTAGCCCAGGTGCAGGGCGCGGAAGTTCGAGTCGACCAGCCTGGGCTTCTTCGCGAACTCGGCGCGGATGTTCTCGCCGATCACCTCCAGGTCCAGGTCGATCAGCGCGGCCAGGGCGCCGGCGTACGCGATGTTCTTCATCAGCGTGCGCTCGCGGCTCCCCGCGAAGGCCTCGATGCACATCCGTCCCAGCGGCACGCCGAGGAAGGTGACGTCGCTCCGCAGCAGGCGCGCGTCGAGCGGCCAGGAGCTGTCGTGCAGGAGCCAGCCGCCGCTCCGCACCTCGGCGATGTCGCGGGCGTAGGTCGCCGGGTTCATGGCGACGACCAGGTCGAAGTCCGGCGTGCGCGCGGTGTAGCCGTCGCGGCTCACCCGGATCTCGTACCAGGTGGGGAGCCCCTGGATGTTGGAGGGAAAGACGTTCTTCCCGCAGACCGGGATCCCCATGCGGAAGATGGACTGCAGCAGGAGCGAGTTCGCGCTGGCCGAGCCGGTGCCGTTCACCGTCCCCACCTTGAAGGCGAAGTCGTTCACCCGCGACCCGTCCATCGCCGGCCGGCCGTTGCCGTTCGGCGCGGGGAAGATGCGGTCTACGCGTGGCTGGGGCACGCCGGCCTCCCCGCGTACGAGATCTCCAGCTCGAAGCGGCGCATGTCCCACGCGGCGGTGGGGCAGCGCTCGGCGCAGAGCCCGCAGTGCAGGCAGATGTCCTCGTCCTTCACCATCACCCGCGCGGTCTGGGGGAGGGGCTCGGAGACGTAGATCTCCTGGTCCGGGTTGAGCGCGGGAATGAGCAGCTTCGCCCGCATCTCCGGCTCGGGGGCGCCGTCGTAGGTGATCGTGAGGCAGCTCACCGGGCAGATGTCGATGCACGCGTCGCACTCGATGCAGAGCGGCGCGGTGAAGTGCGTCTCGATGTCGCAGTTCAGGCAGCGCTCCACCTCGCGCGCGGTCTGCTCCGCGGTGAACCCCAGCTCCACCTCCACGTCGAGCCGCGCGAAGCGCTGCACCAGGTCGGCGTGGATCATCTTCGTGCGCGGCGCCGGCTCGTAGTCGTTGCTGTACTCCCAGGCGTGCATCCCCAGCTTGGCGCTGGTGAGGTTCATCCCCCAGGGGAGGCGGTCGGTGAGGGGGAGCCCCTGGCAGTGGTTGTGGATGGAGATGGCCGCCTGGTGCCCGTGCTCCACCGCCCAGATGATGTTCTCCGGCCCCCACGCCGCGTCGCCGCCGAAGAACACGCCCGGCAGCGTGCACTGGAAGGTCTGCCTGTCGACGACCGGCATGTCCCACTCGCCGAACGCGATGCCGACGTCGCGCTCGATCCAGGGGAAGGCGTTCTCCTGCCCGATCGCCAGGATCACGTTGTCGCAGGGGATGAAGACGGTGTCGGTCACCGTGCTCTTCTGCCGCCCGTCCGGCGATTCGGTCCACTCCACCCGGTCGAACTCCATCCCCACCAGCCGCCCGCCGTCGTCGAGCACGAAGCGCTTCGGCGCGTGGTTCTCGACGATCTGCACCTCCTCCTCCTCGGCATCTTCCAGCTCCCAGGGCGAGGCCTTGAAGTGCTTGCGGCCGCGGCGCGCCATCACCTTGATGTCGGTGGCGCCCAGCCGGCGCGAGGTGCGGCAGCAGTCCATCGCCGTGTTCCCCACGCCGATGATCAGCACCCGCTCGCCGATGCGGTCCACGTGCCCGAAGTGCACCGACTCCAGCCACTCGATCCCGATGTGGACCCAGGGCGCGGCCTCCCAGCGGCCGGGGAGGTCCAGCTCCTTCCCCTTGGGCGCGCCGCTGCCGACAAACACCGCGTCCCATCCCCCCTCCAGCAGCGCGCGCATGCTGTCGACCGGCGTGGAGTAGCGGACCTCGACGCCCATCCCCGTGATCATCTCGATCTCCTCGTCGAGCACGCCGGGGGGGAGGCGGAAGGCGGGGATGTTGGTGCGCATCAGCCCGCCGGGTTGGTCGAGCTTCTCGAAGATCACGCACGCGTAGCCGAGCGGCGCCAGGTCGTTGCAGACGGTGAGCGACGCCGGCCCGCAGCCGACCAGGGCGATGCGCTTGCCGTTGGGAGGGAAGGGGCCGCGGGGGATGTGCGCCAGGACCTCGGCCTGGTCGCGGTTGTCGGAGGCGACGCGCTTCAAGCGGCAGATGGCGACGGGCTTGCCGTCCACGCGGCCGCGGCGGCAGGCGGGCTCGCACGGCCGGTCGCAGGTGCGCCCGAGGATGCCGGGAAAGACGTTGGACTCGCGGTTGAGGAGGTACGCCTCGGTGTGGCGCCCCTGCGCGATCAGGCGGATGTACTCGGGGACGTTGGTGTGCGCGGGGCACGCCCACTGGCAGTCCACGACCTTGTGGTAGTAGCGCGGATCGGTGACGTCCGTCGGGTCCATGCGGCACCCTTCGCTGCGGGGGGTGGCGACCTCCGGATGGGCTCGCGGCACGCGGGTGACCCAGAGTGGGTCGAGAGGATTGGAACGCGCTGGAGCCTGTGAGTGCAGGTTAACCCCAAACGTTCCCCCATTCAAGGCTTTAGGATCTCACGCAGCGACGCGGAGGCGCAGAGAGCCGCTGCGAGCTCTCTCAGATGCCGGGAGGGAGGCCGAGACCCCGGGATTCACGCAACAGGTCGTCGAACGACGTCGGCGGCCTGCCTCGCTCCAGCATGCGCCGGAACACGTTGTAGGGGTCGTTCCGGTCGCCTCCCTTCCGCAACCCGCTTTCGTCGTTCATCCACGCATAAACGATCGCCTTCCGCCGGCTGTCGAAGCGGTAGAAGAGGCGGAAGCGCTGATGGAACTTCGCCCGGAACCAGGCGGTGTGGGCGGGGCCGAGCGTGCCACCCTGGCGAAAGCCGACGTGGCCCGGGTCCCGGGGAACGTCGTGGGTGACGATACGCACGACTGCGGCGAGCAGCTTTGCCTTCGGGTGGCTCCGATAGCCGTCGGGATCGCTCTCCCGCAGCGCTTCGACCGCCTTGCTCAGGGTGTCGAACTGTTCCTGGAAGCCGGACCACGCGAGCAGCCACCACCCCAGCCTACGGGGTGGTGGCGGGTCCATGGCCTCGAAGAGGGCGTCACTCGAAGGTGACGTCATCCCCCAGATCCTCGTCGAGGTCCACCTCGATCCCCTCTACCAGCGCCTCGGCACGCTCCAGGGAGGAGAGCCCGCGGATCAGGTGCGGCTGCGCCTGCATCTGCTCCGCAAGGAACTCGAGGTAGGCCCCGACGACGGGATCGTCGCCGGTGTCGTCCTGCTCGTCCTGGATGGCGCGGACCAGCAGGTAGTGCTTCGAGATGGGCTCCGCCTCGAGCCGTCCGGAGGCGAACTCCGGATGCGCTCGGAAGAGCGCCTTCTCGAAGGCCATAGATTGGGAGTTGCCGGTCGTCGCCGCACGTCCGCGATAGATCATCATCCCACTCCCGTTGAATGTACGTACAATTATGCGCACGTCGGGCAGGGATGTCAAGCAACTGCGCCGCTTCCGCGCCTCCGCGGCTCTGCGTGAGACCTGCCGGGCTACCGGCTCAGCGCGAGGTCGAGCTCGTGCGCGAGGGCGGGATGGCGGCGCAGGAGATAGCCGCCCATCAGCGCGGTGGCGACCAGGTTGCCGCCGGCGATCTGCCACCACGCCATCCCGCGCAGGCCGCCGGTGGTGTCGAGCACCGCCGTAAGGCCGTAGAAGCCCATCTCGACGATGGCGAAGAGCACCGCGAAGAGCGCCAGCACCACCGGCTGGTGCTCCGCGGCCCGCACCAGCAGCGCCGCGAGCAGGCCCACCGCCACGAAGACGACGCAGTGGAAGAGGGTGTAGCCCGCCACGATCCCGGGGTGGATCCCCCCTGCCGACGGATGCACACCGAGCGGGCCGAAGAGCATGCGCCCGAGCGCGTCGGGGGTGAAGAGCGGGCGCCCTTCCAGCGTGTCGAGCGCCAGGAACCAGGCCGCAACCCCCGCAGCGCCGAGCAGTCCGGTGGTCACACCTTCGCGTACGAGCGTCCGCGCCTCGATCATCCCGACCTCCGCTCCCGGGTGTCCGCGCTTCGCCAGCCAGACGACCAGTCAGCGAACTTACCCTTTCCGGCCATAGCATACAAGGATCTTGCACGGAGCCGCAGAAGCACGGAGAGCCGTGCGAGCTCTCTGCGCCTCCGCGCCCGTGTGAGACTGCCGTTGCTGGTTCAGCGGCCGGCGATGCGCGCCTCGGCGATCATGTCGGCGGCGATGTGCGGGGAGATGCCGGCCTCGTCGGCGCGGCGGAGGACCTCGAGCACGGTGTCGTGGATGCCGTCGACGCGCGTGGTGCCCCACTCCGGGGGATGGCCGTTCAGCGCGCCGAAGCCGGTGATCACCCCGCCCGCGTTGGCCACGTAGTCGGGAACGTAGACGATCCCCCGCTCCAGCAGCCGCCCACCGTCCGCCGGCTCGCGCAGCTGGTTGTTGGCGCCCCCGGCCACGATCGAGCAGCGCAGCCGCGGAATCGTCTCCGCGTTCAGGATCCCGCCCAGGGCGCAGGGGGCGAAGACGTCCGCCTCCGCGTCGTAGATGTCGTCCGGCGCCACCACGCGGGCGTCGGCCTCCGCGGCGACGCGCTTCGCCCGCGCGCGGTCGACGTCGGAGACGACCAGGCGGGCGCCGGCCTCGGCGAGCTGCGCGGCCAGCGCGGCGCCGACGTTGCCGCACCCCTGCAGCGCCACCCGCACGCCCTTCAGCTCCGGGTAGCCCAGCCGGTGCAGGGCGGCGGCCTGCATCGCCCGGAAGACGCCGCGCGCGGTGCGCGGCGAGGGGTCGCCGATGCCGCCGCTGGTGCCGGCGACGTGGCGCGTCTCCTTCGCCACCACGTCCATGTCGGCGGGCGAGGTGCCCACGTCCTCGGCGGTGGTATAGACGCCGCCGAGGGCTTCCACGCAGCGGCCGTGGGCGCGGAAGAGCGCCTCGCGGTCGGAGATGCGCTCGGGCATCAGCATCACCGACTTCCCGCCGCCGGCCGCGAGCCCCGCCATCGCGTTCTTGTAGGTCATCCCCCGCGAGAGCCGCAGCGCGTCACCGAGCGCCTCCGCCTCGCCGGTGTACCGCCAGAGGCGCGTGCCCCCCAGCGCCGTGCCCAGCGCGGTGCTGTGGATCGCGACCACGCAGTGGTACTCGCCCTCGCGCGCCACCAGCACCCGCTCCCACCCCTCCACCCGCACCTCGCGAACGTCCATGACCCGGCCTGTCAGAAAGAAGATGGGCAGCCGAAGAACGACGGGCCCCACGCAGGGACACGGAGGCGCAGGGAGAAGCCGTGGCTTTTCCCTGCGCCTCCGTGTCTCTGCGTGAGACGTCTGTGCTAGGACCGGATGCGCACCCGGACGGGACGCGGGAGCTCCACCTCGCGCGAGGTGTCGGCCTTGGCGATGGTCTCCTGGAACCACTCGGGGGTCTTGGGCTCGCCGGCGTTCACCATCACCATGCGGGCGAGCTCCACCGCGTCGGTGTTGCGCATCCGCACGCAGCCGTGCGAGCGCGCCCGCCCCAGCGAGCTGGGGAGCGCGGTGCCGTGGATGTACAGGTCCGGCTCGCGGAAGAACATCTTCACCCGCCCCATCGGGTTCCCCGGCGAGCCGGGCGGCTCGGGCTTGTGGTCGCGCGCCCAGTCCGACGCAGGCGGCACCCAGCGCGGGTTCCAGATCATGTGGCTGATGCGGTACGTTCCCGGCGGCGTGGAGAAGCCCTCCTGCCCCACCGACACGGGGAAGGTCCGCACCACCTCGTCGCCGCTCAGCACGAACAGCGTGCGGTCGGAGAGGTCGACCAGGATCGACATGTTCCGGACGCGGAGAACGGGCGCGGCGACCGCCGCCTCGGGCGTGGAGAGGATCAGCCCCGTGTCGCGCGGGGCCGCCTGCCCCCGCGCCCCCGCCGGCACCGCGGCGGCGGCCGCGGCCAGCGCGATCATCCCCAGGAACCTGTGGCGCATGCTTTCGCTTTCCTTCGTGTGGGTAAGGAGTTGCGGGCGCTCCAGCCGTTTCCCCCGCCAAGCCAGGATTGTGCCAGGGAACCGGGAGCGGCGGGACGTGCAGCGGCAGGATCAATATACGGCCGTCGGTCGCAGTTCGCGAGGTGGGCGAAATTCTGCGACGAAGCCGGCCAGGGGTGCGGCGCCGCTCCGAGCTTTCCGTCCCGGTTTCGGCGCCCGCGGAGCTGACGTGCGCGACCACCGCGGCGTTTCGCGGTGGCCCGCGTCATGCCGCGCACCGAACGACGAGCCTCCACCGCCGCGCGTAACAGGGGAGAAGCAGGACGATGCAGCTCACCGGGATCCACCACCTCACGGCCGTCACCGGCAACGTGCGCGACAACCACCGCTTCTACACCGAGACGCTGGGGATGCGGCTGGTGAAGCGCAGCGTGAACCAGGACGACGTGAGCGCCTACCACCTCTTCTACGCCGACGCCGTCGGGTCGCCGGGGTCGGACATCACCTTCTTCGACTGGCCGATGCCGCGCGAGCACCGCGGCACGCGCAGCGTCACCCGCACGCACCTGCGGGTGAACGGCGCCGCCTCGCTGGAGTGGTGGGCGGCGCGCTTCCGCCGGCTGGGGGTGATCGCGAGCCCCGTGGTGGAGCGCGACGGGCGGGCGACGCTGGACTTCGAGGACCGCGAGGGGCAGCGGCTGGCGCTGGTCGACGACGGCGGCGCGGGCGACCCGCCGCGGCCGTGGGACAGGAGCCCCGTCCCGCCCGAGCACCAGGTGCGGGGGCTGGGCCCCATCCTCATCAGCATCCCCGACCCGCGCCTGACCCACACCCTGCTGACGGAGGTGATGGGGCTGCGCCCGGTGCGCGAGTACGCGCACCCGGAGCAGCCGGGCGACACGGTGCACGTATACGAGATGGGCGGCGGCGGGCCGCACGCGGAGCTGCACGTGGCGGTGCAGCCCGGGCTCCCGCGTTCGCGCCTGGGCGCGGGCGGCGTGCACCACGTGGCCTTCCGCACGCCGACCGAGGAGGAGTACCACGCCTGGACCGCGCGGCTGAGGGAGGCCGGCGTGCACAGCAGCGGCGAGATCGACCGCTACTACTTCCGCAGCCTCTACTTCCGCGAGCCGAACGGCGTGCTCTTCGAGATCGCCACCGACGGCCCCGGCTTCGCGGTCGACGAGGACCCCGCCACCCTCGGCGAGCAGGTGGTGCTGCCGCCCTTCCTGGAGCCGCAGCGCGCCCGCATCGTCGCCAACCTCAAGCCGATCGGGTGATGATACCGCGCACGCCCTGCGCGGAGAGAGCTGTTCCCGCTTGCATGAACGCCCCTGACGCGGCATTCTGTTGCCCGTCCAGCCCGGCCATCTTGGGGCGGCTCCTCATGCCGGGACCGCGCCAGCCAGGCTCCCGTCGATCGCAATTCCAGCCAACTCAGAGCCAGGCGTGGCCAGCGACGCAGCCCCACCCTCCCTGCCGCGCTCCAGGCAGTCCCTGGCGGAGCGGAACTGGCGAGTGGGCGGCACCCCTCTGGGCGGCGCCTGGGGGTTCTATGCCCTCGCACTGGTGGTGATCGGCTCCACCGTCGTCGCACAGCGGGCGCAGGACGCCAAACGGGAGCGCGAAGACCTCCGCCGCGGTGAGGCCGAGCGGGAGCTGATCGGCGCCACCGGAAAGCTCCAGCAACTCGTCGAGACCCTTCCACCGACCACGTTCCTGTCCAGCTTCGCCGCGACCGACAACGCGTGCCGAAACGTTCTCGTCGACGTCCTCTACGCGCGGGCGAGCGGGGCCCTGCCCGTGGAAAAGGTCAAGGAGGCAATCAGGACCGTGCTCGGCGGAGTCGCGGAGCTGGTCCAGATCTTCGAAAACTCACCAACGGAGACGGTCTACGCCGCCAACGTGATGGTTTTCCGTCCCGGGAAGCCGCTGCGGGAGCTTCCTCACGCGGAGAGGCGGAAATGGGAGGAAGAGCTGGCTTTCGGCCCTGGCCCGATCTCGCTCGACCTGCTCGAAGGCGTGCTGGAGCTGCTTCCGGAGCTTTCGACGACGACAGCCAGGGAACGGAATCAGCCAGACGAGCTGGCGCCACTGAAGCTGCCCGTCCCGGTCGGCAGCGAACAGCGAGTCCGGCACGCCGAACATCGCCCGTGGCGTGTGTTGCCCGGTGCACCGTACGCCTGGGTGCGGAAGAAGTGGGTCGCGTATCCCAGCCAGTCCACGCTGCTGGATTGGTGCAGGAGCAAGGGAGCGTTCACCGACGACGTCCTCGGGGCGATCCGTGCGTACTTCGAGAGCCCCGCGGGCAGGTCGGTACAGGCATTCGCCTCCCTCCCGTTTCCACCCGGGACCGAGGGCGACCCGATCGGTGTATTGAACGTTCATTGCAACCAGCCGGGTCTCTTCGCCGGCCGTGACCCGGTTCGTCACCTCTTTCCGCTGCTGAACCCGATCCTGTGGATCGTCCGGGATCTGATCGAGATCCTGGTTGAGGCAGAACGGGTCGAGATGGCGCGGGAGCGTGAAAGCCCTCCGGAAGAAGCGGGGGCCGATCTTGACGCTGTTGCGGGAATCGACTAGAATCCGCGAGCGACTTCCAACGGGAAACCGCATGTCTCGACTGATCGACGCACCGACGCTGATCTCCCCGCGTAATCCCGGGAAAGGCCTCAGCGAGCGCTTCCAGGAGCACCGCCAGGCCATCAAGGCCGCGCGACAGGGCTCCGAGGTTCGTGCGGTACGAGAGGCCGGGACCCTGGTCGTCGGATACGCACCACCCCGCGGCTGACGCCCCCGGCGATCCCATGCTCCGCGCGCCGCCCTGTTCGCGGCGCGCGATTTTTTTTGGCAGGCGACACCGCCATCGATCCAGCCGCCGCGCAGACGCTCTGCGCGGCGGCTGCTCGTTCCGGCGGCTTGCGATCTGCGGAAGCATGGCCTCGCGCCACAGGGCAGACCGATGACCAGGGTGAGGCACATGACCATCGCCGGGCAGTTCCCCGCCGAGACCAGCGCGGACGGCGCGTTCGTGCGGCAGCGCTACGCCTTCCGCGACCGGATCACGGCCGACGGGTCGTCGGGGTTCCCGGCGGAGGCGGGGCGCTACCACCTCTACGTCTCGCTCGCCTGCCCCTGGGCGCACCGCGCGATCATCGTCCGCCGCCTGCTGGGGCTGGAGGAGGCGGTCTCGATGTCGGTGGTCGACCCCGTGCGCGACGAGCAGGGGTGGGCGTTCCGCGAGGGCGACGGGCACGGGCCGGACCCGGTCTGCGGCTTCCGGTTCCTCTCCGAGGCGTACCTGCGCACCGATCCCGGCTACGAGGGCCGCTACACCGTGCCCTGCATCTGGGACCGGGTGACGGGGCGGCTGGTGACGAACAACTATCCCGACATCACCCTCGACTTCGAGACGCAGTTCACCGCCTTCCACCGCCCCGGCGCCCCCGACCTCTACCCCGAGCCCCTGCGCGCCGAGATCGACGCGGTGAACGAGGTGGTCTACGAGGACGTGAACAACGGCGTCTACCGCGCCGGCTTCGCCACCTCGCAGGCGAAGTACGACGCGGCGGTGGAGGCGCTCTTCGCGCGCCTCGACTGGCTGGAGGCACGCCTCGCGGAGCGCCGCCACCTGGTGGGCACGCAGCTCACCGAGGCCGACGTCCGCCTCTTCACCACCCTCGCGCGCTTCGACGCGGTGTACGTGGGCCACTTCAAGTGCAACCTGCGCCGGCTGGTCGACTATCCCCACCTGTGGGGGTACGCGCGCGACCTCTACCAGCGCCCCGGCTTCGGCGAGACGGTGAACTTCGACCACATCAAGCGGCACTACTACCTGACCCACGACCGGCTCAACCCCACCCGCATCGTGCCGCGCGGGCCGCTGGTGGACTGGTCGGCGCCGCACGGCCGCGAGCGCCTACCGTGACCGCCGGCGCTGGCGGCGTGCGCCTGCGCGACGCGCGCCCGGAGGAGCTCGCCGCGGTCCGCGCGCTCACGCTGCGCGCCTACGCGGAGTACGCCGGGGTGATGGAGCCCTCCGCGTGGACAGGGCTGGAGGAGGCGGTCCGCCGCACCGTTGATTCCGGTGGCGCCGAGCGGATCGTGGCGGAGCACGAAGGGAAGATCGTAGGCAGCGTGATGCTCTTCCCGCCGTCGACGGCCACCTACGGCGGGAGCGTGGAGGCGCCTCCCTGGCCCGAGTTGCGGATGCTCGCCGTCTCCCCCGACGCACGCGGGATGGGCGTCGGCCGGCTGCTGGTGGACGAGTGCGTCCGCCGCGCCCGGGCGAGCGGCGCCACGGAGCTGGGGCTGCACACCTCCCGGAGCATGGAGACGGCGATCGGGATGTACCGGCGGATGGGCTTCGTCCGCGCTCCCGAGCACGACTTCCACCCCGAGGGCGCCGAGCGGGTGGAAGGATATCGCCTCCGGCTCGATCCCTGAGTGGTCCTCCTTCCGTGTCTCTGCGTCTCTGCGTGAGACGCCGTTGTCGCGGGGCGAGACACACGCGTATATTCCAGGAAACACGCGTTCCTCTTTCCATCCCCGGCAAACATCCATAGATCAAGCACTTACCATCCTGCATCCACCGTCTGGGGAAGCGGTCCCGGTCCTGCCCTGGCATCTGGCCCAGGACCACCCGCAAGAGAAGGATGCGGCCCAGGCGGTACGACGTGACCTTCGACCGCGCCGCGCGACCTTCCCGGGCGGCGAAGACCTCCGATGACCATTGCACCCGGCACACCGGGATGACGGGGCGCGTGGGGGGCGGTGGCCGCGGACGCGGCCCACGCAACGCCACACCAGCAGTAGAAAGAGAGAGACCGACGATGAAGACCCGGATCATGGCCGGAGTGACGGCCGCAGTGCTCGCCCTGGCGGCGTTCGCCCCGCGCGCGAGCGTGCAGGCGGCCACCCCGCCCACCGTGCACGAGGTGCGGATGGTGATGACCGGCAGCACCGCCCGCTACGAGCCCGCGGTGCTCACCATCAACGCCGGCGACGAAGTGCGCTTCGTGAACGTGAGCGGCGGGCCGCACAACGTGGCCTTCGACCGCGCCACCATCCCGGCCGACGTGAAGCCGGTGCTCAGCTCCCACATGCCGAACCAGATCGACGAGCTCTGGGGGCCGCTGATGAGCGCCCCCGGCGCCACCTACACGGTCTCGTTCGCGGGGGTGCGGCCGGGGCGCTACGCGTACTTCTGCGTCCCCCACATGTACGACAAGAACGGCAACATCACCACGGGGATGAAGGGCACGATCGTCGTGCGCTAGGCGTCGCCCCCGATGCCGCCCGCCCGTGCGCGCCGGCCCGACGGCGGGCGCGCGGGGCGGGGCTACGCCGGAACCGCGGCCGTGCAGCCCGGCACGCCGCACTCCACTCACTCAGCCAGACCAGGACCCGTGCAGAGCCTGTCTTTCCGCACCGCGGCCGCCGCGGCCGCCGCGACGATCCTCGCCCTCGCCGCCTTCGCGCCGCGCGGCGCCGCGCCGCCCGCGGTGCACGAGGTGAAGATGATCATGAGCGGGACCACCGCGCGCTTCGACCCCGCCACGGTGACCGTCCACCCCGGCGACCGGGTGCGCTTCGTGGTGGTGAGCGGCGCGCCGCACAACGTGTCGTTCGACCCGGAGAAGCTGCCGGCCGACGTGCGGCGGGTGCTCACCGCCGCCATGCCGAACTCCATCCAGCCGCTCGCGGGCCCGCTGCTGCTGAACGAGGGCGACAGCTACACCATCTCGTTCGCCGGGGTGAAGCCCGGCCGCTACGAGTTCTTCTGCATGCCGCACGTGGGCATGGCGATGAAGGGCACCGTGGTGGTGCGCTAGCAGGGCCGCCGGACCACGAGCAGTCCCCACTCCCACACGCCGAGGAGAAGACCAGGTGAAGACCCTTCGTGCAGTCCGCGCCGCCTGCGCCCTGGGCGCGGCGTGCGCCGCCCTGTGCACGAGCGCCGCCGGCGGGCGCGCGCAGTCGCTGCTGGACCGCCCTCCCAACCTCTCCGGCGGGTGGGTGGGGAGCAGCGGGCAGCTCTACTTCAACTTCATGCACCGCTTCATCGCCAGCGACGCGCCCGAGCGGAAGGTGACCAACGTTCCCACCTTCACCCTGGCCGCGGGGCTGCCGCTGCGCACGCTGGTGGGGGCGGAATACTCCACCAACTCCAACCTGGCGCCGCGCTTCCCCAACGAGTGGGAGCTCTTCCTCCGCCACGCCCCGCTGCAGCAGGACCGCGGCGCGCCGGTGGACCTGTCCGCGCAGGTGAGCTACAACTTCGCCGCCGAGGGCGCCGACGCAGAGGTGACGCTGGCGCGGCGGATGGGCCCGCTGCGGCTGATCGCGGCGGGGCGCACCCTCTCGGGGATCGACGCCGAGGACCGCCGCTTCGCGGTGGCGGGCGGGGGCACGCTGCGCATCTCGCGCTACTTCGCCCTGGCGGGCGACGTGGGCACGCTCACCGACCGCGCCGCGGGCGAGGAGGTGGCCTGGAGCGCCGGGGTGCACCTGGCCATCCCCGGAACGCCGCACACCCTCTCCATCCAGGCGGCCAACACGGCCACCAACACCCTGCAGGGGCAGTCGCGGGGCGGCAAGACGCGGCGCTACGGCTTCGAGTTCACCATCCCTCTCACCCTGAACCGGTGGTTCGGCCACTCGGCCGAGGGGCACGCGCCGCCGCCGCCCCAGCTGGCGGCGGCGGACTCGGGCGCCACCCCCACCGGGCCGGTGGCGCGCGCGGGGATGCGCAACCTGGCCTTCGTGCCGGGGACCATCGAGATCCAGGCGGGAACCACGGTGGAGTGGACCAACAACGACCCCCTCTCGCACAGCGTCACCGCCGACGACGGGTCGTTCAGCTCGGGGCTGATCGGCTCCGGCAACAAGTGGCGGCACACCTTCACCACGCCGGGGACCTACACCTATCACTGCACTCCACACCCCTTCATGAAGGGAACGGTGGTGGTACGATGAACCTGAGAGCGAGCTACAGCTTCAGCTGCGCGGCCTTCGCCGCGCTGGTGGCCGCGGGCGGCCTGGCCGGCTGCTTCAGCGAGCACGTGTCGGTGACGGCGCCCACCGGGCAGGAGCTCTGCGTGGGCGCGCAGGCGGCCGACGTGGTGCGCATCGTGGACTTCGGCTTCTCGCCGGCGCAGGTCACGGTGCCGAAGGGGGGCAAGGTGACCTGGGTGAACTGCAGCGCCAGCGCCACGCAGCACAGCAGCACCTCCGACGCCGGCGCGTGGAATTCGGGATTCCTGCCGCAGTACGCCACCTTCCAGCAGACGTACGACGCGGCGGGGAGCTTCCCCTACCACTGCGAGCCGCACCCCTTCATGAAGGGGACGATCGTCGTGCAGCCGTAGGGGGCTGCACGTCTCACGAGAGGCGCGGGGAGAAGCCAGGGCTTCTCCCCGCGCCTCCGCGTTTCCGCGTGATCCCGTTTCGACGGATCGACTGTGCATTCAGTCAACAGATGGGCTCACACGGAGTCAACGGACTAAACTACTACCGGCTAAAGCCGGTAGGTTTGGAAGCCACTGAAAGTGGCTGGGAAGCATTCAGGCTAAAGCCTGCTGAAAGTCCTGGTGCTGCAAGCACCCTGAAGTGTGGGACTGAAACTCCCCGCTTCAACTTCAGCCTGCTGCCCACACTGCCCCCCGTTGCGACTGACTTCTACCCCTTTGGGTTTTGATCCGAGACGTAGCCCTGCTCGCGTAGCATGCTTCTACTGCTTGCTAAAGCTATTCGCCTAAAGGCGAAGGCTTGAGACCTGGTGTATGGAAGTCAACGGAGAACTACCTTGTCTTTACTCCGTTTACTCCGTTGACTCCGTGTGAGAATCTTCTGTGCTGGTATTTCCGAATACACAGTGAATTGTCCAATCTGGTATGAGGCGCTTTTACGAAGCTTGATTCACCAGTGAAAACAGCGCAAAGTGGGAGGAGCTGAACGATCCGCCCGCCCTCATCGGCACCCCCCAGGCAAACTCCGGATCCCCCCCACGATGAGCCCGATCGCCCCTCGCGCGCATCGCCGCCCCCACCCGAGCGCCGCGCCCACCGCGGACGCCCACACGGACCCTCTCCACCTCGACACCCTGCCGCCCGCCACGTGCAACGTGGGCTTCGGGGAGCTGGGCACGGGGGGGAGCCTTGGCTACGAGGGGCAGCAGGTGGTCGTCGCCGGCCGCCGCTACGCCCACGCGCTCTCCACGCATCCGCCCGCGCGGGTGTCGTGGGAGCTGGATGGAAGCTGGCGCAGCTTCCGCTGCCAGGTGGCGCTGAACGGCGACGTGCCGCCCGACCGCTCCCACGCGGACTTCGTCGTCTACGCCGATGGCCGCCGCGTGGCCGAGGCCTACCGGGTGGTGGCCGGCGCGGCACCGCGCGCGCTCGAGGCCGACATCACCGGCATGCGCACCCTGGAGCTCACGGCCACCACCCGGAAGTGGGAATTCTCGCACGCCGTCTGGCTCGACCCGGTGTTGAGCACGGAGCCGGCGCCGACCGGCGAGACGATCGCCGACTGCCTGGGGCGCACGCAGATCCGCGTCCCCGCCGACCCGGCCCCGGGGGCGCGGTGCATCTGCACGGTGGTGTCGCCCGGCTTCGAGGCGCACCTGGACGACATGCTCGGCTCGCTGGCGGCGAACGGCGGGTGCCTCGACGCGCGGCGCGTGGTCTTCGCCGTGGAGGCCGACGAGGCGTGCCGCCGCGTGGCCGCGAAGCACGGGGCGCTGCTGGTGGAGTGCACCCGCCTCGCGCACGTGAACGCCACGGTGAAGTCGGTGATGTATTCCGCCGCCCGGGTGCTCGCCGCCGAGCGCTTCGTCTGCCTGGACGCCGACATGCTGGTGCTGGGCTCGCTGGAGCCGGTGTTCGCGGCGCTGGAGGCCTGCCCCGCGGGAACCGTGCTGGCCTGCCGCGAGGGGAACGGCTTCCACTTCCGCGACGTGGAGCACGCGGTGCTCGAGGCGTATGGCGGCCGCGCCGGCGACGTACGCCGCGTGGTGGGGCGCGCGGGGAAGGAAGGGTCGTATCCGCTGGTGGTGAACGACGGACTCTTCGCGGGGGGCCGCGATGCGCTCCTCGCGCTGGACTCCCTCCTGCGCGGCTGGACGGACGCCCGGGCCTGGATGGACGAACGGCGCAACATCTGGTGGCGCAACCAGGCGGTGTTCAACCTGGCGCTGGCGCACCTGGGGTGCGGCGTGGAGCTCGACTCGGCCTTCAACGTGCAGCTTCACTGCCAGGACGTGCAGATGCACTGGGAAGACGGACGGATGGCGGCGGCCTGGAACGGCCGGCCGGCACGGGTCCTCCACTTCAGCGGCGCGGGCCGGCGGAAATACCCGCAGTGGCGGGGGCTCTACGCGAAGGTGGACGCGCCCCTGCCGCAGCTCGGCGGAGGCGACGGGTACGCGGCCTTCGTGGCCGCCCTGCGGGGGTGGGTGGGGCGGCACGGCACCCGGGCGCTGGCCTGGTCGTTCTACGGGACCTCCGACGCCCGCGACGGCCGCGTGGCCGACGCCGACGTCTTTCCGCTCCTGGGGCTCCTGCACTACCTGCTGCGCGCCAACGGCTGCGCGCGCGTGATCGAGACCGGCACCGCGGCCGGCGTGTCGGCGGCGTGCATCGCCTCGGCGGTGGCGCACCGGCCGGGGGCGGCGGTGGTGACGCTCGACGTGGCCGACACGCCGGGGCCGCCGCGGCTCTGGGAGAGCCTGCCCGCCGCGATGCGGGATTGCGTGGAGGCGCGCCGGGGGGACTCCCTGGCGCTGATGGACGCGGCCCTGGCGCGCGGGGAGCGCTACGACGCGGCGCTGCTCGACTCGCTGCACGAGGAGTCGTTCGTGTACGCCGAGTTCCAGCGCGCCAGGCGGCTGGTGTGCCCGGGCGGGCTGATCCTGCTGCACGACCCGCGCTGGGTCGGCGGCACGGTGGAGCGCGCACTCCGGCGCATCGAAGCCGACGGCTACGGCGTGGCGCGCCTCTGGACCGCGGAATGCGGGCACGCCGAGGACGACGGCCTCGGCCTCGCGGTCATCGAGAACCGGCTCCGCGCGCCCGCCGCACCCTGAGCCGCGGGGCGGCGGGTCACCCCGCCGCGCGCGAGGCCTCGTCGAGCTCGCGCAGCGCCTCGTCGCCCAGCTCCAGCGCGGCGGCGGCGACGTTCTCCTCCAGGTGCGCCACCTTCGAGGTGCCGGGGATCGGCAGCATCACCGGCGAGCGGCGCAGCAGCCAGGCGAGCGCCACCTGCCCCGGCGTCGCCCCCAGCTTCCGCGCGATGCGGTCCACGGGGCCGCCCTCGCGCGCCAGCGGCCCGGCGGCGAGCGGGAACCAGGGGATGAAGGCGATCCCCTCCGCCTCGCAGTAGTCGACCACCCCCTCCCACTGCGCCCGGTCCTGCAGGTTGTAGCGGTTCTGCACGCTCGCCACCGGCAGCACCCGCCGCGCCGCCTCGATCTCCTCCACCGTGGTCTCCGACAGCCCGAAGTGGAGGAACTTCCCCTCCCGCTGCAGCTCGGCCAGGGTGCCGAGCTGCTCGTCGGCCGGCACCTCGGGGTCGATGCGGTGCAGCTGGTAGAGGTCGATGCGCTCCACCCGCAGCCGCCGCAGGCTCCCCTCGATCGCGCGCCGCAGGTGCTCGGGGCGGCCGTTGGGCGTCCACTGGTCCGGCCCGGGGCGCTCCAGCCCCCCCTTGGTGGCGATCACGAGGCCCTCGGGATACGGGTGCAGCGCCTCGGCGATCAGCTCCTCGCTCACGCAGGGCCCGTACGAGTCGGCGGTGTCGATCAGGTTCACCCCGAGCGCCAGCGCGCGGCGCAGCACCCGCAGCGCCTCGCCGTGGTCCTCGGGCGGCCCCCAGATCCCCTTCCCCGTGATGCGCATCGCGCCGAAGCCGATGCGGTTCACCGGCAGGTCGCCGCCCAGCCGGAAGATCCCCGCGGCGGACGCGTCCACAGTCTTCACGCTCATCGATCCCATCTCCCCGTTCTTCGCGGTTTACGCCACCCGGACGCCGAACGGCAGCCCCGGACCGGAGCTGCCGTTCGCGGAAGCGGGTGTGCGTGCAAGGGCCGTGCGCCGGGTGTGCTACGGCAGGCCCCTCTCCCTGGCGCTGCGCGCCCGTCCCTCCCCCAAACCACGCGGGAGGGACGGGGGCTCGCTTCGCTCGCGGCTGGCATCGGGTACGAGGCCGGCGCCGTATCGCTATGCGACACACCGGCCGTGTACCGTCGCGGAACGTTTGATACTGCAGCGGTCGATCATCGTTGCGAGTGGATTCGACGGCGCTTCGGGAGATGGATTGTGATCCACGGCGATCGGTCCTTCGGCCTGCCAGGGTCGGGGTTTTTGCCAGGACCAGGCGTGACCGGGCCTCGGGATGACGTCGTTGTGGATGAGCCCGGGGGGGCGGGGGAAGGACGGATGGGCGATCCGGCGCACCGCTTGCCAGGATGGGCGGGGCTGCAGGATGCAGGCGTACCCTTGCTCGGGAGGCGCACATGTCCAGCAGGAGGAGGATCGGCCCGGGGCGGTCCGCGCGGGTGCTGGGTGGGGTGACGGCGTCGCTGCTGGCGGCGGCGGTGGGGGCGTGCGGCGGCGGGCACGTGCCCCTCCCGCGGCTCTCCACGTCGACGGTGGGCGACCCGGCGGGGCTGGTGGAGCGGGGCGAGTACCTGGTGCGCAACGTCTCCGTCTGCGGGCACTGCCACTCCGGCGACCCGCGCAACGCCGACGGGCCGCTCTCCGGCGGGCGGCCGTTCACCAACTGGCGGCTGGGCACCGTCCGCGCCTCCAACCTCACCCCCGACGCCGCCACCGGCCTGGGGTCGTGGAGCGAGGCGGAGATCGTGCGCGCGATCCGCAACGGACAGGACCGCGAGGGGCACCTGCTCGCCCCGGTGATGCCCTACGAGTGGCTTTCGGAGCTGGGCGACCGCGACGCGCTGGCCATCGCGGCGTACCTGAAGAGCCTGCCGCCGGTGAGCAACCCGGTGAAGAGCCACACGAACCTGGTGTTCCGCGCGGCGAAGGTCTTCTTCCTGCACCCGGAGCGGACCACCGGCGGCACCCCGCCGCCGCGCGCGCCGACGGCCGAGTACGGGCGCTACCTGTCGACCGTGGCGCTCTGCGCGGACTGCCACACGCCGCGCGGCGGCCTGCAGCAGCAGCCGAACCGCCGAAAGCTGTATGCCGGCGACGCCACGCCGCCGACGGGATTCCCCGCCAACCCGTCGAACCTCACCCCCGACCCGGAGACGGGGATCGGGCGCTGGAGCGAGGCGGACTTCCTGCGCACCCTGCGCACCGGCGTGAACCCGCGGGGCGACTCGCTGCACGCCTTCATGCCCTGGCGCGAGTACCGCCGCATGACCGACGACGACCTGCGCGCCATCTACCGCTACCTGCGCACCCTGCCCCCCATCCGCAACCCGGTGCCGCGGCGGAGAAGCCAGGAATGATCACGCAGAGAAGCGGAAGCGCAGAGAGGATGGCGGTTCCTCTCTGCGCCTCTGCGTCTCTGCGTGGGATTCGATTCGAGAAGTGGAAATCCGCCGTGCTCAGTAGTCCCCAATGCGGCACTGCACCGCGAATTGCAGACCCACAAAGGGGTTCTTTCGGGTGATGTAGGGAAATATCCGCCGGGAGAACTCCTGTGTGTAAATCTCGGGCTCCACCGCTCGCATGACGTCCGCAACACACTGACACTGTGCTCGAGTGTAGCGACCCTCATAGTACCTCGCGCAACCCTCCACGAAACGGTTGGACGACGACGCGAGGTCGAGATAGGCCACGACACCGTCCGCCAGGAGACGACCCAGGGGGGTACACCCCACCGCCTTGAACGCGGCGTCTCCCGCAGTGTACGCAGCATTGTTCACGATCTGGCTGCTTGCTGCGTCGCCAAGGTGTTCAGCTGAATGATCGCTCCCGAATATCCCTACCGAAGTGGCGGCGGTCACAAACGTCAGCATTTTCGACCGGGACCGCGGATCGGCGGGGAACCCGCAATCCTTCAACAACCCCTGCGCCAACCCGGCAATGAATACCTGCTCTTCAACGGTGAAGGCGCGTTGGCATGAGTTCTCGAGGGCATACATTGTGGAGCCGTACTCCTGCTGTTGGTAGCGTCGAGGCATGGAGCCACACTCTACCGTGCTCCCACGCCGCGAAACGCTTCCGGCCGACGACGGAGCGGGGGAGGGTGCAGGTGGATTCGTGGTGTCGCTCGAGCGGCGCGGTCCGCTGGAGCGCCGGGGAGTGCTCTGACCTGATAACAGATTCGGAATCAGACCCACTGCCAAGCAGATCAAAAGCGCCTTCAAAAGCTGAACGGCGAATCGGCTAAACAGGTTGCCAGGGAACGGCTTCTCAAGGCTCATCCTACCTCCTGACATAGAAGTGTAGATATTCGACCTTCCCAGCAGCGCCGGTCAGGCGCCGCCAGCTGTCACCGTCAGCCCCGCCCCCACCCCCGCCCCCGCTCCTGCCGTGTCAGTGGTCGGATGCTGCCAGCAGTAGGGCGAATCGCACGAGGTGGCATTCTCTCCACCGCATGACCTTAGACAGGTGTAGTTGGCACCGCAGGTGCCATTACACGAACCGCACAACCACGACGGCGCGGTTATCGCTATGGCTTCTTCTGGCGCGCTCTCCGCACCGCGTATGGTGCCGAACGCGGGCTGCGGATCATCCAGTCGGAAGGTATCCACCTTCAGCTGGTCCAAGGACAACTTGAGCTTCTTCATGGCGTGCCTCCTGAAGAAATAGGGAGATAGGGGTGGTGGAGCAGGCGCGGGAAGGATCCAATCGAAGGATAAAAAGGCCGCAAATGTTTAATCCGCTCACAAAAATAGTGGCGAAGCGCGCAAAAACAAGGAAAATTATGACTCCGCCGTAGTGCCGGCGGGAATCGGCTGGGCCGCAGGCATGCCGCGGCCCGCCTCACGGCTCGTTCACTTACTTCCCCAGGCGAAGGCGATTCACTTCTCCATTCGGCCTTCACGCCTCCAGGCCAGCTGGCGGGGCCGCTCCGGTCATCACACGCCGGCCGCTGCCTTCTGCTTCCCCTTCTTCTCCTCGCGCTTCGCCTTGAGGATCACGGTGTCGGCGTCCAGGTGGTCGTCGCCGCAGGCGTGCACGTACTCCTCGTAGGTGCCCAGGTAGTCGCGGATGCCGGCGGGGCTGATCTCCACCACCCGCGTGGCGAGCTGGCCCACGAACCAGCGGTCGTGGCTCACCAGGATCAGCGTCCCCTCGTACTCCCGCAGCGCCGCCACCAGCGCCTCGATCGATTCCAGGTCCAGGTGGTTGGTGGGCTCGTCGAGCACCAGCACGTTCGGCTGCTCCAGCGCCAGGCGGCTGAACACCAGCCGCGCCGCCTCGCCCCCGGAGAGCGCGGCCAGCCGCTTCTCGCCGTCGGAGCCGGAGAAGAGCATCATCCCCAGGTGGCCGCGCACGAAGCCGCGGTCCCTCGACGGGCAGAAGTCCCAGAGCCACTGCTCGGCCGTGCGGTCGAGCCCCTCGAGCTGCTCGTGGTGGTCCTGCGCGAAGTAGCCGGGGTGCGTCTCGTATCCCCACTCCACCCTGCCGCTGTCCGCCTTCAGGTCGCCCACCAGGATCTTCAGCAGCGTCGACTTGCCGATCCCGTTCGGGCCCATGATCACCAGCCGGTCGCCGCGGTTGATCTGCAGGTCGACGCCGTGGAGCACCTCCTTCTCCCCGAACGCCTTCTTCAGCCCCTGCACCTTCAGCACCTCCTTGCCGCTCGGGCGCCGCTGCACGAAGCGGAACTTGGGGTAGCGCCGCGAGCTCCCGGGGAGCTCCTCGAGCTCGTCGACCTTGCGCTCGATCATCTTGAGCTTGCTCTGGGCCTGGCGCGCCTTGCTGGCCTTGGCCTTGAACTTGTCGACGAACTTCTGGTGGTGCGCGATCTCCTTCTGCCGCCCCTCGATCTCCTTCTCCTTCCGCTCCCGGTCGCCCACCTTCTGCTCCAGGAAGTCCGTGTAGTTCCCGTAGTAGAGGGTGACGGTCTGGTAGTCCACGTCCAGGATCCCGGTGGCCACGTTGTCCAGGAAGCGGTGGTCGTGGGAGATGACGGCGACCGGCCCCTCGAAGTCGTGGAGGAACTTCTCCAGCCAGCGGATGGAGAGGATGTCGAGGTGGTTGGTGGGCTCGTCGAGCAGGAGCACGTCGGGGGAGCCGGCCAGCACCTGCGCCAGCAGCACCCGCAGCTTGAAGCCGCCGGAGAGGGTGGACAGCGGCCGCCGGTGCACCTCGGCGGGGAGGCCGAGCCCCTCCAGGATGGTAGCGGCGCGGGCCTCGGCGGTGTAGCCGTCCAGGCGCTGCACCGTCTCCTCCAGTACCGAGAAGCGGTCGGCGTCGAAGTGCTCGTGGGCGCGGGCGAGGAGCGCCTCCTTCTCGACCATCGCCTCCCAGAGCTCGGGGTGGCCCATCAGCGCCACCTGCAGCACCTCCTCGTCGCCGTAGACGAACTGGTCCTGGCGCAGCACCCCCAGCCGCAGCGACTTGCCGACGGCCACGGTGCCGCCGGTGGCCGGCGCGTCGCCACTCAGGATGTTGAGCAGCGTGGTCTTGCCGGAGCCGTTGGCGCCCACGATCCCGTAGCGCTCGCCCGGGTTCAGCTGGAACGAGGCGTCGGCGAACAGCACCCGGTCGCCGTACGACTTCTCGAGGTTGGATACGGAGATCATCGCGTCACGATATCGTGGCTGCGCTCAGCCGAGGCTCGCATTCAGGCGAGCGCAGGGGTGCGCACCTTGAGGACGGCCCGGGCAGGCGAGCCCGGCGGCGAACGACAAACACACCGCAAGCAGCGATGCCTGCGGTGTGTCGCGTCCGCCGAAGGCTCGGACGCGCGGCTGATACCCGGCTCCGCCGCGTTGGTTCGGGTTCACGCGAAGCGACAAGCCGGCGTCACCTTGCCATCCCCGCAGAGCATCCCCGCAGAGCCATCCCCGCAGAGTACTCGACGACGAGTGGCTGCAGGCTGCGCTCGCGCTGAGTATCGAAATTTTTTTGAGAGAGCCCCAATCGTGCTGCATCGCCAGAAATCACAGGCGGCCCGATCGACGTCCAGCATCCGAAATGATGCGCCGGCTTCCGGCATTGCCAACTGATTCGATCAGACGGGATTGAGCGGGCGTATCGTCCAGCGCGCGTCCACGTCCGCGCGCCGGGGATGGACGGCGGTCGTTTCTTCCATCCCGAGCCCGACGGGAACGCTGAAGGGCTCGAACGTGCTCGATTCCCCCTGATGACGCAGTTTGCAGCGCCTTCAAGCCCCGATGACCGGGAAAGCGAGAGCAGGGGGGCCTGCAAAAAAATTTCGATACTCATCACATGCCGAACCTGCAGCCACTCGTCGACGGATTCGCTGCAGCCGCCAGATGAAACGCACCGCGGGCATTCGCCCGCGGTGCGTTCCTCTAGTGAAGCGGTCTGACGCTCAGCCCCGCACGCCCGCCAGCGCGCGCACCGCACCGGCCAGCATGCGCACCTTCGCCGCGTCGGCGGCGGTAGCGGCGTCGCGGTCGAGCTGGGCGGCGAGCGCGGTCAGCGCCGAGCGCCGGGCCGCGCCGTGCACCCGCTCCGCCGTGGCGAGGCGGCTCGAGATGCGCGCCGAGACGCTCGGCGCCACGCCGTGGTCGCGGACCAGCTGGTCCACGTAGGCGCGCGCCACCACGAAGGCCGGCGGCCAGGTGATCTTCGTCTGCAGCTGCGGGTTGAGGACCGGTACCCGCACCAGGTTGGCCGCGTCGATCTCGTTCTGCGACAGGAACTCGCTGGGCTTCAGGCGGAAGATGTCGAGCCCGCGGCCGATCTCGGAGCCGTAGATCAGCCCGTTGTACCAGTAGGCCGCCCAGAAGCCGCTCAGCCAGAGCTGCGTGGGGCTCATCGGCCCGCGGTCGAAGAAGGCGATCTCCCGCGGGTGCGCGGCATCGGTGAAGTCGAAGACCGACACGCCGCCCTGGTACCACGCCTGCACCAGGATGTCACGCCCGGGCACGGGGACCAGCGTGCCGTTGTGGGCCACGCAGTTCTCCAGCTCCGTCTGCGGCGCGGGGAGCTTGTAATAGCCGGCGAGCTGCATCTTGCCGCCGGCGCGGGTGAAGATGGCGTCGGCGCCCCACTGCGGCCGGTCGGTGGCGCGGCAGCGCGGCTGCGTGCCCCCGCCCCACTCGTCGCTGTACAGCACCTTGCTCCCGTCGTTGCTGAAGGTCGCCGAGTGCCAGTAGGCGAAGTTGGGGTCGCTCACCTCGTCGATGCGCCGCGGGTGCACCGGGTCGCGGATGTCGAGCAGGATCCCGTTCCCCGCGCAGGCGCCCGCCGCCAGCCCGAGCTCGGGATAGACGGTGATGTCGTGGCACTGGTTGGTGACCGCGGTGCTCTGCGTGCCCGCGCCGTGGCTGCCGCCCTGCCAGAGACCCGCCACGTTCCCGCTCTGCGCGTCCGCGAACACCCGCGGCGAGCTCACCACGCGTGCGTTCTGCGGCGCCGCGACCGGCACCTGGATCACCTCGATCCGGAAGAGCGCGGTGTTCGGGTCCTCGCGGCTGGCGATGCACCCGGCCAGCTCGTTGGGGGAGCGCACCACGCTGGTGCCCGAGACGTAGAGGTAGACGTTCGCCGGGTCGCCGGGGACGGTGAGCAGCGTGTGCGTGTGCGAGCCGCGGCAGGTCTGCACCGCCGCCACCTGCCGCGGGTGGTCGAGGTCGGTGATGTCGAAGATGCGCACCCCGCGGAAGCGGTCGGCGCTCACCGAGTCCTGGATCCCCTGCCCGCCGCAGTCCACGCGGCCGCGCGTCTCCTCCACCGACACGAAGAGCAGGTTGTGGTAGATGGAGACGTCGCCCTGCCCGCCGGGGCAGACGAACGCCTTGCGCAGGACGGGCGCGGCGGGGTTGGAGATGTCCCACACCTGGAAGCCGTTGAAGCCGCCCAGGAAGAGGCGGTCGCCGGCGAAGGCCATGTCGGCGTTCAGGAAGCCGAAGTCGCCGCCGTTGTTGGGGTTGGAGAAGCCCTGCGGCTTGTCGCGGTGCGACACCAGCTCCAGGTTGCGGATCGCCTGGCCCGCGTCGTTCCACCCCGGGCTCAGCCCTACCCGCGGGTCGGTGGCCTGCGCGCCCGCGGACGCCGCGGCGAGCAGGAGGGAGCAGGCCAGGGCGGCCGTCCGCCGCGCACCCGCCCGGGGAGCCATCGGTTCGGATCTCATCGTGAGTGTGCGTTGCTGAAGGGTCGGGTGGATCGGGTCGGGCATCCCGGACGGGAGCCCGCCGGCGTGGGGGTCATGGGCCCGGGAGGGCGCCGAGGAGCGCCTCCATCCGGGCGATCTCGGCGCGCTGGTCGGCGTCCACGTCGCTGGCGAAGCCGAAGACCTGCGGCTCCTGCCCCGCGCCCGGCGTGGCGAAGAGCGCGGCCACCATCGCGAGCGCGCCCTGGTGGTGGCGGATCATCGACTCCAGGAAAAGCCGGTCGAACGCGGCCCCGGTGGCGGCGGCCAGGCGGGCCATCTGCTCGGGAGTGGCCATCCCGGGCATCAGCATGTGCTCCATCCCGCCGTGCTGGTGGCCGGGCTCCAGGCAGGGCAGCTGCTCGCCGCGGGCGAGGAGCCACTGCTCCATCGTCTTGATCTCGCTCTCCTGCGACACGCGGATGCGCTCGGCGAGGAGGCGCAGGTCCGCGCGCGCGGTGCGAGCCGGCACCAGCGCGGTCATCTCCAGCGCCTGCGCGTGGTGCGCGATCATCCCCTGCATGAAGCTCACGTCGGCGGGGGAGTAGCCGCTCGTATCGGCCGGCACGGCGAGGGCGGCCACGATCAGCGGAAGTGTAAACATGGTCATGGCAGCACAATGCGGTGCCACCCGACACCTCGCAAGACGCCGGCGAACAGAAATCTCACGCAGCGACGCAGAGGACGCGGAGAGGGTTCGTCGGCTCTCTCCGCGTCCTCTGCGTCGCTGCGTGAGATCTTTCTTTCAAACCGACGGGACGTAGAAGAACGACTTGCGGCGGCGGATGGCGCCGTCTTCGAGCACGTAGGTGTCGGCGAACTCCACGTCGATCGGCGAGCCGTCGCGGTGGGTGCCCACGAAGCGGCCCCAGCAGGCGGCGTGGGTGTCGTTCACCACCACGGCCTCCAGGAGGTGGTTCCCGCTCGCGATCACCCGCTCCTCGCGGTAGAACCTGAGCAGCCGCTCGATCCCGGCGAAGGGCTCGTAGCCGGGGCGCTCGTAGGTGACCTCCGGGTGGCAGATCTCGCGCAGGCGCTCGAACTCGCGCGCGTCGATGGCGCGGAAGAGGTCGTGCACCAGGGTCGGCGGGGCGATGGTGGACATGCTCTGCTCCTGGTTGCGTTGCGGGTCAGGCCGGCTGGGCCGCGCGCACCTCGCGCGGCATCCCGGTGGATACGGGGCCCGGGTCGACGTAGCTGAGCCACCCCCAGCGGTCCTCGGCCTGGCCGCGCGCGATGGCGAAGAAGCGCTCCTGGATGGCGCGGGTGACCGGCCCACGCTTTCCGTCGCCCACCGCCACCCGGTCGACCGAGCGGATGGGGGTCAGCTCCGCGGCGGTGCCGGTGAAGAAGAGCTCGTCGGCCACGTAGAGGATCTCGCGCGGGAGCACCTGCTCGCGCACCTCGTAGCCCAGGTGGCGGGCGATGGTGATCACGGCGTCGCGCGTGATCCCGGAGAGGATGGCCGACGCCGCCGGGGGCGTGTAGACGACCCCGCCGCGCACCACGAACAGGTTCTCGGCCGAGCCCTCGCTCAGGTAGCCGTGCACGTCGAGCCCGATCCCCTCGGCGAAGCCGTTCTTCTTCGCCTCGCGGCTGATGAGCTGCGACGAGAGGTAGGTGCCCCCCGCCTTCGCCAGCGAGGGGATGGTGTCCGGCGCCACCCGCCGCCAGGACGAGACGCACACGTCCACCCCCTTCTCCAGCCCCTCCACGCCCAGGTACGACGCCCACTCGAAGGCCCCCACCATCATCTCAACCGGGTGGCCGATGGGGTTGGTCCCCAGCTCCCCCACCCCCAGCCAGGCCAGCGGGCGCAGGTACGCCGCGTCGAGCCCGTTCTCGCGGATCACGGCGTGGCAGGCCTCGATCACCTCCGCCTCGCCGAAGGGGAGCTCCATCTGGTAGATCCGCGCCGAGTCGGCCAGGCGGTGGACGTGCTCGGGGAGGCGGAAGATGGCCGGGCCGCGCGGCGTGGCGTAGCACCGGATCCCCTCGAAGATCGAGGCGCCCATGTGCAGCCCGTACGTCATCACGTGGACGGTGGCCTGCTCCCAGGGCACCATCTTGCCGTTGAACCAGATCCAGCGCGTCGGAAGGAGGGGCATGGATACAGCCGGGAAGAGGGGAACGCACCGGGCGCGGAGGCGCGCCGCTCCAGCGCGACGGCTTCCGCCTGCGGGCGAAGAGAACCGCGGTGCTGCGAACATCGATTCGAACTATACTCACGCAGTTTAATCGTCACCAGAGGGTACTCGGCGACCTCCATGATCCAGACGTCATCAGGATCGATCCAATAGGGTAATCAGGCGAAAGGTGCACGAAACTTCCGCCTGGAAAGCTGCCGGAGAAGCCATTCCATCTCTCCTGTTGATCGTGCGCGCAGTGTCTCCATGTGATCGCGATGCCGAACCCTGGCCTTCAATGGCCGGTTCCTCTCCGCGACCGCGATGCCGCGCGGCATGGGGGCCGCGACCCGCACGAAGAGGTGCAGGGCCTCGTCCCCCATCCCTGAAACGAAGACGCGGAGAGCATCGCCGTGCCTCTCCGCGTCTCTGCGTCTCTCTGCGTGAGACGATCCGTTGCGGGGCCTCAGCCGCGCAGCGCCTCGCGCACCGCCGCGATGACCGGCCCCAGGGCCTTCTCCGCCGGCCCGTCGACCAGCGCGCCGGCGGCCTTCACGTGCCCGCCGCCGCCGAACATCCGCGCCAGGCGGTTCACGTCGGCGTGGCCGTTGGAGCGGAAGGAGATCTTGGTCTTCCCCTCCTCCGTCTCGCGGAAGAGGAGCGCCACCTCGGTCCCCTCGATCGAGCGCGCGTGCTCGATCAGCCCGTCGAAGTCCTCGCCCTCGGCGCGCAGCCGGTCGGCGGTCTCGCGCGTGACCACCATCCACGCCAGCCCCACCTCCTCGTCCAGGTGCAGCGTGGAGAGCGCCTCGCGCAGCAGCTCCAGCCGCCGCAGGGGCGCGGTGGCGAAGAGACGGCGGTACACCACCTCGGGGTCGATCCCCCGCCCCAGCAGGTCGGCGGCCACGGCGTGCGCCCGCGGGGTGGTGTTGCTGTAGCGGAAGGAGCCGGTGTCGCTCACCAGCGCCACGTACGCCCCCAGCGCCGCCGAGGGCGGCACCTCGTCGCCGGAGACGCGGATCAGGTCGAACACCAGCTCGCCGGTGGCGGCGGCCGAGGAGTCCTGCACCGCGGTGTCGCCCACCACCTCGCGCCCGGCGGGGTGGTGGTCCACCACCACGGTGCGCGCCGCGGGGAGGTGCCGCGCCAGCTCGCCCACCCGCTGCGGCTCGGCGGTGTCGAGCACCAGGAAGAGGTCGGCCGCCTCCAGCGCGGCGTCGGCCTCGGGGGTGCCCAGCTCGGCCACCAGGTCCTGCCGGTGCAGGAGGAAGCGGAAGGTCTGCGGGAACTCGGTGGGGTTCACGATGGTCGCCTCGACCCCGCGCTCCTCCAGCCACGCGGCGGCGGCCGCCTCGCTCCCGCACCCGTCGCCGTCGGCGTTCACGTGCGTGGTGAGCACCACCCGGCGCGCGCCCAGCAGGCGCTGCCCCACCCGGCGCAGGGTGAAGGAGCGCGAATCGGGAACGTCGAGCAGCGCGTGTTCCATCTGCACGGGAGCGCGGTCGGCGGGAATCGGCGTCGAGAGGGACGGATGCTACGCGCCCGCGCGCCGCCGCGCAATCCGGCCGCGGCGGCCGCCGGGGTGGAACTCGCGGGGCACCCGCGGGGTGTCTTGACGGCCGCGCGCGCCGCGCGCTTGACGGCACGGCGAAGGTGCGCCAGTTTGCTTGACTTTCCAGGCCGTCATCCGTCGTTCGCACCACCCCTCACGCGGCCCGCACGCAGGCGGCGCCCCGCACCCCCACGGCGGACGCACCCGGTCCGCCCCCACAGGAGCCTCCATGAGCCTTTTCGCTCGCAAGTCCATCGACGAGCTGCGGCAGGACGCGTTCTCCGAGGGCGAGCACTCGCTGAAACGATCCCTCTCGGCGACCAACCTGGTGCTGCTCGGCATCGGCGCGATCATCGGCGCGGGGATCTTCGTCCTCACCGGCACGGCGGCCGCGCTCTACGCCGGACCCGCGATCGCCCTCTCCTTCGTGGTGGCGGGGCTCGGGTGCCTGTTCGCGGGGCTCTGCTACGCCGAGTTCGCGGCCATGATCCCCATCGCCGGGAGCGCGTACACCTACGGGTACGCCACGCTGGGCGAGCTGATCGCGTGGATCATCGGGTGGGACCTGATCCTGGAGTACCTGTTCGGCGCCTCCACCGTGGCGGTGGGGTGGAGCGGGTACTTCACGGCCTTCATGAAGGAGCTGGGCTTCCACCTCCCCGAATCGCTCACGCAGGCGCCGCTGGCGGTGGAGGGGACGCACCACATCGTGCGGGCGCCGGGCGGGATCATCAATCTCCCCGCGATGATCCTGGTGCTGCTGATGACCTGCCTGCTGGTGATCGGCATCCAGGAGTCGGCGCGCTTCAACAACGTGATCGTGTACGTGAAGGTGGCCATCGTGCTGATGGTGATCTTCTTCGGCTTCCAGTACGTGAAGACGGCCAACTGGCACCCCTTCATCCCGCCCAACACCGGCGAGAGCGGCCACTTCGGCATCAGCGGCATCGTGCGCGGCGCGGCGGTGGTGTTCTTCGCCTACATCGGCTTCGACGCGGTGAGCACGGCGGCGCAGGAAGCGAAGAACCCGCAGCGCGACATGCCCATCGGCATGCTCGGGTCGCTGGCCATCTGCACCGTGCTGTACATCCTGATGGCGCTGGTGATGACGGGGATGGTGCACTACAGCAAGCTGAACGTGCCCCACCCGGTGTTCGTGGCCATCGAGGCGGCGCCGGCGCTCAAGTGGCTCACCTACTTCATCAACATCGCCGCCATCGCCGGCCTGGCGAGCGTGGTGCTGGTGATGCTGATGGGGCAGCCGCGCATCTTCTACTCGATGGCGCGCGACGGGCTCCTCCCGCCCGTGTTCGGCAAGGTGCACCCGCGCTTCCGCACCCCGTACATCACCACCATCATCACCGGCATCACCGCGGCGGTCATCGCGGGGCTCTTCCCCATCGCGCTGCTGGGTGAGCTGGTGTCGATCGGCACGCTGCTGGCCTTCGTGATCGTGTGCGCCGGGGTGATCTACCTGCGCTACGCCGAGCCCAACCGCGAGCGGCCGTTCAAGACCCCGCTGGTGCCGCTGATCCCGGCGCTGGGGATCCTCACCTGCGGCTACATGATGTACGCGCTCCCCAAGGACACCTGGATCCGCCTGATCGTGTGGATGGCGCTGGGGCTGGTGATCTACTTCGCCTACAGCCGCAGCCACAGCGTGCTGGCGCGCACCGGGTACAGCTCGCACGGCGACCGCACCGAGCCCGAGGCGCCGAGCTACACCGACTCGCGCGACGAGCACCCGCGCAGATAAGAAAGAAAGTGCGGGAGTGCGGGAGTGCGTGGGATTCGCGCGAGTCCCCCGCACTTCCGCACTTCCGCACTTCCGCACTTTTCTCCGGGGACTGGCGAAAACGCGGCGTTCCCTTATCTTCACGGGCCGCGTGGTGCGGCGTGGAATTCGTTCCGCGCCGCACTTCGCGTGAAACCGTTCCAGTGTCGTGCGCCCCCACCGGGAGCGCACCGGGCTTTCGCATTTCCGTAACCGTCCATGACACCCATCGTCTACACGGCACCCGTCCTCGGCGTGCTCGCCCTGCTCTACACCTTCTGGCGCTCGCAGTGGGTCGTCCGGCAGGACGCCGGCAACGAGACCATGCGCGAGATCGCCGGCCACATCGCCGACGGCGCGCTGGCCTTCCTCAAGGCGGAGTACCGGGTGCTCGCGATCTTCGCGGCCATCGCCGGACTGGGGCTCGCCTACCTCGGGGTCTCCGACGAGAACTCGAGCCCGCTGATCGTCGCCACCTTCCTGATCGGCGCGCTCTTCTCCGTGACCGCCGGCTACATCGGGATGCGCATCGCCACCAAGGCGAACGTGCGCACCGCCCACGCGGCCCGCACCAGCCTGACCCAGGCGCTCGGCGTCTCCTTCGCCGGCGGCTCGGTGATGGGGATGGGGGTGGCGGGGCTCGCCGTGCTGGGGCTCGGCGGGCTCTTCATCGCGCTCTACTACGTGTTCGTGAACGGGGCCGACGCCAACGGTCCGGAGATGCGGCGCGCCCTCGAGGTGCTCACCGGCTTCTCGCTGGGCGCCGAGAGCATCGCCCTCTTCGCCCGCGTGGGCGGCGGCATCTACACCAAGGCGGCCGACGTCGGCGCCGACCTGGTGGGGAAGGTCGAAGCCGGCATCCCCGAAGACGACCCGCGCAACCCGGCCACCATCGCCGACAACGTGGGCGACAACGTGGGCGACGTGGCGGGGATGGGCGCCGACCTCTTCGGCTCGTACGTCGCCACGATCCTGGCCACCATGGTGCTGGGGCGCGAGGTGCTGGCCCCGGGCGACGAGTACGGCGGCCTCGCGCCGATCCTGCTCCCCATGGTGATCGCCGGGCTGGGGATCGTCTTCTCGCTGGTCGGCATCTTCATGGTGCGGGTGAAGGACGACGACAGCGACGTGCAGCAGGCGCTGAACATCGGGAACTGGGCCTCCATCGTCCTCACCGGCATCGTCTCCTTCTTCGTGATCCGCGGGCTGCTGCCGAACACGGTGATGAAGATCGGCGGGGTGGAGTTCACCTCGATGGGCGTGTTCGTGGCGGTCGCCATCGGGCTGGTGGTGGGCGCGCTGATGAGCCTGATCACCGAGTACTACACCGCCATGGGGCGGCGCCCGGTGCTCTCCATCGTGCGCGGCTCCTCCACCGGCCACGCCACCAACGTGATCAGCGGGCTCTCGGTGGGGATGGAGAGCACCACCCTCCCCATCCTGGTGCTGGCGGCGGGGATCATCGGCAGCTACGAGGCGGCCGGGCTCTACGGCGTGGCCATCGCCGCGGCGGGGATGATGGCGACCACGGCCATGCAGCTCGCCATCGACGCCTTCGGCCCCATCGCCGACAACGCGGGCGGGATCGCGGAGATGAGCGGCCTGCCCAAGGAGGTGCGGCAGCGCACCGACGTGCTCGACGCGGTGGGGAACACCACGGCGGCCACGGGGAAGGGCTTCGCCATCGCCTCGGCGGCGCTCACCTCGCTGGCGCTCTTCGCGGCGTTCATGGGCACGGCCAACATCCAGCACATCGACATCTCCAACGCGCGGGTGCTGGGCGGGCTCTTCGTGGGGGCGATGATCCCCTTCATCTTCTCCTCGCTCGCCATCAGCGCCGTGGGGCGCGCGGCCATGGCGATGGTGCAGGAGGTCCGCCGCCAGTTCCGCGAGATCCCCGGGATCATGGAGGGAACGGGGAAGCCGGAGTACGAGCGCTGCGTGGCGATCTCGACCCAGGCCGCCATCCGCGAGATGATCGCGCCGGGCGCCATCGCGCTGCTCGCGCCGGTGATCGTGGGCTTCACCATGGGCCCCGAGGTGCTGGGCGGGATGCTGGCGGGGGTGACCGTGTCGGGCGTGCTGATGGCGATGTTCCAGTCGAACGCCGGCGGCGCCTGGGACAACGCCAAGAAGAGCTTCGAGAAGGGGGTGGAGATCGAGGGGCAGACGGTGTTCAAGGGCTCGGACGCGCACAAGGCGGCCGTGACCGGCGACACCGTGGGCGACCCCTTCAAGGACACCTCCGGCCCGTCGATGAACATCCTGATCAAGCTGATGTCCATCGTCTCGCTGGTGATCGCGCCGCACATCGCGGTGGAGCGCGCGCCGGAGCCGGTGGCGCTGGTGCCCGCGCACGTCGTCGAGGCCCCGGTCTCCGTGGCGCGCTGAGGCTCTCACGGATCGTCTCACGCAGAGACGCAGGGGACGCGGAGGGGCCACGGCGGCTCTCTCCGCGTCTCTGCGTCTCTGCGTGAGAATCTTGCGGGATTGGCATCACACGATAATTTGGACGCGACTGACAAACGTTCCACGATCACGTACGATTGTGGGTAGATGGAACCCTCGTCCCCCCCGCCAAGCCTGCTCCAGTCGAGCCTCGCCTCACCAGCGATGGCGCGGCTGCTCCTGTACTTCGTCACCCACCCGGACGAGCCGGTGCACGTGCGGGAGCTGCGCAGGCTCACGGGGCTCGGCATGGGGTCTTTGCAAACGGAGCTCAGGCGGCTGGTGAGACTGGAGGTGCTCTCGGCCAGGCCCGTGGCGAACCGGGTGCTGTACCGCCTGGAGCACGGCCACCCCCGCTGGCGGGCGTTCAGGAGCGTGCTCGCGACCACCGCGGCGCCGGCGGAGCTGCTCCGGGCCGCGTTCGTCGGCGTCGAGGGTGTCGACGCGGCCTTCGTCTTCGGGTCGGAAGCACGCGGAGACACCCGGGACGACAGCGACATCGATCTGCTCATCATCGGCCGGGACGACGTCCATCACGCCGTCAGCCAGGCGCTGACCGAGATCGAGCTGCTGCTGGAACGCGAGATCGACGTGATCGAGTACACCCCCGAGCGGGCGCTGAGCCGGGTGCGCAACGGGAGCACCTTCTTCAGGCGCGTCCTCACCGAGCCGAAGCTCTGGGTCGCGGGCGCGCCGGCCGCGCTCGACGGGCTCGCGCGGGCCGCAGGAACGCACGTGCTCGTTCGCACACGCCCGCAGATCGCGGGGATGCTGGCTCGACCCGACTGATCCCATTTCTGTCGATTGAACGTCTCCCCAGCGAGCGCCGAACGATGATGTCCCTGAACCAGCCGAGCCTCCCGCGGACTGGCGCCGCCTCGCCGGCGACGGCGCGTCGCTTCCCGCGGTTCGTGACGCGGGTGGCGTGCGCGGGCCTGCTCGCGGGCGGCTGCTCGGCGCCGCATCCCGCCAGCGGCCCCGCACCGGCGGAGTGGAGCGCGCAGTCGTCCGCGGGGGAGATCGCGGGGTGGGCGCTGCAGGAGTGCCGGCGCGCGCCGGGCGGCCCGGCCCCGTGCATGGAGCGCACGCTGGTGGGGCTCATCGGCCAGGCGGGCGTCGCCAAGAGCATGGAGGTGCTGGACACGCTGCTGCGCGTGGACGCCGGCGTCCGGCAGAACGGGCACGAGCTCGCGCACGCGGTCGGCATCGCCGCGTACCGCTCGCCGGAGACGATGGCGGCGGCGTTCGCCGCGTGCCCGGCCACGCAGGGCGCCGGCTGCCACCACGGCGTGGTCCAGGGCTACTTCCTCGCCCTCGTGCGCGAGGGCCGGCTGCCGGGGACGCCGGAGCTGGACGCCGTCTGCGCGCCGCACCGGGGCACCCTCTTCCTCTACGGCCAGTGCGGGCACGGCATGGGGCACGGGCTGATGGCGGTGCACGGCAACCACGTCCCGCACGCGCTGGAAGCCTGCGACCAGGCATCGGACCCCTACATCCGCCAGGGCTGCTACAGCGGCATCTTCATGGAGAACATCCTCCTCGTCACGCACCCGCACCACTCCACGGAGGGGCACGCCGCCACGGGCCGGGGGGACGGGCCGCCTGCGGGGGATGGGCACGGGGAGCACGATGGGGACCACGCGCACGGCGGGGACGGGAGCGCGGATGGGCACGGGATGGCGCACGGCGCGTGGAAGGCGCTGGATCCGGACGACCCGCTGTACCCGTGCGACGCCGTCGCCCCCGCGTACCAGCCGTCGTGCTACGTCATGCAGACGGGCGCCATCCTCTACTTCAACCACGGCGACCTGCAGGCCACGGCGCGGGCGTGCGAGGGTGCGCCCGAGCCCATGCGGCCCATCTGCTTCGGCAGCCTGGGACGCGACGTGATCGCGATCGTGGACCAGGACCACCGGCGCTCGATCGAGTCCTGCGCGCGCGTGGACGGATTCGCCGGCGGCAGGGGCGGCGTGTGGTGCCTGGTGGGCGCCGTGCAGAACCTGGTGAACCTCGCGGCGGATGCCGACGAGGGGATGCGGTTCTGCCGCCTGGTCTCCGGGGATCCGCACAAGAGCGAATGCTACCGCGCGGTGGGCGAGCAGCTGCTCACCCTCGCGCCCGGCGACGAGCAGCGCGGCCGGTGGTGCGAACGCGCGGAGCCCGGCTTCGTCGCCGCCTGCCGCCGGGGCGCCCGCCTCGCCGGGGCCGCGGCGGATCCGGCGCGGCGGAGGTGATCCACGACGGGGCGTCGTGCATCCGTGCGCGTCTCATTTGTTCGTGAACGTAACTGTTGTACGGGATGCGGCTCCGCGCTTAGATTGTTTTCCCCCCACACAAGACGCGGAGCCACCCCCATGGACGCCAAGTCTGTGCTCGTCGTCGACGACGACCTCGACCAGCACGTGCTCGCGGAGATGTACCTGGGGCACGCGGGATACCGGGTGCTGCACGCCAGCGACGGGCGCGAGGGCTACGAGGCCGCGCGCGAGCGCCGCCCGTCGCTGATCCTGATGGACATGCGCATGCCCTCGCTCGACGGCGCGCAGGCCTTCGAGCTCCTGCGCGCGGACGAGCGCACGCGCGCCATCCCCGTGGTCGCGGTCACGGCGGACGTGGCCGCGTGGCCGGAGTCGCGCTCGCTGCGCGAGGGATTCGCGGGGCACGTCTCCAAGCCGTGCGACCTGTCGCGCATCCGCGAGGTGGTAGCGCGCATCATCGGCCCCGCGGACGCGCCACCGCGCGCCGTCCCCGCCTTCGTCGCGGCGGCGCTGATGCGGTAACTGCAATCTCACGCAGAGACACGGAGGCACAGAGAGAATCATTTCTCTCTGTGCCTCTTCGTCTCTGCGTCCGATCTTTCTGTTACCAGGCGTCACCGATTTCCACGAGCGGCTCCCCACTCTCCAGCATGGGCAGCACCGCCGGCAGCGCCTGCGACAGGAGTCACGCGACGACGACCGGGTGGTCGATGCTCCGGGAGGCGAACTGCAGGCAGGCATCCACGTCCTCGGACTCGAGGTCGGGCAGCTCCTCGAGCACCTGCTCACGCGAGAGGCCGGCGGCCAGGAGGTCGAGCACGTCGGTGACACGGATGCGCATGCCGCGGACGCAGGGACGGCCCCCGCACTGGCGTGGATTGACGGTGATGCGGTTGATCAGGCTCACTGCGTTGGCTCCGGGTTGGACGTCCACCGAAAGCTAATGGGCGCACGGGAAGATGAAAACGGCGCCGTCGCGCCGCTCGTTCACCTCGGAGCGGGTTCGGCGCGCTGGGCGGGGGCGTTGTTGCCGCGGATCTCGGCGCCGCCGAGGACCAGGCCGCGCACGGGGAGGCCGTCGGGGAGCATGCGCTCGATCATGGAGACGCGCACCGGGCGCGCGACCACGTTCATGTCCACGAAGCGGAGCGTGTCGCCCACCAGCATCCCGAAGCTGCCGTCGATGCGGGTGCCCGGGGCGCGCAGGTGCGCCCGGCGCGCGTCGATCATCACCCCCGACGGCCGGCTCTCGATCAGCAGCGTCATCTGCCCGCCCAGGTCGCCCGGGAAGCGCCCGTACAGCCACTGGAAGTCGCGGAAGCTCACGCTGTCGCCGCTCAGCGCCACGTCGTACATCGGCCCCTGGTTCGGGTCGAACCAGCGCGGGTAGTTGTCGAAGCGCACCACCCCCGACACCGCCAGCCGCGAGCTCGGCAGCCGCGCCTGCGGGAAGTCGAACTCCACGAACCCCGTCTTCAGCCCGCCGTAGCGCGCGTAGCCGGTGCTGCTCATCTCCGCCCCCGGGAGCGACAGGTTCCCCTGCAGGTGGCGGATGACGATCGGCTTGCGGTAGAAGTGCACGTCGCCGCGCAGCGTGTCGATGTGCAGCGTGGTCCCCAGCTCCGACCCCGGGGCGAAGCGCACGCGCGTCATCACCCCCGCCAGCCCCGCCAGGTCGATGGTGCGCACGTAGCCGCCGGCCACGCGCCGCAGCACCACGGGCGAGCTGTCGGAGAGGAACCCGCGCAGCTGCCGCTGCTGCTCGCGCGCGGGGAGGGTGCTGTCGGGGCGGAAGGGGATCTCCACCTTTACCGCGCCGTCCACCAGCTTCACGAAGGCGAGCTGGGTGCTGCGCTCCAGGTGCGGCCGGGTGGTGTCGGGCGGCACGCTGCCGGAGAAGATCGTCTGGTAGTTCCAGAGCGTGTCGCCCGGCATGCGGAAGATCCAGATGCGCGGCCGGTAGAGCGTGAGCGAGTCGATCACGATCTTCGGCTGGATCAGCGTGCGCGCGTCGTACTTCGCGTAGGCGCTGTCGGCCTCGATGAAGGCGCGCCCCTGGTTGTCGCGCAGCGCCACGCCGTAGAGCTTGGCGCCCTCGAACAGGTTCCCGTCGATGCGCGCGACGGTGAGCTTCCCCCCCTGGATGGAGCCGCCCAGCGCCTTCAGCGTCTGCTTCAGCACCCACTCGTGGCCGGGCTTGCTGCGCGCCAGGATGTTGGCGGCCAGGAACGCCAGCGCCGCCCCCAGGAGCAGCCCCCCGAGCGCCCACCCCGCCAGCCGCACCCCGCGCGAGCGCGCCATCGCCTCAGCCCTCCCCCGCCCGGTCGGAGATGGGAATCCGCGCGTCCTTGCGGTCGTCGGTGAAGATGGCGTCGACCACGGCGCGGCCCTCGGCGTCGAGCGGCGGGCGCCCGCGGCGGAAGAAGAGGTGCCGGCTGGTGGGGATGAACTCCCCCGCGTCGTCGAAGTACATGTAGTGCGTCACCCGGATGGCGTCGCCGTCGATGCGGAGCACGTTCAGCGAGTTCTTCTCCCGCTCGCGCGCCCGGCCGCGCCGCGAGGTGGTGGTGCCGCTCTGCACGATCACGATGCCGTGCTCGCGGTCGGCCCCGGCGTACACGTCGAGCGAGTTGCCGATGTAGGCGCGGTGCAGGTGCCCGCCCATCACCAGGTCCACCCGCATCTGCGTGAACGCGTCGATGGCGCGCTGCGCCTTGGGCATCACGTCGCCCCCCTCGAAGTCCGGCGGGGGGGCGAAGTGGTGGTGCGCCACCACGATGCGCAGCTCCTCCTCGGGCCGGCCCCGCAGCGCCTCGCGCACGAACTCGATCTGCCAGCGGTGGATGCGGCCGTTCACCAGCCCCCGCAGCGGCGCCATGGAGTTGATCGCCACGATGGTCGCGCCCGGGATGCGGGTGACGGTGTCGAGCTCCGGGCTGATGTACTCCTTGTAGTGGCCGAAAGGGTCCAGCACCCGCTCGGCCACGCGGTACAGCGGCGCGTCGTGGTTCCCCGGCGTCACCACGATGGGCACCCTGGGGAAGCGGTCGAGGAACGCCCGCGCGGCCTGGAACTGCTCCGGCTTGGCGCGCTGGGTGAAGTCGCCCGAGGCGACGATCGCGGTGGGGGTGAGCCGCGCCGCGAAGGCCTGCAGCGCCTCGCCGACCTTCTCGACGTAGGGCGGCCCGAAGTGCAGGTCGGAGACGTGGAGCAGCGTGATCAACCGGCGGCCGGGCCTGGGTTCAGCGACGATCCAGCGAGAGCGCACGCTCCAGATGCGACGCGCGTGCCAAGCCTCATCGACGGTTGGATTCTACGCATGCCGCGGCTGGGCCCCTCACCCGGAGAATCCGCGGCGAAAACCCCCTCGCCGCGTATTCTCCGACCTCTCCCAACCGCGGGAGAGGTAACGGCAACGACACGGGATTCGGCGCGCGGTCGCGAGCGGTCCCGTCTCGCCTTCCGGGGCGAGGGGTCGCTCACCCACGCACCAGCCCGGGGAACGGGAGGTCGGCGCGCGCGTTCAGCTCCAGGCCGGCGCGCTCGCCGCGCTGGAGGTGGAAGACGGCGGCGCGGGCGATCATCGCGGCGTTGTCGGTCGACAGGCGTGGCGAGGGGGCGTAGAGCTCGCCCTCCTTCCCCAGCCGGCGGCGGAGCTCGTCGCGCAGGGCGCGGCTGTTGGCGACGCCGCCGCCCAGCACCACGCGGCGGCAGCCGGACTCCTTCACCGCCCGCATCGTCTTGCTCGCCAGCACGTCGACCACGGCCTCCTGGAAGGCGGCGGCGACGTGCGGCACCTCGTCCTCCAACCGCCCCTCCTGCTCCAGGCCGCGGACCAGGAGGCGGACGGCGTTCTTGAGGCCGCTGAACGACAGGTCGTAGTAGCCGGGGTCGCCCGGGCGCTGGCCGCGGTTCAGCAAAGGGCGAGGGAGGGGGTGGCGCTTCGGATCGCCCGCGGCGGCGGCCTGCTGGATGGACGGGCCGCCGGGATAGGGGAGCCCCAGCAGCTTCGCCGCCTTGTCGAAGGCCTCGCCGGCGGCGTCGTCGCGAGTGGCGCCGAGGAGGTGGTACTCGCCCCACGCGGGGACCCGGAGGAGGAGCGTGTGCCCGCCGGAGACGAGCAGCGCCACGAACGGCGGCCGCGCGCCCGGGTGCTCGAGCTGCGCGGCGAAGAGGTGCGCCTCCATGTGGTGCACGCCCACCAGCGGCTTCCCCTCGGCCCACGCGGCCGCCTTCGCCCAGGCCACGCCCACCAGCAGCGCCCCGATCAGCCCCGGGCCGGCGGTCACGGCGAAGGCGTCGACCTCGTCCAGCCGCACGCCGGCCTCGCGCAGGGCGCCGTCCACCACGTCGTCGACCGTGCGCAGGTGGGCGCGGCTGGCGAGCTCGGGGACCACGCCGCCGTAGAGGCGGTGGATGTCCTGGGTGAAGATCACGTGCCCCAGCAGCTCGTCTTCCCCGCGCAGCACCGCCGCCGAGGTCTCGTCGCAGGAGGTCTCGAGGGCGAGCAGGAGCGGGGCGCTCACCGCGGCCCCGCGGCCGGCGAGGACGACGACGGGCGCAGGTCGAGGCGCACCACGGCGGGGCGCACGTCGGTGGCCGTCACCCGGGCGCGCTCCGGCATGTCGACCATCGAGGCCTCGACCACGAAGCTGCGGGCCGTACCCACGTCGCGCACCGGGAGCACCAGCGAGGGGGGACGCAGCGCCACCTCCCAGAGCTCGCGCCCCGGGCCGCGGAAGCGCACCCGCACCACCGCGGGCTCCGGCCGCCCGGCGAGGACCCAGCCGGGGTCGCGCACCACCGCCTCGACGGGCACGGGGAGCCACTGCGTGGTCACCTGCTCGGCGGTGAACACCACCCAGAGAAGGATCGCCAGCGCGAGCGCGGCCAGCTTCAGCTTCCAGTGCGCCGTCGCCCTGCGCAGGAGTTGGCGCACGCCGTTCACTCCTTCAGCAGGCGGCGGATGAGCTCCACCGTGGCGGGGTCGTCCCACTCGGTGGCCCCGATCACCTTCTTCACGATGCGCCCGCCGCGGTCCACCAGGAACGACTCGGGGACGCCGGTGGTGCGGTAGTCACGGCGCACGCCGCCGGCGGGGTCCTGCCAGATGTCGAAGGTGAGCCCGTATTCGCTCGCGAATCCCGCCACGTCGCCGCCCTCACGCCCTTCCTGGTCCAGGCTCCCCGGCGACGCGTCGATGCTCACCGCCACGATGTGCAGCCCCTCGGGGTGCAGCACGCGGTAGAGGCGCTCCATGGACGGCATCTCCTGCCGGCAGGGGCCGCACCAGGTCGCCCAGATGTTGAGCAGCACCACCTGCCCGCGCAGCGACGAGAGCGTCACCGGGGCGCCGCGCATGTCGGCGGCGCGCACCTCGGGGGCGGTGCTGCCCACCTCGACCGGGAGAAAGCGGCCGCGCATGGTCCAGCCGAGCGCCACCAGCGCGCCCAGCGCGGCCACCACCACCGCCACGATCGTCCACTGCCGCCGGTTGCTCTCTGTCATCGCCGCCTGCCGCTCGATTCGCTCCTGTGTGAATTCGGGACCGCGACGGCCCCTCTCCCTGGCGCTTCGCGCCGGTCCCTCCCCCAAAACAACCTGGGGGAGGGACGGGGGCTCGCTTCGCTCGCGGCACTTCGCACGCGTCCGGAGAGCCTGTCGCGAAGCTCGACCGCTGTCGCCGCGCCACGGCCGGTCGTCCGCGAAGGCGGACTTCGTGTGGTCGTTGCTGCGGTGCTGCGGTTTCAACCGCCCGGCCGGGGCAACCGCCCTGCTCCACTACCCGCCGCGCGCGGGTCTGCTCCCTTCGCCGCTATTCCCTGCCCCGCCGCTCCGGGGCCGGGCTCGGCGGCGGGGGCGGGGGTGGAGGCGCGGGGGCGGGCTCTTCCTTCGGCTCCTCCGCCGGCTCGGGGGCGGCGGAATCGACCGGTGCTGGAGGAGGAGGCGGCGGGGTGGGGTCGTGGCCGGAGAGGGTGATCCGCACCGAGCCGCCCATCCGCACGCTGTCGCCCGCCTCCGGGCTCTGCGCCACCACGTCGCCCAGCGGCGCGCTGGAGGTGGAGTCGTAGGACACGCGTCCCAGGCGGAGCCCCGCCGTCTCCAGGATCGCCTCCGCCTGGTCGCGCGTGCCGCCGGTGACCGAGGGCGCCAGGATCTTCGGCGGGCCCGCGCTCAGCGAGAGCACCACGATCCCCGGCATCGGCACCGCCGTCCCCGCCGCGGGCGACATCCCCAGCAGCGTTCCCTCCTCCTGGTTGCTCTGGACCATGCGCAGGCGCACCTGGAAGCCCATCCGCTGCAGCAGCGCGATCGCCTCGTCCTTCTCCAGCCCCGCGATCCCCGGGATCTTGCGGCGGTCGGGGCCGTCGCTCAGGAAGATGCGCACCGGCGTGCCGCGGGCAGCCTCCTGCCCCGCCAGCGGCTCCTGGGTGAGCACGTGGCCGGCGCGCATCCGCGGGTTGTTCAGGCTGGGCCCGCGCGACATCTCCAGCCCCGCCTCGTCCAGCGCGTGTCGGGCGCCCTGCAGCGTCATCCCGCGCAGGTCGGGGACGTTCACGATGGCCGAACGCCCGAAGCCGGGAAAGAAGATGAGGGTGATGAACAGGTAGCCCACCAGGAAGCCGCCCACGCCGAAGATCAGGAAATTCTTCAGCCGCGGATGGCGGTCGAGGTACGCGTTCACGCGCCGCCGCGCATCGCGCAGCCGCGTGCGGACGGGGACGCCCGCCGGCTTCGGCTTGGCCTGGACGACCTTCATCCGCGCCTCCGCAGCCGGGCCGCGAAGGCGCCGTCCACCCCCTGCCGCTGCGGGAGGACGCAGAGGAAGCCCGCCGCGTCCAGCAGCGGCGCGGGCACCGCGCCGGACGCCGGCTCGACCGAGAAATCCGGGTGCTCCGCCAGGAAGGCCTCCACTCGCTCCTCGTTCTCCTCGCGCTCCAGCGAGCACGTCGAATAGACCAGCACGCCCCCCGGCCGCACCAGCGGCGCCGCCGCCTCCAGCAGCTCCCCCTGCAGCGCCGCGAGCGCCGCCAGGTCGTCGGCCGTCACCCGCCAGCGCCCGTCCGGGTGCCGGCGGAAGGTGCCGGTGCCGGTGCAGGGCGCGTCGAGCAGCACCGCGTCGGCCGCGCGGAAGGGGGGGAAGCGCGCGTCGGCCACCACCGCGCCGATCCGCGCGCCCCAGCCGACGCGCGCCGCGTTCTCCGCCACCCGCGCCAACCGCCGCTGCGAGAGGTCGGCCGCGGCCACGCGCGGCGCCCGCTCGGCCAGCCCCAGCGCCTTCCCGCCCGGCGCGGCGCACAGGTCCAGGGTGGTGCCGCCCTCCGGCACCGCCGCGTAGCGGACGACGAGCGCCGCCGCCGGGTCCTGCACCACCGCCGGCACCGCCGCGAGCGCCTCGGCCGCGGAGGCGGGGGGGAGAACGCGCAGCGAGTCGGGCGCGAGCTCCACCGGCTCGGTGGCGATCTCCGCCTCCCCCAGCCGCGCGCGCGCCTCGTCCACCGAGAGGCCGAGGGGGCGCAGGTAGAGCTCGGGGCGGGCGTTGTCGGCCTCGACCAGGGCGGCGGCTTCTTCCGCGCCCCAGCGCGCGATCCAGCGCTCCACCAGCCAGCGCGGGTGCGATCCCCAGGTGGCCAGGTGCGCGGCGGGGTCGCGGTCCAGCCGGGGGAAGGAGATGTCGCGCCCCTTGCGGCCCAGGTTCTGGAGCACGCCGTTCACCAGCCCCGCCGCCCGCCCCGCGCCCACCGCCCGCGCCAGCTCGACGGACTGCGAGACGGCGGCGTAGGGCGGCACGCTCCCCATCTCCAGCAGCTGGTAGGCGCCGAGCCGCAGCACGTCGAGCACCGCGGGGTCGGCGCTCTCCACCCCGTCGCGGAGGAGCTTGTCGAGCAGATGGTCGATGCGGCCGCGCAGGCGGAAGGTGCCGTACACCAGCTCCTGCGTCCAGGCGCGGTCGCGCGGCTCCAGCCCCCGCCCGAAGTGGTCGAGCGCGCGGTCGGCCAGGTCGCCCGAGCGGACGCGCTCCAGCACCTGGAAGGCCGCGCGCCGCGAGGGCGTCACCCGGGCGTCGGGCACGGGGCTCAGCCGAGCATCCCGCCCAGCGGCGAGGAGGGGACGGCGCGCTCGCGGCGCGGCATCCGCCCGGCGAGCCAGGCCAGCCGCCCCGCCTCGGTGGCCAGCGCCATCGCGCGCGCCATGCGCACGGGGTCGCGGGCCTCGGCCAGGGCGGTGTTCATCAGGATGCCGTCGACCCCCTGCTCCATCGTGACCGCCGCGTCCGAGGCGGTGCCGACGCCGGCGTCGACGATCACGGGAACGGAGAGGCGCGCCTTGATGGTCCGCACGCTGTACGGGTTGACGAGCCCCAGCCCGCTGCCGATGGGCGAGGCGAGGGGCATCACCGCGGCGCAGCCGGCGTCCTCCAGCCGCAGGGCGGAGATCAGGTCGTCGTTGGTGTAGGCCAGCACGGTGAAGCCGTCGGCCACCAGCTCCTTCGCCGCCTGCAGCGTCGCCTCGGCGTCGGGGAGGAGCGTCTCCTGATCGCCGATCACCTCCAGCTTCACCCAGTCGGTGAAGCCGGCGGCGCGCGCCAGGCGTGCATAGCGCACCGCGTCGGCGGCGGTGTAGCACCCGGCGGTGTTGGGGAGGAGGAGATACCGCTCGGGGTCGAGGTGGAAGAGGACGCCCTCCTCCCTGGTGCGGTCCAGGTCCACGCGGCGCACGGCGACGGTGACGACCTCCGCCCCCGACGCGTCGATCGCCTCCACCATGACGTCGTTAGACGGGTACTTCCCCGTCCCCACCATCAGCCGCGAGCGCAGCGTCCGCCCGCCGATGGCGAGCGGCTCGTCCCACACCCGCGGCTCGTCGATCACCGTTGCCATGCACTATCCTCCACCGTGTTCCTGGCCTCTGGATCGAGGCGAATGAATTCGCGGCAACAACGGCCCGAAGTCCGCCTTCGCGGACTCCCTGGACAGCATCCGCGCGTCTCGCGAGATCTCATCCCCCGCCGACGAAGTGCACCAGCTCGTAGGTGTCCCCGGGCTCGACCGGGGACGCATCGAGGGCGTCGCGGCGGAGGATGTCGCCGTTGCGCTCGACCACGACCATGCGCGGGTGCAGGCCGAGGTGCTCCAGCAGGCCGGCCACGCTCAGCCCCGCCGGCACCTCGCGCTCGTCGCCGTTCACGCGGATCGAAACCGCGGCCGCCGTCTCTAGCTCTGCCATGCCTCGATGTACCGTTGGACCGCCTCGGCGGGGGACGGCGCGTCCCACACGCCGCGGATCGCCGCCATCCCCGCCGCGCCCGCGCGCCACAGCTCGCCCGCGCACTCCGGCGTCACTCCGCCGATCGCGATCACGGGGAGGCCCAGGACCGCGACGGATTCGATCAACCGAACACCCGCTCCTGGCATTCCCGGGTGCGTGGCGGTCGGGTAGACGGCGCCGGCGAAGAGGAAGTCCGCGCCCGCCTCCGCCGCTTCCCTCGCCTCGTCCTCGTCGTGCACCGAGGCGCCGATCGCCATCTGGCCGCCGACCATCCTCCACGCGTCGGCGATGGAGAGGCTGCGGCGGCCGAGCTGGACGCCGTGCGCACCGGCGGCGAGCGCCACGTCCACGCGGTCGTTCACCAGCAGCCGCGAGCCGCTCCCCGCCGCGAGCTCCGTCAGACGGAAGGCGAGGTCGTGCAGCGTGCGGCCGGAGGCGGCGGGGGCGCGCAGGTGCAGCGCCAGCTTCGTCCCGCCGGCCGCCAGCACCTCCCCCGCCCGCTCCAGGAACCCGGCGCGCGCCACCACCGCGTCGTCGGTAACGGCGTGGAGGAGGGGGATGCGCTCAGCCTTCCACACCGAAGCGGTCGCCCACGGCCACGCCGCGCCCGCGCACCCAGTCGGCGGCGTTCATACGGCGCTTTCCCGGCGGCTGCACCTCGCGCACCAGCACCGACCCCTCGCCGCAGGCCACCACGATCCCGTCGCCGCGCGCCTCCAGCACGGTCCCCGGCTCGCCGCTCGCGCCGTCGAGGGTGGGGCGGAAGAGCTTCACGGGGCCGACGGCGCCGAGCGGGCTCCAGGCGCCGGGAACGTCGTCCAGGCCGCGGATCCAGCGCGAGACCTCGGCGGCGGGGAGGGACCAGTCGATGCGCGCCTGCTCGCGGCCGAGCTTGGGCGCAAAGGTCGCCCGCGCGTGGTCCTGCGGCTCCTCCACCAGCTGGCCGGCCTCGAGCAGCGCCAGCGCCTCCACCAGCGCCTCGGCGCCGACCTCTGCCAGGCGCCCGGAGAGCTCGCAGGCGGACTCGTCGGGCTCGATGGGCTCCTCCACGCGCAGCAGCATGGGCCCGGAGTCGAGCCCCGCCTCCATGCGCATGATGGTGACCCCCGCCGTCTCCATTCCCCGGATGATGGCCCACTGCACCGGCGCCGCGCCCCGCAGCCCGGGGAGGAGCGAGCCGTGGATGTTCACCGAGCCGTGCCGCGGGATGGAGAGCACCTCGGGCTTGAGGATCTGCCCGTAGGCCACGACCACGGAGAGCTCCGGCTCCAGCGCCCGCAGCTGGGCCACGAACGCGGGGTCGCTCGCCTTCTCCGGCTGGAGGACGGGAATGCCCTCCGCCTCGGCCTCGGCCTTCACGGCGGACTTCGAGAGCTCGCGCCCGCGGCCGGCGGGGCGGTCGGGCTGGGTGACCACGGCGAGCACGTCGTGCCCCTCGTCGCCCAGCGCGCGCAGCGCGGGGAGCGAGAACTCCGGGGTCCCCCAGAACACGATCTTCACGGCGTCGCCTGCTTCCGGTACTTGCGCAGCAGCATGTTGCGCTTGAGGGGCGAAAGGCGGTCGATGAAGAGCACCCCGTCCAGGTGGTCGATCTCGTGCTGCAGGCAGCGGGCGAGCATCCCGTCGGCCTCCAGGGTCACGGGCTCGCCGCGGCGGTCCAGCCCCTCCACCACCACGTGCCAGGGGCGCTCCACCACGCCGGTGACGTTGGGGATGCTGAGGCACCCCTCCTCGTGCTTGTCGAGCTCGGTGCCCTGCTCCACGATCCGCGGGTTGAGGAGCGCGAAGGGGCCCAGCTTCTCGCCGCCCTCGTCGTTCACGTCGACCACGATCACGCGCTTGCCCACGCCCACCTGGGGCCCGGCCAGGCCGATCCCCTTGTTCTCGTACATGGTCTCGAACATGTCGTCGATCAGGCGGTCCAGCTCCTCGTCGGGGCCGGGCACGTCGTCGGCGCGGCGGCGCAGGATGTCCGAGCCGAGCAGCTCGATCTTCAGCAGCGACATGGCCGTCAGGTCCGGGTGAGGTCGGCGCCGGTGCCGACGTCGTTGCGCTTGACGATGCGGCTGCGCTCCACCACCACGGTCGACGTCCCGGTCCTGATCTGCACCGCGTCGTCCTTGATCCCCGTGATCTCGCCGATCAGCCCGCCGGCGGTCACCACCCGGTCGCCCTTCTCGAGCGCGGAGACCAGCTCCTGGTGGGCCTTGAGCTGGCGCCGCTGCGGCACGATCAGGATGAAGTAGAAGATCGCCAGGATCGCCAGCGGGAAGATGAAGGTGGCGATGGAGTTGGCCCCGCCGGCAGTCGCCTGCGCCAGGAGCAGCGTCGCGGTTTCCATGTATGTGCTTCTCCGTCGATGGGTTGATTACGTCCGTTCCCTGGACTACAGGGTTGTTACAACCGGGTTGTACAACCGGGTTGAAACCCGGGCTACAACCACACGAAGTCCGCCTTCGCGGACTGTGCCGCCGCCTGCCATGCGCGCGGCGAACCGCGTTTCTTCATCCAGCCATGCCGTGCACGCAGGTTCGTGCAACGCGCCGCGGCCGAGGGTGCAATCCGCGAAGGCGGATTTCGTGTTGTTGTAGCCCGGATTTCCAATCCGGTGCTCCTAATCCGGTGTTCAGGCCCCCGCCTTCCCCGCCGCGAACCGCTCCAGCCACGCGCGGCTCCAGCTCGCGTAGTCGCCCGCCTGGATGTGCTCGCGGGCCTGGCTCGCCAGACTCACCAGGAAGTGCAGGTTGTGGATGGAGAGGAGCCGCATGCTGAGCCCCTCGCCGGCCACGAACAGGTGCCGCAGGTACGCCCGGGTGTAGCGGCGGCAGGTGTAGCAGCCGCACTCCGGGTCGAGCGGCCCGGCGTCCGTCAGGAAGCGCCGCTGCTTGATGTTCACCTGCCCCTCGGCCGCGATCCACACCGCGCCGTTGCGCCCGTTCCGGGTGGGCGCCACGCAGTCGAACATGTCCACCCCGCGCCCGATCGCCTCCAGCAGGTCGTCGGGGTAGCCCACCCCCATCAGGTAGCGCGGGAGCCGGTCCGGGAGTTCGGGGCGCAGCACGTCGAGCATCTCGTGCATCCGCGGCTTCGGCTCGCCCACGGAGAGCCCCCCGATGGCGATCCCGTCCCACTCGCCGCTCGCCAGCGTCCCCCGCGCCGAGGCCACCCGCAGCTCCGGGTGGATCCCCCCCTGCACGATGGGGAAGAGCGTCTGCCGCGGCGCCTCGTCGTCGGCGGTGATGCGCTGGAAGGCGGCGCGGCAGCGCGCCAGCCAGCGCAGCGTGCGCTCGTACGCCTCGGTGGCCACCTCCCGCGACGACTGCCCCGGCGGGCACTGGTCGAAGGCCATGATGATGTCGGCCCCCAGCGCCCGCTCGATCTCCATCACCCGCTCGGGGGTGAAGAGGTGCTTCGAGCCGTCGATGTGGCTCTGGAACTCGACCCCGTCTTCCCCGATGGTGCTGATGTCGGAGAGCGAGAACACCTGGAAGCCGCCCGAATCGGTCAGGATCGGCTTCTCCCACCCCTGGAAGCGGTGCAGCCCGCCCAGCTCGCGCACCACCTCGTGCCCGGGGCGCAGGTAGAGGTGGTAGGTGTTGCCCAGGATGATCTGCGCCCCGAGCCCCTCCACCTCCTCCGGCGTCAGCGTCTTCACCGTGGCCTGCGTGCCCACCGGCATGAACACCGGCGTGCGCACCTGGCCGTGCGGAAGCGTCAGCACGCCGGCGCGCGCGGCACCGTCCGTCGCGTGGATCTCGAACTCGAACAGCGTTCCCTCGGCGGCCGGATGACTGTGCGTAAACCGGTATTTTGGCGGAGGATGCACGGGAATGCAAGGCGGAGCCGGCATGGCCGGCGGTGCCTTCGGGCAGGTTGTCGTCCGACGCCAACTGTCGCATTAGCGCCGGATTTCGGCACCATGGCCGGGTTGTAACATGATTAATTGTCGTATATTATTCTCTTCCAGCCCCTCACTGGAGCCCCGGCTCACACTCACATCGAGGATCTCGTGTCACGGAAACGCACATCGTTGCCGCTGCACCTGTTCGCCATGGCCATCGTGCTCTCCGCATGCGGCGAGAGCCCGGCCACGCCCGCCGCCCCAGGCGCCCGCCCCCCCGCCAGGGCCAGCGCTGCGGCGGGCTCGCTGCAGTGGTTCGGCTACGCCGCTGGCGCGGACGAAGACATCTGGCTGAACGGAACCGACTCGTACGCGAACGTCGGCGAGATCGTCACGGACGCCAACCCGAGCAGCACCTGGGCCACTCAGCGCATCACCGCGCTCACGCAGCACGACATGAAGGCGATCGTGGACCTGGGGCAGCTCCTGTGGTTCTCCCCGGGCTTCCACACCCTCTACAACGACTACACGGCCCGCTGGAACAGCTGGAAGCAGGCGAACGCGAGCGTGCTCACCAGCGACAAGGTCCTCGCCTTCGTCATCCATGACGAGCCGTTCTGGACTGGCGCCGACATCACCCAGTACGAGGCCGCGGCCGCGATGGTGAAGCGGGACTTTCCATGGGCCAAGCTCATCCTGATCGAGGCCGCGGTGGGAGTCGCCGACCCGGGGTCGAACTTTGCCCAGAACGCGTGGCGCGTCTCCACCGTCGACTGGATCGGCGTGGACCGCTTCTGGATCGACCCGCGCACCGACCCGACCTTCCTCAGCGCCGTGTCGACCATCAAGTCGCGCTTTCCGGGGCGAAAGATGGTTTACGTGATGGACGGCTACTGGGACCAGACGCACGCCGACAGCATGGGCATCAGCTCGTCCGTCGCCACCCTGCAGCCGATCGCCACCTGGTGGTACGACGCGGCCCGCGCCGATCCCGACGCGGTGATGCTCATTCCCTTCATCTGGAGCGACTACGACGGAGGTACCAGCTCGCGCTGGCTGCCGCCGGACGTCCTCAAGGAGCACACCCGGATCGGCCGCGAGATCACGGGCCGCGCGCGCACCCAGCTCTATGCGCCCACGGGGGCATGGACCACCGGAAGCGACGGATACGCCACAGGCTGGGCGTGCGACCCCGATGGGGCGTGGGGCGAGACGGTGACCGTGAGGATGTACGTGGACGGCGCGTTCTTCACCCTTGGAAGCGCCGCGAGCCCGGACACCATCCCCTCGTTCTGCCGCACCGGAGGGTACTTTCACAGCTTCCGCTTCAACCTGGGCGCCGCGAAGGGGCGGCGGATCACGGCCACGGTGCAGGACCTGGACGGCGGCGAGGTGCCGCTCCCCGGCAACTGCAAGGATGCTCCAGCCTGCATCTGGTATCCGAACAGCTTCCTTCCGAAGGGGTCGTCGACCCTCTCCGCGACGGGGCTGGTCACGGGATGGGCATGCGACAGGGACGCACCCGCGGTTTCCATCCAGGTGCGCGTCGCGGCCAACGTGACCGACGTCGGGACCTATCCCGCCAACCAGGTGAGCGAGGCGGCGATCAACTCGCAGTGCAACGGTGGAACGGCGCACCGCTTCAGCGTTCAGCTCCCGGCCTGGACGAAGGGGCAGAACATCTACGTCTACGCGATCGACACCATGTCGGGCCAGACAGGCCTTCCCGCGCAGACCGGTACCAGCCGGATCTGGTGAGCTCCCGCCCTTGAACGGCAAGGGGCGACCCGGCAATCGCGGAAACTGAAATGGCTCTCACGGAGGTCACAGGGGACACGGAGGAACTGCACCGTTTTCCTCTGTGCCCCCGGTGACCTCCGCGATTACCATCGAATGTGCATTCGCGACAACACTGAAGACGTCACCCTGAGGCCGGCATCGTTGCATCATTCGATCCGGCAAAGACTTGGCAGGCCGAAGGATCTATCGCTGGCTCATGCGATTCGCTTCAGGAACGCACAATCGATCGAAATTCGGTATGAGAGATTCGGTTTGACCGTGCAGCACGCAGGCTCGGCCATTCCGCACCGAGGCGGCGGCAGGTTATGATTGGAGAATCGTTTGGATCGTGCCGCAGCGCCGCCGTCCCGAAGTCACCCGCACCATCATCTCTCCCATGGCAGCACAACCGACCGCCGCCCCCTCGCTGGGCGGGCGCGCCGCGCTCGCGGTGCTCCTCCTCGTCGGCTTCTACCTGCTCGCGCTCGGCATCGCGGCCGGGCTGCTGTACATCCCCTACGCCGAGGTGATGTACACGCAGCGGATCACGGCCCGGCTGGACCTCTTCTGCATCGTCGGCGCGGCGATCATCGTCTGGAACATCCTCCCGCGGCTGGACCGCTTCCGGGCGCCGGGGCCGCGCCTCACGGCCGCCGCGCACCCGCGGCTCTTCCGCACCCTGGAAGAGGTCGCGGCCGCCACCGGGCAGGCGATGCCGGCGGAGGTGTACGCGCTCCCCGAGCTGAACGCGTGGGTGGCGCAGCGGGGCGGCGTGCTGGGGATCGGCAGCCGGCGGGTGATGGGGCTCGGGCTGCCGCTGATGCAGGTGCTCTCGGTGGACGAGTTCCGCGCGGTGCTGGCGCACGAGTTCGGCCACTACCACGGCGGCGACACGGCGCTGGGACCCTGGATCTACCGCACCCGCGCGGCCATCGAGCGCACGCTGATCGGCATGTCGCGCCACAGCGCGGTGACCATGAAGCCGTTCGAGTGGTACCTGAAGATGTACGTGCGGGTGACGCACGCCATCTCGCGCCGGCAGGAATTCGTGGCGGACATGCTGGCGGCGCGCGTGGCCGGGGCGCAGAACGTGGCCAGCGGGCTGCGCGCGGTGCACGCCGTGGGGGCGGCGTTCGAGCCGTTCTGGTTCAGCGAGGTGGTCCCCGCGCTGCAGCGGGGATACCGCCCGCCGCTGGCCGACGGCTTCCGCCGCTTCCTGGCCGCGCCCTCGGTCGCCACGGCGGTGGACGAGGGACTGGAGCGCGAGCTGAAGGAGGGGAAGGCGGACCCCTACGACACCCACCCGCCGCTGCGCGAGCGGATCGCCGCGCTCCGCGGGCTCACGCCAACGGCGCCCTCGGGGACCTCGGGCCCCGCGCTCACGCTGCTGGGCGACCTGGCGGCGGTGGAAGACGCGCTCCTCCGCTCGGTGCTCGCGAACGTCCCCGACGCGCCCAAGGTGCTGCGGCCGATTCCCTGGGAGCGGATGCTGGAGGAGGTGTGGATGCCCGGGTGGCGCGCGGCGCTGGCGGAAGACGCGGAGCGGCTCCGCGGGCTGACCCCCGCGCGGCTTCCGGAGTTCGCCGGGAATCCCGCGGAGCTCGCGGCGTACATGAAGCTCCACCCGAAGGACCAGCAGCAGGAGCGCGCGCTGACGCTGGCCGGGTGCGCGCTCGCGCTGGCGCTGCACCGCTGCGGCCTCCCCGCCGAGACGGAGCCCGGCCACCCGATCCGCTTCCGCGCGGACACCGTCTCCATCCGCCCTTTCGCCGTGCTCGCCGAGCTGGGAGACGGCACGCTGACGGCGGAGGCGTGGACGCGGACGGTCGAATCGCTCGGAATCGCGGCGCTCGACCTCTCGACCGTCGCGGAACCCGTCTCGATCCCGGCTTGAAAGCATCACGCAGAGACACGGAGACGCGGAGAGCCGCTGCGAGCTCTCCGCGTCTCCGTGTCTCTGCGTGAGACGATGGTTACCGCGGCGGCGGACAGGTGCAGAGCGTGTCGGGGCAGTAGCTCTTGTACGTGTTCGCCGCGCACCAGGGGTTCGTGGGAACGTCGTGGCCCTGCACGGTCCCCAGCTTCTCCGGCACGGCCTCGGTCTCGAACGAGGACACGGCGAGAACGTCGAGGTCGAGCGCGAGCTTCTTCATCGGCTGCTCCTGCGGTGTGGGTATGATGGGGTGAGCGTCGATACTAAACCCGACTGCTTTTATATCGCAAGTCCTCACCCCGCGGACGGCGCCCTCCCCACCACCGAGCCGCCAATCGTCGCCCCGCCGGGGATCGGCTCGCCCGCGGGCGCCTCGCCGCGCGCGTGCGCCAGCACCTTGCGGGCCAGCGCGGGGCCGAAGCCGGGGAGGGCGGCGATCTCCGCCTCCGGCGCGGCGGCGACGGCGCGCAGGGAGCCGAAGCGGTCCAGCAGCGCGCGCTGGCGTGCCGGGCCCACGCCGGGGATCGACGACAGCTCGGAGCGGATGGTGCGCTTCGTCCTCAGCTTGCGGTTGTAGCCCACGGCGAAGCGGTGCGCCTCGTCGCGCACCCGCTGCAGCAGGTGCAGCGCCGGGCTGCGCCGGGAGGAGGGGGGTCAAATGCTTCGCTGCCGAATGCACTGAACGCCAATCCTAGCCTCGCAATCCATATCTCTTGATGGGCCGTTGCACGGCGGCTATACTGGCGCTTGTGACGGCCCAGGATTTCGTTTGCGGATTCTTCAATCCCTAAGAGTATCGACCATGATTCTTGACTACATGCGCACGTCCGAGGGTGGCACAATCATCATTCCGCCTTTCCACACAGGCCATTTAGGCTTTATCCCGGGAACTGAGGTCTCGGTTGCACTACTTGCTCCGCATGGTTCTCATGAGGGGCACTGTGAGATTCTCGTCACCCCATTTGCCCCAAACTTCAGCACGCTGTGCAGACTCACCTGTACAATGGCAGACCACCCAGGTGTGGTGAACCGGCTGATTGAGGCGGTCGCTTCGCTCGGAATCAATATTGTCAAGCAGGAGAGCTCCGCGGTTAACTCTCTCGATCATCATGTCGTCGAACTCGTTCTTGACTGGCGAACGTCTCGGCTGAATGCCGACGCAGAACCGGAGGAGGTCGTCTCCAAATTCGACGAGCGCCTCGCATACCGCCTTCCCATTCATCTCCACCGATACCTACTCCTATACCAAGCAGTGATGTGTCGTTGCGGAGATGTTATCGTAATCAACAATGATTTCAATGCTCCACTGCCTGCGATCACGATTACACCATTCTCCGATACGGGCGAATGGCTCGATCCCGTTAACGTGCGCATCGAACGCGTGCTCGACCAGCCGGATGGGAAAGACACTGAGGATCGTGTAGATCCGGCACGGTCTGGACCTGCCGGGACAGACGTGGGTCGTATCGGTGAGCCAAGTGTTGGGCGGCTGGTTGCGAGACAACGGGGTGCAGCACGTGTGTATTTTGATATCCCCGAAAAGTTGTTGGCGCGGATTCGGCACATGACGCGATTCGAGAAAGATGAGCCCCTTCCGTACATCCTCAGTTCCGAAACAAGTTCACGCTCGCTGCGGCTATTCTTCCCGAAAAAGCGGGTGGTTAGTCGAATTATTCACCTCGCGTTCACGCACATGGACGTTCCGGGAGCGCTATCTGCAATCACGAAAGTACTTGCAGACCGGAAGTTCAACATCCTAACGGGCCTACTGCGCAAGAAGACCGGCTCAACGAGCGGCTATGAAGTCATTTTAGAGTATATGGACGAAAAGGATCCCCCACCTCAACGATCTGATGGTGGACAGCTTCTCGCGTGGATCAGCACGCGCTTGGCCGACGGTGACGACGCATCGCTCGCTGAGCTCAATCACTTCCAAGTTAGCATCAGTTTACCAGAATATCCGAAGGCCAGCCAGCACTTCGACCCCGTGCCCGTACGATCCAAGAGTTCGGTTCAGGCGGGAGAAAAGATCTTGCCGGTTTCTCCGCAACTGCTCGAAAACTGCATCAATCGCGTTCGATCTGCTCTAGAGCTAGAGGACAAGCCGGAACAACGCGCATGGCGGCTGAATTTCCTCGAGTCGATCCGAATGGTAATCGAGAGGAAGCCCTCGCTCTTCCTCTCTTACCCACGGAGTGCTAAAGAACACGCAAAGATGCTCAAGAAGGCTATCAGCGAGACATTCGGTGATAAGCTTCGCGTCGACGAGTATCAGGACCCGGATTTTGAGATCATCGTGTCGCGCGTTCTAGCGAAAATCCAGCAGTGTGACTTCTTCCTCGGAATCTGGCATCACGATTGGGGAGACGGCCACAAGGAGCCAGGAATTTCGCCGTGGATGCCCTTTGAGTACGGCATTGCAGTGAGTGCGAAAAAGAAGGCCATCATCATTCGTTCGGAGGATCTTCCGGACAGCATCTGGAAGCGCATAGAGCCCGCGAAAGCGCATCCTGCATACAACGACCTGCAGTTCGCCGAAAAAACCGTTCCGATGGTGATCAAATACATTCAGACTCATTGGAGTCCAACAGGGGTGTCGATCATGGAATCCTATCCGGCTGCTCAACGGTCGGCATCTGCTTGATCTCATAATCAGCTGCGCGTACGTATTGGTGACGGGATCAGCATGTCCTATAGGCTGGCGGATGTGCTGAACGCCATCGAAGCTCATGCCAGTTTTCCGTCTTTCCATAGATTCAGTCGCACTTCAGCCTTCCTTCTCGACCTCCGTCGACCCGCCGCCCAGCACCGCCCCGCCAATCGTCGCCCCGCCGGGGATCGGCTCGCCCGCGGGGGCCTCGCCGCGCGCGTGCGCCAGCACCTTGCGGGCCAGCGCGGGGCCGAAGCCGGGGAGGGCCGCGATCTCCGCCTCCGGCGCGGCGGCGACGGCGCGCAGGGAGCCGAAGCGGTCCAGCAGCGCACGCTGGCGGGCGGGGCCCACGCCGGGGATGGACGAGAGCTCGGAGCGGATGGTGCGCTTCGTCCGGAGCTTGCGGTTGTAGCCCACGGCGAAGCGGTGCGCCTCGTCGCGCACCCGCTGCAGCAGGTGCAGCGCCGGGCTGCGCCGGGGGAGGCGGATGGAGTCGGAGCGGCCGGGGAGGTACACCTCCTCCTCGCGCTTGGCCAGCGAGATCACCGGCTGCTGCGGCAGGCCGATCTCCTCCATCGCCTTCAGCGCCGCGTTCAGCTGCCCCTTCCCCCCGTCGATCACCACCAGGTCGGGGAGCGGCTTCTGCTCCTGCACGCGGCGGTTGAACCAGCGCGTCACCACCTCGTGCATCGAGGCGAAGTCGTCGTTCCCCCAGGCGCCGCGGATCTTGAACTTCTTGTACTCGCCCTTGCTCGGCTCCCCATTCTCGAAGAACACCCCGCTCGCCACCACCTCGCTCCCCTGCGTGTGCGAGATGTCGAAGCAGAGGATGGTGCGCGGCACGTTCGCCAGCTCCAGCGCCTCCTGCAGCGCGTAGAGCGCGTCCGGCGCGCGGCCGGCGGAGGTCTGCGCCATCAGCTTGCGCTCCTCCAGCAGGTGGCGCGCGTTCTGGCCGGCGAGCGTGACCAGCTGCACCTTCTCGCCGCGCTGCGGCACGTGCAGGCGCACGGCGCGCCCGGCGTGCTCGCGCAGCAGCTCCTGCAGCACCTCGCGGTCGCTGAAGTCCGCCGGGAAGAAGATCTCCGGGGGGATGGAGTCGTCGTCGCGGATGGCGCGGTCGGTGTAGTGGCGGGTGACGAAGGCGCAGAACGCGCTCTCGTCGCTCTCGTCCCCCGCGTTGCTGAGGAAGACGACCTCGCGCCCCAGCAGCTTCCCCTCGCGGATCAGCAGCACCGTGCCGCACGCCTCGGCGCCGTCGCGCGCGAACCCCACCACGTCGCGGTCCGAGCCGGAGACGTCGACCACGTTCTGCCGGCGCTCCAGCGCGTCGAGCTGGCCGATGGCGTCGCGCAGCTCGGCGGCGCGCTCGAAGTTCATCTCCGCCGCGGCCGCCTGCATGTCGCGCTTCAGCCGGTCGGCGACCAGGCGGGTGTGGCCGCCGAGGACCTCCAGGATCTCGTCGATCATCCGCCGGTAGTCGTCTTCCGGCTGGAAGGCCACGCACGGCGCCAGGCAGCGGCCGATGTGGTAGTCCAGGCAGGGGCGCGCGGGCCCCTCGCGCGGCAGGTCGTAGTGGCAGGAGCGCACGGTGTAGAGCTTCTTCACCAGCTCCAGCGACTGCCGCATGCGGCGCACGTCGGTGTAGGGGCCGAAGTAGCGGCTCCCGTCCTTCACCAGCCGCCGCGTGACCCACACGCGGGGGAAGCGCTCGTGGACGGTGACCTTGATGTACGGGTAGGTCTTGTCGTCCTTGAGGCTGATGTTGAAGCGGGGCTTGTTCTCCTTGATCAGGTTGTTCTCGAGGATCAGCGCCTCGGCCTCGCTGCTCACCACGATGGTGTCCACGTCGGCCACCCGCCGCACCAGCTCCTGCGTCTTGATGCCGTGCTGCGCACCGCCCGCGAAGTAGCTGCGCACCCGCGAGCGCAGCGACTTGGCCTTCCCCACGTACACGATCACCCCCTGCGCGTCCCTGAACAGGTACACGCCGGGGCGGGTGGGGAGGGTGCGGAGCTTGGCTTCGAGCGTCGGGTTCGGCGGCATCGGTCCGGCGGCAATCGTACGAAAACGTCAGAAGGAGATGATACACCGGCGCGGCGGATGGGGTCGCACGCACGGAGCCGCGGGGAGGCGGGCTGCGCCTCTCCGCGGCTCTGCGTCTCCGCGCGAGTCCTGCCCGTTCAGGGATTCGGAGCCGCCGCCGCGGGCCTCGCCGCCAGCCCCGTCCTCACCAGGTCATCGGCTGTGCCGAAGGCGCCGTCGGGGCCGGCGGAGCGCAGCTCGTATTCGCGGTCGCTGCGCGAGAGCCGGATGCGGTGGCCCCAGGGGTCGCAGGTGCTCAGCCAGGGCACCTCGGGGACCGGATCGGCGAACTCCTCCAGCCGCGTCGGGAAGGGGTGCCCCTCGCGCAGGTGGGCGCCCAGCCGCTCCGTCAGCATCGTCAGCCGGTACGCCTCGCGCGCGGTGAGATCCGGCCAGTAGTGCTGCTCCGTCTCGCGCATCACCTGCACCGACATCGCCGGGCTGCCGCGGACGGTATCGACGCACGCCTCGATCTGCGCCTGCGCAGAGGCAGGGGCCGGCGCGGACGCGGGCGCGGTCTGCGCGGCGCACCCGGCGGCCGGGAGCGCGAGGAGGGCGGCGAGGAGAACGGTCTTCATCGAGACTCCGCGGGTCTTTGGCGAGGGAAGTCGGGATCAGGGTCTCACACAGAGGGACCAGAGGTACCAGAGAACACCCGGTGCCGTTCCTCTGGTCCCTCTGGTGACTCTGCGTGAGACCATCTTCTTGCCGGTCCCGTCACCCACCGGCGGGGACGGGCTCCGCGGGCTGGGGCGGCCGGGCGAACTCGACCACCATCTCCTCCGCCAGGCGGTGCAGCAGCGCCGGGTCGTGGGGGAGGTACTGGAAGATGGTGAGCACGCGCTCCTGCGGCGTGCCGCGCGGGTGCAGGTGGTTGCGCACCCGCCGCACCTCGCCCTCCAGCGCGCGATTGCGCTGCTTGAAGTGCCGCACCACCGTCCGCTCGGCCTTGAACGCCTCCAGCAGGGCGCGGTCGCGCCGGGTGCCCACCGCGGCGAGCAGGTTCGGATCGATCCCCTCCGCCGCGTCGGCCACGGCGCCGAAGCCGGCCACCACCCCCTCGCGCAGCGCGCGCAGCCGCGCCCACAGCTCCGCGGGCATCTGGCGCCGCGCGACCTTCTCCCAGAGCGCGTGCTCGGCGAGGCGCACCTCCGCGGCGTCGATCCCCAGCCGCTCGCGCGCCTCCGCGACCTCGTCTGTGACGAGGGTGGCGCCGAAGCGGGGGAAGACGAGCGGCGTGCGGATCCCCAGCGCGGCGAAGAGCGGGCGCACCTGCGCGAAGTACGCCGCCTCCGCCGGCCCGCCGACGTACGCGAGCGTGGGGAAGACGGTGGACTCGACCACCGGACGCAGGAAGACGTTGGGGCTGAGGGCGCGTGGGTCGGCCTCCAGCAGGCGCTTCAGCTCGTCGAAGGAGAAGCGGCGCCGCGCCTCGGCGGCCACGAAGCCGCCGTCGTCGCGGTGCAGGCGCTCGCGGCCGGCGGGGCCGTGCCAGAAGACGTTGGTGGCGCCCTCCACCAGCGTCACCTGCGTGGTGTAGCCGGCTGCCTGCAGCGCCGCCGTCTGCTCCGCCACCAGCCGCTCGTGCTCGGCCGCGTGCTCCAGCTCCGCCAGCAGCACCCCGGCCGAGGCGGCCTTCAGCGCCGGGTCCGCCGCGTCCGTCACCAGCAGGTCGAAGCCCGCGAAGAGCCCGACGATGGCGTCGCGGAAGGCGTCCGCGACGGTGGCGCCGGGGCGGTACGCCTCTCGGAGCAACCTCAGCCAGGGCTCCGCATCTCCCTGCGGCAGAAGGAGCTGCGCGAGCTCGTCCAACGTCGTTTCCACGTCGGCGCCGAGCCGCATCTCGCTCATCGGCACCGCCACCTCCGCGGTGGCGGCGACGGAGAGGCGGCACAGCTCGCCCTCCGCGGACACCGCCCAGGCGTGGTTCACCTCGGCGAAGTCGTGGTCCTCGCTCGCGGCCCAGAAGACGGGGAGGACGATCGTGCCGAGCTCGCGCTCCAGCGCCTCGGCCAGGCGGATGGCGGAGAGGATCTTGTGGACGGTGTAGAGCGGCCCGGTGAAGAGCCCGGCCTGCTGGCCGGTGGTCACCATCGCCCCGCCCTCGTCCACGAAGCGGCGCAGGCGCTCGGCGGCGCCCGCCGAGGTGGGGGTGAGGGCGGCGGCCGCCCGCTCGCGCTCGGCCCGGCCGAAGCGCGCGCGCACCTCGGCGAGCTTGGCTGTCCAGGCGGCGGGGTCGCGGGGGTTCCCCTCGTAGAAGGCGGCGGCGCGGGGAACGCCGCCCAGGTAGTCGTCCACCAGGCGGTTGGAGCGCACCTGGGCCACGTGCAGGTGAAGGCTCAGCGTGCCTCCTGTTCGTAGATTACGATCGGTTGCCGCGGCGTTTGACGCAGACACATAGGGGACAGGTTACAGGGGACAGGGGACAGCCTGCAACTGCGCACCGGCCGTTCTGTACCCCGGTATCGCGTTCCGGACCGTTCGCGACGAGGCGAGTGAACTCGCCGCTACAACGGCACACAGTCCGCCTGCGCGGACACCACGACCGTCCAGAATTCCGCGCTCGCAATCCTCTGGGTGGCGGCCGAAGCCAACGCCACGCCCGCGACGACAGATCGCCCCGCGCACCATCACCTCGGCCCAGTCCGCGAAGGCGGACTTCGTGCCGTTCCAGCGGCGGGTTTTCAACCCGCCGGACCTTGCCGCCCGATTGCTGTCCCCTGTCCCCTGTCCCCTACTCCCTTCCCTTGTGGTACGGCTCGCCGCGGTTGATGGTCGCGGCGCGGTAGAGCTGCTCGGCGAGGACGAGGCGCGCCAGCTCGTGCGGGAGGGTGAAGGCGGAGAGCGAGAGCTGGTGCCGCGCGCGGCCGAGGATCTCGTCCGAGAGCCCGTACGCGCCGCCGACCAGGAAGGCGGCGCCGGGGCTGCCCCGCAGCGCCAGCTCCGCCAGCCAGTCGGCGAGCTGCTGCGACGTCCACGGCTTCCCCGCCTCGTGCAGGGCGACGATCTCCATCCCCGCGGGGATGCGCGCGAGCAGGCGCTTCCCCTCCTCGTCGCGCACCCGCGCCGCGTCGCCCGCGCGCCGGAACGGCTCCTCCTTCACGTCGCCCACGTCGAAGGTGAAGTACCGCTTCACCCGCGACTCGTAGTCCTCGATCGCCGCGGCGACGGGACTGCGCGGACGGCCCACGGCGAAAAGAAAGAGCTTCACGGCTTTCGGTGGATGGAGTCGCCCCGGAAATCATCCCCCGTGAAAAGGCGGCCCCGCCTCCCCACCCGCAAGCCGGCGCACCCTCTCCCGTGCCCTCTCCGTGCCCTCTGCGCCTCTGTGTGAGACCTGACGCCAGGCTGCCGCGCGAACGACACCCCGGGTCGGTTGCCATCCCACCGTTCGTGCGTATCTTCGGGGCGGCTCCGAGATGGAGCACGCCCCACGACCCTTTGGGAGAGGTACGATGCCGGACCCGCGCGTCTCCGCGATGGCCGATGGACTGATCGGCTCCGAGATCCTCAGGATCGCCGCCGACGTGCGCGCGATGGTGGCGCAGGGCGCGTCCGTCTGCAACCTGACCGTGGGCGACTTCGCGCCGAGCGAGTTCCGCCCGCCGGAGCTGCTGATCGAGGAGACCGTGCGCGCGCTGCGCGCCGGGGAGACGAACTATCCGCCCTCCGACGGCGTGCTCCCGCTGCGGCAGGCGATCGCGGCGTTCTACGAGCACTGGCTGGGGCTGCGCTACCCGCTCGACTCCATCCTGGTCACCAGCGGGTCGCGCCCGGGGCTCTATGCCACCTACCGCGCGCTGGTCGACCCGGGCGAGACGGTGGTGTACCCCGTGCCGTCATGGAACAACAACCACTACGTGCACCTGGTGGGCGCGCGCGGCGTGCCCGTGGTCTGCCACGCCGACGACGCCTTCCTCCCCACGCGGGCCCAGCTCGAGCCGGTGATCCGCGGGGCGCGGCTGCTGGTGCTGAACTCGCCGCTGAACCCCTCGGGCACGGCGTTCTCGGAAGCTGCGCTCGCGGAGATCTGCGACCTGGTGCTGGAGGAGAACGCGCGCCGCGGCCCGGGCGAGCGCCCGCTCTTCCTGCTCTACGACCAGGTCTACTGGATGCTGACCTTCGCCGGCACGCGCCACGTGGACCCGGTGTCGCTCCGGCCGGAGCTGCGCGACTACACCGTGCTGGTGGACGGCATCTCCAAGTCGTTCGCCGCCACGGGGATGCGGGTGGGGTGGATCGTAGGCCCGGCCGACGTGGTGAAGCGGATGGGGAGCCTGCTGGGGCACGTGGGCGCCTGGGCGCCGCGCGCGGAGCAGATCGCCACCGCCGCGCTCCTGGCCGACACCGCCGCCATCGAGGCCTATCACCAGGCGATGCACGGCGAGGTCTACGCGCGGCTGGAGGCGTTCCACGCCGGCCTCACCGCGCTGCGCGAGCGCGGCTTCCCGGTCGAGGTGGTGCGGCCGATGGGCGCCATCTACCTGAGCGTGCGCTTCGCCCTGCACGGCGCCGCCACCCCCGAGGGCAAGACGCTCCAGACCAACGACGACGTCCGCCACTACCTGCTGCAGGCGGCGGGGGTGGCGGTGGTCCCCTTCCAGGCCTTCGGGCTGGCCGAGGAGAGCGGCTGGTTCCGCCTCTCCGTCGGCGCCGTCTCGAAGGAGGAGATCCCGGCGACGCTGGAGCGGCTGGAGGCCTCCCTCGCGGCGGTCGCCGGGGTGGCGAGCGCGGCCGCCTGAAGAAAAAGACGGTCTCATATCACGCAGAGACACGGAGACGCGGAGAGAGGCAGGGCGGCTCTCTCCGCGTCTTCGTGTCTCCTGCGTGACGATCGCTACGATTCCTCGTCGCCGCCGAACACCAGCACGTAGCCGTTCGGGTCGCGCACCTCGAACTCCCAATCGCCGTAGGACCGCTTCGTCAGGGACGATTGGACGAGCTCGCGTCCTTCCACCGACCGGTACAGCGCCTCGACTCCCTCCATCCGGATGTAGGCGTCCCACAGCCCCTCGGGACGGCGGCCTGCGAGGTCGGGCTTCCGGTAGCCGGCGAGCCGGAGGAGCATGATTTCCGCCCCGCCCCGCTGGATGCTCGCGTAGCCGAACGGCTCGTGCTCCGGAAAGGTGCACATGGTGCGGAAACCGAGCTGCTCCGCGTACCACCGCGCCGTCGCACCGACGTCGTCCACCAGGAAGGTCGGCACCGCGGAACGGAGGCGGATGGCCGCGCGAACCGCCGTCGCGTTTTCGCTCATCGTGGTGCGCTCCTTTCGATCGCTCGGACCGGAGAGGATGGACGGACGTCTATCCCCCGCCTGCCGGAGCCGTGCCGCGCAGCGCGGCGGCGAGGCGGGCCGCCTTCAGGGTGAGATAGTCGCGCTCGGGGATGCTCGCCGTCCGCTCCGCCGCGGCGCGGTAGTGGGCGATGGCGCGCTCGGGATCCCCCGCCCGCTCGTGCAGGTGGCCGCGGACGGCGTCCAGGCGGTAGTGGCCCGCCAGCCGCGCATCGCCGTCCAAAGCCTCCAGCAGCGCCAGCCCCGCCTCCGGCCCCTGCACCATCGCGGCGGCGATCGCGCGGCTGAGCGAGACCATCGGGTTGTCGGACATCCGCTCCAGCAGGCCGTAGAGCGCGAGGACCTGCGCCCAGTCCGTCTCCTCCGCGCGCGCCGCCTCGTCGTGGACGGCGGCGATGGCAGCCTGCAGCTGGTACGCGCCGACCGCTCCCCGCGAGAGCGCGGCCGAGACGAGCGCGATCCCCTCCGCGATCAGCCCCGGGTCCCAGCGCGTGCGGTCCTGCTCGTCGAGCGGGATCAGCTCGCCGGCGGGGCCGGTGCGCGCGGCGCGGCGGGCGTCGGTGAGCAGCATCAGCGCGAGCAGCCCCACGACTTCGGCGTCGTCCGGGAGGAGGGCATGGACGGCGCGCGTCAGCCGGATCGCCTCGTTGGAGAGGTCGGTGCGCTGCAGCTGGGTGCCGGCGCTGCTGGCGTATCCCTCGTTGAAGATGAGATACAGCACGTGCAGCACCGAGTCCAGCCGCGCGGCGCGCTCGCCGGCGCCGGGCATGGCGAAGGGGACGCCGGAGGACTTGATGCTCGCCTTGGCGCGGCTGATCCGCTGCGCCATGGTCGCCTCGGGGACGAGGAAGGCGCTGGCGATCTCCGCGGTGGTGAGGCCGCCCACGGCGCGCAGCGTGAGCGCGATGGCCGAGGCCGGCGTCAGCGCGGGGTGGCAGCACATGAAGAGGAGGACGAGGGTGTCGTCCCGGTCGATCCCGATCTCCCCGTCCGGCGGCGGCACGAAGGGCTCGGCGGCCGCCCGGTCGCCGGCCACCTCGTCCTCGCGGCGGCGGCGGGCCATCTCGCTGCGCACGTGGTCCGTCAGGCGGCGGATGGCGACCTGGTAGAGCCAGCCGCGCGGGTTGGTGGGGATCCCCGCCACGGGCCACTGCGTGGCCGCCGCGATCAGCGCCTCCTGCACCGCGTCCTCCGCGTCGGCCCAGTCGCCGTGGCGGCGGGCGACCGCGCCCAGCACCTGCGGCGCCAACTCGCGCAGCAGGTGCAGGGCATGGGATTCCACCGGCTTCGCGGTCACGCGTCCGTGGGAGGCCCGCTCATCACCTCGCGCACCTCGATCGGCATGTTCAGCGGCGCGCCTCCCGGCCCCGGCGCCGCGGATGCCTTCGCCGCCAGCTCGTACGCCCGCTCCGGCGAGTCGACATCGACGATCCAGAACCCGGCGAGGAACTCCTTCGCCTCCGGGAAGGGCCCGTCGGTGATCGGCGCGCCGTCCTTCCCCGCGCGCACCAGCTTCGCCTGTCCGGGAGGGGTCAGCCCCTGCCCGTCCACCCACTCGCCGGCGTCGGTGAGGTCCTTGTTGTAGGCGTGCATGAAGGCGATGTGCGCCTTGAAGTCCTCCGGCGACCAGTTGTTGATCTGGTAGTCGCCCGTCCCGCGCGGCGTGTGCATCATCAGCATGTAGCGCATCGATCGTTCTCCTGGCTCGGGGTTCGGCGCCGTTGTCGGCGGTTGCGTGGGAGCCGTTCGTCGGCCCTTGCGTACGGTAGTCGGAGCCGGCGGCGCGTTCTCTACATCGTGTGGGGCCGCGGACGGCCGTCACGCGTCCTTCGGGGGCCCACCCATCACCTCGCGCACCTCGATCGGCATGTTCAGCGGCGCGCCTCCGGGCCCTGGCGCCGCGGAGGCCTTCGCGGCGAGCTCGTAGGCGCGCTCCGGCGAGTCGACGTCGACGATCCAGAAGCCGGCGAGGAACTCCTTCGCCTCGGGGAAGGGCCCGTCGGTGATCGGCGCGCCGTCCTGCCCCGCGCGCACCAGCTTCGCCTTTCCCGGAGGGGTCAGCCCCAGCACGTCCACCCACTCGCCGGCCTCGGCGAGATCCCGGTTGTAGGCGTTCAGGAAGGCCGCGTGCGCCTGCCAGTCCTCGGGCGACCAGCTCTTGAACTGGTAGTCGCCCGTCCCGAACGGCGTGTGCATCATCAGCAGGTAGCGCATGGTTCGTTCTCCTCTCGAAGGTTGGGCGCCGTGGTTGGCGCTTGCGTAGAGAAGTCGGAGCCGGCGGCGCGTTCTCTACATCGGGTGCGAACCGTCGTTGCGGCGTGCACCAGGAACTCACCCAGACGACGTCATCCTGAGCTGAGGCCGGCCACGCCGGACCTGCAGCAGCACCAGCACCTGGAAGGCTGAAGGATCGATCATCGATCCTCGGAGCCAGCATGCGGAAGCGCAACCCCGACCGCATCTCGTACGGAAATACGGGAGCGTCTCCGAGACTCGATCCCGAGCGCCGAGGATAGATCCTTCGGCCTGCCTGAATGCTTCGTGGGCTGACGCTCAGGTGTGGCCGGCCTCAGGATGATGTCTTTGAGGGAGGCGCGATGAAACAACTCTGCGAGCCGCGGGCGACCGGATCTCTCCCCACTTTGTCTATCTACGGAAAAATCCGTTGACAGGGTCCGCCCCGTGCGCTACCATCTACGGAGAAACCCGTAGCAAGGAGGTGTGGCCCGTGAGCGAAGTCGCGTTTACACCCCGTGAGCTCGATGTGATGAGCATCCTCTGGCGGCGTGGCTCGGCCACCGTGGCGGAGGTGCGCGCGGAGATGGGCGAGGAGCTGGCCTACACCTCGGTGCTCTCCGTGCTGCAGGTGCTCGAGGAGAAGGGCTACGTGCACCACGAGGCGGAGGGGCGGGCCTACCGCTACCGCCCCGCCGTCGAGCCGGAGCGGGCCGGGGGAAACGCGCTCACCCGGATCCGCGAGGCGATCTTCCAGGGATCGGCGGAGATGATGTTCATGCAGTTCGTCGCCGACCGCGGCCTGAGCCGCAAGGAGCTGGAGAGCATGCGGCGGCTCCTCGACGAGCGGCTGGGGGAGGAGCCATGATCGCCTCGTGGATGCTCTACACGCTCCTGGTGAGCCTCGCCGCCGCGCTCGCGGTGGCGGCGCTGGAGGCGGCGGGGCGCGCGCTGCGCCTTCCCACGCGCCACGTGTGGGCGGGCGGGATGGCCGCGTGCGCCGTGCTGGCCGCCGCGGGGGTGTGGAGGACGGCCGCCGCCGGCCTCGTCTTCCCCGCCCCGCCGATGACCGCTCTCCCCGCCGGCGCGGGCGCCGCCGCCGCGCCTGACCCGTCGCTTGCCGCGGCGCTGCTGGCCGCGGCGCGCGAGGGGTTGATCCGGGCCGCGGCGAGCGTGGGTGCGCTGGGTACCGGCGCGGGGTTCTGGGTGCTGACCGGGGCGTGGGCGGCGCTCACCACGGCGCTGCTGGCCGTGGGACTGGCGACGCTGCGCCGCTTCCGGCGGGGCCGCCGCGGCTGGCCGGTGCTCGCGGTCGCAGGGGTGCCGGTCCGGGTCGCCCCGGCTGCGGGCCCGGCCGTGGTCGGGCTCCTCCACCCCGAGATCGTGGTGCCCGCGTGGCTGCTGGACGAGCCGGCCGAGCACCAGCGGATGGTGGTGCTGCACGAGCGCGAGCACATCCGCGGACGCGATCCGCTGCTGGCCGGCCTCGGCTTCGCGCTCGCCGCGCTGATGCCGTGGAACCCGGTGATGTGGTGGCTCCTGCGCGGGATGCGCTGGGCGGCGGAGGTCGACTGCGACAGCCGCGTGCTCCGCCACGACGTCCCCGCGCGGGCCTACGGGTCCCTCCTGATCGACCTGGCGGGGCGGACGCCTCGCTATTCCCTCGGCGTCTCGCTGCTGAGCGAGTCGTCCGCCGCCCTCAAACGGAGGTTGCACGCCATGACCGCACGCATTCCGAGCTGGGCCCGAACCCGCGCCGCCGCGCTCGGCGCCCTCTCCGCCCTCGCCCTGGTGGGCGCCTGCGAAGCGAAGATGCCCACCTCCGCCGAGATCGCGGCCCTCGACGCCGCGCAGGCCGAGGCGCACGCCCGCGATCTCCGCCTGCTCGCCGGGAACGAGGCAGTCGTCTACACCGTGGACGGCCGCGTCGTCACGGCCGCAGAGGCCCACGCGGTCGCCGCGGGCTCCATCGTCGGCATCACCGTCACGAAGGGCGAGGGCGCCGTTTCGCGCGTCGCCATCACCACCGGCGTGGCCATGACGCCAAGGGGTGCGAACGCGGGAGCCGAACGGGCGATGGTGATGGCCCGCGCGGCGTCGGCCTCGCAGGGCACGCCGATCGTCGTGATCGACGGCGTGCGCTCCACCGCGGCCGCGCTCCGGGCGCTGAATCCCGACGAGATCACGAACGTGGAGGTGATCAAGGGAGCCGCCGCGCAGCAGCTCTTCAACGAGCCGCAGGCGAGCCAGGGCGTGATCCGCGTGACCACCAGGGCGGGAGCCCGCCGGTAGCAGCACCTCACACAGAGACGCGGAGACGCAGGGAGAGCCACCGTGCCTCCCTGCGTCTCCGCGTCTCCGCGTGAGATTCGCCTTTATCGGCCGGGGAATACGGCGGGACCGTCGGCGAGGTGGAGCATGGTGTGCTCCGTGAGCAGCTCCAGCTCCTTCAGCGCGCGGGCGACGCGCGGTACGTCGGCGCGCGTCAGCGGGTCGCCGCAGGAGCCGGTGCGGACGGAGTACGCCTTGTGATTGGCGTCCAGCACCAGGCTCCACCAGCGGGTGTCGAGCGAGTCCTTGGGCCCCCAGGCCTGCTTCGCGAGCAGGATGTGGCACTTCCCGTCCACCTCCACGCGCTCGGCGAACACGGCGCGGCAGCGGTCGTCGCCCCGGAGCTCCAGCACCCCGATCAGCTCCCGTGGACCGCTGCGCGTCTCGCCATGAACCCAGGTGATGCAATCATCCGCCATCGTATCTTCACCCATCGGGTTATCGGCTGAATACATACATGGTCAGAGTCGCCGAGCCGGGGCGCAAGAGCCTCGTACACGCCACGACTGTGCGCAGATGGGCCCATTCGTTGCGGGGTGACGTGGAACATGTGTAGCACCAGTCGGAACCGCGACAAGGAGGATCAATGCGCGGAACGATGGTCGGATGCGGGTTGCTGGCTACGCTCGTCCTGGCCGCCGGCTGCGCACCGTACGGCGCGGCGGGGAGCGGTTCGGCGCGCGGTGCCGCGGCTTCGCTGGAGGGAACCGCGTGGAGCCTGGTGGAGCTGGGGGGCCAGCCGGCCCGCGCCGCCCCCAACGCCGGCACGCCGACCCTGCGCCTGGACGAGCGGCGGGCGACGGGGAACACCGGCTGCAACAGCTTCGCCGGGCCCTACGAGCTGGGCGGCGCGTCGCTGCGCTTCGGCGCGCTCGTCTCGACGCGGCGGGCCTGCGTGGACGAGGCGCTGAACCGGCAGGAGGCCGCGTTCATGCGCGCGCTGGACGCCACGCGCGGCTGGCGCATCGCCGACGGCACGCTCCTGCTCAGCAGTGAGACCGGCGTGGTGGCGCGCTTCGCGGCACCGTAGACGGCACCTCACGCGGAGGCGGGGATTCGTTGCCAAGTTGCCCCCGCTTCATCGAAAGGGGGCAGGTATTCCAATTCGATCCCCACCTCCTTATCACCCACCGTGATCCGCCGCGTGATCGTTTCGACGATTGTGCGGCGGTCTTTCGCACCAAGCGTCTCCCACTGGCTCGCAAGCGTCCGTGTGTCCGGGACGGGGGTCTAGCCGTCCCCCCGGTCTTTTGGGTTGCCATGTTCCTTTACCGGGGCATGACGAGATGAGTGCGCACGCGCCCTACCCAATTGGGCGCGAACATACCCTGTTCCCGATACAGAGACTCCACAGAATCCAAGAGGCGCCCGATCGCGCGATCTGGTTCGGCAAGCGTTATGACGAACCGCCGTAGCAACCGCACGGCTTCGTCAGGAGTCAGCGCGTCCATGGCGGCTTGGCTGTAAAACCACGCGCGCACCTTCCGTTTCGTCTTCCCATACGGTCGGTTCGAGCCGGCGACGAACTGCTGTAGCCCTGTCGGTGACATTCCGACCTGGGAAGCGATGAAGCGGAGCGTATGACGTTCTATGGCAATGCTCAGTGCTTCTCTGATCCGGTCGAATTCCCCGCTGTCGTCCATGAGGGTTGTTCCCATTGTCCGCGTGCGCCCCGTTGGTGTGCCCGCCCAAGTGTGTAACTCTGGCTTGTGGCAGGGTTTCTTCCACGGGCAGGGAGTGGAGGGCGCAGAGATTTGTCTCAGGCGTACCTCGCGCGGTGAGCCTGCTCCAGCGAGCACCCCAACGGGTTCGGGGCAAAGGGTACAGAATAACCAAAGCGGGAGAAACGAGCGGTTCTTGGCGCGACAAGGATGGTGGTGCTTCGTGGCGGATTGCGTATGCTATACATAATTTACATAGGCGGCCCGCCCCACATTTCCCCCGTCCTGACAAGGAAAACTCTCATGCGAAGCGTACGCACCTTCTTGGCGGTCCTCGCGGTGGCGGGGACGCTAGCCTGCGGCCAAACGCCCGTTGCGGCCAACAGAACGGCCCCCGATCCTCGGATGGATGGGGGGCCGTTCCTCGGCGGCGGAAACGCCGTCGATTCGACGCAAGCCGAGGGATCAACGCAGAGCGGGCCTGCGGGTGGACCGTTCCTCGGCGGTGGCAACTAGCGGTCAGGTGGCCGGACGCTTGACCCTCCCCGCCCCCGCCACCTGTACAGGCGGGCCGCCAAGCGGCGGGAGAGTTCCAAGGCACGAGTGTCCGGCACCCCTTCAGGCGGCGGCGGTTCACGCCTGTCCACTCCCGCCAGCAATTCAAGGGACGTAGCTTCCGCCCACCTGTCTAGCCGCTCGCGAGCGAGCGGTAGAGCCATCGACGCATAGCGGCGGACGGCATCCCACTTTCCCAGGACGCGCCCTCCCAACGCGATAGCAGTTAGCGCCGAAGCAGCATGCGTCTTGTACAAGGGCGCGAGTTCCACCGCGAGCCTTTCGGCGCTGTCGAACTGATCCGAATGCATCGCGCCACCGGCCGCCCAGGCGAGCGTGCCTGCAACCATCACAATCGCGTCCGGATCATCCATCTTCGACAACGCAGGACGGGCGAGGCGGAGCGCAGGCCGATAGGCGTTGTAGCGGATCAGCAGGAAAACTGCATAGTCGTGCGCCAGGTACGGCAACCGGGCATCGTGGATCGGATACAGCCGGAAGGCGCGCCGGGCGTGTTCCACCGCGTCCGCCAGTTCCCCGTGCTCCGCCGTCAAAGCGAAATCGAGGGCGTCAGGTGGGGCGTGTCCACGCGCTTCCCGACAACACTAACGAGCACATCCCCGGCGCGCCACAGGTGATTACAGTAAACGATGCCCGCGCCTATCGAAGTTGACCGCATAGAGTCAGTCGTGCGTAGGTCCCAAAGTTGATGGTACCAAGGGGTAGGCCAATACCCATGCCAGTGCATCCAATCGGTCGAAACGGTATGACGGCACGTCCCCATCTCCATCCCCATCGTCCCGATGCCGTTCGCATGACGAGTCCCGCGCGCCGAATCGTCCCCCTCCTGCTGCTCGCCGCCGCGTGCTCGCGCCCGGACGCGGGACGGGAGCGGCCTCCGGCGGCCACGGCCGCGCCGGAGTTGGCCGCCGCACCGGCGCGGCCATCGGGCGAGCCCAGCGCGGCGGATACGGCGGCGGCGCGGGCGCGCATCACCAATCCCGACGTGGACACGGCGTGGGTGGAGCTGCGGTTCCCCGGGCGCCACGTGGAGCGGCAGCGGCTCAGCACGCTGGACGGGACGATGACGATCACCGCGGACAGCATCGGCGGCGAGATCCCGGTCGAGTCCACCTACCATCTCGCGGTGAACGGCCACGAGATCCTGGCGGAGGAGCAGGTCATCGACCTGGGCGTCTACGTTTCGCTGCGCGACTACCAGGTGCGGGCGGCGGCGTCAACGAGCGTGGCGCCGTGGTCATCCTCGACGCCGGCGCGTACGGCAACACCTGCCCGGGCATGTTCCGCATCCTGATGATGCGCTTCGGAAAGCCGCCGCTCCTCACCGACCCGTTCGGCAACTGCTCGGAGATGCCGGAGGTGTCGACGGCGGGCGGCAGGCTGCGGATGCGCTTCCCCGGCTTCTACACCTACTGGCAGTCGCGGCAGCCCGGCTTCCGCGAGCCACCCGACGAGCTGTACGAATATCGCGGATCGGAGATGGTGAAGCTTTCGCCGGCGCCGGCGCGACCGAAGCAGCGACGACGCTGACGCAGCCGTCACCGGCGCGGCACGATCCTCCAGAGCTCGCCGTTCTCCTCGTCGGTGACCAGGTAGAGGGCGCCGTCGGGGCCCTGGCGCACGTCGCGGATGCGCTTGTCCCGGTCGACCAGCAGGTGCTCTTCGCCCGTTACGCGGCCGTTCTCGATCACCAGCCGCACCAGCCGCTTGCTGGCCAGCCCGCCGATGAACAGGCTGCCGCGCCAGGCCGGGAACGCGCTCCCGGTGTAGAACTGCGCGCCGGAGGGGGCGATCACCGGATCCCAGTAGTACACGGCCTGCTCGGTGCCGGGGCGCTGCGTCTGCGCCTCGCCCAGCGCGGAGCTGATGGTGCCGCCGGCGTACTCGATGCCGTACGCCGCGAGCGGCCAGCCGTAGTTCTTCCCCTTCTCGATGTGGTTCAGCTCGTCGCCCCCGCGCGTGCCGTGCTCGATGGTCCAGAGCTGTCCCCGCGCGTCGAACGCCGACGCCTGGATGTTGCGATGGCCGACCGACCAGATCTCCGGCAGCGCACCGGCCTGGCCGACGAAGGGGTTGTCCGGGGGCGGCGACCCGTCCGCCGTTATGCGCAGCGTCTTGCCCAGGTGGCTGCCGAGCTGCTGCGCCTGCGGCCGCGTCACCCGGTCGGAGCGCTCGCCCATGGTGACGTACAGCATCCCGTCGGCGCCGAACGCCAGCCGCGAGCCGAAGTGCATGTTGTTGGTGTAGGTGGGCTGCGTATGCAGGATCACCCGCACGTCGTCGAGCCGCGTCCGGTCGGCCGAGAGCACGCCGCGCGCGACGCTGGTGCCGTTGCCGCCCTCGCGCGGCTCGCTGAAGCTCCAGAAGATGGTGCGGTCGCTCGCGAAGCGCGGGCTCAGCGCCACGTCGAGCAGCCCGCCCTGCCCCCGCGCGTCCACCGGCGGCACCCCGGTGATCGGCGGCCCAATCTCGCCGGCGGCGGAAACGATGCGCAGCCGCCCGGGCTTCTCCGTGACGAGCAGCGACCCGTCGGGGAGCGGCTCCACCGACCACGGCTTCACCAGCCCCGTCGCAACCACCTGGACCTCGAAGGCGACGTTCGAGCGCACGCCGCAGGTACGCGTCTGCCCCGCGAACGCGGGCTGCTGCCCGGTCCCGTTCGGCGCACGCGTTTCCAGCGGCGTGCACGGCTGGGACGCCGCCGCCTGGCCGGAACCGGCGGGGACCGGCGCCCCGTTCATCGGGGCGCAGCCGAAGGCCAGGGCGCACGCGAAAGCGGGCGCGGCCAGGACGAAGGGTTTGCGCATGGGTTGGTCCGTGGAATCAGCGGGTGGGAGCCGTAACTTCCGAGTTCATCCCGTGCCGCCGTGCAAGAACCGGGCGGAGGATGGATCCTCTCTCCGCGCCTCTGCGTCTCTGCGTGAGACGTCTTTGGGTTTTGTCATCGCACCACGATCGTGTCCCGCAGCCAGTGCTCGTTGTCGCGGTAGGCGTAGTCGGCGGTGAAGTGCAGGCCGCGGCTCTCCTTGCGGAGGATGGCGCAGCGGACGACTAGGAGCGCACACTGTACCACGTTGCGCAGTTCCACCGGCTCGAGGGTGAGCTGCGCGGCCGCCCACCAGCCGTTGACGCACATAGTACCCCGAAAGCACTTACGTCGAAGCCCGAACAGCTTCCTCCAAGGCCAACTTGAATTCCAATGCGGATTGAAAACGGTCGCTTGGGTCGATAGCGAGTGCCTTTTTAACAACCGCTCTTACGGTCGTACTTACAACGAGCCGAGTAGCAATATCAGGGTGCCCCATCTGAGCCGTATTCCACAATCCTGGATCTAGCGCCTGAACCAGCATTATCCCAAGAGCGTATACATCGAGTGGTGGCAGAGCATGGGTAATACGCCCCCTCCCGCGCGTTTCATCCATTCGGCCATCCTTCAACGGGTTCGAGTATAGTTCCGGTGCTGCATAGGCATGCGTGAAAGTAATGGGGTCGGTTTCATCTACTGCGCCGATCCGTCGAGCAGAACCAAAATCGACTATTCGTATCGGCCCACTGTTACCTTCACGAACAATATTTTCAGGCTTGATATCACCATGTATAAGTCCCCGCTCGTGAAGCTCATGTACCGCTTGAGCTACATCCGAAAGTAATTGGAGCTTTGAATCAACCGGCAAGCCGCCATAGGAAAACGCCTGCTTTAGGTTAACCGGATCATTGATGTAACCAGCGACGTAAAAATAGCGTCCTTTCTCGAAGAACGTACGATTCTCAACCGGTGACTGAAATCCTCGTGCCAAATAAATAAACTTAAGCTCTCGAGAGAATTTCGAAACAACCTCAGGGATTTCATTAAGGTGATGCGCAAGGAACTTAACAGCAACAAACTCTCCCGTTGCAATCACTCTACCTTTCCAACTTTCTCCCAAACCGCCTCTTACCATTAAGGCCAAGAGCTCGACGCGTCCGCTTGCGACGATATCTCCCACACGAAGCTTCGCCGCATCCGGCTCCGCACTGAGCAACTTGCGATTGGTTCGTTGATTGGCTTTCTCTAAGCTGACAGTTCCTTCGGCGTGCTGCTGAGTGAAATGCTCAATACGACGTATCTGCTCGCTCAACAACCACAGTCGGGATTGAAGTAACAGATCTTGAGCACGCGGCTGTAACTCAGGAATCATTAGAACTGCCATTAGCACCGCTTGGTACAATTGCATCGATAGTCGAAGACTACCATAAGGATCAAGCCCGCTAACCGCTGCAACCAAGTCTTGAATTGCGGCTTGGAGGTCCCGGCCCAACAAATCTCCTGTCGCAAGGTTTGACAGTGCTTCGACTACTGCCTCTACCAACTCGGAAGGCGCATCGTTAATGCGTAAACCGTATCCTGATCACGCTCTAATACGTCTGCTGCAGATTGCAATGAAGCGGCAAGTCTCTTTGCTTGCTCCGAAGTAGCGGCCTCATCTTTGAGCAAGTCGAGCAACTGCTCCCCCAAGTGTTCGCTTCCAGCCTCGACAAGAGTAGCAATTACATCCTCACCCAGGATCTTTTTGGCTTGGTGTTTAAGCCTGGATCCTGCAAAACAGATGTAGTAAACAAAGCGAGCACCGCCTGGATGTCATAGATTGCAAGGAGTTCCGACCAAGGAAACCTTCCAACCTGTGCCACCCAGACGGTGCGAAACCAACGTATTC
>Ga0207694_10000041_pt1 | contig 183415 bp, 154 predicted proteins | sample KBSC34metaG_FD_184353 | JGI IMG/M metagenome (GOLD analysis project Ga0207694, IMG submission 184353) | Corn rhizosphere microbial communities from Kellogg Biological Station, Michigan, USA - KBS C3-4 metaG (SPAdes) (version 2) | ecosystem: Host-associated > Plants > Roots > Rhizosphere >... | reverse complement strand
TCCTCTCGATCAGCGCGACCTGCCAGCAACAAGGGATTCATCCGCTCGACTTTGTCGCACGCTCCATCGCTGCCCTCCGCGCCGGCGCCCCTGCGCCGACAATCCTGCAGGGCACCTGAACGGTTACGCCCGGGTTTCAACCCGGTGGTTTCAACCCGGTGGTTTCAACCCGGTGCTACCGCGGACTTCGTGTCCAATCCGGCTTTCCGGCACCGCCAACCCCGATCTCCCGCTCAACCGGAGCCCCGCACCTTGCCAGACGAACTCGACCGCACCGTCGCCGTGCTCGGCGCGGGCACCATGGGCCACGGCATCGCGCAGGTGAGCGCGATGGCCGGCTACCGCGTGACGCTGAACGATCCGCAGCCCGGCGCCGTGGAGCGCGGCCTCGCGCAGATCTCCGCCAACCTCCGCAAGGGCGTGGAGCGCGGGAAGGTGGCGCGGGAAGATGCCGACGCGGCCCTCGCCCGCCTCTCCGCCGCGGACTCGGTGCTGGAGGCGGTGCAGGACGCCTGGCTGGTGATCGAGGCCGCGCCCGAGCAGATGGAGATCAAGGAGCGCATCTTCGCCGACGTCTACGGCTTCGCGCCCCCGGAGGCCATCCTGGCCACCAACACCTCGTCGCTCAGCGTCAGCCGCATCGCGGCGGCGACCGGCGCGCCGGAGCGGGTGATCGGGCTGCACTTCTTCAACCCCGTGCACATCATGAAGCTGCTCGAGGTGGTGCGCGGCGCGGAGACCTCGCGGGAGACGCTCGATGCGTCGCTCGAATATGCCCGCCGCATCGGCAAGGAGCCGATCGTGGTCACCGACACCCCCGGCTTCGCCTCCAGCCGCCTGGGCGTGATCCTCGGCCTCGAGGCCATGCGCATGGTCGAGCAGGGCGTCGCCACGCCGCAGGACATCGACCGGGCGATGGAGCTCGGCTACAACCACCCCATGGGCCCGCTCAGGCTCACCGACGTGGTCGGCCTGGACGTGCGCCTGGGGATCGCCGACTACCTGCACCGCGAGCTCGGCGGCGACCAGTACCGCGCCCCCGACATCCTGCGGCGGATGGTGGAAGAGGGAAAGCTGGGGAAGAAGTCGGGGGAGGGATTCTACAGCTGGGGGGAGGGGACGTGAGCGGCCATCCGGCGTACGAGACCCTCCGCGTCGAGCGCGGGGACGGCGTCGCCGTCCTCACCATCGACCGCCAGGAGAAGCGCAACGCGCTCAGCGCCACGGTGCGCGCCGAGCTCGTCGCCGCCCTCGACGCCCTGCGCGACGACGCGTCGGTACGCGTGCTGGTGGTCACCGGCGCGGGAGAGAAGGCCTTCGTCGCCGGCGCCGACATCGGCGAGTTCGCGGAGCGCACGCCGCTGGAGCAGCGCGCCGCCATGACGGGGCGCCGGGTCTTCGACGAGGTCGCCGCGTATCCGAAGCCGGTGATCGCGATGATCAACGGCTTCTGCCTGGGCGGCGGCTGCGAGCTGGCGCTGGCCTGCGACCTCCGCGCGGCGTCGGACACGGCCAGGCTCGGCCAGCCGGAGATCAACCTGGGGATCATCCCCGGCGGCGGCGGCACGCAGCGCCTCCCGCGCGTGGTGGGGATGGGCCAGGCGATGCGCCTCGTCCTCTCCGGCGAGCTGGTCGACGCCGCCGAGGCGCTCCGCATCGGCCTGGTGGACGTGGTGCACCCCGCCGCCGAGCTGCGCGAGCGGACGATGGAATTCGCGCGGAAGATGGCGGAGAAGTCCCCCGTGGCGCTGCGCATGGCCAAGTCCGCCGTCCGCGCCGCCGCCGAGATGCCGCTCGCCGCGGGCCTGGCCTACGAGACCGAGCTCTTCGTCACCTGCTTCGCCAGCGACGACCGGCGCGAAGGCGTCGCCGCCTTCCTGGAGAAGCGCCCGGCGAGCTTCACCGGCCACTGAGAAGGTCTCACGCAGAGACGCGGAGGCGCAGAGAGAACCGTGTCTCTCTGCGCCTCCGCGTCTCTGCGTGAGGCGAATCTGTTGCCGTTACAGGCTCAACAGTCGAAGCAGGTGACGTTGCCGTTGCAGGTATAGCCGTAGCACGAGGTGGGGTCACAGTCGGTGTGCGTCTCCGGGCAGCAGTCGGTCTCCCCCGGGCAGAACGACCAGCAGTGCGTATAGCATGTCAGGCCGTTGCTGTCGTCCTCCTGCCCGCGGACCGTCCCTCCGTTCGCGTCGTCGGACGAGATCACGAACGTGGTGACTTCCAGGTCGTCCACTGAGAGGTTGAGCTTCCTGGTCTTCTTCATGGGGATCGCTCCGGTCGAGAAGATGACGAAGATGCCGCTGGGTGCCTACACCTTAGCCGCACATTATTGAGGACGCAACCCTTTTGAGACTACGCGTACGAAAACGCGGAGGCGCAGAGAGAAACCGTGTCTCTCTGCGCCTCCGCGTCTCTGTGTGAGACGATTCGTTGCCGTTACAGGTTGATCGCCGCGATCACCCGGTTGCAGTAGGCGGTCAGCGCCGCACCCTGCGCGGCCGTCATCTGCCCGCTCTGCACCATCGCGTTCACCTGGTTGAGGAACGCGCCCAGCTCGCCGAGCGCCGACGTCTCGCTCCCGCGGTCGAGCGAGGCCTTCGCCGCGTTGAGCTTCACCAGCAGCGGGTGCCCCGTGCCCACCAGCGCCGCCAGGCCGTCGATCCCCTGCTGCGGCGTCAGCACGTGCACCGTGGCGGCCGAGACGCCCGTGCCGCCGTCGTTGTCGCTCACCGTCACCGTCACCGCGAAGTCGCCGGCCGAGCCGTAGGTGTGGCTGACGGAGAACGAGCTCCCCGAGAGCGCCAGCGGCTGCACGCCGCCCTCACCGTAGTCCACCGTGGCCGTCCAGCTGTCCGGGTCGGCGTCGCTGAACGACCCCGAGGCCGCGTACCCCTCGCCCGGCAGGATGGTGGCGCCCGGGAGCGCGCTCACCGACGGGGCGATGTTCGGGATCACCGCCTGCGTGGTGGCCGTGCTGCTGCGGTTGCTGGCGTCGGTCACCGTGAGCGTCACGGTGTAGGTGCCGGCGCGCAGGTAGGTGTGCGTGGGCTTCTGCAGCGTGGAGGTGTTCGACGCCGAGGTGGGGTCGCCGAAGTTCCAGGCGTAGGTGATCGCCTTCCCGTTCGGGTCGCTCGAGCCGCTGCCGTCGAACTGCACCGCCACGCCCTTGTTCCCCGCGTACGCACCCCCCGGGTTCGCCACCGGCGGCGCGTCTGCGCTCTGCCCGGTAAGGGCACGGTAGACGTTGATGCGCCCGGCGCCCGTCTGCGGGTCCCACCCCGGCGCGCCCACGTCGTCGGCCGTGTCGATGATGCGCTGCCGGATCTGGGCGGCGTCGTGCATCCCGGTGGCCCAGAGGAGCGCCGCCAGCCCCGCCACCTGCGGCGTGGCCATCGACGTCCCCGCCCGCCAGGTGTAGCCGGTGTTCGAGGTGCTGCTCGACGAGAGGATCAGGCTGAACGCCGTCCCCGCTGGGTTGCCGTCGCCGCCCGGCGCCGAGATCGCGGTCTGCGGGCCGTAGTTCGAGTAGCTGGCCTTGGTGTCGCTCCAGTTGGTGGCCGCCACCGCCATGCACTCCGGGAAGCGCGCCGGGTAGGCCACGCCGCCGACGTAGCCGTTCGCCGGATTGTTGTCGTCGTTGCCGGTGGCGCACACCGGGAGCACGTTCTTGCTCACCGCGTACTGCAGCGACGCCTGCTGCGTCGCCGAGCCGGTGCCGTCGGGGTTACCGCCGAAGGCGCCCAGGCTCAGGTTGATCACGTTGGCGCCGTTGTTGACCGCCCACACGATGGCGTTGGTCATGCCGGAGTTGGAGCAGGCTCCCGCGAAGTTGCACGGCTTGCCGATCAGCAGCTTGATGTTGGCGCCGTAGGCCACCCCCGGCACCGGGTTGCCGCCGGCCCGCGCGGCCGCGATCCCCGCCACGTGCGTGCCGTGCCCGTTGTCGTCGGTGACGTTGTTCACCCCCTGCGTCACCGAGTCGCCCAGGAAGCGGTGCACGCCCAGGATCTTGCCGGTGAAGTTCTGGTGCGTGGTGCGGATCCCCGTGTCGAGGATGGCGATCACCGCGGAGCCCGAGAAGTTCGGCCCCAGGTAGTCGTAGGCCTCGACCCAGTCGATGTCGGCGTCGGCCTTGCCGGTGTTCAGCAGGCCGACCCCGAACAACTGGTCGTTGATGGTGCCCGTGTTGTGCAGGTCCCACTTGTAGCCGAAGGCGCTCCCGTCCGGCAGCGTGCAGCTGGTGGAGGTCTCGCAGGGAGCCACCTGCATGATGTAGTCGGGCTCGGCGAACTCCACCTCGGGGTCGTTCCCCATCTCCTCCGCCACCGCCAGCTCCTCGCCCACCGCCACCTGCAGCACCTCGGTGCGCGGCAGGAGCAGGTCTTGTCCGTGCTGGGCGCGGTGCGCCTCGGTGACCTCGATGTGGTTCGCGCCCGCCCTGAAGCGGACGATGATCTGCCCCGGAACGAAGTCCGCGACCTTGCCGTCGGGCGTGGTCGGCGCGGGGACGGGGTGGCGCGACGCCACCGGGTTCACGTCGGAGCACGCGGCAAGCCCGAAGGCAGCCGCCAGCAACAGCGGGGTGAGGCGTTTCACGATTGGATCTCCTGACGGCACGAGGGGGAGGAAGACGCGCGAACGGCACTACGGCAGGCAGATTGACCGGCAGCCGGGCTGTCTCGAGGAGACCCCGTGGCTTTGCGGACCGGCCTCGCGGCCGGGGTGCCTTTTCGGACAGGGGAAGCAGCGTATGATGATATTGGGGCCACACGCATCCGTCAAGTGTCGGTAAACGATGGCGTGCATAGGTTTACCCCGCGCCCCTGACCCCACGAAATGTCGCGTCGGGATGCAGGGTCACCCCCCGCCGCCGCGCTGCGCGAGAAGACCCGGGCATTCGTCCGCGTGATGGCGCAAAAGTACCTGATAGCGCTGCGCATGGCCAGGTCCGCCGTCCGCGCCGCCGCCGAGATGCCGCTGGCCGCCGGCCTCGCCTGCGAGACCGAGCGCTTCGTCACCTGCGTCGCCAGCGGCGACCGGCGCGAGGGCGTCGCCGCCTTCCTGGAGAAGCGCCCGCCCTCGTTCACCGGCCGCCGAAAACCGTCTCACGCAGAGACGCGGAGGCGCGGAGAGAGCCGGTGGTTCTCTCCGCGCCTCCGCGTCTCTGCGTGAGAGACGATCCGTTGCCGTTACAGGTTGATCGCCGCGATCACCCGGTTGCAGTAGGCGGTCAGCGCCGCACCCTGCGCGGCCGTCATCTGCCCGCTCTGCACCATCGCGTTCACCTGGTTGAGGAACGCGCCCAGCTGGTTGAGGGCGGACGTCTCGTTCCCCCGATCGAGCGAGGCCTTCGCCGCGTCGAGCTTCACCAGCAGCGGGTGCCCCGTGCCCACCAGCGCCGCCAGGCCGTCGATCCCCTGCTGCGGCGTCAGCACGTGCACCGTGGCGGCCGAAACGCCCGTGCCGCCGTCGTTGTCGTGCACCGTCACCGTCACCGCGAAGTCGCCGGCCGAGCCGTAGGTGTGGCTGACGGAGAACGAGTTCCCCGAGAGCGCCAGCGGCTGCACGCCGCCCTCACCGTAGTCCACCGTGGCCGTCCAGCTGTCCGGGTCGGCGTCGCTGAACGACCCCGAGGCCGCGTACCCCTCGCCGGGGAGGATGGTGGCGCCCGGGAGCGAGGTCACCGACGGCGCGATGTTCGGGATTACCGCCTGCGTGCTGGCCGTGGTGCTGCGGTTGCTGGCGTCGGTCACCGTGAGCGTCACGGTGTAGGTGCCGGCGCGCAGGTAGGTGTGCGTGGGCTTCTGCGCCGTCGAGGTGTTCGACGCCGAGGTCGGGTCGCCGAAGTTCCAGGCGTAGGTGATCGCCTTCCCGTTCGGGTCGCTCGAGCCGCTGCCGTCGAACTGCACCGCCACGCCCTTGTTCCCCGCGTAGGCGCCCCCCGGGTTCGCCACCGGCGGCGCGTTCGGGCTCTGCCCGGTGAGCGCGCGGTAGGCGTTGATGCGCCCGGCGCCGAACTGCGGGTCCCACCCCGGCGCGCCCAGGTCGTCGGCGGTGTCCTTCAGCCGCTGCCGGATCTGGTTGGCGTCGTGCATCCCCGTGGCCCAGAGCAGCGCCGCGAGCCCCGCGACCTGCGGCGTGGCCATCGAGGTCCCCGCCTTCCAGACGTAGCCGGTGTTCGAGGTGCTGCTGGAGGAGAGGATCAGGCTGAACGCCGTGCCCGCGGGATTGCTGTCGCCGCCCGGCGCGGCGATCTCGGTCTGGGGGCCGTAGTTGGAGTAGCTGGCCTTGGTGTCGCTCCAGCTGGTGGCCGCCACCGCCATGCACTCCGGGAAGCGCGCCGGGTACCCCACGCCGCCGACGTAGCCGTTCGCCGGATTGTTGTCGTCGTTGCCGGTGGCGCAGACCGGGAGCACGTTCTTGCTCGCCGCGTACTGCAGCGCCGCCTGCTGCGCCGCCGAGCCGGTGCCGTCGGGGTTACCGCCGAAGGCGCCCAGGCTCAGGTTGATCACGTTGGCGCCGTTGTCGGCCGCCCACACGATCGCGTTGGCCGTGGCGGAGTTCGGGCAGCTCCCCGCCGCGTTGCACACCTTGCCGATCAGCAGCTTGATGTTGGCGCCGTAGGCCACCCCCGGCACCGGGTTGCCGCCGGCCCGCGCGGCCGCGATCCCCGCCACGTGGGAGCCGTGCCCGTTGTCGTCCGTGATGTTGGTCAGGGGCTGCCCGTCGTTCAGGAAGCGCTGGCCGCCCAGGATCTTGCCGGTAAAGTTCTGGTGCGTGGTGCGGATCCCCGTGTCGAGGATCGCGATCACCGCCGACCCCGCGAAGTTCGGCCCCAGGTAGTCGTAGGCCTCCGCCCAGTCGATGTCGGCGTCGGCCTTGCCGGTGTTCACGAGCCCGAAGCCCAGCGCCTGGTCGTTGATCGTCCCCGTGTTGTGCAGGTCCCACTTGTAGTGGAAGAACGACCCGTCCGGGAGCGTGCAGGCGGTGGAGAGCTCGCAGGGGGCGATCTTCGTGATGTAGTCGGGCTCGGCGAACTCCACGTCGGGATCGTTCCCCATCTCCGCCGCCACCGCGAGCTCCTCGCCCTCGGCGACCTGCAGGATCTCGGCGCGCGAGAGGAGCATGCTCTCCTTGCGGCGCGCGCGGTGCGCCTCGGTGACCTCGATGTGGTTCGCGCCCGCCCGGAAGCGCACGATGATCTGCCCCGGGACGAAGTCCGCGACCTGGCCGTCGGGCGTGGTCGGCGCGGGGACGGGGTGGCGCGACGCGACCGGGTTCACGTCGGAGCACGCGGCAAGCCCAAAGGCGGCCGCCAGCAACAGCGGGGTGAGGCGTTTCACGATCGGATCTCCTGACTGCACGAGAGGAAGGGGGCGCGAACTGCGCTGACGGGAGGGCAAACGCCCGGCAGCCGGGCTGTCTCGTGGAGACCCCTGGGCTTTGCGGACCGGCCTCGCGACCGGGGTGCCTTTTCGGACAGTAGGGAAGAACAACACCGAAGGATACCTGAACCGCGCTCATTCGTCAAGTATCTGCAATTGATGGGTTTACATAGGTTTCTCCAGGTGGCGCAGCACGGCCCCAAAAGCGTCACGGAACACGCACGAAAGCGGAGACGCAGGAGAGTGCGGCAGCGTCTCTCTCCGCGTCTCCGCGTGATACCAATCCGGCCGATCAACTGTGCATTCGACTGTGCATTCGACTGTGCATTCGACTGTGCATTCGACTGTGCATTCGACTGTGCATTCGACTGTGCATTCGACTGTGCATTCGACTGTGCATTCGACTGTGCATTCGACGAGCAGGGTCAACCCAATCTCTCACAGAGGTCACGGGGGGACACGGAGGAACTGCACCGTTTCCTCCGTGTCCTCTGTGACCTCGGTGATAGCCATTGCAGCTTCGACGGCTGACGAATGCACAATCATTCGGGAGAAACGGGCATTCGGGAGAAACGGGCATTCGGGAGAAACGGGCATTCGGGAGAAACGGGCATTCGGGAGAAACGGGATGAGACGTGATTTTCGTCAGCGCCCGGTGCCGATCTCCATCCGCGCGTAGAGGTAGCGCCCGTTGTAGCCGAAGGGCGAGGCGGGCGGGTAGAGGAAGAGCCCGAAGCCGTTGTCCTCGCTCATCCGGTCCGGGAAGGTGTCCAGCAGGTTGCGGGCGCCCAGCGAGAACCGGCCGCGCCCGGCGAAGCTCCGCCCCACCTCCACGTCGAGCAGCGTCTTCGAGCCGTACGTCTGCACCGCGTCTCCCGAGTAGCTGTACAGCGACGAGGTGACCTTCCCGTAGCTCGAGGCGCGCGCCAGGAAGCGCCACGGCCCCGGCGCGTACGTTCCCGTCACCGTGCTCCGCCACTGCGGGCGCTCCTTCTCCAGCGCCAGCAGCCCGCCCTCGCCGAAGGGGTCGAAGAGCACCGCGCCCGTCCCCTCCAGCTCCGGCGGCAGCTCGCCGGCGCTCACGATGTGGTTGCGGGTCCAGTTGAACACCCCGCCCAGCGTCAGCGTCCGCCCCGGTGACAGAGTGCGCCGCCACTCGGCGGTCACGTCTACCCCCTGCGTGTGCGTGTGCACCGCGTTGGTGAAGTACTGCGCCGCGTCCACCGCCAGCCCGGCGCCGTGGAGGATCGCCGCCACCGAGTCCGTCCCCAGCGAGGTGGTGAGCAGGATGCGGTGGTCCAGGTCGATATAGTACCAGTCGGCGGTCAGGTTCAGCCCGGCGAAGGGGGTGAAGGCCATGCCCGCGCTGGCGTTCACCGAGGTCTCCGGGCGCAGCGGCCTGGCCCCCAGCAGCTGCGCGGCCCGGGAGGAGACCGGGAAGATGCCGATGTCGAAGGCCTGCGGGTCGCCGTTCTCGTCCGGCGCGAAGTTGGTGACCGTGCTGCTGAACCAGCTCTGCGAGAGCGAGGGCGCGCGGAAGCCGGTGCTCACCGCGCCGCGCAGCGTCCACCGCGGCGAGGGCTGCACGCGCATCGCCAGCTTTCCGGTGAGCCGGCTGCCGAAGTCGCTGTAGTGCTCCCAGCGCGCCGCCACGTTCGCCAGCACCCGCGGCGCCAGGTCGGCCTCCAGGTCCAGGTACGCGGCCAGGTTGGTGCGCCAGGCGTCGGCCGCGTCGGTGGGACGGAAGCCGGGGAACACCTGCGACCCCGCGGGGGCGATGTCGCCGTTGCGGTCGGGGTGGAAGCCCTGGATCCACGAGGCGCGCTCCCCCGCCACCACCTGGTAGTTCTCGCGCCGGAGCTGCACCCCGCCCCGCCAGGTTCAGCGGCGAAGCCAGCCCCGCCGCCACCTGCCGCGAGAGGTCCAGGGAGGCGATCCCCTCGAACAGCTTCAGCGCGCCCGCGTCGAAGCGCGTCTGGTTGGGGATGCCGGGGTCGTCGCTGGTGCCGAGCACCCCGTCGGCGCCGGGGGCGCAGGGCGCGTCCAGGCAGGGGCCCAGCGAGGTGTTGAGCGTGTGCTCCAGGTTGTAGCGGAAGAGGTTGTGTCCGGCGGTGAGCCCCGCGTCGTACAGCCACCCGCTCCACGTGCCCCGCACCCCGGCCGACCCGCTCGCGTCCACCACGTGCGGGGCGAAGGCGGGGAGGAAGCCCTGCGGGTAGATCTGCGGCCAGTTGCGCGAATCGATCCCGTGGCGGAAGTAGCCGTTCCCCACCCCGTGGCGCCACCCGTAGCCGCCGAAGGCATAGAGCTGCGTCGTCGCCTGGCGGTTCAGCGGGAGGAGGGCGTTCACGAAGCCCAGGTAGTCGCGCTGCAGCCCGTCGCCCCAGTGGTAGGTGGGCTGGGGGACGGGATTGTGCTTGGCGACGATGCGCCCGTTCTCGTCCACCTGGTCCGCGTCGCCGGGCACGATCTGGTCTTCGTAGTCGGCGCCCGCGCGGTTGGTGGGCTGCCGGTCGCGGAGCTCGCCCATCAGCGTCACCCAGCCACGCCCGAGCTTCAGCCCCCACGCCCCCGCCGCGTCGAAGGAGGCGCCGTCGGGCGACCAGGCGTCCGGCTGGTAGCGGCCGCCCTCCAGCGAGAGCTGCGGGGCGAAGGGGCCGTGCTTCAGCACCACGTTCACCACCCCGGCGATGGCGTCGGAGCCGTACTGCGCCGCCGCGCCGTCGCGCAGCACCTCGATGCGGTCGATGCCGCCGGCGGGGAGGGTGTTCATGTCCACCCCGCTCGAGCCCGCCCCCATCCCCGCGCCGAAGATGTGCACCAGCGCCGTGCGGTGGTAGCGCTTGCCGTTCACCAGCACCAGCGTCTGGTCCGGCGAGAGCCCGCGCAGGGTGAAGGGGCGCACGATGTCGGTCGCGTCCGACACGCTCTGGTGGAAGAAGTTGACGGAGGGGCTCACCGCCTGGAGGATCTGCGCCGTCTCCGTCACCCCCTGCTCGGCGATGACGGCCGACGTGATCACGTCCACCGGCACCGCCAGCTCGTCCTCGGCGTCGTGCTCGGCGCGCGACCCCACGATGGCCTGCAGCGGCGCCAGCGCCACCACCGCCTCGGTCAGCGTGAAGTCGGCGTGGGCGTTGGCGTCGTTCGTGACGGTCACCTGCGTCCGGCCCTCGGCGAAGCCGGGCGCGCGGGCCCTGATCGTGTAGACCCCCGGGGGCAGGTTGTAGATGTGGTAGTGGCCGTCGCGGTCCGCCTGGACCGAGCGTGCGTAGGGGCCGTTCGCGAACACCCAGGTGCTGCGGATGGGCGCGCCGCCGGCCGAGAGGACGGTGCCGAACACGCCGGCCTGCGCGCCGGCCGGGCGGACGGCGCAGGCGAGCGCCGCCAGGCTGCCGAGTACCACGATCAACCGCCGCATACGGAGCTCCTGCTGGGGGTGGGGAGCTGCGGCGGCCGCGCGGACGTGCCGCGGCCGCGGGACGGCACGACGGCCGTCCTCGGGGGAGATGCACGGCACCGGACGCGGGGCTCCGCGCCGGGCCTGGAGTTCTTCGGTCGATCAGGGTGATGCGTGCCGCGGTGGGCCGACCGCAGCGCGAAGCCCGCTTCGCGCGATGGCCGCCGCGGATCCGGGCGCCGGCCGGCGGAGGGCCGGGAGAGGAGCGTGGCGTGGCGTGGCGCCGTGGACCGATCGGGATGATGCTCCGCGCACCGCGTCCGCGTCAAGGCCGGCGGCGGACGGCGCAGCCTTGCGGATCACGCGCCGCGCGTCGAGCTTGGTGCCATCCCGCACCTCCCCGCCCCACCCCACCCGGACCCCCCGATGCTCCAGGACTTCACCATCGAGATCTTCCAGCCCCGCGTGGGCGAGCCCTTCCGCGTGATCGTGGACGAGAAGTGGGAGATGCTCACCCGCCTCTCCGAGGTGAGCGTCTGGGGGCACGAAGAGGCGCAGACGCGCCAGCGCCACCCCTTCTCCCTCATCTTCCACGCCCCCGCCGACGCGGTGATCCCGCAGGCCATCTACCGCATCGAGAACGCGAACCTGGAGCCCTTCGAGGCCTTCCTGGTCCCCATCGGCCCCGACCAGGGCGGGATGCGCTACGAGGCCGTCTTCACCTGACGCGCTGGCGGGCTCCGCGTCCCTGCGTGATGCCGTTTCTGATGATTGATGGTGCATTCAGGCAAACAGGTTGGTCTCACCCGGAGAACCAGAGGACCAGAGGAAACACGCGCAGTTCCCTGGTCCTCTGGGTGATGCATTTTCCTCCTGTCGGAATGCACAACTGATCGGCGAAAATGGGATGAGATGATCACAACCTTGGGGGTACACGAAACCGGGGGCGCCGCAACGGCGCCCCCGGCCTCGTTTCACGTCCGTCCGACGTCAGCGCCCTACAGCGACGGCTGCGGGCAGTTCGCCCCGTTGCTGAAGGTCGGCGAGCCCGTGACGCTGCCGGTGCCGACGGTGTTCTGCGCCGTGATGTCGGCGCCCGTCACCACCGCGCTCCCGGGTCCCTCCACGTTGAACACGCCGGTCGACAGCGCCTGCAGCTCGAAGAGCTTCGCCGCACCGTCGAGCGAGTTGTTGCGCAGGTCCAGGCACATCTTGGCCGTGGACCCCGAGAGCGTCTCGGCACGGAAGCGACCCGCGTTGATCGACCCGTTGGCGTTGCCGATCACGTTGTTCAGCACGGTCGCGTTGATCGTCGAGGTCGACCCGATGGACCGGATCGCCAGCGCCGAGTTGGTGCCGCTGGTGGAGTTGTTGAAGATGCCGGGATTGTTCAGCACCTCCACCTTGAGCGTGCTGTTGCTCTGCGCCTCGAGCTCCACCCCGCGCCGGTTGGACTGCGCCACCGGCGACGCCGCGGTGCCGATGGTGTTGTTCTCGATGCGGACGTTCACGTCGTTCGCGGCCGTACGGCTCGAGACGAGGATCCCCTGGCGCCAGAGGTTCTGGAAGGTGTTGCCCGAGATCACCACCTTGTGGTTCACCCCGCCCGCGAGGTTGTCGACCGCCACGCGGATCCCCAGGTAGCCGTTCGACGCCGCCGTGCCGATGTTGCGGATGGTGTTCCCCGCGATCGAGTCGGCCGCCGTGGTGGAGCCGATCCGCCCCTGGTTCAGCGCGCTGACGTTGATCACGCCCACCGTGGCCAGCGGCCGGCCCACCGCGTCGAACAGGTTGTCGCGGACCACCAGGTCGTGGATCGCGTTCTCCTGCACCGACAGCTCCAGGTTGTTGATCCCGTTCACCGCCGCGTTCACGAACTCGGTGTTCGACACGCGGGTGGTGACGTGGGCCGTCGACCCCGGGGTGTCGCCCGACGAGACCGCGACCGCGTTCCCGATCAGGTTGGTGAACCGGCTCGCGAAGCCGTCGGCGGTGTTGCCGTCGGTCACCGTGAAGGCGACCGCCGAGCTCCCCGAGGCCGAGACGGACACGCCGGCCCCGCCGTCGAGCTTGTTCTGCACGGTGGTGCCATCCAGCGTCAGCGCGCCGTTCGTCGAGCTGTTCGCCAGCCGCACCGCGAACACGTTGACGGCGGCCGAGCCGGCGTAGTCGAGCAGCGACTTCTCGATCGAGTTGCTGCCGGTGAGGTTGGTTCCCACCACCCCGTTCGCGCCCGGCTGGTAGACGTGCACCGCCGTCAGCTGCACCCCCGACGAGCTCGACACGTCCACCGCGTTCCCGGCCATCCCGAACAGCTCCATCGAGCGCAGCACCAGGTTGGTCACGCCGCTGGCCAGCACGGCCGCGCCGCTGGTGCCGCTGATGCTCCCGCCCGAGCCATTCCGCGTGTCCGAGCCGTCGCCGGTGACCTGCAGGCCGTTCACCGCGCCGGTGTTGCTCAGCGCGATCCCGTTCCCGTCGCCCGAGGCGGTGATGCTGCGGAACGAGAGCCCGCTGGCGCCGATGGTGGTGCTGCTGACGCTCAGCGCCGTGGCGCCCGTGCTGGCGATGCTGTTGTTCGCGCCGGTCACGTTCACCGTGCCGCCGCCGGTGGCGCTGAAGCCCGTGCCGCCGCCGGTGGTGGTGATGGCCAGCCCACCGCCCCCGAAGTTCACGGTCGCGCCGCCGTTGCTCGACAGCGTGACCCCGTTCGCGGCGCCGGTGGAGATCGACTTGCTGGCGCCGTTGAAGGAGATCGTCCCGGCCAGGTTGCTCTGGACCAGGATGCCGCCGCCCGCGTCGGTGATGTTCCCGCTGAGCACCACCGCGCCGCCGGTGCGCCCCATCACCCGGGCCGCGCGCGCGCCGCTCCCGCTGATGGAGCCGCCGTAGGTCACGCTCCCGCCGCCGCCCAGCACGTCCACGCCGTAGGTGAAGGCGCCCGTCACCAGCCCGGCCGGCGCCGTGAGCGTGCCGCCCACGCCGTCCAGGTGCAGCCCGGGACCGCTGCTGGTGGCTGACGAGAGCGAGGTGAACGCGGCCGACAGCGTGCCGCCCTGCAGGTCCAGCGAGGGCCCGCCGATCGCCGCCACCTCCATGTCGCTCGCCACGAAGGTGCCGAAGCCGCTCCCGCTGATCCCCGGGCCCGACGTCGAGTTCACGTTGAACCCCTGGGCCGTGTTGTTGGTGGCCAGCGTCAGGGTGGCCCCCGCGGCGGCGTTCGTCACCGTGGGCGCGCTCCCGGCCTGCAGCAGCGTCACCGTCTGGCCGTTCAGCACCACCGTCACGTCCGCCGGCACCCCCTGTCCGGTCAGCGACTGGCCGGCCTTGAAGGTGAAGCCCGCGTCGTACCCCGCCGCGGTGCCGTTGCCGTAGCGCAGGAAGATGGTCTCGCCCGCGGCCGACGCGCCCTCGGCCGAGGCCAGCGCCGTGAACGGCGAGGCGTCGCGCCCGTCACCCGGCGCCGTGCCCGAGTTGTCCGCATACCACACCCGGTAGGTCGAGGTCATCGTCACCGTCCCGGTGGCCGTCAGCGACCCGTCCGTCACCGTGTAGCTGAAGCTGTCCCCGCCCACGTAGCCGGGCGCCGAGAGGTAGGTGAAGCTCCCGTCGGCCGCCAGCGTGGCCGTGCCGCCGTTCGCCGTCGCCACCGTCCCCGGCACCACGCTGAGGCCCGACGGTGTCTCCGTGTCGGTGTCGTTGGCCAGCACGCCGGGCGCCGCCACGGGAATCGTCACGTTGCCGATCGCCTGGAAGCTGTCGGGGTTCGCCACCGGCGGGGTGTTGGGCTGGATCACCGTGAGGGTGGCCGTCCCCTGGGCGTAGCCAATGCTGGCCGTGATGGTCACCGTCCCCGCGTTCACGCCGGTCGCCAGCCCGGTGCCGTCGACGGTCGCGACCGACACGTCGGAGCTCGCCCAGGTGGTCGCCGGGCAGGGCACGGCGTTCCCGTGCAGGTCGGTGCAGGTGGCCGTGAACTGCGCCGTCTGCCCCACCTCGACCGAGTCCACGGCCGGCGACACCGTCACCGTGGCCGGGATCCCGGTCTCGACGCGGAACTTGATCGGCAGCGTGCGGTCGTCCAGGAGGGGGATGTACTGGTTGGTGTCCACGTTCTTCAGGTCCTTGGCCGCGCCCACCACATCCACGTCGGCGTACCCCAGCCGGAAGGCGCCCTGGTATACGCTGATCCGGTAGTTCTTCGCCGGGTCCAGGTTGTAGTCGCTCGTCTTCCAGTTCACCGAGTACTGCTGGCCGGCCGCGTCGAGCTTCACGTTCGACGAGCCCGTGCCGAAGGTGAAGGTCGCGATCGTGGTCACGCAGGCGGAGCCGGAGAGCTCGCAGATCTCCACCCGCGGCTGCAGGGCGGCGTCGAAGGTGCCCGAGTAGGTGGGCTGCGGCACCATCGGCGGGAGGAAGTAGAAGCCGGGAACGGCTCCGCTGTGCGCCGCGTCCGAGATCGTCTCCCGCGGGCCCGTCGGGGCCGTGGGCGAGATCGCGTCGGCCGTACAGGCCGCGACAAACAGGATGGCCGCCAGGCCGGCGGCGCGCTTCAGGCGTTGCATGAGCGGGGTTCTCCTTGGGTGGAGGAAGGAACCGGGGCAGAACGCCCCCTGCGCCCCGTCACCGCCCGGCGGGCGGATGGCGAGGCGTCGAACGAGCCCCGGACGTGCCCGGGAACTGCTGCTGTCGTGGAGCCGCCCGCGGGGGGCGGCGGTGCGAGCGACGGAGGAAACCGCGCGTAGCGGGTCCGTCTCGACTACGCCCCCGGGCACGATCCGCACCCGGCCGGACGCAGGCTCCGCACGCGCGCGAAACCGCCTCCAGCCAATGATTTGCAGAATGTGGCGGGTGCGGCGGAGGGCGTCGCGCCGTTCACTTCGTGGCACGCGCGTCCCGGCGTGTGGCCGGGGAGCACCAGTTTACCGAAAACAGCCTTGGCGTTGGCCGAAAAGACGCGCGAACGCGACGTTTCGGGTCAGGCCGGCTCCGCCACCGGCGCGGCACCGCCCACGGGGCGCTCCATCAGCAGGTACACGTCGCCGTGGGCGCCCTTCTCCACGAACCCCAGGCGGTCGTACAGCCGGCGCGCCGGGTTGAAGACCTCCACGTGGATGCTCACCGGCTTCCCCGCCGCGTCACCCGCGGCGAAGACGCGGCGCAGGAGCATCGACCCGATCCCGCCGCCGCGGTATGCCGGCATCAGCGCGATGTCGACGATGCGGATCTCCCGCGCCCAGACGTCCACGTACAGGCGCCCGGCGGGCTCACCATCGACCAGCACCAGGTCGAAGCGGGCGCCGGTGTAGTGTTCCTGCCACCAGGTGTGCTGTGCCTCGAACTGCTGCACCACGAAGGCCGCCTTCTGCTCGTCGGTCCAGGGCACCTGCGCCAGCTCGTCGGCGCGGGTGGTGGCGTAGAGCTGCAGCAGGAAGCCGAGGTCGGCATCGGTGATGGGGCGCAGGGTGACGGCGCGTTCGGCGGGCGGAGTCGTGGACATGGGGCGTGCGAGGCTTTCATTTCCCGACAAAGTGTACGCACGGAGGCGCGAAGGGGGCGGCCCTGGGGCCGCCCCGCTCCACGATCCGGCGTGCTGCCTGATGTACTACGGCCGCTGCGGGAAGATCCCCTGCAGGGCGATGCAGAAGTTCAGCGTGAGGTACGGCTGCATGTTGTTGTGCGGCAGCCCGCCGCCCGCGGGCGCGATGGTCTGGACCGCCATCGTGTTGAGCGCCGCCGGAGGCGCGTACAGGGCGTTGCCGCGGCCGAAATACCGCGGAGGAGGCGGCGTCGTGGGCTGCTGGTTGTTGCCGTCCTCGTTGGTGGTGTTCCACACGTGCGTGTGCAGCGGGATCTCGCTCTGCAGCAGCGTGATGCTCTCCACCCCCGACATCTCGCCCAGGAAGCGCTCGCTGAGCCCCTGTCCCTGCCCGGGCTGCATCGGCGCGCTCCCCTGCAGGTCGGGAAGGGCGAAGGTGCTCTTCCCGTCGCCGCCGTAGACGGTGCCCAGCAGCGAGAAGAGCGCGGTGTTCTGAGAGATCGGCATGAGTTGGCCGTCGCAGAACGCCCACCCGGTGGGCGGGAAGTTGAACGGGAAGATGCGGATTTCCGCAACGAACTGGTCGGACATGCTCGTTCCTCCTCAGGTCTGGCTCGGGAAGACCCCGAACAGGGAGATGATGAAGTTGATGCAGAGGAACGGCTGGGTGTTCTCGTGCGGCTGGTTCCCGCCCGTGGGGGTCACGGCCTGGCCGGAGAGCGGCACGGCGTCCAGGACGTCGTTGTAGATGTCGCCCTGAGCGACCGCCGGCGAGAAGTTGGGCACCGGGTCCTGGCCGGCGGCCGTCGCGCCGGCCGCGAGCACGGCGTGGTTGTGGTTCGGGATCTGCTGGACGCTCAGCGTCTCCTGCTCCGTCCCCGCCATCTCCCCGATCTGGTAGGTGGTGCCGTCGGGGCCGGTGCCCATGTGGATCGGCACGCGGCTGGCCAGGTTGGGAAGGTTGAAGGTCTCCTCGCCGTCGCCGCCGTAGGTGGTGCCGATCAGCTGGAAGAGGACGTCGTTTTCCGAGATCGGGAGGGGCGCGCCCTCGCAGAACATCCATCCGTTGGGCGGGAAGTTTCCGGCGAACATCCGGATCTCGCCCACGTAAGGCTGTGCCATTGGGTTGGGTCTCCGGTCAGTTTTGGGAGGGGAAGATGCCCTGCAGAGCGATGATGAAGTTGAGCACCAGGTAGGGCATCATGTTGTTGTGGGGCTGGCTGCCGCCCACGCTGGTGAGCGACTGCGGGCCCATGGCGCCCCCTGCCGAGAACGGAGCGTACGCCACCAGCCCGGCCTTGCCCAGCACGCTGTTGGTGGCGTCGTCGCCGACGGACTGGTTGGCCGTGGCCTGGGCCATGTGGATGTGGGTGGGGAGCTGCTGGATGTTGACGGTGACGCTGGTGGAGCCGGCGGCCTCGCCGAGGGTGTGGCCGTTGCCCATGTGGATGGGGACCCTTCCCCGCAGGTTGGGGAGCGCGAAGGTGGTCTGGCCGTTACCGCCGTAGGTGGTGCCCAGAAGGGCGAACAGCGCCTGGTTCTGGTTGATGGGGAGAAATTGACCGTTGCACAACGCCCACCCCTTCGGTGGGAAGTTGAACGAGACGATCTTGATCTCCGATAGGAAAGGCTCCGACATGCACTACCTCCTGGGTGGGGGGTAAAGTGGGGCCGGGGCCGCCTTCAGGCCCCGGCCCTGGAGCTGCGCTCAGAAGCTGGGCTGAGCGCAGTTGGCGTTGTTGTTGTAGTTCACGGTGCCCGAAACGCTCCCCGTGCCCACCGTGTTGGCCGCGGTGATGTTGGCGTTGGTGACCGCCGCCACTCCCGCGCCCTCGACCTTGTAGCTCCCGCCGCCCGTGTTGTTCACCTCGAACGTCGACGCGGCGTTGTCGAGGGTGTTGGTGCGCAGGTCCAGGCACATGGTCGACGCCGTGCCGCTGGACGGGATCTCTACACGCACCCGCCCCGCGCCCGCCGCGGCCGGGTTCCCGATGGTGTTGCCGGTGACGGTGGCATTGATGGTGGCGTTCGCGCCCGTGGTGGTTCCCGAGCGGATGGCCAGCGCCGAGTTCGCGCCGGTGGTGCCGCCGTAGATGTTGTTGTTCGTCACCTCCACCTTCATCACGCTCGACGTCTGGGTCTCGATCTCCACCGCGCGCCGTCCCGACGCGGTGCCCACGGGGGCGGCCGCGGTGCCCACCGTGTTGCCGTTCACCTGCACGTTGATGTCGTTCAGGGTGTTGCGCCCGGAGATGAGCAGCCCCTGCCGCGCCACGTTGGTGATCTGGTTGCTCAGCACCTTCACCTTCTGGTTGTTGAAGGTACCGTCCATCGCCACCCGGATCGCCACGTAGCCGTTGGTGCCCGCCGGGTCGTACGCGAAGGTGGGGCCGGCACCGCTGCGGATGTTGGTGATGGTGTTGCTCGACACCGTGGTGAACTCCGCAGCCGAGCCCAGCCGGCCGTTGCCGGTGGAGCTGATGTTGATCACCCCCACGGTGGCCAGCGGCAGCCCCACCTTGTCGAAGGTGTTGTTGCTCACGTTCGCCACCAGGACCCCGCTGTTCCCCGCGTTCAGCCCCAGGTTGTTGATGCCGAACGAGGGCGCGTTCAGGAACTTGGTGTTCGAGATGTTCGCGTGGCAGTTCGCGGTCGAGCCCGCGTCGTCGCCACACCCCACCACCACGGCGCCGCTGGCGATGTTCGAGAACTTGCTCTCGAAGCTGTCGCCGGTGTTGCTGTCCTGCAGGTTGAAGGTCATCACCGACGTCCCCATCGCCGAGATCGAGAGCGCCACCTCGCCGTCCTGACCGTTCTGGAAGGTGGTGCCGTCGACCGTCAGCGTGCCGTTGGTGCTCGTGTTCGCCACCCGCAGGGCGAAGGCGCCGTGCAGCGCGCCCGGGGCGGAGCTGTTGTAGTCGACCACCGACCTGTCGATGAGGCTCGTACCCGAGAGGTTGTCACCGGTGATTCCCGAGGCGCCGCCCACCAGCAGCGACACCTTCATGAGCTTGAGGCTGAGGTTGGCGGTGCTGGTGAAGGTCAGCGCGGCCGAGTCGGCGGCCGTGACGTTGTTCAACGTCAGGGTGCCGCCGCTGTTCGCGGTGCTCCCGGTGCCGGTCACCTGCAGCCCGCCGGAGCTGCCGGTGTTCTCCAGGCGGATCCCGTAGGTGCCGCCGGTGGCGTTGATGCTCTTGAACACCAGGTTGCTGCTGCCGATGGTGGTGTTCTGCACGTTCAGCGCGTTGCCGCCGCCCGCCACCAGCGCCGTGCTGATGATGGTGTTGTTGCCGCCGGTCACGTTCACCGTGCCGCCGCCGGTGGCGGAGAAGCCCGCCCCCGAGGTGGTGCTGATGGCCAGGTTCCCGCCGGTGAAGTTGATCGTCGCGCCGGTGTTGCTGGTCAGCGAGACCGCCGCGTTCGTGCCGGTGGCGAACGTCTGGGTCGCGTTGGTGAAGGCGATCGTCCCGCCCGTGTTGCCGTTGGCCAGCACCCCGGTGCAGCTCGAGGTGCACGACAGGACGCCGGACACCGTCACCGTGCCCGCAGTGTGGCCGCCGATGTTGGCCAGCCGCCCCCCGGTGGTCTTGGTGAGCGACGCCGCCACCGTGATGTCGGCGCTCCCGCCGCTCACGAAGAGCGGCTCGGTCCCGGTGGACGCCACGCTGCCGCCGTTGAAGGAGAACGGAGCCGAGTTCGAGGTGAGGTCGATCCCCCGCGTGGACGAGCCCGCCACCATGAGCGTGGTCGCGGTGAAGCTGCTCCCGCTGGTGTTGCCCACGCTGGTGGCGCTGAACGTTGTCCCCGTGGTGGTGCCGGTCGAGCTGATGCTCGCGAACGTCATCCCGTTCGCGCCCAGGGTGATCCCGTTCAGGAGCACCGCGTTGGCCGCGTTGCCGGTGGCGGAGATGGTGTTCCCCGACCCGGTCACCTCCACCGTGCCGCCACCCGTTGCGGTGAACGGCGTCCCCGTCGTCGTCGCGATGGCGAGCCCGCCGCCGGTGAACTGGATGGTCGCGCCGGTGTTGCTGGTGAGCGTCACCCCCGCCCCCGTGCCCGAGCTGATCGCCTTGGTGGTACCCGAGAAGACGATGGTGTTGCTCCCGGAGCTGTTCCCCGACAGCGAGATGCCGCGGGCCGCCCCGCCGGGGTTGATGTTCCCGGAGAAGGTCACGGTGCCCCCGGTCTTCCCGCTCACGTTCACCGCGAACGAGTCCACGCTCGTGTTGCTCACGTTGCCGGGGAAGGTGAACGAGCCCGAGCCGCCGGTGATCGCCACGCCGTTCTTGCTGGCGCCGCTGAGCGCGTTGCCGCTCGCGCCCATCGTGGAGGTGCCGGTGGTCCCGACGCCCGAGAGGAGCACGTTGTTGGTGCCGCCGCTCGAGGTCAGCGAGGTGAAGCCGCCCGCGAGCGTGCCCGTGGTAAGGCTGAGCGCCTGCGTGGCGCCGGTGTTGAGGCTCACCTCGCTCACCGTGAGCGTGCCGAAGCCGCTGCCGGTGATGGTGCCCACGCCGGTGAAGCCGCGCAGCGTGTTGCCGCTCCCCAGCGTCAGCGCGCCGATGCTCGGGTTCGAGCCGGCCGCGAGCAGGGTCACGCTGTTGCCGTTGAGGGTGGTGGTGAAGGGCGCGGAGGCCCCCTGCCCGTACACCAGCTGCCCGGCCTTCAGCGTGCCGCCGGTGGTGGTGCCGCTGCCGGTCCTCACCAGGATCGAGTCGTTCGCGCCGGCCGCCGTGGCCGCCGCGCCCACGCCGGTGAAGGGCGACACGTCGCGCCCGTCGGCCGCGCCGCCGAAGGTGTTGTCCACGTACCACACCCTGCCCACGAAGCGGAACTTGAGGTAGCCGGAGGGCCCCGTCGGGCCGGCGTAGTGGGTGTCCTGGATCTCGTACGCCACGCTGTCGCGCGCCACGTTCCCGGCCGGCGGCAGGTAGCTGAAGGTGCCGTTCGCGGCGAGGGTCACCGTGCCGCCCTTGACCGTCGGCAGGTTGCCGATGCTCGTCGGCTTCAGGGTCACGCCGCCGCCGTTGATGGTGTAGTCGTTGGTCAGCACGTTGGGCGCGACGCTGCTCGAGAGCGTGGTGTTCCCCATCGCCTGCGAGCTGTCGACCACCACGAACGCGGGCACGTAGGCGGTGAAGGTGGTGAACGGGCTGCTCCCGCCCACGGCGGTCGCCTTCAGCTGGTTGATGGCCGGCGTAGGCGAGCCGCCGTTCCCCAGCGTCCAGTTGGTCCCGACCGAGGTGGTCGTGTTCCCGGAGGTGTTGGTGATGGGCGCCGTCAGGTTCGAGCTGCCGCCGCCGCCCGTCACCGCGAAGTTGACGGTGATGTTCGGCACCGGGTTGTTGTACTGGTCGGTAACGTGCACCGAGAGTGACGAGACCGTACCGCCCACCAGGGCGCTCTGCCCGTCGCCTCCCGTAATGGCGATGTTCGCCGGCGCCGCCGCGGTGACCTCCACCGTGGTGGTGTGGCCGATGGCCTGGCCGTTCACGGTGCCGGTGATGGTCGCCGTCCCCGCGACGTGGCCCTTGAGCTTCGCGACGTAGGTCTTGCTGACGGCATCGTAGACCGCAGTCACGGTGGTCCCGCTGCCGGGACCGGCGAAGAGCGAATCCAGGGTGGTGGTGAGCGTCACCACGTCGCCCGGGCTTGTCACGTTGTGATTGTAGCCATCCTTGACCTGAACGGTAATGGTCGCAGAGTCGCCGACCTGCATGGTGTCCGGCGAGGCGGTGATCACGCTGTTGGGGCCCGAGGGCGCCGTCACCACGATCTCCACGGTGCCGGAGCGTGCCGACCCCTGCTTGGCCGTAACCGAGTCGACTCCGTTCGTCCCAGCCGTGGTCGTGACGAGCCCCGACCCGTCCACGTTGGCGAACCCGTGGTTCGTGTCGTCCCAGGAGGTGACCGGCCCGCCGATGACGTTGCCGCGGTTGTTCCGGACGATCGCGGTGAGCTGCAGTGTGCGCCCCGCGACCACCGTGTCGGAGAAGACCGAGTCCGGCCGGGGGACGTGCCCCACCGGCGGCTCGATGTCGATCCACCCCGCCGGGTACTTCAGCTCCGTGCTCAGGTAGAGGATGAAGCTGAACTTCTTGACGCCCATGTCCCAGTGCAGCACCCAGTTCTTCGGCGAAGAGATCTCCTGCCGGGCGAGGATGCCGTCGGCGCCCAGGGCGGTGCCCGAGTACTGGAAGTACGGCTGCATCTCCCCGTTGATGAAGATACCCTCGCCATCCTTGTTGCTGACGGTGACGAGACCCGACCCCAGCGTCGCGGTGGGGCCCGACGCGAAGAACACGCGTACCCCGTTGGCGTTCGCCGCGCCGGTCCCGCTGTCGGCGGCCATCGCCTGCTTCATCAGGTTCTGGACCCGGATGTCGAACGCAACGGTCTGGTTGACGGAGTCGACGACCACGGGCGAGTAGATGAGCTGCACGTTCAGGTTCTGCCCACCGATGATGTCGCCGCGGCCGTCACCCGTGGCGCCCGGGGTGGCGCACGACAGGCTGCGCGCGCCCAGGTCGGTGTTGCACTCGATCACCGCGAGCGCGCTCTCGGGCACCGGCCGGCCCACCGGGAAGCGCGACACGTCGCGCCCGGCGGCGGCGCGGGCGATGATCGCCGCGTCGACCGAGGTGACCCGGCCGTCGCCGTTCACGTCTCCGCGCTCGCGCACGTTCGCGCCCGCGGGCACCGGCTTGCCGACCAGGAAGTCGGAGATGATGCGGGCGTCGGCGGCCGTCACCTTGCCGTCGCCGTCCACGTCGCCGCGCACCGGGGCGCCGGACTGCGCATGCAGCGCGGGGGCGCCGGCGAGGAGCGCGGCGCCCAGGACGATCACGAGTCTGCTGAAGTTGCGAAGCATCGGGGTGCGTTCCGCTATGGGTTGCGCGCGGCCATGGGGCCGCGCGCGGGCAGGTGTCGGGAGAGGGTCAGCGCGACTGGTAGAGGAGGGCGCCGGTCTTCACCTGGGCGGTCAGGTCGGCGAAGTCGCCGTCGCTGGTGACCTCCTCGAAGGTGACCGCGAAGCTCTCGCGGGTGACCTGCCCCTTGGCGGCGAAGCGCATGTGCAGCACCGGCGCGCCCACGGTGCCGTCGAGCGCGGCGCCCGAGAAGCGGATGTGCCCCGGCGCCGATTCGTTGGCGGCGCCGTCCACGCCCTCGGGGAGGGAGGCCGACTGGAAGGTCAGCACCTGGGGATCGAAGGTCACCTCGCCCTGGTAGCTGGCGAAGCGCACCCCGCCGGGAACCTGCCGCAGCGCCAGGTCCACCTGCGCCGTCCCGCGGCTCGACGACACCGAGATCGAGGGGTACAGCCCCTCGCCCGCGTCGGTCGGCAGGCCGCCGTTGTCGGAGCTGGCGTCGGTGCAGGCGGCGAGCGCCAGGGCGGCGGCCACGGCCAGCGTCAGGCGCGCGAACGGGGACGAGCGGCGGGCGATGCGCATGGGTCCTGCTCCTGAAAAGGAATGCGGGTTACGACCAAGCGATGGACTGGAGGCGACGGGGCCCGGACGGCGAGCCGTCGCGGCCGCGGGGCGGCGGGTGGGGCCTGGAGGGGCTGCTGCACGCGGAGGTAGCAATCCCAACGGGGTGAATCTCTTGTAAAATGTCTGCCGCGTCAAGGGATCGGCTAAGGTTTCGCACCCGGGGTGCCAATGGTGCACAACCCGCCCACGCCCTTCATCTGCACCGCTCCGGCCTGAAACGTATGGCGCTGCCTGAAAAAACGCCGCCGCGCGGCGGAAGCGGCAGCCGGCCGCGCGGGAGGGCGGCTTCCACGGAAGATGGCGATACACGAGCGACGGCCGCATTGCGCCGCGTCTCCCGCCTGCGCCGTCTACGGCAGGGCGAACGCGTTTCGCCGCAGCCGGTTAGGGGCGCCGCCGGAAAATCCCCGCGGCGGCGCCGCATTTCTCCGCACTTGACGCAGGTTTTACCCGCAGAGGAGTCGGGCGCCGCCGCTCACGCGGCCCGGCGCCGGATCGCGCGGGCGATGCGCTCGCCGGCCTCGCGCAGCCGGTCCTCGGGCTCGATCAGGGCGAAGCGCACGTGCCCCTCCCCCTCCCTGCCGAAGCCGACGCCGGGCGAGACCACCACCCCCGCCTCGCGCAGCAGGTAGCGGGCGAAGCCGATCGACCCCAGGTGCACGAACTCGCCGGGGATCGGCGCCCACACGAACATGGTGGCGCGCGGCGGGGGCACGGGCCAGCCGGCGCCGTGCAGCGCCTCGGTGAGCGCCTCGGCGCGGCGGCGGTACACCTCGCGCGTCTCCCCCACGCACGCCTGCCCGGCGCGCAGCGCGTGCGCCGCCGCGATCTGGATGGGCTGGAAGATGCCGTAGTCCAGGTAGCTCTTGATCTTGGTGAGCGCCTGCACCATGGCCGTGTTCCCCACGCAGAAGCCCACGCGCCACCCCGCCATGCAGTAGCTCTTCGACATGGAGAAGAACTCCACCGCCACCTCCATCGCCCCCGGCACCTGCAGCACGCTGGGCGGCTCGTCGCCCTGGAAGGCGAAGTCGGCGTAGGCGAAGTCGTGGACCAGGAGCAGCCGCTCGCGCCGGCAGAGCGCCACGGCGTCGGCCAGGAACTCGGGGGTGGCGCTCAAGGTGGTGGGGTTGTTGGGGAAGGAGAGCACCAGCGCCCTGGGCCGGGGCCAGGTGGAGGCGCACGCCGCCTCCACGGCGGAGAGGAGCGCGTCGCCCACCACGTAGCCGTCCTCGTCGCCCACCAGGGGGATGGAGTGCACGCGCCCCCCGGCGAAGACCACCGAGTAGTAGTGGATCGGGTACGCGGGCGAGGGGACGATCACCGTGTCGCCGTCGTCGAGCAGCGCCAGCATCAGGTGCGCGATCCCCTCCTTGGCGCCAATGGTCACCACCACCTGGCTCTCGGGGTCGAGCGCCACGCCGTAGCGGTCGCGGTAGTGGTCGGCCATGGCCTCGCGCAGGCCGTGGATCCCCCGCGAGGCGCTGTAGCGGTGGTGCTTCGCCTCGGTGGCGGCGGCCACCAGCTCGTCGACGATGTGGCCGGGGGTGCCCAGGTCGGGGTTGCCCATCCCCAGGTCGATCACGTCTTCGCCGGCGGCGATGCGCTCCTGCTTCTCGGCGTTCACCTGCGCGAAGACGTACGCGGGGAGGCTGGCGAGACGGGGGAAGTCGGCGGCCGAGCGCGGCGGCCAGTCGGCGGGTGCGATGTCGGTCATGCTTCGAGCGGTCGTGGTGGATGAGGTACGGACCGCCGGCCACATTGCACGATTCCGGCCCCGGCAACAGCAGGCCTCACGCGGAGGCGCGGAGAACGCGGAGGCGCAACCCGCGTATCGCTGCGCTCCGTGCGCGGGGCTCAGTGCAGGCGGCGCAGCGCCACGCGCGGTTCGCCCGGAAGGTAGAGATGGAGGTGGGAGGCCGACCGGCGGAGAGCCCCGCCCGGTGATACGCCGCCCGCCGGCGGCTGGATCTCGCACCGTTTCGACTGATTGGATGTGCATTCCAATCAACAGAATGGACTCACACGGAGTCAACGGAGTCAGCGGAGTCGTTCTCCGTTGACTCCGTTGACTCCGTGTGAGGATCTCTGTGCGGGTCTCTCCGAATGCACAGTCATTTGCTTGATCTGGCATTTGCCTGATCTGGCATTTGCCTGATCTGGCATTTGCCTGATCTGGCATTTGCCTGATCTGGCATTTGCCTGGGCTGGCATCACGGGGGACCCGGAGCCCGCGCCGACGCATGAGGGATGCGCGCCCGTCAGGGCCGAGACGCGCCGCCACGGCAGTTTGTGGCGGCGTGGCTCGGCGCGGTTGGCAACAGTCGTATCGTTGCCTACCGCGCGCGCAGCCCGGCCCGGAGCGCAGCGGAGGGACATGCCCGAAAAAGCAGTGCCTGGTGCCCGGTGCCAGGTAGTGATATGCGGTACGAAAAGAGAACGCCGCCCCCGGCAGCGCGTGCGGGGGCGGCGTTTCTCCAGCGATGTACGGCGGAAGCGTCAGTCGGCCGAGGCCTCGGACTCGGGCGCCTGCGAGGCGAGCGCCTCGAGCGGGAGCACGGAGACCTTCTTGCGCTTCTTGTCCTTGCGGCCGAAGTGCACGATCCCGTCGACCAGGGCGAACAGGGTGTCGTCCTTGGCGCGGAGCACGTTCTCGCCGGCGTGGAACTTGGTCCCGCGCTGGCGGATCAGGATGTTGCCGGCCAGCACGCGCTCGCCGCCGTACTTCTTCACGCCCAGCCGCTGGGCGTTCGAGTCGCGGCCGTTGCGGGTCGAGCCGCCGCCTTTCTTGTGAGCCATTGCAATACTCCTTTAGCCGAGGCTGATGTCGTTCACGCGCACCTCGGTGAACCCCTGCCGGTGACCCTGCTTCCGGCGGTAGTTCTTGCGGCGCTTGTGCTTGAAGATGATGATCTTCTCGCCCCGGCCGTGGCGCACCACCTCGGCCGAGACGGAGGCGCCGTCGAGCACGGGGGCGCCCACCCGGATGTTGTCGCCGTCGGCGCCGAGGAGGACCTCCTCGAACTTCACCGTCTCGCCCGGCTCGATGTCCATCGACTGCAGGCGGATGGTCTTCCCCGGCTCGGCGCGGTACTGGTGGCCGCCCTGGCGGATGATCGCGTACATGGTCTTCCCGAAAGTTTGGCACGGTCGGTCATTGCCCGGAAACGGGCAAGACGAGGAATTTCGCACGATTCCGCACGATTGTCAACCCTACGCAACCTCAAATCCAGCAGAATCGGTACCTTGTGCCGACCCGCATAAACTGTTGCTCGAAAAGGAACGGCAGGTCTCACACGGAGTCACCGGAGGGACCAGAGAACTGCATGGTTTTCTCTGGTCCCCCTGGTTCCTCCGTGGCGATGAGATACCACGTCGCCGAGGATCGTTCTGGTTCCCGACTTCGACTGAAGAACTCACACGGAGTCAACGGAGTCAACGGAGAACGACTCCGCTGACTCCGTTGACTCCGTGTGAGGCGTTCGGTTTAGACGACGTGATCCTCAGCGAAGCTCTGCCACGTGGGATGAGGCTTCTTTTCGCCCTGTCAGCCCAGGTTGAAGCGCGCGGTCAGGTCGTTGTGGCCGGCGGCGGAGACCAGGCGGAACTCGTCCTGGGCGATCAGCGGGTCGTCGCGCAGCGCCAGCTTCACCGCGAGCGACTTCTCCAGGCCGCGGATGAAGCCGGGCTCCTCTTCCAGCAGGTAGAGGGCGACCTCGGGGTGCACGCGCACCACCAGGTTCTTCTCCTTGCCGTCGGCCCAGGCGCGGCGGATCGCCCGCTCGATGCGGCGCACCACCGTCTCGGGGGTGAAGATCCGCCCGGTGCCGCCGCAGGTGGGGCAGGCCCCGGTCTGGGTGTGGTAGAGCGAGGCGCGCACCCGCTGGCGCGTCATCTCGATCAGCCCCAGCTCGCTCACCTGGAAGGCCTTGGTGCGCGCCCGGTCGCGCGAGAGGTGCTGGCGGAGCTCCTGCAGCACCTTCTCCCGGTTCGCCTTCGTCTCCATGTCGATGAAGTCGCAGACGATGATCCCCCCCACGTCGCGCAGCCGCACCTGCCGCGCGATCTCGCGCGCCGCGTCGACGTTGGTCTTGAGGATCGTCTTCTCCGGGTCCTTCTTCCCCGTGTAGCGCCCGGTGTTCACGTCGATGGAGACCAGCGCCTCGGTGGGCTCCACGATGATGTACCCGCCCGAGGGGAGGTTCACCCGCCGCTGGAAGGCGTCGCGGATCTCGCTCTCGATGTCGTAGGCGTCGAAGAGGGGCTTCGGGTCGGTGTAGAGCCGCACCCGCTCGATCAGCGAGGGGTCCACCTGCTCCAGGTACGCCTTCACGTCGCCGAACACCTGGGTGCTGTCGACGATCAGCGAGTCGACCTTCTGGCTGAAGAGGTCGCGGATGATCCCCGCCACCAGCTTGGCCTCGCGGTGCACCGCGGCGGGGGCGCGGGCCTTGGACGCCTTCTTCTGGATCTGCTTCCAGAGGGTGATGAGCGCCTTCAGCTCGCGCTCGAAGACCTCCTTCGTCAGCTCCTCGCCCACCGTGCGGACGATCACCCCGCCGGCCCTGGGCGGGAGCGCCTCGCGCGCCAGGGCGCGGAGCCGCGCGCGCTCCTCGCGGTCCTCGATCTTGCGGGAGACGCCCACGTGGTCGCTCCCCGGCATGTAGACCAGGAAGCGCCCCGGGAGGGAGATGTGCGCGGTCACGCGGGGGCCCTTGGTGCCGATCGGCTCCTTGGAGACCTGCACCAGCAGGTCCTGCCCCTTCTTGACGATGTCCTGGATGGGAGGGTAGGCGCGGCCGCGGCGGCCGCCTCCCCCGCCCTGCCCGGAGCCGCCGTTGGCGGCCTCCTCCTCGTCGGCGGCGGGGGCGGCGCCCGGCTCCTCGTCTTCGTCGTCGTCGTCCAGCGCGACGTCGCTCACGTGGAGGAAGGCGGCCTTCTCGGTGCCCACGTCCACGAAGGCGGCCTGGATCCCGGGGAGCACCGCCTCGACCCGCCCCTTGTAGATGTCGCCCACCATCCGCGCCGCGTCGGGGCGGTCGACCATCAGCTCGACCAGCACGTCGTCTTCCAGGATGGCGACGCGCGTCTCGCGGGCGGTGGTGTTCATCAGGATCTCGCGCTTCACGCCGCCTCCCGGCGTGCGAGGCGCGGGGCGCGGACCCCGGGGGATGCGGGCCGACCCGGCGGGGCGCCCCAGGCGCCGCCGCGCTCGATGGATCGAACCATGTGTACGGCCTCTCTATCGCCGCCCGCGGCACCGGGCCGGGGCGGCTGCGGTCAATGGGTGAGCTCGCGCAGGAGGTGGCGGACGATCACCAGCCGCTGGATCTCGCTCGTCCCCTCGCCGATCTCGCAGATCTTGGCGTCGCGCATCATGCGCTCCACCGGGTATTCGGTGGTGTAGCCGTAGCCCCCGTGCACCTGCACGGCTTTCGTGGTGATGCGCATGGCCGCCTCGCTGGCGAAGAGCTTGGCCATCGACGCCTCGCGGGTGTACGGCTTCCCCTGCTCCTTCAGCCAGGCGGCGTGGTACACCAGGTGCCTGGCGGCCTCGATCTCGGTGGCCATGTCGGCCAGCATGAACTGGATCCCCTGGAAGTCGGCGATCGGCTGCCCGAACTGCCGGCGCTCCAGGGCGTAGGCGCGCGCCTGCTCGTAGGCGCCCTCGGCGATCCCCAGCGAGAGCGCGCCGATGCCGATGCGGCCGGCGTCGAGGGTCTTCATGAAGTTGACGAACCCCATGCCGACCTCGCCCAGCACGTCGCAGTCGGGGACGAAGGCGTCTTCGAGCACCAGCTCGCGGGTGTCGCTCGCGCGCCACCCCATCTTGTCCTCCTTCTTCCCCGCCCGCACGCCCTTGGTGTACTCCAGCGAGTCCGCGTGGCCGACACCGACTTCCGCCGTCTTCTCCAGGTCGGTGGTGGGCTTGGTGACGATGAAGGAGGTGATCCCCTTGGTCCCCTTCTCCCGGTCGGTCTGCGCGGTGACCACGAAGACTTCGCCCACGCCGGCGTGGGTGATGAAGATCTTGCTCCCGTTCAGCACCCAGCCGCCGTCGACCTTCACCGCCATGGTCTGCGTGCCCCCCGCGTCGGAGCCCGCGCCCGGCTCGGTGAGGCCGAAGCCGGCGAGCACCCGGCCGGAGGCGACCAGCGGGATGTACTTCTCCCTCTGCTCCCGCGTGCCGAAGTTCACGATCGGCGAGGAGCCGAGCGTGGTGTGGGCGGAGACGGTGATGGCGTGGCTCGCGTCGACGCGGGCCAGCTCGTTGATCACGATCATGTAGGCGATGCCGTCCATCCCGGCGCCGCCCAGCTCCTCGGGCCAGGGGATGCCGAAGAGCCCCAGCTCGCCCATCTTCTTCACGTTCTCCCACGGGAACTCGCCGGACCTGTCCAGCTCCCCCGCCACGGGCGCGATCTCGTTCTGGGCGAAATCGCGCACCATCTCGCGGATCATCCGGTGGTTCTCGTCGAAGTACCGGTCTTCCATCGCTATTCCACAGTGCGTCGTAGGATCGTCGCGAAACCGTGGAAATCTACGCGCGTGGAAGGATCAACGGCAACTGCACCTCACGCGGCGGCGCGGAGGGCCCTCTCCCGGCCCAGGCCCGTCTGCGCGACGCAGGCCTCGCACCCCCGGGTTGGAAACCCGAGGCTACAACGGCCCAAAGTCCGCTTCGCGGACTCCGAGCCGCAGCGCCGCAGCATAAGCCACCGGTTTCGCGGCCTTGGACGAGCAAGAGCAGTCGTGCGCGACGCCACTGCGGCCGCGAGTCCGCGAAGGCGGACTTTGGGCAGTTGTTGCCGCGGATTTATCCGCCCTTCCCAGTCAGGCGTCGCCGCGGATTCATCCGTCCCGATCAGGCTTCGCCGCGGAGAACGCGCAGGAAGGCCTCGCCGTACTTCTCCAGCTTGGCGGGGCCGACGCCGGAGACGCGGAGCATGTCGTTCTCCGTGGTCGGGTGCGCCTTGGCGAGGGCGACCAGCGTCTTGTCGCCGAAGACGCAGTAGGCGGGGAGGCTGGCCTCGCGCGCGAGCTCGGAGCGGAGCTGCTTGAGGCGGCGGAAGAGGTCGGCCTGCTCGGGGGTCGGGTCGGCCGCGTCGTCCACCGGCGGCGGGGTGCCGTTGCGGCGCGGCGGACCTTCGGCCGCGCCGGGGAGGGTGGCGCCGGCGGCGTGGGCGGCGAGGAGCTCCGAGAGCGGCGCGCCGTACTTCTCCAGCAGGCGCGGGGTGACGCCGGGGACCTGGAGCAGCGCCTCGGGGGTCGCGGGCTCGGCCTTCGCGATGTTCCCCATCAGGTCGTCGCTGAAGACCATGAAGGCGGGGAGGTCGTGCTTGCGCGCGAGCTCCCGCCGCAGCGTGCGCAGCGCGTCGCGCAGCCGGTCGGGGCCGCCGCGGACGGTGAGCTCGCCGTCCATCGACAGGTCGTAGCCCTCCTTGCGCACCGCGCGGCGGTCTCGGCGGAACTCGGTGGGGAGGCGGCCGCGCTCCTGGCGCTCGCGCCGGGGCCGCGCGGCGGGCGGGCCGGACGCGTCGTCGACGGTGATGCCGTGGCGCGCGGCGAGGCCGTCTCCCGCCTGCAGGCAGTTGTCGCAGGCGCCGCAGTGCTTCATCGCCGCCGCGTCGCCGAAGTACTGGAGCACGAAGCCGCGCCGGCAGTCCCGCGTGTAGGCGTAGATCTGCATCTTCTGCAGCTTCCACAGGTCGCGCTCGCGCTTGGTGTCGAGCGCCTTCCAGTCGATCGGCAGGCGGTTGACGGGGGTGGCGCGGTCGATCACCCACACCCCCTCCGAGCCGCCGCGCCACTCCAGGAAGCTCTCCTCCTGCAGCCGGTCGAGGAGGTCGGACGCGGATCCGTCTCCCGCGGCGCGGGCGAGCTGGCGCCACTCCAGCTCCACCCCGCGGTACACCCGCTCGCCGCCGCCGGCCTTCCAGAGCGCGCGCAGGAAGTGCAGCTCGGCCTCGCGCCCCGCCAGCTCGGCGGAGATGCGCTCGGGGGTGGCGAGGAGCCGCAGGCGCACCCCCGAGCCCGTCGCCGGCGCCGCCCGGGCGATCCCGTGCTGCTCCAGGACGCGCACCGCCGCGGCCACCTGCCTGTCGCTCTTGAGGAAGCGCTTGAGCTCGCGGGCGACCTGCTCGGCCGTGGTCAGGGAGATCCCGCGCGGATCGGCGTCGCGGCGGAGGAGGCGCAGCACGTTCTCCACCGCCTCGCGCTGCGGGTTGGCGGCGTCGATGAAGAACTCGTGGGTGAAGCGGTCGGCGTAGGCGTGCAGCAGCACGCAGTCCGCCGGCCCGCCGTCGCGCCCGGCGCGCCCCGCCTCCTGGTAGTACGCCTCCAGGTTGCCGGGCATGTTGTAGTGCACCACGATGCGCACGTCGCTCTTGTCGATCCCCATCCCGAAGGCGTTGGTCGCCACCACCACGCGCACGTCGCCGCTCATGAAGCGGTCCTGGATGCGCTTGCGGTCGCGGTCCAGCAGCCCCGCGTGGTAGCCCACGCAGGGCACCCCCGCGCCGTTCAGCAGCGAGGAGAGCGCGTCGACGTTCTTGCGCGTGGAGGCGTAGACGATGGACGAGCCCTCGCGCCCCTTCAGCAGCTTGAGGAGCATCCGGTCCTTCTCGCTGTCGTTCTTCGCCTTCAGCACGTGCCAGATCAGGTTGCGCCGGTCGAACCCGGTGACCAGCACGCGCGGGGTGCGCAGCCCCAGCTGGCGGACGATGTCGCGCCGCACCTCTTCGGTGGCCGTGGCCGTGAGCGCGGCGATGGGCGGGTTGCGCAGGAGCCTGCGCACGCGCCCCAGGCGCAGGTACGAGGGGCGGAAGTCGTGCCCCCACTCGGAGACGCAGTGCGCCTCGTCGATGGCCAGGAGCGAGACGTCGAGCGCGGCCAGGCGGTGCTGGAAGGTGTCGGAGTCGAAGCGCTCGGGGGCCACGTAGAGGAGCTTGTAGCGCCCCTGCTCGGCCCCGGTCAGCCGCTCCGACATCTCCGCGGAGGTGAGCGAGGAGTTGATGAAGGTCGCGGGGAGGCCGACGGCCGCGAGGTTGTCGACCTGGTCCTTCATCAGCGAGATGAGGGGCGACACCACCAGGGTGACGCCGGGGAGGAGCATGGCCGGCACCTGGTAGCAGATGCTCTTGCCGCCCCCCGTGGGCATCACGATCAGCGCGTCGCCGCCGGAGAGGACGTTGCGCACGGCGGCGTCCTGCCCGGGACGGAAGTCCGGGTAGCCCCAGTAGCGCTCCAGCACCTCGCGCGCGGCGTCGAGCGAGGGCTCGGCGGGGGACTGAATCTGATCAAACGTGGACATACGTTACAATCTACATCCCGCCGCCGGGCGCGCCAAGAGGCCACGAAGAGCATTCCCGCCGCTCTCCGTGGCCTCTGTGTCCGCCGGGGGTGCCGGGCCGGGGGCCGGGCCGGGTTCGGGCCGGGTGCCGAGCCGGTTCCGGGCCGGGTGCCGAGCCGGTTCCGGGCGGTTGAAACCGCGGCAACAACTGCCCGAAGTCCGCCTTCGCGGACTCCCGGCCGAGGCTGGGCCGCGCACGACTGGTCTTTCTCGTCCGAGGTCGCGAAACCGGTGGCTTACGATGCAGAGCCACGGGTGGGAGTCCGCGAAGGCGGACTTCGGGCCGTTGTAGCCTCGGGTTTCCAACCCGGGGAGCGAGGCCGGCGTCGCGCAATCAGGCCCGGGCCGGGTTGCCGCCGGGTTGCCGCCGGGTTGCCGATGGGCCGTTGTAGCCTCGGGTTTCCAACCCGGGGAGCGAGGCCGGCGTCGCGCAGTCAGGCCCCGGGCCGGGTTGCCGCCGGGTTGCCGCTCCCGCCGGCCCTTGAATCTACCGGGCAATGATGCGGTCCAGCCACGCCGCCATCCGCGGCCAGTAGCCCTCGACGTAGCCCGGCGTCACGGCGAAGCCGCGGTTGGTGCGCCGCTCCGCGATCTCCATGCGGTGGTCGGCGCGCGGGAGGATCACGACCTCGAGCCGCGAGGGGTCGGCGGCGAAGGCGGTGCGGAAGCCCGCGACGTTGGTCTCGGGAGGCACGAGCGCATCGTTCTCGCCGAAGAAGGCGAGCACCGGCACCCGGGTGGCCGACCAGAAGGGCTTCGGGTCGAAGTTGACGACCCCGCTGTACCAGCGCCCGGAGGGGGTCTCCGCGGCCGCGGGCGAGAAGGCGTAGCGGAAGCCCCGCGCACGCAGCGACTGGTAGGTCGAGTCCAGCTCCGCGCGCGGGCGCACCCCGGTGAGCACGGCGTTGTACAGGCGCAGGTACGCGAGCGCCGTCTCCGTGTCTTCGGGCGATGCGTTGCGCTCGGCCATCCGGCCCCGCATCTCGTCCGCGCCCTGGTCGGCGGGGGTGACCGAGGGCCCGGCGTGCAGCACCGCGAAGGCGAGCCGCGGGTCGCGCGCGGCCACCAGCGCCGCCACCCAGCCGCCCTGGCTGATGGCCCAGAGCCCCACCCTGTCCGCCCTCACCTCCGGCTGGGCGCGCAGGAAGCGGATCGCGGCGAGCGCGTCGGCCGCCAGCGTGTCGAAGTTGGCGCTGACGAAGTCGCCGGTGGAGGTGCCGGCGCCGCGCTTGTCCCAGGTCAGCACCGCGAAGCCGCGGCTGGCGAACCAGGTGACGATGTCGCCGCGAAAGCGCGGGTTGGGGCCGGAGCCGGTCAGCAGCACCACGGCGGGGAACGGCCCCCGCCCCTGCGCGGGGAGCGTGTAGGTGGCCCCCAGCTCGGCCGCCCCGCTGGTGATGCGCACCTCGCGGTCGCGCTTGACCTCGATGCGCCGCGCCGTCTCGGCGGGCTCGCCGCCCTCCCGCAGGCGCAGCTCGCCGCCCGGCGCCGCCTCGATCGACAGCGTGGTGGGAGAGGGGAGATACCGCCCCGGGCCCGCGACGAAGCGCCCGGATCCCGTGGGCCAGAGCCGCCCGCCGCGGCCGCTGCGCCAGATGACGAAGCCGAGCCCATCACGGGTCGAGGCCCCGCCCGTCACCGAGAGCATGGAACCGTCCGCGAGCCGGTAGTCGCCCACCACGCGGCGCAGCTCGTCGGCGGAAACGTCCGCCTCGCGCCGCAGGGCGAACCGCCCGGGGCTGTCGGCCGAGGACGCCGTTCCCATCATCACCGAGTCGGTGTAGGCGCCCCGTAGCACCACCGAGTCGGTGTTGAAGGGAATCACGATGCGCACGCTGTCGCCCGAGCGATCGACGCGCACCGCGGTGGTGGTGGTGTCCTCCACCGCGCTCTGCATCCCCGCGGTCCCGTCCGCGCGAATGGTGAGGAGCGCGGGGCGCACGTAGGAGAACGCGGTCACGTCCCAGAAGCCGCGCCACCGCCCCGTGGCGGCGGAGGACTGCGCGGCGGCCGGCGCCGCGGCGGCGAGGAGGGTGGGAAGGACGATCAGGCAGGTGCGATGGAAAGGCATCGATCAGCCTCCGGTCGGAGTTGGAGCGTGAAGGAACGCCCAACCGTAGAAGCGGGAGGCGAGGCGCCGCCACGGCCATGGTGCACGCCGGCCGTGTGGAGGGACAGGCTGGCCGCGGCTAGCGAAGCAGCTCGCGGAGGCGGGGAGCGTGAGTCCGGCTGGCGATGAGCCGCCGCCCGCCGGCGAGCGTCACCACGTACTCGCCGTGGAAGTACGGCTCGACGGACGCGATCCGCTCGACGGCCACGATCGCCGAGCGGTGGATGCGGACGAAGCGGTCGGGGTCGAGGCGCGCCTCGAGCTCCTTCATCGTCTCGCGCAGCAGGTAGTCGCGGCCGCGGGCGTGGACGCGGGCGTAGTTCCCGTCGGCCTCGATCCACTCCACCTCGCCGGTGGGGACGAAGGCCACCTGCGCGCCCGAGCGCACCACCAGCCGCGCGGGATAGCCACGGCGCTCACGGAGCTCCCGCAGCAGGTCCTGGATGGCGGCCCACTCCTCCGCCCCGCCGGGGGCCGCGCGCCGCGCCTCCAGCCGCGCGAGCGCCTCGTCGAAGCGCGGGCGCTGGATCGGCTTCAGCAGGTAGTCGAGCGCGCGCACGTCGAAGGCGCGCACGGCGTAGCGGTCGTAGGCGGTGACGAAGACGACGTGCGGCGGCGCGTCGTCGCCCAGCGCCTCCAGCACGCCGAAGCCGTCGAGCCCCGGCATCTCCACGTCCAGGAAGACGAGGTCCGGCCGTTCGCGCCCGATCGCCGCCACCGCCGCCTCGCCGTCCGGGCACTCGGCGACGAGCGCGTAGCCGGGGCGCTCGGCCAGCAGCGAGCGCAGCCGCTCGCGGGCCAGCGGCTCGTCGTCGACGATCACGGCGCGCACCGGCGGGCTCACACCGCCTCCACCGCGGCCGCGCGGCGCAGCGGCAGCTCCAGGCGCACTTCCAGCCCGTCCCCTTCCCCGTTCGCGACCCGGAGCGCGTGGTCGTCGCCGAACATCTCCCGGAGCCGCAGCCGCGTGTTGGAGAGGCCGGTACCCTCGCGCTCGAAGCCGCCGCCGTGGTGCGCACCGCCGGGCCCGTCGTCCGCCACGCGCAGGAGCAGGCGCTCGCCTTCGATCGCCGCATCGACGGTGACGCGGCCGGCGCCTGGCCGGCGGGCGATGCCGTGGCGGATCGCGTTCTCCAGCAGCGGCTGCAGGATCAGCCGCGGCACCAGCGCGTCCTCCGCGCAGGGGTCGACGCGGACGTCGGCCGTCAGGCGATCGCCGAAGCGCACCTGCATGATGGAGAGGTAGCAGCGCACCAGCTCCATCTCCTCGCCCACCGTCACCTCCGCCGCCCCGTCGGAGATGGAGCGGCGCAGCAGGTCGCTCAGCCCGCCGATCATCGCGTCCGCGGCGGCGACGTCGCGATGCATCAGCGTCGACACGGCCTGCAGGGAGTTGAAGAGGAAGTGCGGCTGCAGCGTCGCCGTCAGCAGCTCCAGCCGCGCGCCCGTGAGCTGCTCGCGGAGCCGCGCCGCCTGCAGCTCGCGCTCGCGCGCCCGCCAGTGCATCTCCACCCCGTACACCACCGCCAGCATCACCCCGAAGCCCAGCACCGACGAGATGTACGACCGCTCCAGCGCATAGCCCAGGTGAACGCCCCGCCGGAGCAGCCCCGCGGCGTCGAGGAAGGCGACGAACAGCGGCACCTTCACCAGCGCCGAGCCGAGCACCACCGCGACGTACACGACTGCGTTGCGCGCCCGGCGCCCCCGCTCCAGCGGGAAGCGGCGCACCAGCGCGAAGCAGGCGGGGGTGAAGAGCGCGCAGATGTACCAGCTCGCCATCTGCTCGATGGTCATCCCCACCCAGTACGCCGACACCCGCTCGCCCATCTGCCAGTTGGTGAGGATCGACTGGACGGTGGAGAGCGCGCCGAGCAGCGTCCACACGGCGAAGCCCGCGAGCCAGCGGCCCGCGCGGCAATCGAGGAGGGGGGGAGAGGCGGAGGACATGGAGGGAGGGTGATGCCGGGCGGGCCGATCCGCAACGGGGCCGGGGCAGGCCGGCCGTGTACGGGGACGAACCGGAAAAGATCGTTTCACGCAGAGACGCAGAGGAACGGAGAGGCGCTGGCGAGCCCCCTCCGTTCCTCTGCGTCTCTGCGTGACCTGTCGTCCCTTTCCTTAGCGCGTCATCCCGCGGACTTCCTGCAGGCCGCGCGGGCCCCACGCCGGCCGCTCGCCACCTCGTCGCTCGGGGCGATTGCAGGCGGATCGGGCCGCGTCGTTCCACCAGGGGAGAATCCACGAGAGCCTGGCCGACCAAGCAGGACAGAGCGGTTCGATGGAGACATGCGTGGTGCCACGCACGTGCAACCCGCTCGAGACATCATTCTCCTTCGCTTTCCTTCCCTTTCTGGAGGCAGCATGGATCCCCAGTCCGAATCGATTCCGCCCGACCCGCAGCATGTCGACGCCGCGCCGGTTTCCCAGGAGGATCCGCAACCCACCGCAGTACCCGCGTACGCGCCCGATCCACTGCCTCCGACCAGCACGGCGTACGGCGTCGAGCCGCAGGCGCCACCCGTCGCCGCGGAGACCGCCGCCGCTCCGCCTCCCGGCTTCCCGTCTGGTCCGCCGCAGCCCGCAGCCTATTCGCCCGGTCCCCCGCAGCCTCCGATGTACGCACCGGGACCCGCGCAGCCGGCACCCGCGGGATATGCGCCGCATCCCGGCGGGCAGCCGCAGCCGTACGCTCCCGCGATGTATGCCCCCGCCAGCCAGGATGCCCAGCGAATGATGCTCTACGACGCCAACAAGAAGTCGGTGGGCGTGGCGTACGCCCTCTGGTTCTTCCTGGGCTTCGTCGGCGGGCACCGCTTCTACCTGAATCGCAGCAGCAGCGCGGCCGCGATGCTCTGCATCACGATCGTCTCCTGGTTCCTGACGGTGATCCTGATCGGCTTCGTCGGCCTGTTCGCGGTCGGGATCTGGATGCTGATCGACGCGTTCACGATTCCGGAGTGGATCCGCGAGCACAACAACCGCCTGGTGGCCGGGTTGAGCCAGTAGCAGAGGCGCGGAGAGAGCCGCCACTCTCTCCGCGCCTCCGCGTCCCTGCGCGAGACCCGCGGTTTTCTACCGCGTCATCGACCGGACTTCCTGCAGCCCGCGGGGATCCCAGGTCGGCCGCTGCGGCGCGTTCGCCACGTCCCAGGCCACGTAGAAGGCCATCCGCGCGATGCGGGTGAGCTTGTCGAAGTCGATCCACCCCGGCGGAAGGATGGAGGCCCAAGAAGCCGGCCCCGCTGGACGAGATGCTGGACGTGGCCGTGTACGCGCGCCATCCGCTCAGCACGGACGACCCGCCACTGTACGCCGGGAAGCAGCGGCTCCGCACCGGCCCGAACAAGGTCACCTTCGAGGTGCACGGCCGGCCGGGGTTCATCAGTGTGGACCCCTTCGAGCGGCGCATCGAGGTGGAACGCGTCGCCAACGTGCGGGCGCTGACGCAGGCACCCGCTCCCCGCTGAACGCCTCGTCCGACAGTCGTCGAGGCTGGCCACCGCCCGGCTGCGAGGGCAAGCCTGGCAGTGACCGTTGTGATCAGCGGAAGCCTGTTACAGGCTTTGCTCGATCCACGCCGTCCCGGACGAGACGTTCAGTTCCACCCAATATTTCGGAGCCACCTCGACGGCCAGGAACATGTCGGCTTCGGCTACGCCTTCATAACCGCTGTTGAATTTCATCGGATCGACGAAGACCTGGTTCGGGCAGATATTCCTGACGACGAACTGGATATGACTGCGGCCGAGAGTCCGCATCCTGATCGTGTAGGTCGCAAAATACGTGGTTCCGTTGATCGACATCGCGTCCGAAGGCGTCGTGGTGGTTTCCACGAACCAGCTCTCCCCACCAGGCAGCAGGAGAGTCGCAGTGGACGGCATCGCCACGCCATCGCAGGGCGCCACGCCGAATTTCGTGTAGTTCGACAGATGCAGGCCGTTGCTCAGCTGCATGTCCTGCAAGGTCCAGACGTTCTTCTGGCCCGGCCCGGGGTCCGGGAATGCACCGTATTCATGGTCCATCCAGGTCAGGCCGGTGACCTCGAAGACCTCGGTACCGATGGTGATCGATCCGCTCGCCTGCAGGTTCGTCAGGGAATAGTAGTAATTGTTGCCCTTTATCGGGTCGATTCCGGGAACCAGGACCTGGCAGCCCGTGCCCCAGACAAGCAGCGGCGGCCCCTGTTGGAGCAGGTTAAGGTCGATCCGGCATGACGTGCCCTTGGCCGCATCGGTGAACGTGGCGTTCACCGCCATGTTCAGCGGATTGCCGTCGATCGCCGTCATCGACACGGCGCCGTTCCCGGGGTCGCCGTCGGGGCCGGTAATGCGCACGTACCAGGGCTTGGTCAGGTCGGTCTCGGCCCAGGCCTCGTCATACGCCTGGTCGTTCACGATCTGGTAGTGGATTTGCTTGTCGACGTCGGCGATGGCGATCTCGGTAAACACCATCGCGTCGAGGACGCCGCAGGCATTGACCTCGAAGCCGAATTCCCGGCCATCCGCCGTTTGCAGCGTGCCGACGTGCCACCACCATTCGGTGGGGGCACCGACATGGCCGTACTGGTCTGCCGGCAAGACGATGGCGGGCAGCGTGTTCGAGTCGGGCTCCAGGAGCGATGCGGCTGATGGCGTCGTCTCGCCGTCCTGGATGCTGCCGGCCAGCCCGTTCTTTCCCACCGACGCGAGATACGCCAGGGCGCGCGCGTGGTATTGCGCGACCGGCTCGAAGCTGATCGATTCGCCGAATCCCACACCCGACCCGAAGCCACCGCCGCCCGGCGCGCCCACCGACAGGTCGACGAGGTCCACGGGAAGCTCGCTGGCGATCCCGCCGTTGGCATTGTTGAACGTGCCGTCGTCGCTCCATTTCCGGGTCTGCGCGATCAGCCCGACCTTCACCGGCGCATCGCCTGCGGTTCCCAACAGGTAGCTCCACGAGGTCGGGATCGACACCGTGCCCGTGCCCTGCGATGGCGGCCCGCCGCCGGCGTTCACGTCGTAGGCCTGGAAATCCTCGAGCGCCATCACGCCGACCAGATACGACGGGATCCACTTCTTCCCGGTCGGATCCGGCGTGAGATAATAGCCGTAGATCACCGGCGGCACGGGGTTGAGCTCGCCGTGCTGAAACGAGGCGAGCGTGAACGCGTCGCCGTTCTTCAGGTTGTAGTACTGCCACGACCAGCCGTTGAACGGCTTCGGGTCGTCGATGAACGGCACCGGGGTCGCGGCGTTGTCGGAATTCTCCAGGCTCGCCGCCATCAGCTGGTGATCCAGCCAGCCGCTTCCGCCGGTCACCGTGTAATTTTCACCCCCGACCCGGATGGTCCCCGCGACGTCGAGCTGCGGCCAGCTGTAGTAGATTCCCGGCGTCGGCAGCGGCGTGACGCCCGGTACCGGCGTGCCCCCCTGCAGGAAGAACGCGTCCCCGGGCGCCATGCGGGAGTTGCTCAGCGTCAGGTCGAGCGTCGTCTGGCCGTCGTCCACGAGCATCTGGAGTGGCAGCACGTCGACCGAGCCGCTGATGAAGTCAGGGCCGCACTGGAAGAGCAACGGCTCGTTCTCGACGCTGAAGGCCGCGGACCCGCCGGCCACGGTCCACTGGATGTTGGGCAGCCGCCGCACATAGGATGTTTGCTTGGTGGTGTCGACCGTCACCGTGCCCACCGCCGACGCGATCTGCGCGTCCGTGTCGTCCCAGCCGGCCAGCGCCTGGACCGTCATGCCGACCGCCCGCTGCCGCTGGATCGAGTAGAGGACGGCGATGCGGCCGGTGTCGGTCGGGTCGGCGTCGTTCACGACGTCGACATGCGCGCCGATCCAGTACCACTCCGCGCCCATCGAGAGGTGCAGCCGGTGGTCCGCGGGAAACACCGGCGTCGTTGGGGGCGGGCTCTCGCAGTCCACGGCCGCCGCCCGGCCCAGCAGTCCCATCACCACCGAGGCGATGTAGGCGGCCGTGTCGGGTGAGGCCGAGTCGACCTGGCCCGCTGCGGCGACGAGCTGGTCGAAGTCGGGAATCTGGACGAGCGCGGGGGGCGTCTGGCTCGGCGCTGTCCAGATCTCGCCGACGCGACGGCGAACCTGGTGGAGATAGGCGGTCAGGGCGGCGGCTGGAGACATGGCGGCAGGCTGTGGAGCGGCCATGGCGCCGTTCCGGTCGTCGCGGGTGGCCTGCTGCGGATCGGAGAGCTGACGGGTGCTCATCAAGACTCCTGCGAATCGAGGGGAAGGAAACGGGGGCGGCGTGAGGGGGAAGCGGGGCGAGGCGAGCGGCGGGGGCTCGGGGCCGCGCCGGCCGACGCGGTGAGCCGCGATCCGCAAGGAGGCAAGAGGCGCGCCCCGTCATATGTTTAGCGGGTCGTTGCAGCCCAATGACTTACGATTCCAAGCCCATCCGGCCCTCATCCAGGTGCGACGTGTACGCCCCGGAAAAGGGGACAATCTCGCCCCAGGGGGGTGAACCAGGCACCGTAAAAGCGCCTCACGCAGAGCCGCAGAGACGCAGAGGAGGCACAGCGGCCCCCTCTGCGTCTCTGCGGCTCTGCGTGAGCCGAAATCCGTAAACTTTCCCTACCGCGTCATCCCGCGCACCTCCTGCAGGCCGCGCGGGTCCCACGTCGGCCGCTGCGGCGCGTTCGCCACGTCCCAGGCCACGTAGAAGGCCATGCGGGCGATGCGGGTGAGCTTGTCGAAGTCGATCTTCGCCACCTCGTCGCTGGGGCGGTGGTAGTCCGGGTGCACCCCGCTGAAGAAGAAGATCGCGGGGACCTCCTTGCGCGCGAAGTTGAAGTGGTCGGAGCGGAAGAAGAAGCGCTCCTGCGGCCAGATGTCGTCGGACAGGGTCAGGTGCAGGTCGGGGTGGGCGCGCTGCACCGCATTGGCCGTGGCCCCCAGCGACGAGTACGTCTTCCCGATCACCACCACGCTGTCGGGGTTGTTGCGGCCGATCATGTCGATGTTGACATCGGCCACGATGTGGTCGAGCGGGAGGGTGGGGTGCTCGGAGAACCACTCGCTCCCCAGCAGCCCCTTCTCCTCGCCCGAGACGTGGAGGATCACGATGGAGCGCTTCGGCCGCACGGACATCGACGCGAAGGCGCGGGCCACCTCGAGGATCCCCGTGGTCCCCGAGCCGTCGTCGTCGGCGCCGTTGTAGATGGAGTCGCCGTTCACCGGCTGGCCGACGCCCACGTGGTCCATGTGGGCGGAGAGCACCACGTACTCGTTGCGCAGCACCGGGTCGCTCCCCGGCAGGATGGCGATGACGTTCGGCGCGCGTGCCTGGTCGACGTCCTGCATGGGCAGCGCGGCGGTCGCGGTGAGGCCGGCCAGCGGCACCGGCTGGAACGACGCCGCGGCGCCGCCCTGCCACTGCTGCGCGAGGTCCATCCCGGCCGCGCGGAAGAGGCGCCCGGCGGCCTCCTGGGTGAGCAGGAACTGGGGATAGGCGAGGGTGGCGCCCAGCGAGCGGGTGGGGCGCTCCGCCAGCCCGGCGTAGCGCGCCACCGAGTCGGCCGTCCAGGGGGCGTCGAGCACGAAGACGACCGCCGAGGCGCCGGCCCGGCGCGCGGCGTTGCGGATGCGGTTGCGCTCCAGCCGCCAGTCGCGGTTCCCCGGCCCCGGGATCGCGGCCACGGCGATGCGCCCCTGCAGCGTTCCCGCGCCCAGCGCCGCGTCGGGCGCGCGGCCGACCCACACCAGCGGGCCGCTGAGGTCGCCCGTGGTGCCGCCGGCGGTGAAGAAGTCACGGCCGGCCGTGAGCTCCACGGGGCCGCTCCCGCCCTGCACCTGCAGCCGCGCGGCGCCCGCGCTCAGGCGGCGCAGGGGGTAGGGATACCACTGGTAGAAGGTGCCCCCCTCGCCTCCGGCCTGGAAGCCCATCGCCCGGTAGTTGGAGACCAGGTACGAGGCGACGATGTTCAGCTCGGGGCTGGGCGTGTCGCGCCCGCGCATGAAGTCCGAGGAGATGAACTCCAGCCGCGCACGGGCATCGTCGATGGTGATGACGTTCGCCGCGGCCGCCACCGCCGGGGGGATGCGGGCGGCGGCCGTCGCGCGAGGCGCCTGGGCCAACGCGGGCGCCGCGCCGGCGACGAGCGCCAGCGCGGCGGAAAGAACGGTGGTGCGTGCGGTCATGGGCGAGCGACTCCTGGTTGGGTGGGGCGGGCCGCTCGGCCCGCCGGCTACCGCTCCGGAGGCGCGACGACCCGCGGCCGCTCCGAAGGGGCTGAACGTCCTCCCGAACTTCCCCCGTCGCGCGCCGGCGGCGCGGACCGGGGCTCCGAGCGCGGCGGCGCGGACCGCGGCTCGGCCGAACGCGGCTCGCGCTGCTGCGGCGGCGACTCGCGGCGCGGCTCGACGGAGCGAGGCTCCGCGGAGCGCGGCTCGCGGCGGGGCTCGGACGAGCGGGGCTCGCGCTGCTGCCCCGTCACCCGCACCGGCTCCGACTCGGGCGGCCGGCGCTCCAGCGTGGGCCGCTGCCGCCCGGAGGGCCGCACCGTCGACCCGCCGCCGCCCTCCTGGTCGCCGTCGCCGGCGCGGCCGTCGGAGCCGCGGGGACGCGGCGGGGGCGCGTCGGACGAGCGCACGAAGGGGCGGCGGTTGGGCGCGCCGGTGGCCCGGTCGTACCCGTAGGCGCCCTCCTTGTACCCGTGCTGCGGGTCGCGGCGGCGGCCGTACCAGTCGTCGTTCGCGTACCACTGCCGCCAGTAGCGCGAGCGGTCGCCCCGATAGTAGCGGGTGTCATAATAGTAGGGCGCCGACACCAGCAACACCCGCACCCGGTCGCACCCGTCGTAGTACGAGCTGCGGCTGGTGTACCAGGAGCCGTAGGCGTCGTAGCAGGCGTAGCGCGGGTAGCGGTAGCGCTGGCTTCCCACGTGGTAGGTGTACCAGTCCACCGCCCCGTAGCCGTCGTCGTAGTCGGGCACCAGCAGCCGCGCGATGCGCTCCATGGCGCGGAAGGGGTCGCCCACCACGTTCAGGTTGGGGTCCCACGAGGCGCTGCGGCGGTAGTAGTAGTCGCGCACGCGGCGCAGGTCGAGCGGCTCGTCGGAGGCCACGGCCAGCACGTAGCCGATCCCGTAGCCCGAGCCGATGCGCAGCCCGCGCACGCCGCCGCGCGAGGTCACCGCGTACGAGGCCCCGCCGCGCATGTAGCCGTCGGCGTAGTAGTCGCTCGGCCAGAGGAACTCCACGTCGCCGTCGGGGGTGATGTGGACCACCGCCACGTAGGCGTCCTGCGTGGCGCGCACCAGCACGCGCGTGAGCTCGCCCGGGCGGAAGAGGTCGCGGTCGTTCTCCAGGTACACGTGCACGCCCAGCTGCTGCTGGCCGTAGCGGTCGCGGCCGTCGTAGCCGTCGTCCTCGTCGTCGTAGGCGCCGAGCGGGGCGCGGCCGGGGAGAACGTCGGAGCGGTAGACGTCCTGCGCGCGGGCGGCCTGCGCGCCGCCGGCGAGCAGGAAGAGCGCGGCCAGGGTGGTGATACGCATCGTGATGTCTCCGGGTGGGGCAGGAAGCTAACGGTGCGGGGCAGCAAGCCGCGTTCCGGGCGCGCTCATTCCGGTAAGCAAATGCGATGATTGCGGTTGCGTGAAAAACGCCGGTTTGCGGCGATGATCCGTGTCCCCGGACGGGGACGCAGCGCGACGGGCGAGGGGACAACCTGTCCGACGCCCCGGCCAACGCTATTCGACGCAGAGACGCAGAGGAACCGAGAGAAAAGATGGAGAAACGAAATGCTATGCACCTGGCGCGTTCCCGGCGGGGGGCTCCAGGCCGAGCCAGCGGTAGGCCGCCGCCAGGTCATCGGTCACCTTCACCCAGGCGCCGCGGTTGGCGGCCACGGTCTGGCCTAAGCGGCGCGGCTCCAGCAGCGGCGCGGCTCCGACCAGGGCGACCTGGATGCGCCCCCGCCCGGCCGCGAGGGCCGCGGCGTTCTCGTCCGCCACCACCCTTCCGAACGAGTAGCGGTCGACGGTGCTGAACTCGCCCGAGAGCTCGCGGCAGTCCAGCAGCAGCTTGGAGTAGCCGCCCGCCACGCACTCGCGCAGCACCTCGCGGTACATCTCCTCCGCCAGCCTGCCGTTCGTCTCACCCGTCAGGGTCACGTAGAAGAGCGGCCCCTCGAAGCGTATCCGCATCCCACCGGCTCCTGCCGCTCCCGCGGCACAGGCGTGTGCCCGCAACCTGATCGCCCGCGGTGGAATGTCAAGCGGCGGCTCAGGCCCGCCCCTCCACCACCTCGTCGGCCACGCGGCCGAGCATGGCGGCCAGGTCGGCGTGGCGCTCGGGCTCCCACCCCTCCACCAGGGAGCAGAGCCACTCGCGCCCCGCGGCGCGCAGCCGCGCCAGCGCCTCGGCGCCCGCGGGGGTGAGCACCCGGCCGTCGGCGATCATCCCCCGCTCGCGCAGCTCGGCGTCGGCCTGGCGCAGGCGCGTGGGGTCGATGTCGTACTCGGCGCCCACGCGGAAGGGGTCGGTGTCGTCACCGCGGCCGGCGCGCCCCAGCATCCAGCAGGCGGCGGGGCTCAGGGGCACCCCGGCCAGCGCGGCCACCTTCTCGATCATCCGCACCTTCGCGTCGCGGTGCATCAGGTGCCAGAGGGCGCGGGAGAAGGGGGGCCAGCTCTCCTCGTCCTGCGGCATGGCCATGCTCTCGCCCACCCCGGCGCCGCCCGCGGCCACCGAGGCGCGCAGCGGCCGCTCCTCCAGCAGCCAGGAGAGGAGGAAGGCCGCGGCGCCGATGGCCGCCGCCACCAGGAAGACGTGGCCGAGCGAGCGGGTGAAGGCGTCGAGGAACATCGCCCGCGCCGGCGCCGGCATCCGCTGGACCGCGGCCGGGTCCATCCCCCCGCCGCCGGCCAGCGCCGACGCCGCGCCCCCCGGCGCCCCCCGCGCCAGCTCGCCGGTGAGCCGCGCGGTGAAGATCGCCCCCAGCACCGCCGTGCCCAGCGAGCCGCCGATGGAGCGGAAGAGGGTGGCGCCGCTGGTGGCCACGCCCAGGTCTTCGTAGTCCACGGAATTCTGCACCGCCAGCACCAGCACCTGCATCACCATCCCCAGCCCTGCCCCCACCACCAGCATGTAGAGCGAGGCGGTGACCAGGGAGGTGTCGGGGCGCATGCGCGAGAGGAGGAAGAGCCCCGCGCTCATCACCGCCGTGCCCAGGATGGGGAAGAGCCGGTAGCGCCCCCAGCGGGAGATGAGCTGTCCCGAGGCGATGGAGGTCACCAGCATCCCGCCCATCACCGGGAGGAGCTGGAGCCCCGAGCCGGTGGGACTGGCCTCCTTCACCATCTGCAGGAAGAGCGGGAGGAAGGTGATGGAGCCGAACATGGCGAAGCCCACCACCACTCCCACCCCGCTGCTCACGGTGAAGATGCGGTTGCGGAAGAGCCGGAGCGGGAGCACGGGCTCGGCTGCGCGCCCCTCCAGCCGGACGAAGAGCGCGAGCGAAACGGCGGCCACGGCGCCGAGGCCGACGATCTGCGGCGAGGCCCAGGGGAAGGTGGCGCCGCCCAGGTCGGTGAGCAGGATCACCGCCGCGAGCGCGGCCGCCAGCGCGGCGGCGCCCGCGTAGTCGATGCGGTGCTTCTTCCGCTCGGGGTTGGCGGGGAGGGTGGCGCCCAGCACCAGCATGGCCACGATCCCCAGCGGGAGGTTGACGTAGAAGATCCAGCGCCAGGAGAGGTGCGTGGTGAAGAACCCGCCGATCAGCGGCCCCGCCACGCTGGAGAGCCCGAACACCCCGCCGAAGATCCCCTGGTAGCGCCCCCGCTCGCGCGGCGGGATCACGTCGCCCACGGCGGCCATCGAGCTCACCATCAGCCCGCCGCCGCCCAGCCCCTGCACCGCGCGGAAGGCGATCAGCGCCTCCAGGCTCCGCGCCAACCCGCAGAGCGCCGAGCCCACCAGGAAGATCACCACGGCTGACTGCAGCACGCGCTTGCGGCCGTACAGGTCGCCCAGCTTGCCGTAGAGCGGGGTGACCACCGTCTGCGCCAGCAGGTAGGCCGTGACCACCCACGACAGGCGGCTGATGCCGCCCATCTCCCCCACGATGGTGGGGAGCGCCGTGGCCACGATGGTGGAGTCGAGCGCGGCCAGCAGCATCACCAGCAGCAGCCCGCTGAACACCACCCAGACGCTCCGCCCGTCCTCCGTCCTCACCGCCTCCGCCATCCGTCCTCCTCCATCGCGAGTTCACGGCCCCTCTCGCAAAGGCAGTGCTCGTTCGTTTTCACAGAGACGCAGAGGAAAAGAGAGAACGCAGAGGAAAAGAGAGAACGCAGCTGTTCTCTCTTTTCCTCTGCGTCTCTGCGTCAACTTACGCGGGCAGGCGGTACGCGGGGCCGCGGATCGCCACGACGAACGCGGGGACGAGGAAGAGGGTGATGGGCGTCGACAGCGCCAGGCCGCCGATCACCGCCAGGGCAAGAGGGCGCTGCAGCTCAGCGCCCGCGCCCCAGCCGAGGGCGAGCGGGAGGAGCCCGAAGAGGGTGCAGAGCGTGGTCATCAGGATCGGCCGGAGCCGGGTGCGCGCGGCGACGCGGATCGCCTCGCCCAGCGGCTCGCCCTCGTGCTTCATCCGGTGCTGGGTGAAGTCCAGGAGGATGATGCCGTTCTTCACGATCAGCCCCACCAGCAGCACCATCCCCATCAGCGAGCTCACGTTGAGCGGGGTGCCGGTGACCAGCAGCAGCGCCATCGCCCCCACAAAGGAGAGCGGCGCCGCCAGGGTGATGATCAGCGGCTCCACGAACGAGCGGAACTGGATCACCATCACCGCGATCACCGACAGCGCGGCCAGCGCCAGCACGGCGAGGAGCGACTTGAACGCGTTCTGCTGCCCCGCGTAGGCGCCGCCGATCTCCACCCGCACCCCGGGCGGCGCCGGGTGTGCGGCCAGGATGCGCCGCACGTCGGCCATCACCGCGCCCAGCGAGCGCCCCTCCACGCCCCCGGTCACCGCGATGGTGGGGCGCTGGTTCTCGCGGCGCAGCTCGGCGCGCTCGCTCCCGCTCGCCACCGTGGCCACCGCGCCCAGCGGCACGTCGGCGCCGGTGGCGGCGCTGAAGACGGGGAGGGTGGGAAGGCGCAGCGGGTCGAAGCGCACCGCGTCGGGGGCGTGGACGCGCACGCCCACGGTGCGGTCGCCCGCGCGCACCTGCCCCGCCTCGACGCCCAGCAGCTCCGCAGCCAGCTGCGTGTTCACGTCCTCGCCGGTGAGCCCCACGCGGGCCGCGCGCGACGGGTCGACCTGCACGTGCATCTCGGGGGCGGGCTCGCTCACCCCGCTCTGCAGGTCCACCAGCCCGTCCACCTTCTCCATCGGCTTTGTGATGGACTCCGCGTAGGTCTCCATCCGCTCCAGGTCGTCGCCGAAGAGCTTGATCTCCACCGGGCTGGCGCTCCCCGCCAGGTCGTTGATCACGTCGGAGAGGATCTGCACGAACTCGATGTTCAGCCGCGGCACCTGCGACTCGATCTTCCCGCGCACTTCGTCGATCACCTCGAAGGAGCTGCGCGAGCGCTGGCTCGGTGCCTTCAACCGCACCACCATGTCGCCCACGTTCTGCTCGGTGGCGAAGAGGCCCAGCTCGGCGCCGGTGCGGCGGCTGATCCCCTCCACCTCGGGCGTCTGCATCAGGATGCGCTCGGCCACGTGCAGCTCCCGGTCGGTCTCCTCCAGGTCCGTTCCGCCGGGGGTGAAGTAGTCGAGCACGAACGCCCCCTCGTCCATCTCCGGGAGGAAGCCGGTGCCGACGAAGCGCTGCACCAGGTATCCCGCGGCGACCAGGACGACCGCGACGGCGAAGAGCCGCTTCGGGTGCCGGAGGAGGCGCGTGAGCGTGCGCTCGTAGCGCGCCGTGAGCGCGCGCAGCCCGCGTCCGATGCGCGCGGGGATGCCGCGCAGGCCGGGGCGCGGCACCTCGTTCTCGTCGTCCGTTTCGCCTTCCTTGATGAGCTGGTCGGCCAGGAGGGGGATGACGGTCAACGCGAGCACCAGCGAGATCAGCACGGCCAGGGAGAGGGTGATGGAGAGCGCCTTGAAGAACTGGCCCACCACCCCCTCCAGCAGCCCCAACGGGATGAAGACGACCACCGTGGTCAGGGTGGAGGTGGTGACGGGCCAGATCAGCTCGTCCACCGCGTCGCGGATGGCGGCCCTGCGGTCGGGGGTGAAGGCCAGGTGGCGGGCGATGTTCTCGGTGACCACCACGCTGTCGTCGATCACCAGCCCGATGGCGATGGCCATCCCGCCCAGCGACATCAGGTTGAAGCTCTGCCCCAGCATCCACATCCCCAGCACGCTGACCGCCATGGTGATGGGGATGGAGGCCGCGCTGATGGCGGTGATGCGCCCGTGGCGCAGGAAGAGGAGGAGGATGGCCACCGCCAGCACCGCGCCCACCAGCATGGCGTCGCGCACGGAGCCCACCGCCTCGCGGACCAGCACGGCCTGGTCGTAGACGGGCTTCAGCTTCATTCCCCGCGGCAGGGTGCGCTGCAGCGCCGCCATCTCCTTCTGCACGCTGTCGGCGATGGCGACGGTGTTGCCACCCACCTGGCGCGAGATGTTGATCAGCGCGGCCGGCTTCCCATCCCCCGCCACCAGCGCCACGTGGTCCTCCGTCCCCATCGTCACCGTGGCGACGTCGGCCACGCGCGCGCCGGGGCGCACCACCACGTTCGCCACGTCTTCGGCGCTGTGCGCCTCCAGGTCGGTGACCACCAGGTACTGCTGGTAGTCCTGCGTCTCGCGCCCCACGGCGGCGGGCTGGATGCCGGCCCTGATCGCGTCGGCCAGCCCGGTGTAGCTGAGCCCCAGCGTGGTCATGCGCGCGGGGTCGGCGACCACCTCCAGCTCGCGCACGTCGCTCCCCTGCACCTCCACCCGGCTCACCCCGGGGATGCGGGAGACCACGGGGCGGATCAGGTAGACGCCCGCGTCGTAGAGGTCGGTGGTGCTGCCGCCGGTCAGGTTGTAGCTGAGGATGGGGAAGACGGTGGGGGTGAGGCGCTCCACCTGCACCGTGACGCCGTCGGGGAGGTCGCCCTGCACCTGGTTCACGCGCGCCTGGGTGAGCTGCAGCGCCTGCGCCATGTCGGTGCGCGGCGCGAAGTCCACCGAGAGCTCCACGCTCCCGCGGATGGAGCGCGAGCGCACGCGCTGCACGCCGGGGACGTTGCTCACCGCCTCTTCCAGCGGGCGGGTGATGGCGAACACCACCTGCTGCGCGTTCAGCGCCGACCCCTGCGCGATCACGGCCACGCGCGGAAAGGTCAGCTCCGGGTAGATGGCCGAGGGGAGCCGGGTGGCCGCCCAGACCCCCGCCACCCCCAGCAGCGCCACGCACAGGTAGATGAAGCGGCGCTGCGCGGCGAGCGCGTCGACCAGCTTCATGGCTTCTCCGCCGCCGGGGCCGCCGGGGCCGGAGCCGCCGACGCGCGGACGTGCGCGCCGTCCTGCATGCCGTAGGCGCCCTGCGCGACGACGGTCTCGCCGCCGCTCAGGCCGCGGGTGATCGCCACCACGTCCGTGCGCCGCTCGCCCACGGTCACAGGCGTCGCGTGGGCGATGCCCTTCGCGTCGACCACGAACACCTGCTGCCCCTCCTCCCCCGGCACCAGCGCCGCCGCGGGCACGGTGACCACGCTCGCCTGCTCCGCCACGTCGATGGTGGCGAACACGTCCTGCCCCACGAAGAGGCGCCCCGCGGGACGGGTGAGGGCGGCGCGCACGTCCACGCTGCCGTTGGCGGTGTCGATCACCGCGCCGATGCCGGTGACTACCCCGTCGCCCAGCGTGGCGCCGCCCGCCGCGCGCCCCACGCTCAGGTGCACCGGCTGCCGCGGCTGGATGCGCCCCGCCTGGTCGGGCGGCACGGCGAGGTGCACCTCGAGCCCGCGGGGGTCGACCACCTGCACCAGGGTGGTGGCCGGGTCGGCCTGCGCGTTCAGCCGCGCGTTCACGGCGGCCACCACGCCGGAGATGGGCGAGCGGAGGGTGGCCTGCGCCGCCGTGCTGCGCGCGGCGATGCCCGCGGCGTTGGCGTCGGCCAGCGCGGCGGCGGCGGCCTCGGCGTCCTTGCGCGGCAGGATCCCCGCGTCCGCCAGCCGCCGCGCGCGCTCGTACGCCTGCTGCGCGGTCACGCGGGCCACGTCGGTGCGCCGCACTTCGGCGGCGAACACGGTCTGGTCGAGCGCGACCAGCGGCTGGCCGGCGGCGACCGCCTGCCCGGTGGAGACGAAGATGCGGACGACACGCGCCTGCGCCGGCGCCGCCAGCTCGGCCACGTGCCCCGGCGGCGCGTCCACCACCCCCAGCGCGGTGACGGTGACGGGGAAGCTCTGCACCGTCGCCACCGCCGTCTGCGCGACGACCTCCGGCGGCGGCCCCTCGGCTTCGTCGCCGCCTTCTTCCGCCGCCCCGCCCTTCTTTCCGCACGCCGCGAGCGCGAGGATTGCCAATCCTGCCGTCATCGCCCGAAACACGGCGGGCGTCCGCGGCCACGGCGCCCTCTCCCTGCGCCTGAGCGCGCAAACCCTCTCCCGTACCGGGAGAGGGGCCGGGGCCGGCGACGCCTGCGGCCGATCGAGCGAGGCAGACGACACGCGGCCGGCCTGGTCGGCGCGGGCGGCAGGGACGTCTACCTCTCCCGCCGCGGACGACGTTCGCACTCCCGCAGTCCCGCACTCCCGCACTCCTGTCATGGCGCGCCTCCGACGATGCGGGCCAGCGCCGCGGCGCTCTCGGCGGCGCGCAGGGCGGCCAGGTCCTGCACGTACTGCCGCAGCACGTCGCGGGCGGCGCGGCGGGCGTCGATCACGGTGGTAATGGGGAACGCGCCCTCCCGGTACCCCTGCGTGGAGAGGGCGACCACCCGCTCGGCGTGCGCCAGCAGCGCGCGCCCGCGCTCCACGCTCACCGCCGCGGCCGCCCGGCTGCGCTCCGCCGCCGCCAGCGCCGCCGCACCCTCGCGCCGCGCGGCCTCCAGCTCGGCCTCGGCGCGCCGCAGCCCTGCCTCCGCCGCCGCGATCGGGCCACGGTTGCGGTCCCAGAGCGGGAGGGGGATGGCGATGCCGAAGGTGGGGAGATACCCCGGCTCGCCGCCCGTGGGGTCGTGCCACTCGACGCCCGCCGTGACCGATGGCGCGGCCCAGCGATTCGCGCGCTCCACCGCGATGGACGCGGTGCGCGCCTGCACGTCGGCCTGCGCGGCGGCCGTGCGCAGCGGGAGTGCCGCACCGTCGACGGCGGGGGGCGCCAGCGCCGGGAGCGAGGCGAGCGAGTCGGCCAGCACGATGGTCGGGTGCGCGGACGGGATCCCCATCAGCGCCTGCAGGTCGAGGAGCGCGGCCACGGCGGCGAGCGAGTCGGCGAGCGCCGCGGCCTGCAGGCCGCCCTGGGAAACCAGGGCGAGCTCGACGTCGAGCTCGCTGGCGTCGCCGGCCTCCTGCCGCGTGCGGGCGACGCGCACCAGCTCGGCGCCCTCGCGCTCGGTGCGCGCGGAGAGCCCGAACAGCTCGCGCAGGGCCGCCGCCTGCACGTACGCGCTGTCGACGGCGAAGCGCACGGCGGCGCGCTCGATCTCCAGGCGGTAGCGCGCGCCCAGCGCCCCCGCCCGCGCCGCGCCGATGCGGGCGCGGCGCAGCCAGGGGAACTCCAGCGGCTGGTCGGCCGTGAGATGGTACTGCGGGGCGGACTTGGAGTAGTCGGCCGCGACGGTGGGGTTGGGGAACGCCCGCGCGGTGAGCACGTCGGCGCGCGCCACCGCCTCGTCGGCCGCGGCGATGCGCACGCGGCTGCCGTTGGCCAGCGCCGCCGCCTCGGCCTCGCGCAGCGTCACGCGCTGCTGCGCCGCGCCGGCGACGGGAGCCGCGAGCGCCGCGCAGAGGCCGATCACGCCGAAGCCGTTCCTCATCCGTGCCCGAATCGGGGTCCGCCGCGGGTGGTCGCGCGGCTCGGCGCCGGAAGTGGCAAGCACCGGGCCGCATCCGCCGGCGCGGAGACCCACCGGCTCCGCGGCGGTACCCGTCACCGGCCCTCCACGTGCAGCAGGCGCGTGTGCCGCTTGAGGGTGCGCAGGGTGACGTAGAGCACGGCCGCCGCCGCCGCGGCCAGGAGCCAGACCGGGTCGGCGTTCCAGCGGCCGGTGGCGAAGCGGCGCCACTCCAGCACTTCGGCGGCGAACAGCACCACCAGCGCGAACAGCCCCGAGTACTCGCGCCGCAGCACGTTGCGCAGCGAGAAGGGGAGCGCCGCCGGCCGGTAGAGGCGCGGGCGCGGCACGAACGCCGGGGTGGCCGCGGCCCAGGCCACGAACGCAGGGCCGAAGCGCTCGCGCAGGAACTCCTCCTCGGCGTAGACGATCCGCTCGTAGACGATCCAGAACGCGATCCCGACCGCCAGCGCCAGCCACGGCGTGCGCGCGTAGAGCACCACCCCCGCCCACATCAGCGCGTTCCCCCCATACAGCGGGTTGCGGACGATGGAGTACGGCCCGGTGGTGTTCAGCCGCTCGGCCACCTGGCGCCCCTGGTTGCGCCCCGAGGTGCCGGCGGGCGCCGTTCCCACCGTCCAGGCGCGCACCCCGAGCCCCGCGCACGAGACCACGAAGCAGAGCAGTTCCCACGCGCGCTCGCGTGCCAGCGGCACCGGGTGCGCACCGGCCGCCACACCCGCGGCGAGGAGAGGGAGGAGCGCCACCGGCACGTAGCTGCGGCGGCGGAACAGCCAGTCGCCGTGGCGTCTCAGGCTCTCTCGCAGGGGCATGGCTCCCTCCACGCACACTCCCATCGCATCGTCCCGCGGGCCCGCGGAGCTCCCGTCCACCGCGCGCGGAAAGTTCCCACGATCACCCCTGCAGGCTTACGGCAGGATAACAGCCCCGCGCCGAGCCGCGACGCCGGTCACGACACCCCCGGCCGCTGCCGACGTTATCCCTCCGTAAGGTGCGGGTGGAGACGTTGTCGCCCCGGCTCGCCCGCGGCGGCGGAGCGAGCGCGTGGGTCGGCTGCAGACCCGGAGAACCGTTGCGATTCGCTGCGCTGTCCCTCACCGCCTCCACGGCCGTGCTCCTCGCCGCCAGCCCGACGGCGGCGCCCGCGCAGACGCAGGCGCAGCGGCCGCCGGGCGTGGTGGTGGCGGCCGCCGGCGACATCGCCGTGTGCCACGCGCAGGGCGAGACGTACCCGTTCCTGCAGCAGCTCGTGCCGGGGAGCGAGGCGCGCTGGGCCGACGGCTTCGGCGTGCTGAAGCTGGTGCTGGAAGCGGACCGCTACGAGTGGGAGTTCGTGGCCGTCGGCGGCCGGCGCGTGGACCACGGCCACGGCCAGTGCCGCTGAACGCGGTCGTCAAGGCTTGCGATCGATCGAGGGAAGGCGGTCCCGCTCACCGCCCGTTCGCGGGCGGCTCCAGCGGCAGGAACACCTCGAACTCGTTCCCCTCCGGCGTCGACCGCGCCAGCCGCAGCGAGCCGCCGTGCGCCTCGGCCACCCACCGGGCGATGGGAAGGCCCAGGCCGGCGCCGCCGGTGGCGCTGTCGGCCTCGCGGGAGCGGGCGCGGTCCACGCGGTAGAAGCGCTCGAAGATGCGCTCGGCCGCCTCGCCCGCGATGGGCGGGCCGGCGTCTTTCACGCGCATCCGGTAGCCGCCGCCGTGGCGGGCCAGCTCCAGCCGCACCTCGCCGCCGGGGCGCGAGTACTTCAGCGCGTTGTCGAGCAGGTTCAGGAGGAGGCGGTGCAGCAGCGGCTCGTCGCCGCGGCAGGGGAGCTCCCCCTCGGCATGGCACGACAGCTCCACCCCGCGCCGCGCCGCGAGCGAACGCAGCGCACGGACGCACTCGCCGGCGAGCTCGTCCAGGTACAGCTCGCCCGGGCGCAGCGGCTGCTGGCCGGCGTCGGCGCGCGCCAGCAGGAACAGGTCGTCCACGATGCGGCCCAGGCGGCGCGCCTCGTGGCTCACCACGCCCAGCGCCTCGCGGTACTCGGCCGGCGCGCGCGCCTCCACCGAGAGCGCCACGTCGGCCTCGCCGCGCAAGATGGAGACGGGGGTGCGCAGCTCGTGGCTGGCGTCGGCCATGAACTGGCGCTGCTGCTCGATGGCCTGGCTGAGCCGCCCCAGCAGGCCGTTGAACACCAGCGCCAGGCGCCCCAGCTCGTCGCGCGGGTTCCGCACCGGCAGCGCCTCGTCGAGGTTGCCGGCGCCCAGCCGCGCCGCCCGCTCGCTCATCGCCACCACCGGCGCCAGCGTGCGCCGCGCCAAGAGGTATCCCGCCGCCCAGGCCAGCAGCAGCACCAGGGGGATGGAGACCAGGAGCACGGCGCGCGCCTCTTCCAGCGCCTCCTGCCGGTCGTGCAGCGGCTGCTCCATCGCCAGCACCAGCGGCTCGCCCCCCAGCACGAGCGGGGTGGCGAACACGCGGTAGCCGCCCTCGTCGTCCGCCAGCGTGAAGAACGACGGCGCCCGGCGCGAGGAGCGGCGCAGCGCGGCGGCCAGCGCGGCGGGGTCGGCGGGCGGGCCCTGCTCCTCGCCGCGCGTCGGCGCCGGCGCAGGGCTGGTCGCCAGCGGCCGCAGCGCGGCGTCGAGCACCGTGACCTGCAGCGAGCCGAACCGGATCTCGCGGGTGGTCTCGCGGGCGGCGGCCGCGTTGCCGGACGCCTCCTCGCGCTCGTCGCGCAGCGCGTCGGCGAAGGCGCCCGCGCTGGTGCGCAGGTACTCGTCGGTGCGCCGCAGCGTGGAGCGCGCGGTGTAGGCGTAGGCCGCCATGGCGAAGGCGATCAGCAGCACCCCCAGCGTGGCCGCGTGCCAGAGGGCCAGCCGCGCGCGGACGGACTCAAGCATCGGCGTCCGCCGGCGCGTCGAGCTGGTAGCCGGCGCCTCGCCGGGTGTGGATCAGCGGCGGGCCGGCGGCGTCCACCTTCTTGCGCAGCCGGTTGATGTTGACCTCGATCGCGTTGGAGAAGGGGTCGTGGTTGTCGTCCCACACGTGCGCCGTGAGGTCGGCGCGGCTCACCACCCGGCCGGCGTTGCGGGCCAGGTATTCGAGCAGCGCGTATTCCTTGGGGGTGAGCGGGAGCGGGTGCCCCCCGCGCTCGGCACGCTGCGCGCGGGTGTCGACCACCAGGTCGGAGACGGTGATGGTGCTGGGCAGCACCCGCGGCGCGCGCCGCATCAGCGCGCGCAGCCTTGCCAGCAGCTCGCCGAAGTCGAAGGGCTTGGTGAGGTAGTCGTCGCCGCCGGCGTCGAGGCCGGCGATCTTGTCGGCCACCGTGTCGCGCGCGGTGAGCATCAGCACCGGGTAGCTCCGCCCGCGCGCCCGCAGCTCGCGGCAGACGGCGAACCCGTCGCGCTTCGGCATCATCACGTCGAGGACGGCGGCGTCGTAGGCGTTGAGCACGCCCAGGTACAGCGCCCGCTCGCCGTCGCGCGCCCAGTCGACCGCGTAGGCGTGTTCGCGCAGCCCGCGCGCCAGCATCTCGCCCAGCCGCGGATCGTCCTCCGCCAGCAGCACCCGCATCGCGACGCGCCTCCGTGGTCAGCCCGCCTGGAATCCAGGTCCGCTCCTACACCCGCAGGCGGAGGGTGAGCCCCGCGACGGCTCTACCCCGCACGGCCGATCGACTGCCGCTGCGCGCGGCGTGGTGCCGGGTCGAGCGAGCTGCTTTCATCCGCATACACTTCGTTCAGCCGCTCGGTGATCTCGGTGTCCGCGTGCTTGGCCACGAACTCGGCCAGCGCGGTTGCGTAGAGCTCGCTGCGGCTCACGTCCAGGCGCTCCGCGAGCGCATCAGCGGCAGTGAACAGTGGGTCGGGTAGAGAGACCGTGGTTTTCATACTGCAATCAGACCCGGATCATACCCGCTTCGCAAGCGCAGCCGCCTGCCCGAATCACACCAACTTCAGGGATAGCGTTGATGCATCTCACTGACTCACGTGCTGACGCGGTTATAGATCCTTCGGCCTGCAAGTTGTTTCACAATCGAGGATTGCAGCCCGGCCGGCCTCAGGATGACGTCATGGCGCGGAGCCGCGAAGGACGTGTCGTCCTCCGCGGCTCTGCAGGGAAACAGGGCTCCGGGAGTGAAAGGTGGCCGCGCCGGCTCAGGCGCAGACCTGCGTGGCCGGACAGGAGTAGGTGGCGCGGATGGTCCCGCACCGGTACAGGGAGGTGTTGCAGTAGCAGGTGTCGAACGCGGTGCACGCGGCGGCGGCGCCCCGCACCGTGCCGTGCTCCGACTCGCCCGCGGACCCGGTCTGGAACGAGTCCACCGCCAGCTGCTCGATCGAGAGGTCCAGCTTCTTCATCGTTCCGCCTCCTCGTCCAGGTGGTGAAGAAGACGGAGGGGCGCCCCGCCGCGGGTGCGCCCCTCCAGCTCCGGCGGTCAGTCGGCCGCCGCCGTCCGGCAGCTCAGGTAGTTGGTGTAGTCGCACGAATACACCGTGTACGCGATCTCCGCGCACCAGTAGATGGCGGTGGGACACGCGCAGGTGGCGTTGCAGGTGCACGCCGCGTTCCCGCGCACGGTACCCCCCGCGCCGCCCGCCTCGCCGGTGTCGAACGAGCTCACCTCCAGGCGCTCCGGGTCCAGCTTGAGCTTCCTGCGCATGCACGCCTCCTCGCATCCCTGGTTGCCGCGGCGTCCGGCCGCGGTGCGGATCACCCGCCCTTCTCCTTTCCCGTCAACACTACCCGCACCCACGGCCCAGCGCAACGAGCCGACGCGGAAAGAAGTATTGATCGCGTGATCGCGTGATGTGATGAATCGAAGACGATTCGCGGGCGGCGCGTTCCTCCGGCGTTCGCCTTCCACGGTGCCTCCCGTTATGATGGCGTAAGGATGGGCGCGTAAGTTGGCTGCGGCGCACGGACGCGCGCGCCCGACCCCTCTCGGGCCGTCGCTCCAGCGCTGCCCGGGGTTCCACTCCCGGGCGGCAGCATCGACCCGCAGGAGGCAGGAATGAAGCACGTTGCAACGGCGGCCCTGGCGGCCGCGCTCACGCTCGGCACGGGGGCGGCCGCGGCGGCGCAGTCGGGCTCGCACCCCACGGCGACACGGCACGAGACCGCGGCCCAGCTGCAGCGCCAGGCGCGCATCACCGAGGCGCAGGCGCGCCGCACGGCCCTGGGCGCGGTCCGCAACGGCCGCGTCAGGTCGCACGAGCTAGAGCGAGAGCACGGGCGGCTGATCTACTCCTACGACATCTCCGTGCCCGGCCGCAGCGGGATCGAGGAGGTCACGGTGGACGCCCTCACCGGGCGCATCGTGACGCACGAGCACGAGTCGCCCGCCGCCGAGCGGCGCGAGGCCCGACAGGAAGCGGCCGAGCGGCATCCCCCGCACCCGCGCTGACGTACCCGGGCGCGCCGCGAGCCCACGGCGCGCCTTTCGCTTCCCATCTCCGGAACCACGACGATGACCCGCTACCCGCTCGCTCCGTCGACGTGCGTGGCTCAAAGGCGGTCGTGCTCATCCGGCTCCACGTCGGCCAGAGCGGCTTCGTACTTCGCGCGGCTGCCGCGACGGGCGCGTTCCTGCAGACAGTCCTCCGTCATCAGCGCAGCCATCTTCTCGGCCACCGCCGTCGCGACGAACTGGTTGATCGAGATTCCCTCCTTCGTGGCGAGCTCCTTGATCCTCCTGTGCAGCGAATCCGGCAGCCGCAGGCTCAGTGTACTCATCGCAGTTCTCCAAGCAGTTCTCCAATGCGCTTCAGGAATGCCGTCGGCGTCACCGCTTCCACTCCGAAGCGTTCGCACCCGGCGAAGTCTCGCTGGTTGCAGGTGACGATGCACCTGGCTCCCGACTTCACCGCGAGCTCCAGTGCATGTCGTCTCCTGGATCGCGCAGGAACGGCCGCCAGAGAAAGAAAATCTCGTGGTGCCGGGCTACGGTGCAGTGATAGTCCAGCACGTCCTCGACCACACGCGGGGGCAGCCGCACGCCTGTCTCGGGCCGCAGAAGCACCTCTTCGTACTCGAATACCAGCGGCACCGAAAGGTGGATCCCGAACCGTTTACGTGCCGACCAGGGCGAGCAACGCAGCCGCCGCACCCCGGCTGGAACGCAGGCCGGAGACCAGGATGTTCGTGTCGATGACGATCTGGATGGCAGCCGTCCTGGTAGCATATTCCGCATGATGGGTCAACGGCTGTGTCCGTCCGCAAGGATCGACTGCGGCCACCGACTGGTGAGTATCGCGTGGCGCGTTATCCTGCGGTAAGCTTGGGCGGGTAGGTTAGCGCACCCGCACTCTCGGCAGCACCACTCCGTTGCATCGGACCATGAGGGCAGAATGAGGCACATCCTGACGCTGGCAATGGCGGCCACACTGGCGCTGGGCACGGCGGCGGCCGCACGGGCGCCGAGGCCGGCGCAGGACGGCCCCTACCGCGTGCTCCACCGCACCGTCACGGGTGGAGAGGGGGGATGGGACTACCTGACGGTGGACGGGCGCGGCCAGCGCGTCTTCATGTCGCGCGGCACGCACGTGATGGTGGTGGACCTCCGCCGCGACTCCGTCGTTGGCGACATCCCCGCGACCCCCGGCGTGCACGGCATCGCGCTGGCGCCGGAGCTGGGGAAGGGCTTCACCAGCAACGGGCGCGACTCGTCCGTCACCCTCTTCGACCTGCGCACGCTGGCGACGACGGGATCGCTCAAGGTCACCGGCCGCAACCCCGACGCGATCCTCTACGATCCCGCCACCCGCCGCGTCTTCACCTTCAACGGCGGGAGCGCCAGCGCCACGGCGATCGACGCGGCGCGCGGCACCGTGGCCGGCACCGTGGCGCTGCGCGGCAAGCCCGAGGCGGCGGTGCTCGACGGAGCCGGGCACGTGTGGGTGAACATCGAGGACAAGGGGGAGATCGAGGAGTTCGACCCGCGCACGCTGCGCAGCCTGGGGCACTGGGCGCTGGAGGGGTGCGAGGAGCCGAGCGGCCTGGCCATCGACCGCGTGCACGGCCGGCTCTTCTCCGTCTGCGGGAACGAGAAGATGGTGGTGACGAGCCTGGCCACCCACCGCGTGGTCGCCACGCTGCCGATCGGCGCGGGGGCCGACGGCGCCGCCTTCGACCCGTCGTCCGGCACGGCGTTCAGCACCAACGGCGGCGACGGCACCCTCACGGTGGTCCACCAGGACGCGCCCGACCGCTACACCGTGGTCCAGACGCTGGCCACCCAGCGCGGCGCGCGCACCATCGCGCTGGACCCGGCCACGCACCGCGTCTACACCGTGACCGCGGAGCTGGGCGCCGCACCGGCCGCGACGCCGGAGAACCCGCGTCCGCGCCGGCCCGTGCTGCCGGGCACCTTCGTGCTGCTGACCATCGGCCGCGCGGCGCCGTAGAGCGGTTTTCTCCCCGGTCCAGAGTGCCTCGAGTCCGCGGCCGCGGCGCCCTCTCCGGCTCACTGGGGCTCGCCACCTCTCCCGTCCCGGGGAGGGCAGTGGGGCTGTCTCGCAACCCGACCGCAGGCCACACCGCCGCGGAGGCCACCCCCCTCGCCCGGTACGGGAGAGGGACAGGTGCGGAGCGCCAGGGAGAGGGCGCCGAGGCCGCGGACGCGTGATGGGCTCCGAACTCGAATACAATCCGCTCCAGCCGTTTCTCCGCGTCTCTCCGTGAGATGAAGGGAATTCCGGGATTCGACGAAGCATCGGAATCGAGCATTTCCCCACACGGGCGATGGGCGCGTCCCGTCCGCGCCAGGGGCTCGCGGACGCCAGCTTGGATGCGTCCGAAGGCAACCAGCCCCAGGGGAAGCGACTCCGATGCTCCATCCGATCCTCCCTCCCAGATCATCCCTCCTCCTCGCCGCCGCGGGCGCGGTGCTGATGGCCGCCACGGCGGCGGGGCAGCGCGGGCCCGCGTTCCCGTTCGCGCCCGGCGAGGCGTGCGTGTACCGCGGCAGCGGGCCGCTGGGGCGGATGGGGAGCGGCACCTTCGCCGTCGACGCCGACGCGGCGAGCGGCGGCTGGCTGATGCGCTTCGACTTCCGCGGGCGGATGGGGATCGTGGGGGTGGAGAACCACACCCGCTCCTGGTTCGACCCGGCCGAGACGGCGTCGATCCGCTTCACCAAGATGGAGCGCTCGCCCGTCTCCACCCGGCGCCAGGACGTGCGCATGGACCCGCGCACCCGGCGCTGGACGGGGACGGAGGAGAACGGCGCCATGCCCACCGGCGCGCCGCTCGACGAGCTGTCGTTCGTCTACTTCCTGCGCACGCTGCGCCTGGCCGACGGCGACGCCTACAGCTTCGACCGCCACTACGACACCGCGCGCAACCCGGTGCGGGTGCGCGTGGTCGGGCGCGGCACCGTGCAGGTGCCCGCGGGCGACTTCCAGGCGGTGCAGGTGGAGATGCGGGTGCGCGACGCCCACCACTACGACCGCGAGGGCGTGATCCTGATCCACTTCACCGACGACGCCCGCCGCATCCCGCTGCGGATGGAGTCGCGCATTCCGCTCGCCGGCCGCGTGGTGCTCTCCCTCGAGGCGATCACCCCCACCTGCGGAGCCGGGCCGACGCGCGGCCACGCCGCCGACTGACCGCGCTCCGCCGTTGCCGGGCTCACGCCGCCCGTCCGGATCCCCTCCGGGCGGGCGGTTCCGCGCGGTTGACGGGCCCATAGATTCAGGCGCTCGGCCGTATCCCAACCCTTTACGGAGGCAGGTTTGCTCGTCCCCAAGCTCGTCACCACGCTCCGCACCTACTCCCGCCGCCAGCTCGCCGCCGACCTCACCGCCGGCGTGATCGTGGGCATCGTGGCGCTGCCGCTGGCGGTCGCTTTCGCCATCGCCAGCGGCGTCACGCCGGACCGGGGGCTGTACACGGCCATCGTCGCCGGCTTCCTGATCTCGGCGCTGGGCGGGAGCCGGGTGCAGATCGGCGGGCCCACCGGCGCCTTCGTGGTGATCGTCTACGGGATCGTGCAGGAGTACGGGATCGACGGGCTCACGGTGGCCACGGCGATGGCGGGGCTGATGCTGATCGCCTTCGGCCTGGCGCGGCTGGGCGCCGCGATCAAGTTCATCCCCCGCCCCGTGGTGACCGGCTTCACCAGCGGCATCGCGGTCATCATCTTCAGCGGCGAGGTCAAGGACCTGCTGGGGCTGCGGATGGGCCCCGTGCCCGCCGAGTTCTTCGCCCGCTGGGCGGCGTATGCGCGTAATCTCGCGACGGCGAGCCTCCCCGCGATGGGGGTGGCGGCGCTCGCGCTGGCGATCATCGTGCTCTGGCCGCGGGTGAGCGCGAAGGTGCCGGCGCCCTTCGTGGCGCTGATCGCCACCACGGTGCTGGTGCGCCTCCTCCACCTCCCGGTGGAGACCATCGGCAGCCGCTTCGGCGGCATCCCCTCCTCCCTCCCCCACCCGGTGGTCCCGCACGTCACCCTGCCGATGGTGCGGGCGCTGGTGGGGCCGGCCTTCACCATCGCCCTGCTGGCGGCGGTGGAGTCGCTCCTCTCGGCGGTGGTGGCGGACGGGATGATCGGCGGGAAGCACCGCTCCAACATGGAGCTGGTGGCGCAGGGGGTGGCCAACCTGGCGTCGCCGCTCTTCGGCGGGATCCCGGCCACGGGCGCGATCGCCCGCACCGCGACCAACGTGCGCAGCGGCGGGCGCACGCCGGTGGCGGGGATGGCGCACGCGCTCACCCTGCTGCTGATCACCCTCTTCTTCGGCCGGTGGGCCGCCTACGTGCCGATGGCCACGCTGGGCGCCATCCTGGCGGTGGTGGCCTACCACATGAGCGAGTGGCGCAGCTTCAGGGCCGAGCTCACCGCGCCCAAGAGCGACCTGGTGGTGCTGCTGGTCACCTTCACCCTCACGGTGGTGGTGGACCTGACGGTGGCGATCGAGGTGGGGATGGTGCTGGCGGCCTTCCTCTTCATGCACCGCATGGCCGAGGTCGCCAACGTGCAGGCGGTCACCCGCGAGCTGGCCGAGCCGGTGGACGACGCCTACGAGAGCGACCCCGCCGGGGTGCGGCGGCGGGCGGTGCCGAAGGGGGTGGAGGTGTACGAGATCAACGGCCCCTTCTTCTTCGGCGCCGCCGAGCAGTTCCGCGAGACGCTCTCCTCCCTCGGCGGGCGCCCACGCGTGCTGATCCTCCGCATGCGCAACGTGCCGGCGATGGACTCGACCGGGCTGCACGCGCTGGGCGAGATCGTGCGCCGCAGCCGCGGCGAGGGAACGCGGGTGATCCTCTCCGACGTGCACGCGCAGCCGATGGTGGCGCTCGGCCGCTCGCGGCTGCTGGACGACCTGGGCGACGAGAACCTGCTGGGGAGCCTGGACGACGCGCTGGCGGCCGCCCGCGCGCACCTGGGGCTGCCGCCGGAGGGCTGATCCGGCCGACCGCGTCTCTGCGTGCCTGCGTCAGACCGACCCGGCTTTGGCCAGTCTACGCCAGGACGCCGGTGTCGAGCGCGAGCCGCACCAGCTCCGCGCGGTGGCTGAGGCCGAGCTTCTGCATCAGGCGCGCGCGGTAGGTGTCGACGGTCTTGGGGGAGAGGAAGAGCTTCCGGCCCACCTCGGCGGAGCTGTACCCCTCGGCGGTGAGCGCCAGCACCTCGCGCTCCCGCTCGCTGAGCCGCTCCAGCGGGCTCGCCGCGTGCGGCTCGCGCGCCTGCTGGTAGGTGCGCAGCAGGAGCCGGGTGGCGCTGGGGTAGAGGAAGACCTCGTCGCGGGCCACGGCGCGCAGCGCGTTCACCAGGTCGGCGTCCGCGCTGGTCTTGCGCACGAAGCCGGCGGCGCCCGCCTCCAGCACCGGGAGGAGGAACTCCTCCTCGGTCTGCGAGGTGAGCACCAGCACGCGCGCCCCCAGGCCGAGCTCCACGATCCGGCGCGTGGCCTCCAGCCCGCCGATGCCGGGCATCGCCAGGTCCATCACCACCACCGTGGGGCGCAGCAGCCGCGTCTTCTCGACCGCCTCTTCGCCGGTCGAGGCCTGGCCGACCACCTGCAGCCCCGCCTCGAGCGACAGGAGCGCCTCCAGGCCGCTGCGCAGCACCGGGTGGTCGTCGGCGAGGAGGATGCGAATCGTCTCGGGCACGCGAGGGCTCCTGGCGCGAGGGTGGAAAGACGGCGTCCCGCCGGGGGGACCGCACCCCCATCCTAGCCACGATCCCCGGCGCGCGGGTCGGGAGGATGGAATCGACCCTGACGGGAGATTCCCCACGCGGACGCGGCGAGGGGTCCACCGGGCGGGTGGACCCCTCGTCACTTCAACCGGCTCGTCCTTCAGCCGGCGGCGCGGCTCACTCGCAGCACGCCCCCAGGTTCCCCTCGCACTTCCCGGCGCAGTAGCCTCCGCCGCCCGTGGCCCAGTACTGGTACAATCCCCCTCCGTCCACCGCGTACGCGCGCTCCGCGGCCCAGCCGAGCCCTCCGGCCAGCGCGGCGACCGCGACGATCCAGCGCAGCTTTCTCCCTCTGGGCATGGCGCTTCTCCTCTGGAGATGGGTGGTGGTCTAGGGAGCGCTCCCGCTCCCCGCCGTCGGCGGAGCGGCACGCTGGAGCGACGCGCGCACCAGCGGTCCGATCGCCGCGAGCCTGGGGGCCGCCCGGGACTGGGCGTGCCCCGCGAACAGCACGGTCCGGATGGTGCCTCCCCGCACCAGGTAGAGCGCGGGGAGCGGCGAGGCGCCGAGCACCCGCCGGTATTCGTCCACGTCCACGTACGCCACCTCGGCCGACACCCGCTCGCGGCGGAAGAAGGCCGGCACCCAGCCGCGGTGCCGCTGCGCGCCCACCACCACGGCCGCGATGCGCACCTTCGGCCCCAGCGCGTGCTGGGCGCGGCGCAGTTCCACCATGGGCGCGGCGCACGACAGGTAGTCGCCGGTGCGGAAGACCCAGGCGAGCACCACCTCGTCGGGCGCGCCCGGGCGCACCAGCGAGGGCGGGAGGGCGGAGCCGGCGGCCAGCGGCGGCCCCGGCCTGCGGGCGACGGCGAGCGTCGCCAGGGCGCAGAGGAGGAGCGCTCCCCCCGCCAGCGTCACCTGAGCCGCGCGACGGACCATGCGTTGGGCGTGGGGGAAGCGGGGTCCACGAAGTAGAGCCGCCCGGAGGCGGGGTCGGTGGCCAGCAGCTGCGGCGTGTCGCGCAGCTCGAAGAGCCGCCGGCCGTCGCGCGTCATCCGCAGGAGCCGCCAGCGGATCTCGGGGCCCTCGCGGTCCTGGTACTGCACCAGCCAGCTCCCGTCGCCCGCCCAGAAGGCGTGCGACACCAGCGAGAACGAGCTGAACCAGGCGATGGTCTTCTCGCGCTGCGCCCCGCGGGGGGCGTTGCGCGGAATGGGGCGGAAGTGCTGGAAGGGAACCGGGAGCTTCCCCAGCGCGGCGCCGCCCGCGTTGAAGAGATAGAGCGTGTCGGCCAGGGCGCTCACCACGGCGATGGTGTCGCCGCGCACCGTGGCCTCGGCGAAGCTGGCGGTGAGCGCGCCGTGCCGTGACACGCCGCGGGGCCTGGGCTGGGGGAAGAAGTGCCGGGTGATGCGCCCGTCGCGCGGGTCGAAGAGGTGCAGCAGCGGCCCCGCCTTGTCGGTTCCCCGCCCCACCAGCACCATGCGGCCCCCGGGGAGGAGCTCCGCGTCGTAGAGCGGGACCAGCCCCGTCTGGAAGGTGCGCAGCAGGTGCGCGCCGGCCGCGTCGAAGACCGCGACCTTCCCCGACAGGTCGGCCACCGCGATCTCGCCCGAGGGGAGGCGGAGCGCCGCGACGGGGCCGTCGAACTCGGCCGGCCCCTTCCCCTTCGTCCCGAACCGCCCGCGGAGGCGCCCGGCGGCGTCGTACAGCCGCATCTGCCCCTCGCGCACGTCCGCCACCAGGAAGCCACCGGCCGGGTCCGCGTGCGGGATGGGCGCGACGTTCAGGACCTCGGCGTTCTCCTCCAGGCGGATGCGCCCCTCCCAGCGGACGAGCTCGCCGACCGCGCGGGTGGGCCAGGCCTCCGGGGCCGCGTCGGCGCGGGCGCAGGCGCCGAGGGCGGCCAGGAGCGGCAGCGTGCCCGGCCGCAGGGCGCGGCGCAGGGCGGCGCGGCGGCGTGGAGAGGTGCGGGGCAAGCGTGGATCGGGGAGGCGGCCGAGAGGTGGGGGCTCGCGGTTGGGGAGGATCACCGGTAAGGGAAGAGGTAGTCCGCGGCGCTCCGCGCTGTCAAGGAACGCGTGGCGCGGGGGGACAAAGTGCTCCCGCGCCGGCGGCGTGGCGCCGGGTGCGGGGTCCGCGCGAGATTGCCCGCTGTCCGCGGAGGCGGTCCGCATCCTGCCATGCGAACGCGGCGGAACGGTTCCCCACGGCGGCGCCCGCCCCCCCGGCGCCGGCGGAGCACGCACATCCACGAGCGACGAGGTTGAAGAGATGATCGCCAGACGGGTGGTGATCGCCGGCGTCGCGGCTGCCCTGCTGGGCGGCGGCATGCCCGCGCACGGGCAGACGCAGGCGCCGGCGGACAGCAGCGCGGGAAAGCCGGCGCTGTTCGAGACCCGCGACCTGTACTTCGCCGCGGGGTTCGCGGTGGCCACGGTGGTGGCGGCCCCGCTCGACCGGCAGCTCGCGCACACGCTGCAGCAGCCGGCGTTCCAGGCGAACCGGATCCTGTCGAAGGGCTCGGTGGGCGCGCGCCTGCTGGGCTCGCCGGGGGCGATCGTGCTGGGCGGCGCGGTGTACGGCGCGGGGCGCGCCACGGGGAACCGCGACATGGCGTCGGTGGGGCTGCACACGGCCGAGGCGGTGTTCATCGGCGACATGATCACCGGCTCGATCAAGATGGTGGCGGGGCGCAAGCGTCCGTACCTCTCCCCCGACAACCCGTACAACTTCAGGCTGTTCCGGGGGTTCAAGGGCGACTCGGTGCGCTCCTTCCCCTCCGGGCACACCACCTCGGCGTTCGCGGCGGCGGCCGCCGCCACCGCCGAGGCGGGGTACCAGTGGAAGGCCGGCAAGCCCTTCGTGGGCACCGTGCTCTTCGGCGCCGCCGGCATCGTGGGCCTCTCGCGGATGTACAACAACGCGCACTGGGCGAGCGACGTGGCGGTGGGCGCGGCCATCGGCAGCTTCGTGGGGTGGAAGGTGACGCGCTACGCCCACAACCATCCCACCAACACCGTCGACAACTTCTTCCTCGGCCGCCCGAAGGACGATTCCGCGGACGGCACCGGCGCCCGTGCCTCGCGTGCCCATCCGAGATCGCGCACGCAAACGTTGTTTGGTGGCGGGATCCCCATCATCTTCTCGATCCCGGCTCCGTAGCGTCCGCCCTCGCGCCAGGCACCCTCGCCCCCGTAAAGGACCCGACCATGAAGAAGCTCGCGCTGGAGCTCGAAGCCCTGCGGGTGGAGTCGTTCACCACCTCCCTGGAGACGGGCGTGCCGCGGGGCACCGTGCGGGGCCACGCCCTCTTCGGAACGAAGGCAGGGTGCCAGCCCACCCAGACCCTCCCCCCGAGCGACGCCACCTGTGCGTCAGGATGCGGGGGGTGCTCCACAGGCGATTGCACCATGGTGTGCTAGCGTCCGCCGGCCCCGCGGGCCCCTCTCCCTGGCGCTTCGCGCCGGTCCCTCCCCCAGAACGACCTGGGGGAGGGACGTGGGCTCGCTTCGCTCGCGGCGCTTCGACGGCACCTTCTCTCTGTTCCTCTGCGTCTCTGCGTCAAATGTTCTGTAGAAGCAACGGCCGTGCGGAGGCCATGGAGTTGACGCACCGCCGCCGTTCGCGGTAGCTTTCTGGTTTGTCCCCGCGGCCTTACGCGAAGCCGCGCACCCGCCGTCCCGCCCGGCCGGCGGGCGTTCTGTTGTGCCGGGCGGGGTTGGCTCCCGTTTCCGAGAGGCTGTGCCGCACCCGCTGCTGATCGACTCCTTCCAGACAGTCCCCGCCTTCCGGGAGCTCGCCGCCGCGCTGCCGCGCGCCGGCGAGTCCGTCACGGCCGCGGGGCTGGCCGGCTCGGCGCCGCTGGTGCTGGCCGCGGCGCTGCACCGCGCCCGGCGCGAGCGCCTCTGGGTGCTGGTGGCCACCCGCCCCGAAGACGCCGAGCAGGCCGCCGCCGACCTGGAGGCGCTGCTGGGCGAGGGGGCGGTGTACCTCTACCCCCAGCGCGAGAGCCTCCCCTACGAAGAGGCCGAGCCGCACCTGGAGATCGGCGGCGCGCGGGTCGAGGCGCTGGAGGCGCTGCTCTCCGGCCGCGCCGCGCTGCTGGTGACCACCGCGCGGGCCATGCAGGAGCTCTCCCCCGCGGTGGAGGGGCTCGACGACCTGCGGCTGGAGCTGCGCGCCGGGCAGCGCGTGCGCCTCCCCGAGCTGGCGGGCACGCTGGAGGGGATGGGCTTCGAGCGCGTGGCCACCGTGGAGGAGGTGGGGCAGTTCGCGCTGCGCGGCGGGATCGTGGACGTCTTCGGCTTCGGCGCCCCCGAGCCCGCGCGGGTGGAGTTCTTCGGCGACGAGATCGAGTCGATCCGCTTCTTCGACATCCTCACCCAGCTCTCGGTGCGCGCGGTGGAGGCGCTGGAGCTCCTCCCCGTGGACCTGCGCCCGGCCCGCGAGGGGGGCGGCGCGTCGTCGCACACGGAGGGGCGCCCCGCGGCCGACGGCGGCGAGCCCGCGCGCAAGTCGCTGCTCGACTACCTGCCGGGGGAGACGGTGGTAGTGCACCTGGCCGGCGGGGGGACGCAGCCGGAGCTGGAGCGCACCTGGAGCGAGGTGCTGCGGCTGCACGAGGCCGAGGCCGCCCGCGGCGCCCGCCCCGAGCCCCCGGAGCGCCTCTTCCTCCCCGCGCACCAGGCGCGCGAGCGGCTGGACCGGCTCCCGCAGCTCTTCGTGGAGGAGGCCGCCGGGCGGCCGGTGCGCGCGGCCTTCCACTTCCGCGCGCTCCCCCCCGAGGCGATCGACCGCGACATGCCGCGCCTGGGCGAGCTGCTGCGCGGCGCCGCGGGGCGCGGCGAGCAGACGCTGATCCTCTGCGACAACCAGGGGCAGCTGGAGCGCCTGCAGGAGCTGCTCGACGAGTTCAAGGTCGCGCGCTACACCGAGCTGGGGATCGGCTCGCTCACCGGCGGCTTCGTGCTCGCCGACGCCGAACCGCCGCTGCGGCTGCTCACCGACCACGAGATCTTCCGCCGCACCCGGCGGCTGCGGCGGCGCCGGCGCTTCCGCGGCGGGGCGGCGCTGGAGAGCGTGGCGGCGCTCCGGCCGGGCGAGTACGTGGTGCACATGGACCACGGCATCGGCCAGTTCCGGCGGATGGAGCGCGTCCGGGTGGGCGAGGAGGAGTTCGAGACGCTGGTGATCGAGTACGCGGGCGGCGAGCTGCTGCGCGTGCCGGTGCACCGGGTGGACCTGATCGAGCGCTGGGTGTCGGACTCCGACGAGCCCGGCGCGGCGCCCAGGGTGCACCGCATCGGCGGCAAGGAGTGGAGCCGCGCGCGGCAGAAGACGCAGAAGGCCATCCAGGAGATGACGGCCGAGCTGCTGGAGCTCTACGCCGCGCGCAGCGCCGAGAAGGGGTTCGCCTTCGGGGCCGACACCCGCTGGCAGCGGGAGATGGAGAGCGCCTTCCTCTTCGAAGACACCCCCGACCAGCGCCAGGCCACCGACGACGTCAAGAAGGACATGGAGAGCCCCCGCCCCATGGACCGCCTGATCTGCGGCGACGTGGGGTACGGGAAGACCGAGATCGCCATCCGCGCGGCCTTCAAGGCGGTGCAGGACGGGAAGCAGGTGGCGGTGCTGGTGCCCACGACCATCCTGGCCGAGCAGCACCTGCACACCTTCAGCGAGCGGCTGGCCGACTTCCCCGTGCGCATCGAGGCGCTCTCGCGCTTCCGCACCGCGAAGGAGCAGGACGAGGTGCTCTCGCGGCTCCGGGCGGGCGAGGTGGACGTGGTGATCGGCACGCACCGGCTCCTCTCCCCCGACGTGTCGTTCAGGGACCTGGGGATGCTGGTGATCGACGAGGAGCAGCGCTTCGGGGTGAAGCACAAGGAGATCCTGAAGCAGCTGCGCAAGACGGTCGACGTGCTGACGCTCACCGCCACCCCGATCCCGCGCACGCTGCACTTCTCGCTGCTGGGGCTCAGGGACATGACCCTGATCCAGACCCCGCCGCGCGACCGGCAGCCGGTGATCACCCACGTCCTCCCCTGGACCGACGCGATCATCGAAGACGCCATTCGCCGCGAGCTGGACCGGGGCGGCCAGGTCTTCTTCGTCCACAACCGGGTGGAGACGATCGGCGCGGTGCTGCAGAAGGTGCAGCGCCTGGTCCCCGACGCCTCGATCGGGGTGGCGCACGGGCAGATGCGCGAGAAGGAGCTGGAGGCGGTGATGACCCGCTTCCTGGACGGCGACCTGGACGTGCTGGTGGCCACCGCCATCATCGAGAGCGGCCTCGACGTCCCCCGCGCCAACACGCTGATCGTGAACCGCGCCGACCAGTTCGGGCTGAGCCAGCTCTACCAGATCCGCGGCCGGGTGGGGCGCAGCCACCACCGCGCCTTCTGCTACCTGCTGATCCCCGACGAGGTGCAGGAAGACGCCGAGCGGCGGCTCCGGGTGCTGGAGCACTACACGGAGCTGGGGAGCGGGTACCGCATCGCGCTCAAGGATCTGGAGCTGCGCGGGGCGGGTAACATCCTGGGCGCGGAGCAGAGCGGCTTCGTGCAGGCGGTGGGGCTCGACACCTACCTGCGCCTGCTCGAAGACACCATCAAGCAGCTGAAGGGCGACGGCAAGCAGCCGCGCAGGGGCGCCGCCGAGGTCTCGGTCGACGGCGCGGCGCTGATCCCCGACGCCTACGTGGCCGACGAGAGCCAGAAGCTGCACTTCTACCGCCGGCTGGCGCGCGAGGAGACGGTGGACGGGGTGGAGGCGATGCGCCGCGAGCTGCGCGACCGCTACGGCCCGCTCCCGGAAGAGGTGGAGACGCTGCTCGCCACGCAGGCGCTGCGGCTGCTGGGCGGGGTGCTGGGGGTGGAGCGCATCCTGGTGCGCCCGTGGGACGTGCGGCTGAACTTCCGCACCGGGGTAGTCCCCCGCATGTCGGCGCTGCAGAAGACGCTGACGCGCTACCAGTTCGCGGTGGACGTGCGCCGCCCGCTCCCCCTCTCGCTCACTTTGACGCGCCACGGCACCGAGCCCATCATCCACACCATCGTCACCGCGATGCGGGATCTGTCGACGGATCCGGCGGTGGTGGGATGACGACAGTGCTGAGTGCCAAGTGCTAAGTGCTAAGTGCTAAGTGCTAAGTGCTAAGTGCTAAGTGCTAAGTGCTAAGTGCGAGCACGGAGTAGATTGCGCGTCCCAGGCGGCCCTCTCCCTTTGCGCCTGAGAGCGAATCACCTCCGGTACCGGGAGAGGGGCGGGACGCGCCGCTGGCGTGGCCTGCGCACGATGTTGCTGAGGCAGACGCTCGCGACCGGAGAGGTCGGCGCAGGCGGTGGCGTCACTACCTCTCCCGGTACGGGAGAGGTGGCGAGCCCCAGCGAGCCGGAGAGGGCGCCGAGCCGCGGCCGCGCCCCGGAGACCGGGCTCGCGACGGCAGCACTTAGCACTTAGCACTTAGCACTGCAGTTCTTTTTCCCGCGCGCGACGGTATTCCCGGAGCCCCGCGCCGCTCATTCACCCGGGTGGAGACAATCGGATGAAGTTCTCCCGCTGGGCCCTGCTGGTGGCCGCACTCCCGCTGGCGGCGGGGTGCGACAGCCTCAAGAGGGCCGTCAACGCGCATGGCGACCAGGTGGCGACGGCCGCCGGCAAAGAGCTGAAGGTGGAAGAAGCCGCCACCCTGATCGCGTCCAACCCGCAGGTGCCGCCCTCGCCCGAGATCGTCCGCGAGCTCGCCGAGCGCTGGGTCGACTACACCCTCCTCGCCACCGCCCTGGCCGAAGACACCACCCTGGCGGTGCTCGACCTGGACAAGCTCACCCAGAACGAGCGCGAGCGGGCCACCATCGACCGCCTCTTCCAGCAGGCGATCCACATCGACACCGCGTACTCCGACGCCCAGCTCGAGCAGGCGTGGCAGACGCAGGGGCCCGGGCCGGAGTCGCACGCCCGCCACATCCTGCTGCGCACCCCCCAGAACGCCACCCCGGCGCAGCGCGACAGCGTGAAGCGCGCCGCCGAGGGGATCCAGCGGCAGGCCGCCGCCCCCGGCGCCGACTTCGCCGCGCTGGCCCGGCAGTACTCGCAGGACCCCAGCAAGGACAACGGCGGCGACCTGGGCTTCTTCGGCCGCGGGCAGATGGTGCCGCAGTTCGAGGAGGCCGTCAACCGGCTGCAGCCCGGCCAGGTGAGCCCCGTGGTGGAGTCGCCCTTCGGCTACCACGTGATCAAGCTCGAGGAGCGCCGCCCGGCACGCGCCATGGCGGCCAACGAGAAGGAGCAGTTCCGCCAGTACCTGGTGCAGCACTCGCAGCAGATGGGGGTGCAGCACTACGTCGACTCGCTGCGCACCGCGTCCCACGTGAAGGTGGAGAGCGGCGCCGTGGCGCAGGTGAAGGAGATGGCCAAGACCGGCCCCGACAAGGTGAGCGGACGCACGCTGCAGAAGCGGCTCGCCACCTTCACCGGCGGCCAGCTCACCGCCGCCGACCTGCAGGTGGCCATGGCCGGCGCCTCCCCCGAGCAGCTCAAGCAGCTCTCCGAGGCGCCCGACAGCTCGGTGGAGAGCGTGATCAAGGACCAGGCGGTCAAGGCCGTGCTCCTGGCCGAGGCCAACCGCCGCCGCCTGGGCCCCACCCCGCAGGACCTGCAGGCCATGCGGGAGCAGGCGCGCTCCACCGTGCGCCAGCTGGTGGACGTCACCGGCCTCGCCCAGCGCCGCGCGCCCAAGGGCGCGGCCGGCAACGCGGTGATCGAGCAGGTGGTGCGCGAGATGCTGCAGAAGGCCGTCACCGGCCAGGCGCAGATGCCGCCGCTCGGCGCCCTCGGCGCCCAGCTGCGCACCGTCTACCGCCCCAGCATCAACGCCGAGTCGTTCCAGAAGGTGATCGACCGCGTGCGCTCGATCCGCGCCACGCAGCCGCAGGTCCCCGCCGGCGCGCAGCCGGGGATGCCGCAGCAGGGAATGCCGCCCCAGGGGATGCCGCCGCAGGGCGCGCCCCAGCAGCAGCCGACGGCCCCGGCCCCCGCGCCGGCTCCCGCCCCGGCGGACACGGGCAAGAAGTAAGAGAGGGAACAGGGGACAGGGAACAGGGGACAGGGGACAGCCAGCGGACCCGAGTCGTTCGCCGGCTGTCCCCTGTAACCTGTCCCCTGTAACCTGTCCCCTCGCCGTTGGGAACCCCACCGCGCTCCGCGGCGTATGAGGTCCGGACGGCGGCCCTGGCGGGCCGCTTCGCTCTTTCATTCCACCGAAACCATCCGCATGCGTGTCCTGACCGCGCTCGCCCTCGCCGCCGCACTGGCCGCGCCCGCCGCCGCGCGCGCACAGCAGCCCGCGTCCCCGCAGCCCGGCACCCGGGTGTGGGACCGCGTGGTCGCCACCGTGGGCGACACCTCCCTGCTCTACTCCGACCTCCTGGTCGAGGCCGAGGCCATGCAGGCGCAGGGGCAGGCGGTGCCCACCCAGCCCGCCGCCCGCGACTCCTTCTTCCGCGCCATCCTGCAGCGCCGGGTGGACGACCTGCTCCTGCTCGAGGCGGCGCGGCGCGACCGCGCCATCACCGTCGACCCCACCGACATCGTCACCGCGGTGGAGAACCAGATCAACCGCGTGCAGCAGAGCTTCGGCACGCAGGCGGCGATGGAGGCCGAGCTGGCCAAGAGCGGGCGCACCCTGGACCAGTACCGCCAGGAGCTCACCCGCACCTACACCGACCAGACGCGGGTGCAGCGCTACCGGCAGCAGCGGTTCGGCCAGATGGCCCCGCCCGCGGTGAGCGAGGAGGAGATCCGCGCCTTCTTCGAGCGCGAGAAGGGCGGGCTGGGGCAGCGGCCGGCCACCCTCTCCTTCCAGCAGGCGATCGTCAAGCCCGTCCCCAGCGACTCGGCCGACGCGCGGGCGCGCCGCAAGGCCGAGGAGATCCTGGCCGAGCTGCGCCGCGGCGGCGACTTCGAGGCGCTGGCGCGCCGCAACTCGGCCGACCCCAGCGCGCAGCAGGGGGGGATGCTGGGGTGGTTCCGGCAGGGGCAGATGGTGCGCGAGTTCGAGCAGATGGCCTACGCCCTCCTCCCCGGGCAGATCAGCCCGGTGGTGAAGACCGAGTACGGCTACCACATCATCAAGCTGGAGAAGGTGCGCGGCCCCGAGCGGCAGGCGCGGCACATCCTGATCCGCCCCGAGATCACCGACGCCGACGTGGCCGCGGCGCGCGCGCGGGCCGACTCGTTCGCCGCCGCGGTGCGGGGCGGCGCCTCGCTCACCGAGCTGGCGGCGCGCACCTCCACCGCCCCCGAGCAGCGCAACCTCAAGGACGTGCTCCCCGACCGCCTCCCCGCCGAGTACACCCAGGCGCTCGCCACCCCGGCGGTGGGCGAGGTGGTGGGGCCGTTCCAGATCAACGACCCCACCGGCCCGGCCTTCGTGGTGGCGAAGATCACCGACCGCCGCGCCGGGGGCGAATACCAGCTCTCCGACGTGCACGACTACATCCGCGACCGGCTGCAGGAGGAGAAGCTGCTGGCGCGGGTGCTGGCGGAGCTGCGCCAGGTGACCGCCGTCAGCGTCTCGCTGTGAGCGAGGGCGAAGAGGCGCTGCGGGTGGACGTGCTCCTGCACCGCCTCTGCCTGACGAAGAGCCGCAGCGAGGCGAAGGCCGCCTGCGAGGCGGGCGCGGTGCGGGTGGAGGGGAAGCAGGCGCGCCCCAGCGACGCGGTGCCGCCGGGGCGCAGGATCGAGATCCGCTACCCCGCGCGGACGCTGGAGCTGGAGCTGCTGGCCACGCCGGGAAAGAGCACCTCGAAGCAGCAGGCGCGCGAGCTCTACCGGGTGCTGCGCGAGGAGCGGACCCGCGACGAGGGGCTCTGGGCGTGAGCCCGGTCCGCATCGCCGTCACCCTGGGCGACCCCCGCGGGATCGGCCCCGAAGTCACCGAGGCCGCGCTGGCCGATCGCGAGATCGCCGGCGCGGCCTCGTTCGTCCGGGTGGGGCCGGACGCGCTGGCGGGCCCCGACGGCGTGGGGGTCGGGGGATGGACGGCCGCCGACGGCGCGGCGGCCGCGGGGCGCGTCGCCGGCGAGGCGATCCGCCGCGCGGTGGCGATGGCGCTGGCGGGCGAGGTCGACGCGGTCGTCACCGCCCCGATCGACAAGGCCGCCTTCCACGCGGGGGGATGGAACTACCCCGGCCACACCGAGATGCTGGCGGAGCTGGCCGGCGTGCCGCGGGTGGCGATGCTGATGGCGGCGGAGCGCACCGCGCTCGGCGGCCCGCTGCGCGTGGTGCTGGCGACCACGCACCTGGCGCTGCGCGACGTCCCCGCGGCGCTCTCCGCCGACCTGCTGGTGGAGCAGGCCACGCTCACCGCCGACTCGCTGCGCGATCTCTGGGCGATCGCGCGCCCGCGCATCGCGCTCTGCGCCGTGAATCCCCACGCCTCCGACGGCGGCCTCTTCGGCGACGAAGAGGCTCGCATCGTCGCGCCGGCGCTGCGGCGGCTGGCGGAGCGCGGGGTCTACGCCGCGGGCCCCATCCCCGCCGACACCGTGTTCACCCGCGCCGTCCGCGGCGAGTTCGACGCGGTGATCGCGCCCTACCACGACGTGGGGATGGCGGCGTTCAAGACGGCCGCCTTCGGCAGCGGGGTGAACGTGACGCTGGGCCTCCCCTTCCCCCGCACCTCCCCCGACCACGGCACCGCCCTCGACATCGCCGGCAGGGGCCTCGCCGACCCCGGCTCCATGAAGGAAGCCATCCTCCTCGCCGTCCGCCTCGCCGGCCGGATGCGGGGAAGCTGACGATGGATCATACGCAGAGCCGCGGACAGTCCTCTCAGTGCCTCGCGCGCCTGGATGAACCGACGCGTCAGCTTACCCGGTAGCTGTCTCAGCCTTCGCCGCTCTTCGCCGTTGCGGTTTCGAGGCAATCACCTTACCGGGCCGGGAGACGGCGCGGACGGTGACCTTGTCGCTGCAGATATCAGCCTCTGCCAGAACGACCCCGTTGGCATCCGTGAGAAATGCCCCGCCGCAGTCTCCGGTGATGCAGAGAGAGGCGTTCGCCAGGCAGGTAGTCACCTTATCTAAATCCCAGATACAACCATGGCCGATCATTTTTCCTTCAGGATTGTAGATGTCGTAGCAGGTCTGGTGGCACTGTGCGGCTACGGCCCGAGGGGCGATACCCAGTCCGCATAGCACCACGATTATGGCTACCCACGCGCGTTTCATGCTTCCCTCCGGGTGAAGGTGATCTTCATCACTTCAGGCTGGTTACGAGACTGCAATCATGGGCGCCTTGGAGAACTCTTTGGACACACGCACCGGAAATCACGGCGTGCGTGAACGCGACCGCGGCTGGCCAGTAGAGATGCGGAGTTGCAAAAGGACTGGAGCGCCGTCGTGCTCGCCTGCCAACCAGAGGATGCTCCGTGGCGAGTCGTATCCAAGGAGCGCACCCCAACCCTCAGGTATGGCGCGGGAGCCGACGACCTGACCCGATGGATTGAAGAGATCCCACCGGGTGCTACGCAGCCCAACCCGGCTTGCAACCATCCAACCGTTTCCGAGCTCGGTCATTGAACCCGGGTGCTCGAGGTCAGGATTCGCGCTGGAGATCTCGGTTCCACGGGCGGTGTGCTCGATCCTAACGAAATCGTCCGGCATGGCGCGCAGCGGCACACGCGGGCGAAAGACGGATCGTTCCCGTCCCGCAGGGTCGTATCGGTGGATCTCGTAGGGCAGGCGCAGCAGATAAAGGATGTCGCCATTGCGAGCGCGAGAGATCGTACCCGGGCCCCAGTGAGGGAGGACTTCGCGGTCGCGAACGGGCGGGAGTGGACCGAACGATCCAACATACTGCCACTGATCACCAAGCCTGCGGAAGCGGTGCAGCGCATGCGCGGTGGCTCGGTCGTTTGAAACCGTGTATCCCGAGACGATGAGGTCGCCGTTCTGGAGGGCAACCAGGTTATCGACCTGGCGGAAAGAAAATGGCAGGCGCTCGCGTCGCACGAAGCGTCCCGCGTCGGATAACGTGGTTACCTCGCCGGTTCCGAAGTCGTACACCAGGATTTCGCCACTCGGCGCGACGTCCATCCGGTACGGCAGTTGGAATTCACCCGGACCCCGCCCTTTGCGACCGGTCCTCCACAAGAGCCGACCTTCGGGAGAGAACGCCCTCACCGTTGCATTCATGTGATCGACTACATACACGGCCCCGTTCGCGCCGACCTTTGCGGCGATGATCGTCCCGATCTCCTCCTCTTCGCCGATCACGGTGACGGAGCTGATCGACAGCGGAAACGCCGCGGCCGCCTGCGAGGAAGCGGGCGATGCAGCCCAGCCCAAGGTCACAGCGAGGGAGGTGAGAAGGTGGAGTGCGCGCATGAGTCTTGGAACGCAGAGGAGTGCGGCGACACCAGAATGACAACTTACACGGTAACCCGCTGCATGACTGCCGACAAGACGAACGAATCAGCGGCACCCCTGGGGACGGAGTTCAACGAGGACCCGATGTCCCGGTACGAAGCGAATACCACAGGGAAGAGCTCTGCTTTGACACCCGCGGCGGAGGCGATTAAGTTTCGCCCATTCCGCCACTTGCCGTTCCTCCCGCAGTATCGCCCAGCGTGATCAAGCTCACCTCGGTCTACAAGGAGTACCCCCGCTCCGGCGCGGCGCTCAAGGACGTGTCGTTCCACGTCCAGAAGGGGGAGCTGGCCTTTCTCACCGGCCACTCGGGCGCCGGCAAGAGCACCATCCTGCGGCTGATCCAGATGGCCGACTTCCCCAGCGCGGGCGAGGTGCGCGTCTCCGGCTTCTCCTCGAAGACGGTGCGCCGCCGCGACATCCCCATGCTGCGCCGGAAGCTGGGGATCGTCTTCCAGGACTTCCGCCTGCTGCGCGACCGCACCGCCGAGGAGAACGTGGCCTTCGCCCTCGAGGTCACCGGCGTCAAGCGCACGGCCATCGGCCAGCGGGTGAACCGCGTGCTCACCCAGGTGGGGCTCAGCCACAAGGCGCAGGCCTTCCCCGACGAGCTCTCCGGCGGCGAGCGGCAGCGCGTGGCCGTGGCGCGCGCCCTGGCCAACGAGCCGCTGGTGCTGCTGGCCGACGAGCCCACCGGGAACCTGGACGAGTGGGCGGCGCGCGGCGTGTTCGACCTCTTCCGCGAGATCAACGCGCTGGGGATGACGGTGCTGATGGCCACCCACGACCTGGACCTGGTGCGCGCCCACCCCGAGTACCGGGTGATCGAGCTGGCGCAGGGGCAGGTGGTGTACGACTCGAAGGCGGCGTCGCCCCCCGCCCCGCCCGCCGCGGCGCGGAGCGTGGAGGTCCCGGCCATCGCCGACCCGCACGGGAGCTGACGCCCATGCCCTACGCCCTCCGCGAGGCGCTCTCCGCCTTCCGCCGCAGCCCGCTGCTGGCCTTCCTCTCCGTCATCGCCATCGCCTTCTCCCTCTTCGTGATCGGCCTCTTCGGGCTCACCACCTGGAACATCGGCCGCGCCATCGACAAGGTGGAGGAGAAGGTGGAGATCGTGGCCTACCTCGACGACGCCACCACCCCCGCGCAGCTGGAGCTGGCGCAGGCGGAGGGGCGCGCGCTCCCCGGCGTGCTGGAGCTGCGCTACGTGAGCAAGACCGAGGCGCTGGCCAACGCCATGGCCGACATGCAGGAGTTCAAGGACGTCTTCGCCGACCTGGACAACAACCCCCTCCCGGCCAGCCTGGAGATCCGCATGCAGCCGGGCTCGCGCACCCCCGACGCGGTGCGGCGCGTGGCCGAGCGGATCAAGGCCTACCCCTTCGTGGAAGACGTGCGCTACGGGCGCGACTGGCTGGAGCGCATCTACCTGATCCGCCGGCTGGCCGGGGGCGCGGCCACGCTGATCGGGGTGGCGTTCGCGCTGGTGGCGGCCATCATCATCGCCACGGCGGTGCGCATCGCGGTGTTCGCGCGGCGCGAGGAGATCAGCATCATGCGGCTGGTGGGCGCCACCGACGGCTTCGTGCAGCGCCCCTTCCTGCTGGAGGGGCTGATGACCGGGGTGATGGGGGGCCTGCTGGCGGCGCTCCTCACCTGGGGCGCCTACCGGGTGCTGAGCGCCACCATGTTCAGGATCGAGTTCCTCCCCGGCCAGTGGATCGTGCTGGTGGTGGCGGTGGGCACGGTGTTCGGCTTCCTGAGCAGCATGGTGGCCGTGCGCCGCCACCTGGAGGAGGTCTGAGGGTGCGCGCCGCGCGCCTGGCGCTCGCGCTGGCGCTGGCGGCGGCGCTCCCGGCGGGGGCGCCGGCGCAGCGGCGGCAGCCGCAGCCGCCGCAGCGCACCCCGGACCAGCAGCTCACCGAGAGCCAGCGCCGGCTGCAGGAGATCCGCGAAGAGCGCAGCGAGCTGCGCCGCGACCTGTCGGGGATCCGCAGCCGCGTGCACGACGTCACGGCCGAGATCCGCAACATCCAGCGCCAGCGCGAGGTGAGCGCGTCGCTCCTGCGCGAGCTCAACTTCCAGATGAGCGAGACGCAGCGGAAGATCGACGAGACCACCGACGAGCTGCTGCGCACCCAGGACGAGCTGGCGCAGAAGCGCGCGCTGCTCGACCGGCGGCTGCGCGACATCTACAAGCGCGGGCCGCTGCAGGCCGAAGAGGTGCTGCTCACCGCGCACTCCTTCGCCGACCTGCTGAACCGCTACAAGTACCTCTACCTGGTGGCGCTGCGCGACCGGCGGCTGGTGGGCGAGGTGGCGGAGCTGCAGCACCAGCTGCAGCTGCGCGAGCACGAGCTGCGGCGCAGCTACACCGACCTCACCTACCTGCAGAACGAGCGGGCGCAGGAGCACGCGCAGCTGGGCGACATGGCCGAGCAGCGCAGCACCACCCTCTCGTCGCTGCGCTCGCACGAGCGCACCACGGTGGAGCGCATCGACGAGCTGCTGCGCGACGAGCGGCGCCTCACCAGCCTGATGTCGACGCTGGAGGCCCGCCGCCGCGAGGAGGAGCGGCGCGAGCGCAACCGCGCCGCCGAGGCCGAGCGCGCCCGCAGCGCCGCGGTGGCCGCCGGCCGCCCCGCGCCGCCTCCCCCCGCGCCCGTCGCCCCGCGCCCCGCGGCCACGATGACCACGGCCGACGTGGGGAACCTCGACTGGCCCGTCTCCGGCTCGCTGGTCTACCGCTTCGGGCGCGCGGTGCAGAGCAACGGCACGGCCATCCGCTACAACGGGCTGGGGATCGGGGCCGCGGCGGGAACGCCGGTGCGGGCGGTGGAGGGCGGGCGGGTGGAGATGGCGGCGCCCTTCGAGGGGTACGGCCCCACCGTGGTGGTGAGCCACGGCGGCGGCTACTACTCGCTCTACCTGTACCTCAAGGAGGTGCAGGTGCGGCCGGGCACCACCATCGCCAAGGGGCAGGTGATCGGCACCGTGGGCGGCGAGGGCACCCCCGAGGGCGCCCACGTGGAGTTCCAGATCCGCACCCCCGGCGGCGAGGCGGTGGACCCCCTCACCTGGCTCCGCGGCCGGTGATGCCCGGGCGGAAGGTTCGGACGCAGTCCGCAAAGCCCCGGGTTGGAAACCCGGGGAACGCGGACGGAGACCGCGCCGCCGGCGGCCATCTCGATGTCATCGTCGCCCCCCGCCATCCCGCCTGATGCCCCTCCCCCCCGTCTACGGCCACGAAGAGGTGCGGCGGAAGCTCCTCGCGGCGCTGCGCGGGGGCAACCTGCCGCAGTCGCTCCTCCTGCACGGGCCGTCGGGCGTGGGCAAGGAGCGGCTGGGGCTCTGGCTGGCGCAGCTCATCCTCTGCCTCACGCCGGACGCGGACGGCGGCGCGTGCGGGCGCTGCCAGTCGTGCCGCTTCGTGGAGCGGCTGGAGCACCCCGACGTCCACTGGTTCTTCCCCCTCCCCCGCCCCGACGCGGCCACGCCGGAGAAGCTGCGCGAGAAGCTGGAGGAGGCGCGCTTCGCCGAGCTGGCCGAGCGCCGCGCCGACCCCTTCCACGTCCCCGCCTTCGACAAGGCGCCGGCGTACTTCATGGGGATGGTGCAGAACCTCCAGCGCCTCGCCTCGGTGCGCCCGGCGATGGGGGACCGCAAGGTGTTCGTGGTGGGCGACGCGGAGCTGATGGTGCCGCAGGAGAGCAGCCCCGAGGCCGCCAACGCCTTCCTCAAGCTCCTCGAGGAGCCGCCCGCCGACACCACGCTGATTCTCACCTCGTCCAACCCCGGCGCGCTGCTCCCCACCATCCGCTCGCGCGTGCTCCCCGTGCGCCTGATGCGGCTGGCGACCGGCGAGGTGGCCGCGTTCCTGGAGCGGGAGAAGGGGATGAAGCCGGCGGACGCGGAGCGGCTCGCCGGCCTCTCCGAGGGCGCCATCGGCCGTGCGCTGCGGCTCCTGCCGACCAGCGGCGGCGCGGGGGTGCTGCAGCGGCAGCGGGAGACGGCGCGCGGGCTCCTCCTGGCCGCCACCGCCCAGTCCGACGCGCAGCGCCTGGCCGCGGCGAACGCCATCGCCCCGTCGGGCGCGCGCGGCGAGTTCACGGCGGGGCTGGAGGCGCTCTCGCAGTGGCTGCGCGACCTGATGGCCGTCGCCGCCGGCGCCCCCGAGCAGGTCGCCTACACCGACGACGCCGCGCTCCTCGCCTCGCTGGTGAAGAAGTCGCGCGTCGCCCCCGAGGGCGTGGCCTCCGCCATCCTGCGCGTGCAGGAGGCGCGCGACCTCGCCGCCGGCAACGTGAACCCCCAGCTCATCCTCGCCGACCTGCTGCGCGGCCTGCGGATGGATCTGGTGGGTTCTGTCTAGCTACGCTTGAGGGCCAACGCCCTGCGCAGAACGGCAAACTCTTCCTCAACCCACACTGAGGTGTGGTAACGAGTAGTCGCTGCTTCCAAGCCTTCGAGTAGCTCTTGACTGGAAAGCTTGTCCAATGCGTTGGCGGGCCGCCACACCCTTCGCTCCCGGCCCGGACCGATGAACAAGCTCGAGTTCCGGCAACGCCCGGGCCTTGGGTGGCTTGTCGCTCCTGATGCTGACCAAACGCCTGAGGTCCGTAGGGTTGACGCCCGCCACTCTACACCGTCTGGTAGAGTGATCTCGCGGTAGTGCATGTGCAGGTCTCCTGATCTGGGGAAAACAAATAGGCCTCGCTCCCCCGAGGGGGCGAGACCAGGCGGTCATCCTTCTTCTTTGTTCAAGCCAACGATAACAGCGTGGCTTCGCACGGTCAATCGCTGTGCTTAACCCTGTAATTTGGATCTGGCATGTCCAATGAAGGCTTCACGCACCTCGACGAGCACGGCCGGCCGCGGATGGTCGATGTCGGCGACAAGGCGGTGACGGCGCGCGTCGCGGTGGCGGAGGGGCACATCCGCACCTCGGCGGAGACGCTGGCGGCGATCGTGGCGGGCGACACGCCGAAGGGGAACGTGCTCGTCATCGCCCAGCTCGCGGGGATCATGGGGGCGAAGCGGACGGCGGAGCTCATCCCCCTCTGCCACCCCCTCGCGCTGACGTCGGTGGAGGTGGAGCTATCGGCGGACGCATCGCTCCCGGGAATCCGCGCCGTGGCGACGGCGAAAGTGGAGGGAAAGACCGGGGTGGAGATGGAGGCGCTCACGGCGGTAAGCTGTTCGCTGCTCACCGTCTACGACATGTGCAAGGCGCGCGACCGGGGGATGGAGATCGGCGGAATCAGGCTCCTGCGCAAGGAGGGAGGGCGCTCCGGGACGTGGCCGGCGGGGTGATCGGGGCACGCGGCTTGCCCCGTGGAGCTCCGACATCTCTCACCCGGAGGCGCGGGAATGCAGTCGTTGCTACTGAAGCTGCAGGCCGACATCGAGTCGCGTAAACGGCCGCATTGGGACATCGTCGCCACAGCGAAGAGCGCCCTGCTCGGCACCGCGCTCGCCATGTGCGCGTTCCTGCTGGGGATACGCGCCGCGGAGTCCGCGCCCGGCGGTGGGACGCTGATGGCGCAGTTCGGGCGGGCGCCGGCGGCGGGGCTGGTCGACCTGCAGCAGGCGCAGATCGCCCGGCTGAAGCGGGTGACGGAAAACTCTTCCAGGTACGGAATTCCGGCGGACCTGGCGGAGCGCATCGAAGACATCGCCATGGCCGAGGGGATCGACGTGCGGCTGGCGTTCGGGCTGGTGGCCACGGAGAGCGAGTTCAACCGCCACGCCGTGAGCTCGATGGGCGCGGTCGGCTACACGCAGCTGATGCCGTCGACGGCGCGCTACTTCCGCCCCGACCTGGAGCGCGAGGCGCTCTTCGACCGCGACACCAACCTGCGGCTGGGCTTCCGCTTCCTGCGCACGCTGATCGACAAGTACCACGGCAACGTGGAGCTGGCGCTCCTCGCCTACAACCGCGGCCCCGACCGGGTCGACGCGATCCTCCGCGACGGCGGGGATCCCGACAACGGCTACCCGCGGCTCGTCCTCCGCAAGGACTGGAAGGCCCGTCGCTAGCAGAGTCTTACAGACCATTTGACGCAGAGGCGCAGAGGAACCGAGAGAAAAGCAGTTCTCTCGGTTCCTCTGCGCCTCTGCGTCAAATCTTCTTCTTTTTGAACTTACGACCCCATCTCCTGGGCTTCCTGGTTGGAGAGGTAGTTGCCGAGGATGCGGTTGGTCGCGTTCAGCACCGCGATGCAGGCGGCGCGGTTGGGGTCGTCGGCGGCGAGGGCGGCGCCGATCAGCGAGCGGCCCTCCACGTCGCTCTTCAGCAGCGCCACCACCACGTCGGCGTCGAAGGCGCGCATCGGCTTGATCCCCACCAGCTGGAAGCGCACCCGCCGCTCCAGCACCTTCCCCAGCGCCTCGAGGGTGGCGAGCGCCGTCAGCCGCTGCTCGGGCGCGCTGCCCGTCTCGCCCTCGAGCTCCCCCACGTGCATCTGCCCCGCCCACTCCAGCTGCACCCGCGCCTGCGCCCGCCCCACGCGCGACCCGTCGACGATTGCCGACACGAAGCGCACGCGGCGGCGCGGCTCCGGCGCCCCCGTGTAGGCCAGGTGCAGCTCGGCGTCGCCCGGCCCCAGGCCGTGCCGGAAGAGCACCGAGTGCACCACCATCTCGCTCGGAAAGCGCGCGCCGCGGTCCGCGATCACGTACACCACGTAGGGCGGCCCGTCGATCACCACCCGGCGCACGCCCTCGATCTCTTCGAGCTCCGCACGGACGCGTTCGAGCGACGCGGGTTCCAGGGCGGCTTCCATGGCAGGGCGGTGGGCCGGGGGAGCGTTTGTTTTGGGGGGATGTGTCAACGTTGACGCGCTTTACCCCCCCTGTCAAGCATCGCGAGGCGCGGAGACACCGTCCCCGCGCCTCGCGCGTCACTACGTGCGGTTTAGCGTCAGTAGCGCAGCAGCGCCCCGGCGCCCTTCATGTCGGCCACCTCGCCGGGGTCGGCGAAGGCCACGGTGATCCCCTGCCCCTCGGCCATCCGCACCATCTCCTCCACCACGTCCACGTCGTGCAGCGCGGTGGAGCCGTCGTACGGGCAGGTCTCCATCTCCCGCGCGAACACGAAGCCGCACTGGGCGCAGCGCACCCCCTCGCGGCGCTGGTCGCGCGCCAGCAGCAGCGTGTCCACCCGTCCCTCCTGCAGGGCGGAGAGCGTCCCCTGGAACCCCGCGGTGGCCAGGTAGTCGTGCACCACCCGGTCGCGCACCTGCACCACCACCTCGTGCTGCGCGCGCGAGAGCTCGTCCTGCAGCAGCGGCTCCAGCTGGCGCACCACCTCCGAGGCGTTCTCGTCCACCCACATCGGCCCCGTGTAGACCACGCGCTGCAGCACCGAGTCCGGCAGCTGCTCGGCGAAGGCGGAGAGGTTCTCCTCCGTCCCCAGCAGCACCAGGTCGTCGGGGCGGTAGCGCTCCACGAAGTCGCGCACCTCGGCGGCGAAGTCGCGGAAGAAGTGCTTGGTCTCCTCCAGCTTGCGGCGCTGGTAGCGGCTCTGCGCGTAGCCGCCCGCCTGCACGTCGTGTGGCGGGGGGAGCGGGTCGCCGCGGCGCTCCAGCTGGTCGAGCACGGCGCCCTGGTACACGGAGAGCAGCCGCACGTGCTCGCGGTCGATCAGCACCACGCCGTAGTGGCGGTACCCCTCCAGCACCTGTGCCAGCGGCGCCACCACCGGGCGCGGCGCCACGATCAGGCGGTTCTGCAGCGGCGCGCGGGTGTGCAGCGCCTGGAACCAGTCGCCCCCCACCTCGGCGTAGATCACCACGCCGGCGCAGCTCTCGTCGTAGCCGCTCTCCAAAAAGGCCTGGATGCGGTCCCAGAGCGTCTCCACCCCCTCCTCGTGCTCGGCCATCCACTCCGCCTGGAGCTCTTCGAACTGCGCGCGCTTCTGGTTGAGGAAGACCTGGTGGGTCCGCTTGTTGTTCGAGCCCACCGACATGTCGAGGAAGAGCGACAACACCGGCCGGCCCGTCTCCTCGCGCGCGATGAGGCTCTCGAGATCCTGTTTCGTGATCATTCTCTCCACTGTCTCCAGGGTGGCACTGACGGCGGGCGCGCCCCCGCGGGATCACCCCCGCCAACGTGCAAATCGGGCGCCACCCTGCCGTCCGGCCGGGCCCGGCGACCCGCCCGGCGGACGCGGTGTATGCAGGCGTGGGCATGGTCCATGAATCGCACGCGCGGCTCCAGCCGGTGAGCGGAGCCAGGGGGATACGATGGGAGCGGTGGACTACCGGAAGCAGTGGAACGCGGCCTACGCGTGGACCGACTACCTGGGCGTGGAGGTGAAGGAGCACCGCGGCCTCTGGGAAGCGGTCTGGGAGCGGGCGAAGGTGCCGGAGTGGGCGCTGGAGGAGGCCGCGCGGCTGGGCGGCGAGTGGCGGCTGCTGGTGATCAGCGAGGACTGGTGCGGCGACGCGTCGAACACGGTGCCGGTGCTGGCCAGGCTGGCCGAGGCGGTGCCGGGGATGGAGATGCGGGTGGTGAAGCGCGACGCCAACCTGGAGCTGATGGACGCGCACCTGACCGGCGGCTCGCGCTCCATCCCCCTGGCCGTGCTGCTGCGGCCGGACTTCAGCGTGGCCGGGCAGTGGGGCCCCCGCCCCGCGGAGTTGCAGCGCTTCGTGCTGGCCGAGAAGCGCGCGGGGGTGCGGCCGGTGGGCGACATCTACCGCGACGTGCGCGCCTGGTACGCCCGCGACCGTGGCGAGAGCACCATCCGCGAGCTCCTCGCGCTGGTCGAGTCGGCGTCTCGCAAGGCCGCGGCATAGCAGGCTGTTGAAAAAGGCGCCGACACACACTGCGTGTCATCCCGAGGCCCGGCCTCTGGAGGCCTGCCGCCGCGCGGTCGGTGGCAGGGCCGAGGGATCTTGCCTGGGACACCGCGAGGCATGGGCGCGGCAGCGTCATGAATGCCGGCCTCACTCCGGATGTATCGTTGACGTAGCCGCTGCTGCCGTGCGGGCTTCCGCGGCAGGCCACGCACGTCCGCGGCCAGATCCTTCGGCCCTGCGAAGCCGGCGTGGCCGCATGGAGTCGTGAGACCGGGCCTCAGGATGACACCGTTCGGGGACCGACCTTTTCCAACGGACTGCTGGCGGGTCTCCCGCCGCGACACGGAGACGTGGAGAGACGCGGCATGCCTCTTCCGCGTCCTTCGCGTCCCTTCGGGGGATGGTTGCCTAACGCGTTAGATTTTATGATCTTTACCGCCCGCCGAAGCACTTCCCCCGATCCAAATCCAGCATGGCCATTCGCGAAGGACGTTGGGACTGCCCGAGCTGCGGCTCGGTGGGCCAGCTCGGCCGCCACGTGTACTGCGTGGGCTGCGGCGCCCCGCGCCCCAAGGAGATCCGCTTCTACCTCCCCGAAGACGCCGAGGCGGTGACCGACGCCGGGCAGCTCTCGCAGGCGGCCGCGGGGCCGGACTGGATCTGCGAGCACTGCGGCGGCAGCGCCCGCGCCACCGACCTCACCTGCCCCGGCTGCGGCGCGCCCCGCGGCGAGAGCGCCGCGCGCGAGGTCCACGACTACGACCTGGCCGCGGTCCCCCGCTCCGGCGGCGGCTCCGACCGTCCCCCGCCACCCCCCTCCACGGCGAAGCCGCTGCGCGCTGCCCCGCAGCCGCGCGTCGGGCGCAACGTCTTCCTGGTCCTGCTCCTCTCCGTCATCAGCTGGTTCGGGTGGTCCAACCGCACGCGCCACGTGGAGGGCGAGGTGGTCGCCCGGCAGTGGGAGCGCACGGTGCAGGTGGAGGCGCGCCGCACCGTGCAGGAGGAGGGATGGTCGCTCCCCGAGGGCGCGCGGCGGGTGCGCTCGTACCGCGCCATCCGCGACTACCGCCAGGTGCTCGACCACTACGAGACGAAGACCCGCCAGGTCTCCGAGCGGGTGCAGACGGGAACGCGCACCTACACCTGCGGCCAGATCGACCGGGGGAACGGCTACTTCGAGGACCGCACCTGCACCGAGCCCGAGTACGAGACGCGCTACCACACCGAGAGCTACCAGGACCCCGTCTACCGGCGCGAGCCGGTGTGGGACACCAAGTACGAGTACCGCATCAAGCGCTGGGTCCCCGACACCCTGCTCGAGGCGCACGGCACCACCAACACGCCCACGTGGCCCCCGGTGGTGGTCGACGACACCACCCGCGAGGGCGAGAAGAAGTCCCGCTACCAGGTGACCTTCAGCGCGCCCAAGGGAAAGAGCTACACCGCCGACGTGCCGCTGGAGCAGTTCGAGCGCCGCACCATCGGCGAGCACGTGCCGCTGCTGGTGAACGGCGGCATGGCGCGCATCGACACCGCCGCGGCGCACTGACCGCACGGCTGAACGAAACGCGGAGCCGCAGGGAGTCGAGCACCGGGTTGGAAACCCGGGCTACAACAACACGAAGTCCGCCTTCGCGGACTGTACCTCCGCCATCGCGGCGGTGCGCGGTGAGCCGCGAGGCGCCGGCCGTTCGCCCCGGCACGCGTGCGGCGTACCTGGATTCCGCTCCAGGACATCGCGGGGGAATCCGCGAAGGCGGATTTCGTGTCGTTCAAGCCCGGGCTTTCAACCCGGTGAGCTCCGGACGGAGAAGGACCCGCTCTAGCGGCCGAGCGCCGCGAGGGCGGCAGGAAGCGCGAGCTCGGCCCACCGCGCGTACTGGCGCCCGGAGGGGTGCAGGCCGTCCGCCACCAGCATCGCCGGATCCGGGCCGGCCTGCCGCGACGCCGGCGTCACGTCCACCCAGCGCGCGCCCAGCTCCGCCGTCTCCGTGCGCGCGGCGGCGTTGAACGCGTCGATCTCGGCCGCGACACGCGCCCGGTCGCGTCCCTCGGCGAAGGGCGTCACCCCCCAGTCGGGGATCGACAGCACCACCACCCGCGACGCATCGCCCCCCGCGAAGCCGATCGCCCGCCGCAGCAGCCCGGTGAACTGCTCGCGGTAGATGGATTCCGCGCCGCCGCGGTACTGGTTGTTCACCCCGATCAGCAGCGAGACCAGCCCGTACGGACCGTGGGGCGCGGCCTGGTCGATGGCGGCGTCCAGCTCGTCGGTGGTCCACCCCGTGCGCGCCACGATCTCCGGCTCCGCCACCGCGATGCCGCGGGCGCGCAGCAGGGCGGCGAGCTGGGACGGCCACCGCTCACCTGCCCCCACCCCCTCGCCGATGGTGTAGGAGTCGCCCAGCGCCAGGTACCGCACCCCTTCGCTCACCCGTCCCTCCCCCATCGTCCCCCGCCCCGCGCAGCCGAGCGCCGCGCACGCCGCGAGCACGGCAAGTCGCTTGATACCGCGCGCCCCGATCCTCCGCAAGCCGCGAGCGCTCCACGTCTTTGCGTCTCCGCGCGAGACGAATCCGTGGACGAGACTCTGGCGCGGAAGGGTGGGAGCGCGCATCGTGGGAAAAATGGCAGGTTTCATCTCCTCCGCACCCGACCCAGACTTCGTGCCAAGAAAAGACCGCCGCGTGGCGGGCGCCCTGTCGCCCCCGCTCTTCCGCGACCTCCGCGGCTACGCCCTCGACCCCTCCCTGGCGCTGCAGCTGGAGACGGCGCCCATCAGCGAGGTGGTTTTCCGCGTCCCCTGGGAGCCGCTGGAGCCGGGGCCGGTGGGCGAGTACCTGGAGGTGGTGGACTTCGACCCCGCCGGCCGCTGCTTCTATGAGCCGGTGGACCTGGACGACCCCTACCTGCTGGTGCAGGACGGCCTCCCCCCCTCGGAGGGGACGCCGCAGTTCCACCAGCAGATGGTGTACGCCGTCGCCCAGCGCACCATCCACGCCTTCGAGCGCGCGCTGGGGCGCAAGGCGCTCTGGTCGCCGGGCCCGCCGCCGCCCTCCGAGCACCCCAAGAACGACTCGCACTACGTGCAGCGGCTGCGCATCTACCCGCACGCCCTGCGCGAGGCCAACGCCTACTACAGCCCGGCCAAGAAGGCGCTGCTCTTCGGCTACTTCCAGGCCACCGACGACGACCTGGCCGACCACATCCCCGGCGGGCTGGTCTTCGGCTGCCTGTCGCACGACATCGTGGCGCACGAGACGGCGCACGCGCTCCTCGACGGGCTGCACCGCCGGCTGAACCGCGCCACCAACCCCGACATGCTCGCCTTCCACGAGGCCTTCGCCGACATCGTGGCGCTCTTCCAGCACTTCACCCTCCCCGCCATCCTCCGCCACCAGCTGGCCAACGCCCGCGGCGACATCCGCTCCGAAACGCTGCTGGGGCAGCTCGCCACGCAGTTCGGGCGCAGCAGCGGCGCCCGCGGGGCGCTGCGCGACTTCATCGGCAAGGTGGACCGCGAGACGGGCGAATGGCACCCCCACGCCCCTGACCCGCAGGAGTACCTCGTCACCACCGAGCCGCACGAGCGCGGCTCCATCCTGGTGGCCGCGGTGTTCGACGCCTTCGTCTCCATCTACAACGGCCGCATCGCCGACCTGATGCGGCTCTACACCGGCGGCACCGGCGTCCTCCCCCAGGGCGCCGTGCACCCAGACCTGGTGAACCGGCTGGCCGAAGAGGCCGCCAAGGCGGCGGACCACGTGCTCACCATGTGCGTGCGCGCGCTCGACTACTGCCCGCCGGTGGACCTCACCTTCGGCGAGTACCTGCGCGCCGTGGTCACCGCCGACGTGGACCTGGTGCCCTCGGACGAGCACGACTACCGCATCGCCTTCGTGGAGGCCTTCCGCCGCCGCGGGCTGTACCCGCGCAACCTGCGCACCCTCTCGGTCGAGAACCTGCGCTGGCGCTCCCCGGCCCAGGACGAGCTCACCCACTCCAGGGGGCTGCTCAAGGTCATCATGGGGCTGCGCCGGGAAGCCCACCGGCAGCTCTACGCCCGCACCCGCGAGCGCATCTTCCGCGCGGAACGGGCCACCCGGGGGATGCTGCACGACCGGCTGGCGAAGCACTTCCTCGAATCGGACGAGGGCCCCGGCGACGCGGCCTTCCTGGGGCTCAACCACAAGCTCTCCTTCGAGGTGCACTCGGTCCACTTCGCCACCCGCGCCGGCCCGGGCGGCGACCTGCTGCTGCAGGTGATCGTGCAGATCATCCAGGAGCGCGGCCTCGACCCCGTGTGGGACGAGCCCGACGGCACCCGCTTCGAGGGCGGCTGCACCCTGGTCGCCGACCTCCGGGCTCCGGCCATCTCGTACTGCATCCGCAAGCCGATCGGGAGCAAGACGCGCGAGGAGCGGCAGCTGGGCTTCCTGCGCGAGCTCACCGGCACCGGCCCGCGCGCCACCTACTTCGGGCCGCCCGACCCGGCGCGCGCCCGTGAACCCTTTGCGCTGCTCCACCGCGGCGCGCTCTGAGGCCAGCCATGCCCGGGAAGAAGCAGGAGAAGCACCCCCGCGCGCGGGTGCGCATGTACCGCCAGGGGCTGGGAGACTGCTTCCTGGTCACCTTCTACACGGGGAAGTCGCCCGTGCACGCGCTGATCGACTGCGGCACCCTGGGCGCCACCACCACCGGGGTGAAGATGGCGGAGGTGGTGGAGAGCATCGGCGCGGAGACGGGCGACCACCTGGACCTGCTGGTGGCCACCCATGAGCACCGCGACCACGTCTCGGGCTTCAACTCCGAGCGGGCGCGCTTCGACCGCATCCGGGCCGACCACGTGTGGGCCGCGTGGACGGAGGACGGGAGCGACCCCCTGGCCCGCGAGGTCGCGAAGTACAAGGGCGACGTGCTGGAGGCGGTGGCCCTGGCCGCGCACGCGCTGGCCGGCGACCACGCCGCGGCCCCGGGCGACCGCGCGCCGCTGGCGGAGATGCGCTCGGGCGTGCGCGAGCTGCTCGGCTTCTACGGCGACCTCCCCGCCGAGGGCGAGCCGATCGGCCTGGCCTTCGCGGCGGGGGTGCACGAGGCGATGAGCTACGTGACCCGCAAGGCGGGCGACGCGGTGCGCTTCCTCTCCCCCGGCACGGTGGTGGAGGAGGACTGGCTCCCCGGCGTGCGCGTGTACGTGCTGGGCCCCCCGCGCGACCGCGCCAGGCTGAACAACATGGGCGGCCACGGCTCGCCGGAGCTGTACGCGGCCTCGGGCGCGCTCGCCGCGCAGCTGGGCGCGAGCATCGGCTTCGGGGCCTCGGGAAAGAGCTACGCCGACTACCGCAAGGAGCTCGACGCCGACCAGGCCGACGACTTCCAGCAGCGCCTCCCCTTCGAGCCGCGCTTCCGGGTGGAGTCGACCGACCAGAAGGCGTGCGGGGAAAGGTTCGAGAGCTACTACGACCCCGACCAGGCGTGGCGGCGGATCGACCTGGACTGGCTGAACGGCTCGAGCGAGCTGGCGCTGCAGCTGGACAGCCTCACCAACAACACCAGCCTGGCCATGGCGGTGGAGCTGGTGGACGACGGCACGGTGCTCCTCTTCGCGGCCGACGCGCAGGTGGGGAACTGGCTCTCCTGGCACGACCACGCCTTCAAGGTCGTGGAGAAGGGCAAAGAGAAGGAGGTGAAGGCCGCCGACCTGCTGGCCCGCGCCGTCTTCTACAAGGTGGGGCACCACGCCAGCCACAATGCCACGGTGAACGAGAAGGGGCTGGAGCTGATGATCCGCGAGGACCTGATGGCCGCCATCCCCGTGGACCGGCAGGTGGCGCTGAAGAAGCACCCGCAGTGGATGATGCCGGCGGACGCCCTCTACGCGCGGCTCCTGGAGAAGACGCACGGCCGCGTGCTGCGCTCCGACACCGGCTGGCCCGACCCGCGCCCCGCCTCGATCGGCGAAGCGCGGTGGCAGAAGACTCAGGAGGCCGCCCCCATCGTGATCGACCGCCTCTACATCGACTTCAACATCTACTGATCGGTCCCACGCAAAGACGCAGAGGAACACGGAGGAGCTGCCGCGCCTCTCTGTTCCTCTGCGTCTCTGCGTGAGACGGCAGTTGCCGTTTCTATCCAGCTCCGCGGCCGCGGCACGGCCGACAATCCAGACGCACCTCAGCGTCTTCACGCGCGACAGGGCCGGTGCGCCGTCCGCATCTGTAGCGCCAGCAAGCATGCACTGTGTGAAAACAGGTCCAATAACCGGCCAAAGCGGCTCTGTTGCATGGCCGTGCCGGACAGCGTCCGTTCGTCCCGTTTTCCGGCGGCGTCAAGGCGTCTCGAGCACCCACTTTGTCTTGGGCAGCACGTCCCCAACCGAGCCCCGGCGGCTCCGATGCACATATGGGACGATGGCAGGCAGCTCGAAGCCGAGTATCTCCGGGTTGAACCCTGCCCAATTTATCGCAACTGGAACGAAGGTGAAGTTCACGTTCCGGCTCGCCATCAGACGGTGTCGTCCATCCGTGGCGTGAAAGACGAAGCCCACGTCGGGGTCGTCGTGTAGCTTTACCGTCAGCTGGATTGGATGAATCTTGTAACCCCTGGGGATCGCCGATTCGAGATCCCGAAGACTGTTGTACTTTATCGGGTTGACCCTCTGCTGTGGATTTTGGTGGTCCAGCACGAATGTCGTCGGCCACAGCCGACACTCCATAAACTGAATGTCACCGGGATCGAAGGCATGGTAGTATACCCTCCTCGTTTGTACTTCCCTCTGCTGCGGCTGCGGAACGTACGCCAACACGTTGAACATGTCCGCCGTTCGCTGCCCGTGCCGGCAAATCATATAGCGGCGATACTGGGTCCATTCGACCTCTAAGCCCTCAGGCACAACCATGTACCGGTTCGGGGGCATGTGTTGCGTGCGCCTGAGCACCAGACCTGGGTAATCTGGGTCCGTGTATTTGCCGGGTATTCCTTGGAAGCTTTGCGGAGGCATTTCGCGTCTTGCCTTTCGATAGGGTTGATAGATGGTGGTTGTCACGCGTCAGAAGTACGCTCTGGGCAACGGCTAAAATGTATCCGGGATCTCGTCCGGCGGTTACGGACCAGTACGGAGGTTCGGGCTCACGAGTCGTCATGTTCAGGTAGCAGAGCATGGCCACATCGAGCCGCTTTGTGCCGCGAGCGGAAAGCAGCATAAGACGGACACTGCCTAGACATTCCGAATGTCCAGACTGGTCCAGTTCCCGACGCACAGGTCCAGCCGTACATCCGCGTCGCTCTGGTGGTAGGGGCGGGTGCGGAGCCAGGACGTCCACTCTAGCCTCGCACCCGCGCCGCCTCCCAGCCGGGTTGGCGGCACCTGGGCCCCCTTGAGCCGCAGCCGGACGGTGAACGCCGGGCCCGCGCCGGCCCACAGGCGCACCAGCGCGCACAATGGCGCGAACGCGGAACCAGTGGGGAGAAAGCGGACGTACTCGCCCAGCGAGAGCGGGCCCAGCTCCACCTCGAAGGCGGCCTGCGGGTCCCACGCGCGCCGGCCCAGCACAGCATCGTCTCCCAGCGTGCGGTTCTGCCCCGTAGCACCGATGCGCGTCCAGTCGTCCGGCTCGATCGGCACCCACCGGCCGGTGAACGGGACCACGCACGCCCGCACGCCGAAGTGCGAGGCCAGCACACATTCCAGCCCCATCCCCGACCGCACCTCGGCCGCGAAGAGCGCGGCGTAGCCCAGCAGCGCCCGGTCCGGCACGGGCATCCGGTCGCGCAGCCCCGGGGTTCCGAGCCCGATCAGCGAGAACAGCCAGCGGCCGGGCGCCGTCTCGTCCGCCGGGGCGCGCGCCAGAGAGACGCGGTGGCGGGCGCGGGCGCGGTACATCAGCGAAACCAGCCGGTGGTGGAACAGGTCCAGGAAGTCGCGCGGGCCGGTGTCGCCCGCGCGGGCCTGGTGCAGCACCCACTCGCTGAACGGGCGCGGCAGAGGGCCGCCGGCCCCAGCGAGCCCCAGGAACGCCACCGTCATCTCCGGCGGCCCGCCATCCTCGCCCTCCGCCACGCCGACGATGTCCGACGGCGCGAACGAGAGCGCGGGGGTGGCGCGGAAGCGCACGGCCTCGTCCGCGGGGCGGCTTCCCTCCCCCGCCGCGGCCGACGCGGGGCGCAGCGCCTCCATCACCCGCACGGCCTGGAAGAAGTCGAACCGGTACGGCTCGGCGAACAGCGCCTGCGCTACACCAGCGGCCGGCGTCCCGCTCTGGGCGGCCATCGCATCCACGTCTCCTCGCGCTGGCGGCTGCGCAGCACGGTCTGGGTGAAGGAGTTGAGCGCCGCGTACTGGCCGAGGAAACGGTCCAGCACGGCCGCATTAGGAACGCCGCCCCCGCCGGGGAACGCGTCTTCATCGAGCGCGACCTCCATCTCGGTCCCGCAGCAAAAGCCGCGGAGTGAACCCGCGCCTCCGTCTGCCCGACGAAACACGATTCCATCCTCCGCACTCGGGTATCTCGCCAGAGCCCAATCCTTATTTCTGCCAGCTGAAGCGGATTGGCTGGTATACCTGCAACGGGTCAAGAGTCTGTCCGTGCCGTTTGCCCGATTTTATGTATTGCAGTTGGATCATGTGTTTCTCGCAGAACAGTTCGATCGTTGTCCGAAGCGACTTGACTGCATGCTCCCGTACCGACCGCCCCACACCTTTGAACAGGGCGGGAATCTCGTCGTCGGAGGCGTCGAGCCAGTACTTCAACTCATCCTCGTCGATCACCATGGCACGAACATCGGTTGTAATATCGAGACCTCCAAAGATCTGCGCCTCGACATACGAGATCGGTGGCCCGCCCACTCTCGGCGCTGAGGTACCGAGCGCCAGACCTGCCACGCATTCGAGCGCCGGACGGCTCATGTGATAAAGGACGTTTACTAGGTTATCCGCTGTCCCTACGCTGCTGAGAAACAGTTTCTTCTTCCAGTGGTGTTCAAGGCTGTCGCCAGCGGTGAACGTACACCGCTGCCGCACTTGGTCGCGAAGCACAAGGTAAGAGGTTCCATACATCGGCCCCGCCCCGCCGTAGTAGTACGCAATGTTCAGCCCGGCCGAAATAGGGCGATCTGCGGCCGTTCCATATTCCTTTACGGGAAATGCCGGTGTACCTTGGACCCGGAGATTGGAAGGAGCGAGGGGCCTCAGCGGATGCAGGGCGAGCTCCGTCGCCTCTCGATCATGGCCATACCCGGGCGGCGTCGCTCCGCGCGGCACCTGCCAGAAGTTCTTGTATCTAGTGTCACCAAGAAGGTCGTAAATGATCACCGTCGGAAAGTTCACCGTAAGGCTCGAGTTCTTGAGCTGCTGGCAAACACGGGAAACGAGATCGGGCGCGCGTGATTTCGTGATCTGCTGCAGGATCTCTGCGACGATCTCCCTCATCGTCCTTCCATCTCTGAGATTGAGTTCGCTCATGGACCGCGCAACAGGAGCCGTCATACGTATGATTCGCTGCGCATGCTCTTGCGGTGAGAACGGCTGGGTAGGCACCGGCATGCGAGTCGGACCTTCCTTGGTAATACCGGGGAGGCCAAAACGGTTACGTGCGTAGACTTTCTTGCACTTAGGGCATTTCGCCTGTATAACGTTCGGGTTCCAGGCGTTGAACGATGAAACTTTAAAGTCTTGAAAAAGACATCCGGCAGGACATTGCAGCCACATGAGCGAGCCTCCAGTCAGGTTATTTGAACCGATGTTGCCCTCGGTGGGCGGTCGGTGCAGCACCCACTCGCTGAACGGGCGGGGCAGCGGGCTGCCCGCGCCGGCCAGCCCCAGGAACGCCACCGTCATCTCCGGCGGCCCGCCGCCCTCCCCCTCCGCCACGCCGACCACGTCCGACGGGGCGAAGGAGAGCGCGGGCGTCGTACGGAAGCGCACGGGCTCGTCGGGGCGGCTTGCCTCGCCGGCCGGCGCGGCGGCAGGGCGCAGCGCCTCCATCACTCGCACACCGTGGAAGAAGTCGAACCGGTACGGCTCCGGCGAACAGCGCCTGCGCTACACCAGCGGCCGGCGGCCTGCTCTGGGCGGCCATCGCATCCACGCTTCCTCGCGCTGGCGGGTCCGCAGCACGGTCTGGGTGAAGGAGTTGAGCGCGGCGTACTGGCCGAAGAAGCGGTCCAGCACGGCCGCCATCAGGAACGCGCCGCCGCCGGGGAAGGCGTCCTCGTCCAGCGTGACCTCCATCTCCGTCCCGCGGCAGAAGCCCCGCCACGCGTCGGCCCCGATGCGCCGCGTCACGGGGCGGCAGCGCAGCGCGCGTACGCCGCCGATCTCCTGATGCACCGAGGCGCGGCCGTACGGCGCGTACAGGCGCAGGATCTCGCGTAGCGCCTGCACCCCCGCCTCGCCGTCCAGCGACAGGTGATTGAGCGAAAGCTGCGACACCAGGCGCCACATCGCAGCCGAGCCCAACGGCGGGTCCAGCTGCGGCGTGGGGACGTGCAGCGCGGTGACGCCGCTGAGCGGCGCGGGCACCTCCACCTGCAGGGGGTGCCCGGCGGGGAGCGCCTCGGCCAGGCCGCGGTTGGTGCACTCCACCTGTGCGAACACGGTGTCGGTGGCCGGCCGCGCCGGGTTGAAATCCAGGTCCACGAACGAGAGCAGCACGTCCGTGCCGCGCAGGTCCGCCCGCTCGCTCGCCACCCGGCGCGCGTGCCAGAAGGCGCGCGCCTCGCGCGTGGCCGCCGCGTGGCTGAACGAGAAGAACGGCTCCAGCACCCGCGTCTCGTCGCGCGCGTCCGCCGTAGAGGCCACGCGCAGCACGGAGTGAATCTCCGTCGTCCGCTCGCGGCGGAAGTCGCCCACCAGCCGATACTCGTGCGTGCGATGATCGACCCGCACGGGCTCGGAGGTGCGCCGGAACAGGTTCACCACCGGCGCGCAGCCGATCTGGAAGCTCTCACGGTCTACCACCACCCGGTCGGGGATGGTGCGGTCCAGCAGGAAGACGAGATCGAAACGCGTCTTCGACCCGTGCCGCGCCAGCCCGCGCACGTCCGCGAAGAGGAACTTGCGGGGGACGGCGAAGTGCTCCTGCAGCAGCCGATAGGCCGGGTGCGCGTGCGCCGGCCAGGGGATCACGTCCTCGTCCTCCTCGAAGCCGACGGGGCGCACGGCATCCGGCCCCAGGAACACGGGCGCGCCCGTCCCCTCCGGCACCAGCGCCACGCCGCCGAGCGCGGAGAACAGCCGCTCGTACAGCATGGCGCCCGTGCGCGCGTCCTCGCCCAGGTAGAAGCGGAGGGAATCAAACCCCTCCAGCTCGTCCAGCGGCGCTCCGGTGGCCTGGATCTGCACGCGCAGCACGGCGGCGGTACGCCCGCCGTCCAGCCAGTCGTAGCGGTCCGCGGACTCCAACGCGGCGTGCGCCACCTCCAGCGGCCACAGCGTAACGGGATAGCAGGTGCGGAAGCGGCACGCGGCGCCGTCGCTGGCGTGCGCGAACATCGGCGTGCCGCGCGGCACCACGTGGCCGCCTGCGAGCGTGGCCTGCTTGGGATCCGGATGCAGCCGCGCGATGGTCATCGACGGCACGGGGCGGAGGAAGTGCGGATACATCACCTCCAGCAGCGCCGCCGCCACCTCGGGAAGCTCGCGGTCCAGCTCGCGCCGGATGCGCCCCGTGAGGAACGCCACCGACTCGATCAGCCGCTCCACGTGCGGGTCCGGGCACTCCTCCGGCCCGATTTCCAACCGCGCGGCGGCCTTGGGATGCCGCCGCGCGAACTCGACCCCGGCGCGGCGCAGGTAGGCCAACTCGGCGTGGTAGTAGGAAAGCAGTTCGTCCGCGGTGTTCATGTTGGGTCTCCAGGTTTCATTTCCCTACCGCTCCCGCTGTCCCAGATATCAACGGAAACGACACGCGCGCGCACTCGCCGTCCACCGTCAATTCGGGGTCAATGGTTAGGGGGTGCTCTATCACATGCGTCGAAGTCTACCCAGTGAACGCACGCATATGTGCGCCAAGATGGACTCATTTTTAACATAGGCGTTGATATTGCGCCTCCGGGATGAAGTAAATTCCGGTGTTTTACAAATATCACGCTGACTGGCTTATTTACATTTTTTCGTATACCTACATCTCTTCTCAGGATTATGATGGAAATAATTCGGACATCCCCAGAAAGGTCCATACGGGCCTTTTTCTATCAGTTGCATGCTAATCCTTCCGCATTGGGGGTTGGTGCAAGTCGGAGGGCTCAGAAGTACTTTTTTCGTCTGATAGGGCGTAGTGGGAGTTCCGGGTTGCAAGGAGCCCGCGTGCAGCACGTTGTTTTTCCTCTTCAACGGATTCGTTTGGATCGTGCCAGTTGCCGTCGTAGTGGGTACCGTGAAAATCGCCCGGAGGTGGTGCAAGATTTTACGCTCAAATCTGGCGCGCTGGTCCGTATCATTGATTGGTGGTCGATGTGACTTGTGGAACATATACGATTTCGGCTTCCAGTCGGCGAACAGTCGTAGGTCGCGGTCAGTCCAAGCGGGATAGGCTTTTCTGAAAGCTTCATCTACATATGAAACGTTGGCTGGTTTGCCGCTTGCGTCCCTGATCATCGATTGAGACCCCGAGAAGCCAAAGCCATTCCTTTTCGGCTCCGTTCCCGAGACTTCGTAAGTGCTGGGGAACACCTCCTGAATGCGGGCTTTTTTCCAACCAGTGACCGTCTGGTATCGCCATAGTTCTCTGTCAAATTCGTCGCGAGTAACAAGTCTCGGCCAAGCCTCCCAAAGTCTCCTCATGTCGTGCTTCAGGTGCTGATACGCTGCCCGCACATTTACGTAACCCATCCCGCCGCGCCCCGTTTCACATGCTGCGGCTCCGATAAGCGTGCAAAGCAGGCTTAACAGGGGCCATCCTCCTGCTTGGTTCCCAAGCGAGTATCCCGACGAGGTGAGGATATCTAGGCCTGAAATCCCATTCGCCACTTCTCGCTGCTTCATCATTCGAATGAGAACAGTAAAAAGCATGTCGAGAACGTCTGGCCCGTAACGGATCAGTTGGCCGGCAATACCTGCGTAACTAACATTGTTACGGAAGATGACACCGCCCGCGACCGGATAGCAGTAGGGGTACTGATACTCGTATTCCCCACCGGGATGCTCCAGCCGCGCATACGTTGTACCCTTCACTTGGAGCAGGACGCTTGCGTCGCGTGAGAACGCCTTAGCTGTGCACTCGCAGATCGTCCGGAAGGCATATTCCGAAGATATGTCGATGATCTTGCCCTTTTCCTCAAAACGGCCACCTTGGGCACGGGCACTGACATGCTTGACATCTTTCCGCAGGACCTCTGTGAGTTCACCCTGGCGCGCAAACCGCAGCAAACCGACGCAGTTGGAGTCCTCGGCCTCTGCACCAACAAGAGGCTCGCCGCAATCCGCGCAGATGGCTAACACTTTCTGTTCTGACGACCAATTTGGTGGAAGATAATTCCGATGGTCACGCCTACACTTTTTGAAGGTTGGGATGCGGGCCGCGGGAATGGTGTCCAGGTGAGGTGCAAAGGGATTCGCACCGATGGAAAATTCTTCACATCCGGGCTCACCGCAGAAAATCTTGTTACCCGGCTTCCACCCCTCCGGAAGACGCGACGGGTGCCCCTTTTTGCAATGGCCGAACTTGATCATGGTTCACGCTGGTTGAACGTTGTAAGCCTCCAACTCTCCATTCGTCTGGATCGAGTTCTTCCCTCCCTTGCGCGAATTAATGCATGCGCTTCGAGACGTCGAGAGCCGCATGCCGCGAAATGCACTGCTCACGCTAGCCTGTCTGCCGTCCCACCAACATTGGGAACGACACGGGCTCGCGCCCGCCACCCTCCACCGCCAGCACCGCATCGATCGTCAGCCGCACCTCGCGGTCGCGGCCGGTAACGGGCTCGGCCTTGACGCGCACCTCGCGCAGGCGGGGCTCGTAGGCCTCGATGGCGCAGCGGGCCTCGGCCTCCAGCACCGAGAGCGCGGCGGGGTCGCGGGCGTGGGCCGGCGACCAGTCCGCCAGCCCGTACTCCAGCACCGTGCGCGGCCGCCCCGCCAGCTCCTCGGCCGTAAGCGGGCAGCGCGTGTTCAGCAGCCGCGAGAGCTCGCGCGACACGGACTCGCGCAGGCCCTCGCGGTCGTGCACCCGGAAGGGGCGCGCCTCCGGCGGCCCGGGCTCCGGGTCTTCCAGCCGCTCGAAGAGCAGCGCGCGCGCCCCCGCCGGGGCCCGCCGCGGGTCCGCCACGCTCAGGGCACCGTGGTGGTGTTCGTGGCCACGTTCCAGGAGGCCGGCACGTTCCCCGCCTTGGCCCCGTTCTTGTCCTGCACGACGAACTGCCACTCAATGGCGGAATAGTTCAGCGATACCGTCTCCACCGGCATGCCGCCCCCGCCCCCGCCGATCGACACCGCCGAGATGACGGTATCCTGGAGCGTGTAGACCAGCGCGTTGAGGGGCTCCTTGTCGGTGTTGTTGTTCTGGCCGATGGTAACGGTCACCTTTCCCAGGTTCGTTCCCATGCAGCAGTTCTGGTTGAGCAGCGGCGTGGCCTGGTCCACGTACTTGGTGATGTGGAACTCCTCCACGTTGGGTTTTCCCACGGTCCGTGTCTTGTTGCTGGAATTGCTCGTAACCGGGAGCGAGACGCCGTGGCTGAACGACAGGCACTCGATCTGGCCGGCGAACGCGGTCTGCAGGCTCTGCCCCGCGATCTTGGGGATGTTCAGGATGATCAGGTCGGACATCGGTTGCTCCGTCGGTGGTCGTTCGTCAGGGTGCCCGGCGGGCTCGGAACGCGGCGCGCGGCCCGGCCCCGTCGGCGGGATGCTTACGCGGCCGGCGGCGGCAGGGTGGCCACCAGCCGAATGGAGGCCGTGAGCTCCTCCAGCTGAAAGTGCGGGCGCAGGAAGACCGTGGCGGTGTACGCCCCCGGCTTGCCCGGCACCTCGAACACGTCCACCCGCGCCTCGCGCAGGGGGAACTTCGCCTTGGTGTTCTGGGGCGCGCCGTCGGCCAGCAGCACGTAGTCGGCGATCCAGTCGTTCAGGAAGCGCGACATGTCGTCCTTGCTCTGGAACGAGCCGACCTTGTCACGTACGATCACCTTGAGGTAGTGCGCGAAGCGGGAGGCGGCGAGCACGTACGGCAGCATCGCCGAGACGCGCGCGTTGGCGTTTGCCTCGTTGGTGTTGTAGGTGCGCGGCTTCTGCGCGCTGGTGCCGCCGAAGAAGGCCGCGTAGTCGGTCCCCTTGCAGTGACACAGGGTGATGAAGCCCAGGTCGTTCAGCTCCTTCTCGCGCCGGTCGGTGATGGCCAGCTCCGTGGGGCACTTGAGCGCGACGTCGCCCTCGTCGGTGCGGAAGGTGTGCGTGGGCAGCCCCTCCACCTTTCCCCCGCCCTCCACCCCGCGGATGGCGGCCATCCACCCGTAGAGCGAGAAGGCATTGGTGATGCGCTGCGCCAGCACGTACGCCGGGTTCCCCCACAGGTACTTCGCGTGGTCGCGCCCGGTGACGTCTTCCACGAAGTTCACGCCGTCCACCGGCTTCGTGTCCGGCCCGTAGGGAAGGCGCATCAGCACGTGGGGAAGGACCAGCGCCACGTAGCGGCTGTCCTCGCTCTCGCGGAACGAGCGCCACTTGATCAGCTCGGCGCTCTCGAAGATCTTGGCCAGGTCGCGCGGCACCCCCAGCTCGGTGAACGCGTCCAGGTCGAACAGGCGCGGGCTGGCGGCGGCCAGCAGCGGCGCGTGCGCGGCCGCGGCCACGTTGGAGAGCTTCTCCACGAAGGCCATGTCCTGCGGGTGCCGCCCGAGCTCGAAGTCGGCCACCAGCAGCGAGTAGGGGTGGCCGCCGAAGGTGCCGTACTCCTCCTCGTAGATCTTCTTGAACAGCGTGCTCTGGTCGAACTCCACCGCCTTCTCCAGGTCGTCCTGCAGCTCCTTCCGGGTGGCGTTCAGCAGGCGGAGCTTGAGCTGCGTCCCCGTCTCGGTGTTGAACACCAGGTAGGCCAGCCCGCGCCAGCTCGCCTCCAGCGCCTGGAACTCGGGGGCGTGCATCACCTCGTTGAGCTGCGCGGAGATCAGCTCGTCGATCTGCGCGATGCGGTGGTTGATGGCGGCCACGGTGTCGTTCCCCACCGTCATCCCCTCGTCCAGCACCTGCGCGGCGAACTCGCCCACCAGGTCGCGGGCGTAGGCCGTCTGGATCTCGTCGCGGGCCATCCGGCCTTCGTGGACGATGCGGTCGAGCACCGTGAGCTCGGTGGTGGCGGTGCCGCCCTCGGCCGCGGTCAACGTCTCGGTCATTGCTTCATCTCTCCTGGATTGGGTTCGCGCATGAAAGTCGGGCTCACGCTTCCGCCGCGGGGGCGTCGCCGCCCTCGGCGGGCGGGGCCAGCTCGCCGCGGATGGCCTGCAGCTGGTCGGTCTGGCTGACCACGTCGCGCAGCAGGCGGTCGAGCTCGTCGTTGCCGTCCAGCTTGCCGATCAGGTCGGAGAGGCGCTGGCGGGCCTCGAACAGCCGGTGCAGCGGCTCCACCTGCTGGAGCACGGCGACGGGGTCGAAGTCGTCCATGCCGTCGAAGTGCAGCTCCACCGAGAGCTGGCTGTCGTCGTCCGTCAGGCGGTTGGGAACGCGGAACGCCAGGCGCGGGGCGATGGACGACATCACGGTGTTGAAGTTGTCGCGGTCGATCTCCACGAACTTGCGCCGGCGCAGCGGCGCGGGGGCCTCGGCGGGCTTCCCCGCCAGGTCGGCCAGCACCCCCACCACCAGGGGGAGCTGCTTCTTCTCGATCGCGCCGCCGATCTCCACGTCGTAGGTGATCTGCACGCGCGGCGGGCGCACACGGTCGAGCTTGTGCTGGGTGCTTTCGGGCATCGGGTCCTCCTGCTCCTGTCTGTAAACCTGGATGAAGGGCATCCCGCTCTCCGGGCGGGGTGCGGAACGAAGTTGCCGGCGCGGGTACGTGTCTCCTTTCCAGCGTGGGTAGTCGATCGGAATCCGTCCGCGTGAATCGTCCGGCTGATTCCCGGCGCCGGACCCGGACGCGTCACTCCTCGCCCGTGTCGAAGCCGAGCAGGACGTACAGGGTGCCCAGGTCGTAGCCGCTGCGCTGGAAGTCGAGCATCAGCTGCGAGAGCGAGAGGCCGCCCCAGGCTACGGCGCGGCGCACCAGGTACGGCACGGGCGAGTGCGGCTCGGTCTCCACCAGGTAGTCGGCGGCGCCGCGCAGCCAGCGGAACGCCTCGTCGCGGCTGGCGGGCCCGTGCCCCGAGGCGGCGACGGGCGCGGGACGGTCCGCGACTCCCCCGGACGGCTGCGGGGCGGCGGACGGGAGCTCTCCGGGCACAGGCGCCTCCTCGGCTGGATCGTCGCGGACGGCGGGCCGGTCGGGGCGGGCGGCCAGCACCTGCGCCGTCCAGCCCCGCAGCGCCGAGAGCACGCCCCGCGTGCGCAGCAGGCCGGGCGCGGCCGCGCCGCAGCGCTCGTCCAGCAGCGCCTGCACCCGTCCCGCCGCCTCCTCCGCGTCGCGCAGCGCGGCCGCCGCGGCGGCGTAGACCGCGGTGGGAGTGAGCGAGACCGCGCGGTCGAAGCGGGCTATCGTCACCGCGCCCTTCTCCTCAGCCGCGGCCTCCGCTCCGCGGCCGCGGCGGGCCAGGTTCTCCAGCCGGAGCGCCCCCTCGCGCGCGGCCCAGGGGTGCGCATCGGAATCGGTCGGGGAGGGCGCGGTCAGCGGGACGAGCGCGAGGGCGTCCGCCGCGACGCCGTCCAGCCACTCGATCACCAGCGCCCGCGCCTCGCACGGGTCGTCGCCCTCGGCTTCGCGCGGGTGCAGCCCCTCCCAGAAGCGGTCGGCCACGGCGTGCGTCACCCGCAGCCCCGCCGCGGCGCCGGCGAAGCCGTGCAGGTGCAGCCACGCCTCCACCAGCCAGGCGCACAGCTGCAGGTCCTTGCTGCGCTCGCGCAGCGCCGCCTCGCAGAGCGCCGCCACGCCTTCCCAGTCCGCCCGCTTGAGCTCGTGCGTCCACACCCCCTGCGGCAGGCCGGGGTCGTCGGCGCGGCGCGCGCCGCGGACGGCGTCGTAGGTCCCCTCGTAGCGCAGCGGCGGACCGGCGGGGTCGTCTCCCGGAACGGGGACCAGGAAGTCGTCCACGCGCACGGCGAACGGGGCGGCGGCGACGGTCGCGTCGGTCACGGCTCGTCTCCTCCGTCCAGCGGGGGCGCGGCGATGGGGAAGCGCGGGAGGGCCAGCGGGCGCCGGGTGGCGGGGTCCAGCAGCTGCACGCGCACGAACAGCAGCGCGTCGCCCGGGGCCGCGCCGGCGGTGGGGGCCGCGCCCCCGGCCTGCGGCGCGGCCACCGTGCGCGCGGGGAACGCCAGCGTGTAGCCCGCGCGCTCGCGCGGGTTGGCGCCGCGCGACACCAGCAGCCGGAGGAGCGCCCACTCGCCGCCGTAGCCGTACGTGAGCGTGGTTCCGTCCGACGCCGCGCCGCGCGGAAGCCCCGCCGCGGCCGGGCGCACCGGCGAGCCCTGCGCCCAGCGGAAGGAGAGGCCGACCGACTCGCCCGGGCTCCACCCGGCCGCTGCGGAGTCGCGCGGAGAGAGCCGCGTGGCGCCCACCTGCATGGCCCACTCGGCCACCTGGTCGGCCCCGGTCTCGCGCGAGCGGTTCACGCGGAACTCGGCGTCCACGCGGTACGCCGGCCCGCCGCCGGTGTCCGCCGCCACCAGCGGCGCCAGGAACCCGGCGGCCTGGTCCATCTCCCCCAGGAACGCGGCCGCCGGCGTGCCGCCCCCGCCCACGCCGTCGCGCCCGGACTGCACCGACGCGCGCACCGCCGCCATCCGCCCGTACAGCGCCAGGAACTCGCGCACGGCCTGCGGGTCGGCGTCGGGCGACCCGTCGGCCGTGCGCGCGAAGGGGAAGCGGCCCGCCAGCGAGGCGTTGAACGACGCGCGGAGCTGCGCGTATCCCTGGCGCACCCACTGCGCGCCCAGCTGGCGGCAGCGGGCCAGCAGCGCGCCGGCCAGCCAGCGCGCCCGGCGCGCGAACCAGTCGCTCCCCGGCACGGCGGCCGAGACGGAGGCGCAGCTCCCGGGCGCCGCCTGGCCCATGTCGTCCAGGATCAGCGATTCGAGCCGCGACAGCGCGTTGGGCGCCTTCGACTCGTACTTCGCCAGCGTCTCGCCCAGCGCCGCCCAGCGCGCCGCCGCCTCCGCGGCGCCGGCCGCGGCGGGGGTGGGCGCCGCCATGAACGGCGCCAGCGCGTCGGAGCCCAGGAGGGAGAGGACGGGGGCGGCATACTCGGTGTACAGCCGCTGCACGGACGCACGCTGCGCCGCCAGGTACTCGTCGAGCCCCGCCGTGTCGCGCACCCCGAAGGCGGGAAAGGAGACGGGCGTCTCGCCGCGCCACCACCCGAAGCCGCGGTCGCGCGGCACGTAGTGGAGCGCCTCCAGCACCCGGTCGGCCCCGGCCAGCACGGCCCCGCCCTGCGTGGCGGCGAAGGCGCCCAGGTCGTCGTACGCCGCCCCGCGGCCGGCCTGCGCGTATGCGCCGGCGACCCGCGCCAGCAGCCCCGCCGCGGGCGTCAGCGCGGCCACGCGGGCGCGCAGCTCGCGCTCGGTTCCGCTGGCCAGGGGCGACGCCGTGGGCGCGGGGAGCGGGTGGGCGGCGCCGGCCACCTCGCGCGTCATCGCCGCCTCGAGCTGCGCGGCGGCCAGGGTGCGGACGAGTGCCTGGGAGCGGGCGGAGAGGGCGGCCACCTGGGGCCCGGCGACGAAGCGGGTGTACGCGTCGTAGCGCGACAGCGCGAGGGCCAGCGCCACCGTATCCCACGCCACGGGGGCGGACGGGGGCCGCACCGCGTCCATCAGCCGCACGGGAGCGCCGGCCCCGGCGAACGGCTGCCCGCGCAGGGTGGCCAGCGCGTCGCGCAGCGCCACCAGCGAGCGCGCGGCGGGGGCGTTCCCCCCGTCGCCGGGAGACTCGAGGGCGGAGAGCTGCTCGGTGCGCGCCGAGGCGAAGCGCTCGCGCACCCGGCTGCGCAGCTGCGCGGCGGAGAGCAGCGGGCTGCTGGGGATGCCCTGCAGCGCCGAGTCGACGGCGGCCGGCAGCGGGGCCGCGGCCGCGAGCCAGGCGCTGTCGCCCCCGGCGAAGTACGTCCCCAGGCGCCGGGGATCGAACCCGGCCGCGCGCGCGCTCCCGCCGGCCGCCACACCGCCGCCGCCCGGCGCACTGCCGCCGTCGTATGCGCCGCCGCCCGCCCACGCGCCGGGGCCCGCCCGCACGCCGCCGGATTCCCGCCCGCCGGCATCGGGCCGCCCGCCATCGTCCCACCCGCCGTCCTCCGGCGCCACGCCGCCGCCCTCCCACGCCACGCCGCCGGCGCGCGCCCCGTTCTCCAGCTCCTGCTCCAGCCCGGCCAGCGTGGCGGCCAGGCGGGCGTACACGCGGTCCACCAGCAGCCCGGTGCGGACCAGCGCGCGGCCGGTGCGGTCGCCCGACAGGGGCTGGGCGGCCGCCAGGCGCAGCGCCCGGCGGTACGCGCGGGTGCCGCGGGTGCCGCGGGCCACGCGCTCGCCGAACAGGTACGCCGCAAGCGCCTCCAGGTCGCCGGGGTCGGCGGTGCCCGGGGTGGCGAGGCGGTTGTACCGGTTCACGTTCTCGGAGAGCGCCCCCAGCGCGCGCAGGTACGCCGCCACCGAGTCGGGGTCGGGGTCGACGAAGCCGTCGGAGGGGTCGGCGGGGAGCAGCGCGTCGGCGCGGGCCAGCAGCCGGGCGCGCATGGCGGGGAGCACCGCCTCGCCGAACGCGGCCGCCTGGGCCCGCAGCACGGTGCGGCGCAGCCCGCCCGGCCACGACTGGGGGATGAACGGCGACCAGAGCCGGCCGGTGGGAAGCGCGACGAGGCCGTCCATCAGCCGCATCACCTCGACCTTCGCCGAGGTGGCGGGGACCAGGCCCTCTCCCTCGCGGTCGAGCACCCGGGCCATCAGCGTGGCCTGCCGCAGCGACCGCGCGATGCGGTCCCCCGTCTCTTCCAGCCGCCGGTGCGCCAGCAGCAGCCCGGGAAGCCCCACCACCAGCAGCAGCGCCGCCGCGGCCTGCGCGGCGCGCGCCCACCTGCCGCGCGCCCGCGCCCCGCCGCGCGCCACGCGGGCCAGCCCGGCCTCGGCGAACACACGCTCGGCGAACAGGTGGCGCAGGAACAGCGGCGCGTGCGCGTGCGCCCCTGCCACCACCGGGTCCTCCACCTCCGCGGGCGCGCCGGCCGCACCGGCCGCATCGTCGTCGCCGCCGCCGCCCACGCGGGCGGACGGGGGCGGGCCGGCCGGGGCGGGCGGCGCGGGCGCGCCTCCGGGCGGCGTGCCGGCCAGCGGGTCGCCGGTGAAGTAGAGCCCGCGGAAGAAGAAGGCCTCGTGGTAGACGCTCTCGCCGAACACCTCGCCCAGGTACGCCCGGAGGGCGGGGACGAGGCGGCGCAGCTCGGCGGGAAAGCGGAACACGCCGTCGGCGCGGCGGGGGTCGCACCCGGCCAGCAGCTCGGCCCCCGTCTCGTACAGGTCGCGGTGCACCGACTGGAACGCCTCGTCCACCCACTGCGGCGAGAACGCCGCCTGCAGCGGGTACGGGCTCGACCAGCCGAAGATCTCGTGGCGGGCCCGCTCGGGAAGCTCGTGGCAGAGCGCGTCGAAGCCGGGGAGCCGGTCGCAGCGGGTCACCAGCACGTGCACCGGGAGGCGCACCCCCAGCCGCCGCTGGGCCTCCCAGAGCCGGTCGCGCACCGCCTCGGCGCGCGCCAGCACCTCGCCGCGGCCGGGCGCCCCGGTGCCCGCCAGCTCGTCGGCCGGCACGGTCAGCACCAGCGCGTCGAGCGGCCGGTCGGGGCGCCAGCGCTCCAGCAGCCGCAGGAAGGTGCGCCACCTCTCCGCGTCGTGCCCCCTGCCGCCGTGCTCGCGCACCCACGCGCCGGGCACGTCCAGCAGCACGCCCTGCTCGAAGAAGTGCCAGCGCACCGCGCGGCCGCGCGGATCGTCGTCGTCGACGTCGCCCGGCGGGGCGAAGGGGCGCGGCAGGTCCACCCCGCGGGCCACGGCGCTGGAGCCGGCCCCCGCCGGGCCCATCACCGCCACCCAGGGGATGCGGTAGCGGGCGTCGCGCCCCGGCACGTAGCCGCGCAGCGCCGCCACCGCCCGCGCGAACGCGCGCGACGCCGCCGCGGGAGCCAGCAGCGGCTCCCGCGCCGGGGCCTCGCCCTCCCCCGCCACGCCGTCCCCGCCCTCGCCGCCCGCCGCCGCGCGCCGCGCGCGCCGGAGGACCACGGCCAGCACCACCGCGACCGCCGCCAGCAGCAGCACGATCAGCAGCAGCGCCCAAGGGAGCGCGGGGGCCAGCCGGCGCGCCAGGCCGCTCACGGCGCCTCTCCCGGGGCGTACGCCCCGCCGGCGGGGACCTGCGCGTCGCCGGGCCCGGCCCCGCCGTCCAGGGCCCGCGCGGCGTCGGCGGCCGGGGTGTCCGGGGCCTGCGAATCGGCCGGGACGGAGGTGTCGTCGGGACCTGCGGCGGTGCCCGCCGGCCGCGCGGCGGGGCCGGCGCGGCCTTCCACCGACTCCACCAGCCCGGTGGCGGCCTCCCGCACGGGGCGCGACACGTCGCCCCACGCCAGGCCGGCGGCCAGCAGGTAGGCCAGGCTCACCCCCGCCAGCACCGCCGCCCAGCGCACCGCCCGGCGCGGGGGCGGGGGCGGCGCGGAGCGCAGGGTGTGCTCGTACGCGCCGGGAAAGAGCCGGCGCTCGCCGCGCACCAGCGAGGGCTGGCGGCGGAAGACGAAGCCGAACAGCTCGCGGCGGAGCTCCTCCAGCCGGTACGCGTCGGGGCTGTCGCGGTAGCGCCCCTGGAAGCCCAGCGAGAGCGCCATCAGGTACACGGCCGCCAGGTCGCGCTGCACCGGGTCGTGGTCGCGCAGCAGCTGGCCGATGCGCTCGAACACCCGCTCGCCCGCCACCTGGGTGCCGAACAGCCGCGCCTCGAGCAGCGAGGCCGCCCACGCGCCGCGGCCCCACCAGTCCAGGTGCAGGAACACCTCGTCGGCCAGCGCCGCCATCACGTACTGCGCGTCGCGGTAGAACCCCGCCCCCGCCTGGCCCCCGTGGCGGCCGGCCTCCAGCGCCTGCCGCTCGAGCAGCGCCAGCAGGCGGCCGGAGACGGCCGCGGCGCCGGGCGCACCCGGGTCCTCGCCGTCGGCGGACGCCGCGCGCGGCCACGGCGCGGCCCGCACCGCGCGGCGCTGCCGGGCCAGCTCCGCGTAGAACTCGCGGAAGGCGCGCAGCACGTACGACGCGTCGGGATCGACGGCGCGGCTCATGGCGCGGCCTCGATGCGGGTGTACAGCACCAGCTCGGCGGGGGCCTCGCGGCGGCCGGGCTCGTCGGGGTGCGCCACCTGCAGCGGCTCGCCCGGCACCACGAACCCCGGGTCGGCCTCCACGGCGTACAGCATCACCCCCGCGCCGGCGGCCAGCGCCAGCTCGCCGGTGGGCGCCAGCCGCCGCCGCCCCGCGCCCCGGATGCGGCGCCCCGCCAGCGAGGGCATGCGCGACGCCGAGCCGATGCGGCACTGCTCCATCCACGCGGCGGCGTCGGCCTCGGTGAGGGTGCCCGGGCGCACGCCCACCAGCAGCGGCGCGGGGGCGCTTCCCGCGGGGGGCACGGGGGGCGTGGCCTCGTACACGCCGTCGCGCAGGGTGAACACGACGGCCGTGTACGCTTCCTGGAGGGTGTCGAGCACGCCGGCGCACCAGGCCAGCACGGGGTGGAAGGTGGCGCGCAGGTCCAGGTGGTCGTAGCGGGGGAACACGGGGGGCACGCGCCCGTCGAGCCCCGCCAGCACCCCGGCCACGTCGCAGAGGGCCAGGTACAGCTCCAGCGGGTGCGCCCGCCCCAGCGACACCAGCGCGTCGAGCCGGGGGAGCCCCGCCACCAGCGCGCCCAGCGCGCGCGACAGGTCTTCGGTGGTGGCGTCGCGGGGGCGCGCGGCGGCGGCGCGGGCGCGGTCGGCGTAGAAGAGCGCCTTCTCGCGGATGCGCCGGGCCAGCGCGGCGGCGTCGCGGTGCAGCGGGTTGCCGGGCGCCACGGTCGGCACCGGCGGAACGTACGCCGCGGGGACGAACGCCCCGTCGCGCCAGCGCAGGCGGGCCAGGGGGAACGACACGTACTTGGCGGGAGCCACGGCGGCCACCAGCAGCGAGAGCCGCGGGCGCAGGCGCGGAACCGCCATCTCGCCGTCGCCCGTGTTCTCGTCGGGCACGGGCACACCCTCCACCCGGTCGAAGCGGGCCAGCTGCCCGGCGGCCGGCTCGCCCTCGGCGCGGGCGGCGGGGACGGCCAGGTGCACCACCAGCCCGCCGCGGCGCGCCTCTTCCTCGAAAGGCTTGAGATCGACCTCCAGCGGCCGGTCGCGGTCGCCGCGCACGAACGCCACCACGCCGTCGGGGAGAACGGCCTCCAGCTCGGTCACGCGGAAGGTGCCCTCGGCCAGCAGCCGCGGCTCGGCGCGCAGGAGCCGCACGCCCCAGGCATACGGCGCGGCCACGCGCAGCCGGTAGTGCAGCAGCTCCTCGCTGCGCAGCGACGCCTGCTGGAAGTGCTGGGGCGCCAGCAGCATCCCCTCGTGCCAGAGCACCGCGTCGGGGAGGCGGATCGTGGATTCCATCCGTGGTATGCCTGAAGTGTCGTTGCCAGGTGTAGACCGCAAGAATTTTCACCAGGTGGACGACGGATCTCGGACGCCGGGCGGCCGATTCCTCTCCACGATTCTCCTGGAGCGAGCGCGCGTCGCTCCGGTCCGCCGCGTGGCGCGCTACGACGGGCGGCGGGGGTGCGCCACGGCCATGCTGTCGCCGGTGAGCTGGATCACGATCCACCGGAAGGGATCGACCCGCACGCGGTGGTCGCCCGGGGTGGCATAGCCCGCGAAGACGAACGCGGCCGCCGCCTTCCCCCGCCACCGCACCCGCCGCCAGGGGAGCCGCTGCCCCGGCACCGGCTCCAGCGAGGTCACCCGCACCCCGGCCGGATGATCCAGCTGGAGCTGCGCCCGCCGGGCGAACCACTCCGCCGCCTTGAGCTTCGAGAGCGGCTCCACCAGCGCGCGGTCGGTCACCACCACCACGTCCACCGCCACCGGGCTGTCGCCGTTGGCCTGCTCGCCGGCGTGCAGCGCGTACCCCCGCAGCCGGACCGCCCCGCCGCCGCGAAAGGGAAGGCACCCCGCCGGCGCCAGCAGCAGCGCCAGGGCGATGGCCGGCGCCGCGGCCCGGCGGCGGGTGAGCCGAGCCGTCACGGCGTGTCCATCTCCCGCGCGACGGCCGCCGGCATCACGCGGAACACCGGCCCGCCGTCGGGCGCCGCTTCCGCCTCGATCACCGCGTCCACGCCCCGCGCGCGCATCCGCTCCAGCAGCGCCAGCGCCCGCCGCTCGTCTCGAACCACCGCCACGGTGCTCCCGCCGCCGGCATCCCCGCCGCCGGACACCGCCGTCCGCGCGGCCGCCGGAAGCTCCGCGGCGCCGGTCACCGGCGCCGGCCAGGCCAGGGACGCGGCCGCGGCCGGGGTGTCCGCGGCCGCCGCGGCGCTGTCCGCTCCGGCGGGCGCACAGGGCGCCGGCGAAGCGGTGGCCGGGGGCGCCGCACCCGCCGGCGCCGCCACGGCCGGGGTGGACGACGCCGCGGCCGTCCCCACCAGCATCCCGGCGAAGAAGAGGAGCGCCGCCGCCGTGGCGAGCCCCGCCGCCACCGCGGCCACCCCGCCCTTTCCCAGCGAGAAGTCGTAGCGCATCTCAGGGCACCATCGTGGAGGTCTGCCCGGGGCTGGTGACCTGGATCACGCCGCCCCACGCGCACATCAGCCTGTCGCTGTGGGTGAGCGCCGGCAGGTTGCCGATCTGCACGGTGGGCGATCCCATGATCCAGGGCGCGGGCGTCACCGGCAGGCAGGGCATGGGGGTGAGCACCCCCAGGGCCGCCGCCGTGGCCGCCGCCACCGTCGGGTTGGCCAGCGACTGGCACATCCCGAACGGGGGCACGTTCAGGCCCGGCACGAGGTCCATGATGGTGGCCGCCGGCATCCCCGTGAGCGTCCGGTCGACGGGGAGCACCCCCAGCGCGCTCGGCGCCACCCCGAAGCTGCACTGCAGCCCCGCGCCCGCACACACCTGCATTCCCATCGGCTATCCCCCTTTCGTGATCCGGAGCACGGCCTTCTGCCAGGCGGGGAGCTCGTCGGCCGTGGCGGGGACGCGGTTGCCGTGCTCGTCCCACACCTCCGCCCGCCCCGCCGGCTCGCCCGCGCGGAAGCGCTGGCGCCGGTGCACGCGCCCGTTGGAGTGCCACGAAACCACTTCGCCCTCGGCCTTGCCGGCCACCATCCAGGTGCGCTCGCGCACCCGGCCGTTCGGGTGGTAGTCCAGCACCTCCCCCTCCTCCACCCCGTCCACGTACGTCGTCGTCCGCGTGCGCACGCCGCGGGGGTCGAAGAACTCGGCCACCCCGGCCATCACCCCCGCCACGAAGGGGAGCCGCGCCGCCACGCCGCCGTTCTCGCCGAACATCACCGCCTGGCCGTGGCGCTTGCCGCGCACGAAGGGAACGCGCATCTGCTCGCGCGCCCCGTCGTAGATCACCAGCTCGCCGTGCAGCCGCCCGTCGGCGAACTCGGCCCGCTGCACCGGCGCACCGTCCTTGCCGTAGCTCCACGCCGGTCCGTGCAGCACGCCGTTCCGGAACCAGGCGCGCGAGACCACGCGCCCCTCCTTGTCACGCTGCACCGCCTCGCCATCGGGCCCCCCGACCGCCGGTGGATCGACCGGCGCGCCCCCGGCGGGAGGGGTCGAGCCGGCGGCCCCGGACGGCGCGCCGTCCGCTGCGCCCGCGGTGGCGGGAGGCCGGGCATCCGGCGCCCGCGTGCCGTCCATTCCGGCTCCGGCGGCGGGCGCGGGGGCCTTCGCGTCGGCGGGCGGCGGAGGGGAGGAGGAAGACATCGGTCAGTTGACCTTCACCAGGGAGCCCTTGACCGCCATGAGCCCGCCGCTCTCCAGCGACGCCGTGGCCCCGCCCTGGATGGACACCGACTGGCCCCCGTCCAGCGTCACCGACTGCCCCCCCTGCAGCGTGGCGCTCTGCCCGCCCTGGGCCGAGAGCGACTGCGCGGCCTTGATCGTGATCCCCGACCCGGCCTGCAGCGTGATCGACCCGGTGGCCTGGATGCTGATGTCGCCGGTGACCTCGAGCGTGTAGCCGCTCTTCGTCGTCTGGGTGAAGGCGCCGGCGTTCTTGTGCGTCTCGTCGCCCGTCACCGAGACGGTGCGCGCGCCGCCGACGGTGTGGCTCTCGTCGCCCTGCGACACGGCGATCGTCCGCTTTCCCTGGCTCACGGTCAGGCTCTCGTCGCCCTGCGACACGGTGACGGCGCGGTTTCCCTTCGAGACGGTGACGGTGTCGTTCCCCTCTCCCACGGTGCGGCCGCGGTTCCCCCTGGCCACCGCCAGCGTCTCGTCGCCCTCCGACACCGTCACCTGGTGCGCCTTCGTGACGGTCCACACGCAGTCGTTGAGCACCGTCACCTTCATGTCCTTCTGCGCCTGGAGGAACAGCTCCTCGGCGCCGGCCTTGTCCTCGAAGCGGAGCTCGTTCGCGCCGCTCCCGCCCTTCGAGGAGCTGCTCTTCACCGTGCTGCGGGTGCCGTTGGCGGGAAGCTCGTACGGCACGGTCTGCTGGGCGTTGTAGACGCACCCGCTCACGATCGGCTGGTCGGGGTCGCCCTCCAGGAAGCTGACGATCACCTCCATCCCCACGCGGGGAAGGAAGAGGCTCCCCCACCCCTTGCCGGCCCACCCCTGCGCCACGCGCATCCAGCACGACGAGGTTTCGTCGTTCTTTCCCACCTGGTCCCAGTGGAACTGCACCTTCACGCGGCCGTACTGGTCGGTGTGGACCTCCTCGCCGCCGGCCCCCACCACGATCGCCGTCTGCGCCCCCGCGATGCGCGGCCGGGGCGTGGCCAGCGGCGGCCGGTAGGTGACGGACGAGGGGATCGCCTCGAAGTGGTTGGCGTAGCCCGCCTGGTCGGCGGTGTGCGAGACGGAGAGGAGGAGGTACGCCTGGTTCACGCTGGCGCGGTCGTGCCCGGCCAGGGTGAAGGTGCACCCCGGGGTGAAGGCGCGGCACCAGCTCTCGCCGGTCAGCACCGTCCCCCGCGCCTCGGCCGCCTCGATACGCAGCCGCGCGGCCGCCTCGCCGTCGCTCTTGGCCGTGAAGCCGCCGGGATAGTCGTAGACGCGCATCGTCCCCGACTGGCCGTCCACGGTGGCCACCAGGTCGGTGGAGGGCGTCTCGAAGTTGAAGTCGTCGAGCGACAGCTTCCCCGTGGTCACCCGCTGCTCGAGCGCGCAGCTCGCCACCACCCCGTCCACCTGCGCGTCGGTGGTGCTCCCCGCGTACGTCGCCGTGGCCTGCCCCGGGCAGGCCGGGAAGGCGCCCGCGTCGTCGGCCAGCACCAGGGTGTGCTTTCCGCCGGCGTGCTCGAAGAAGTAGCCGATCCCCGCCTGCTCCAGCAGGCGTGACACGAAGGCCAGCGCCGTCTCGCGGTACTGGACGCAGTACTCCAGCGGCGGGTAGCTGCCGCTGAGCGAGCTCCGGTGGTCCGGGAAGCCCAGCTCCTGGAAGACGGCCTCCACGATCTGGGGCACCGTCTGGTTCTGGTAGATGCGGCAGTCGGCCGAGAGCGACAGCATCCAGAGCCAGGGGCGGAGCTCGGCGTGGTAGGTGGTGAGCCCGGCCTGCGTGCCGCCCTGCACGAAGCGGGTGCACACCCCGTGGAAGTACCGCGCGCTCCCGCCGGCGCGCGCCAGCGACACGGTTACGCCCTCCCCCACGATCTGCGCGAAGTCGAGCCCGGCGTTCTCGCTCACCAGCTCGAGCGTGAAGCGGAAGGGCGACGACACCGCCTCCTCGCCGTGGAACGCGCGGGCCACCAGCACGTCGGAGAACGGGGTGGTCACCTGGAGCGGCAGGGTGGTCTGCGTGAGCGCCATCGGCCCCTCCCCTACGCCGCCGCCAGCGCCGTCGCGGGCGCCGCGGCGGGGATGAACGAGCACGCCACCTCGCCCGACGCGTCCAGGCCCAGGTGCGCGGCGGTGAAGCGCGCTCCGCGGGCCATCCGCTCCAGCACGCGGGCCGAGAGGTCGGGGAGCACGGTGTGCGACAGGATGTGGTCCACGTTGCGGGCGCCGCTGTCCACCTCGGTGCAGCGCGCCGCGATGGCCCGGGCCACGGCCTCGTCGTAGGTGAGCTCCGCGCCGTGCCCTTCCCAGAAGCGGCGCTGCACCTCGGCCAGCCGGAGCTCCACCACCTCGCGGATCTCGGCATCGCCCAGCGGGAAGTACGGCACCGGGGTCAGCCGGGCCAGCAGCGCCGGGCGGAAGGCGCGCGCCAGCTCGGGGCGCACCGCCGCGAGCACCGCCTCGGGCGAGGGGCGCCGGTCGCCGCGGCACAGCTCCAGGATCGTCTCGGAGCCCACGTTCGACGTCACCAGCACCACGGTGTTGCGGAAATCCACCGGGGTGCCCTCCGCGTCCTCCATGCTCCCCTGGTCGAGCACGGAGTAGAACAGCTCCAGCACGTCGGGGTGCGCCTTCTCGGCCTCGTCCAGCAGCACCACGCTGTACGGCCGGCGCCGCACCGCCTCGGTCAGCACGCCGCCGGTGCCGTAGCCCACGTACCCCGGCGGCGCGCCGCGCAGCCCCGACACGGTGTGGGCCTCCTGGTACTCGCCCAGGCTCACCGTCACCAGGGCGCGCTCGCCACCGTACAGGTACGCGGCCAGGGCGCGGGCCGTCTCCGTTTTCCCCACCCCGCTGGGGCCCACCAGCAGGAAGGCGCCCACCGGGCGGCGCGGGTCCTCCAGCGACGCCTGGAAGGTGCGGATGCGGCGCGACACGGCCTCCAGCGCCTCGGGCTGCCCCACGATCCGGTCGGCCAGGCGGCTGCGCAGCGCCAGCGCCGCCCGCACGTCGTCGCGGACGATCCGCGAGAGCGGGATCCCCGTCCAGCCGCTCACCACCTGCGCCACCACGCGCGACGACACGGCCAGCGGCACCAGCGGGTCGTCGCCCTGCAGCGCCTCGAGCTCGGCCTCGGCGGCGGCCAGCTCGCGGCGCAGCCGGGGGAGCGCCTGGGCGGGGGTGCCGCCGTCTTCGAGCGCGGCGCGCGCGCGCAGCGCCTCGTCCACCCGCTCGCGCTCGGCGCGCCAGCGGTCTTCCACGGCGGCGCGGCCGGCGCGGGCGCGGTCGGCCGCGGCCTCCAGCCCGGCCAGGCGCGCGGCGTGGTCGGCGCCCTCGGCCTGCTCGCGCTCCAGGAGGGCGCGCTCCAGCTCCAGCGCCTCCACCCGGCCGGCCGCGTCTTCCACCGCGGCGGGCACGCTCCCCTGCCCCACCGCCACGCGGGCGCAGGCGGTGTCGAGCAGGCTCACCGCCTTGTCCGGCAGCTGCCGCCCGGCGAGGTAGCGGTGGGAAAGGCGCACGGCGTCGCGCACCCCCCCGTCCAGCACGCGCACGCCGTGGTGCGCCTCCAGCCGCGCCACGATCCCCCGCAGCATGGCGCAGGCGGCGTCCTCGTCGGGCTCCTCCACCCGCACCACCTGGAAGCGCCTGGCGAGCGCGGGGTCCTTCTCCACGTACTTCTTGTACTCGGCCCAGGTGGTGGCGGCCACGGTGCGCAGCTCGCCGCGCGCCAGCGCGGGCTTGAGCAGGTTGGCCGCGTCGCCCCGCCCTTCGGCCGCGCCCGCGCCGATCAGCGTGTGCGCCTCGTCGATGAACACGATCGCGGGCGCCGGCGAGCCCTTCACCTCGTCGATCACCTGCCGCAGCCGCGCCTCGAACTCGCCGCGCACCCCGGCGCCCGCCTGCAGCAGCGCCAGGTCCAGCACCAGCACGCGGGCGTGGCGCAGCGAGGGGGGCACGGCGCCCTCGGCCACCCGCTGCGCGAAGCCCTCCACCACGGCCGTCTTCCCCACGCCCGCCTCGCCGGTGAGGATCGGGTTGTTCTGCCTGCGGCGCATCAGGATGTCCACGACCTGCCGGATCTCGGCGTCGCGCCCGCGGATCGGGTCCAGCCGGCCGGCGCGCGCCTGCGCCGTCAGGTCCACGGTGAAGCGCTCCAGCGCGCTTCCCTCGGCAAACGGCGCGGCGGATGGCGGCGCGGACGGGGCGGGGGCGGCGGACGCGGGCGAGGCGGCGGCGGAGCGTGGCGCGGCGCCGCCCTCCGGAAGGCCGCGCAGCAGCTCGCGCAGGTGGTCGCGCAGGGGCTCGCGGGGAATGCGCAGCAGGGTGGGGGCGCTGGCGCCGGCCAGGCGGCCGCGCAGCGGCTCGTCGTCCAGCAGCGCCACGAGGATCGCCCCGGAGCGGATGAGCGGTTCGCCCAGCCGCAGCGAGGCGACCAGCCAGGCGCGCTCCAGCACGCGCAGCAGCGGCGGCGACAGCGCGGGGGTGGCGCGGTTGCCCCCCTCCAGGCGGTCCAGCCCGCGCGTGAGCTCGGCCAGGCACTCCGCGTCGGAAACGTCGTAATGCCGCAGGAGCGCGACGAGGTCGCTGCGCGGGTCTTCCAGCAGCCGCGCCAGCAGGTGCTCCGCCTCCACCGCGTGGTGCGTGCGCCTCACGCACAGCTCCGCCGCCTGCTCCAGCGCCCGCCGGCAGGCGGGGTTCAGCTTTTCTACGAGGACGCGTGGTTCTGCGGTCATGCGGTGTAACGGCTGGCGGATAAATTTTGCGGGGCTGCTTCGGTGATCCGGGAGCGAGCGCCCTTTCGACGTGGGATGTAAAGCGTGGCGCACACGAGAATCTCCGCTCTTTTGCAAAGCTTTACCCGACGCTTCGGCCTGTTGCTGCTACGCGATTTGGGACCAGTGTGCGCACACGAACATAGTAGCGACACATGTTTCGCGCAAGTTTATCCATGAAACGCATCAGCAATAATGTGTCTACTGCATGAACCTTTACATACAACCTATGTAAATGTTCACAAATGGTTTGTGTCCTAAAATACGAATTTGTGGAATTTACATTGTCCGTGAATGCGAGTTATATATACGCGTACATTCGGTCCATACGTGCCAGTGGAAAACCATTCCTCTTCCGCCGACCGGCCGAACTGGGCGTTTCTCATTTTTTCGATTTCACCCTGTGCCTGATTGGATCAGCAGTCCCGGGAGCACCGCCGGAAATGGGTCGAAACGTGACGCACGAGTTCGACGGCACGCACCGGGTGGGTGCGTCCACATCCGCTGCCCTTCACCGCAGGGGTCGCGCAGGGCCACGGGTCCAGCACAAGCGAATGCATGGGCACACGCGGGCTCCCTCGCCGAAACCCGAGAGAGCCGCATTGCCTGTTCGTCTATTAGATCGCATACAGAGACGCGGAGAGAGGCCGCTGCGCCTCCTCCGCGTCTCTGCGTCTCTGCGTGAGCCGGCAGTTGCAGTTTACGGCTTTGCCGGCTCGACCTTCGCCGGTCCGCGCAGGCGCAGCGTCGTTCCGCCGTCCCGCACGACCATCGTCCGGTCGATCGTGGTGTCGGGCCGGAGCACGGGCATCCGCTCCAGGCGATGCGTGTCCGGCACCACTACGGGCATTCCGCGGCTCCGGTCGACTCCAGGTCCGTCCACGCGGAAGGTCGCGCCGGGCCAGGGCTTTGGCATCGGGGGCGGCTTGGTGCGGGGCGAGAGCAACCCGGGGGCAGGTGCGCAACCGCCCAGGGCGAGCAGAACGAGCAGGGAGAGTGAGCGAGGCATCGCGAACCTCCTGGGGGGTGCTGGATCAAGCATCAGTGCCTCGGGGAGTGCCTGTGACCTTCGCTGGGTTAGAACGCGTAGCATCCCTCCTTCTCACACGACTCCCTCCCCAGGATTGTTTCGGAATGCTTTCGGTTTTATCTTTCATGGTCGATGACTCGCGCAGGAAAGGGAAGGGCAGATGGAAGACACGCAGATTCGACCCCTGATCCAGCTTCGCGGCCGCGGCACGGCGCACAACCCGCCCAACCGCTTCGTGCAGATGGACTTCGTGCCGGACTACGACGAGCTCGATCCCGAGGCGCCGGGGCCGGGCACCGTCTTCCTGCGCGACGCCACGAAGACCATCATCGCCCGCAACGACAGCCCCGACGTGGGCTTCGACGCCAGCGTGAACCCGTACCGCGGCTGCGAGCACGGCTGCATCTACTGCTTCGCCCGCCCCACCCACGAGTACTTCGGCCTCTCCGCCGGGCTCGACTTCGAGACCCGCATCTTCGTGAAGGAAGACGCGCCCGAGCTGCTGCGGCAGGCGCTCGCCTCGCCGCGCTGGGAGCCCGAGGTGATCGCCATGAGCGGCGTCACCGACTGCTACCAGCCGGTCGAGCGGAAGCTGCGCCTCACCCGCCGCTGCCTGGAGGTGCTGGCCGAGTTCCGCAACCCGGTGGCGATCATCACCAAGAACCACCTGGTCACCCGCGACGTCGACATCCTGGGCGAGATGGCGGGGTGGAACGGCTCGGCGGTGAACGTCTCCATCACCTCGCTCGACGAGAAGCTGCAGCGGGTGATGGAGCCGCGCACCTCCACGCCGAAGCGGCGGCTGGAGGCGGTCGAGACGCTCGCGAAGGCCGGCGTCCCCGTGCGCGTGCTCGCCGCGCCGATGATCCCCGGCCTCACCGACCACGAGCTCCCCGCCATCATCAAGGCCTCGGCGAACGCGGGGGCGACCGGCGTGCACTACATCCCGCTCCGCCTCCCCTGGGCGGTGAAGGAGCTCTTCGACACCTGGCTCGCCACGCACTTCCCCGACCGGCGGGAGAAGGTGCTGCACCGCATCCGCGAGATCCGCGGCGGAAAGCTGAACGACCCGGGCTTCGGCTCCCGTATGCGCGGCGAGGGCGCCTACGCCGACCAGCTCCGCGCCCTCTACCACGCCGCCGCGCGCAAGGCCGGCCTCACCCAGGAGATGCCGAAGCTCTCCACCGAGCACTTCCGCCGCCCGCACGACCGCCGCGGCCAGCTGGCGCTCTTCGACGCAGCCTGAGGGATACCGAACGCGCGGTGCCGACGGGAGAGACGAAGCGGCCGGATCCGCCGCACCGATACGAAGCCCTTCGTATTGACAGGCTACGATGGTTTTCGTACCCTTCCTCCCGTCTGTGCTCCATCTCGTCGAGAGAGCGCTCCTTCGACCCGCTACGCCAGCCTATGGCCCCCGATTCCGACGCTCCCGGCGGCGAGCGATTCCTCGCCGGGTTCGCCCTGCTTTCCCTCGCCGCGGTGGCCGTGGGGTGCGCGATTGCCGCGGCGCACGGCGTATCCGCCGGCTCCTGGGCCCGGAACCTTGCCGCGTGGGGCGTGGGTGCGGTGGCGGCGTGGGTAGCCGCCGCGCGGATGTCCCGCCTCTCCGGGATCCTGCTGATCGCTCCGGCTGCCCTCGCGGCCACCCTGCTCAACCCCGGACAGGAGGGCGTGCACCGGTGGATCGACGTGGGACCCGTGCATGTGAACGCCGCCGCCACGCTGCTCCCCGCCGCGGTCGTCGCCCTCGCGACCGTCGCTCACCGGGGCTGGGCCTGGCTGGCGGCGGCGGGGATGCTCGGCCTGCTCGTGCTGCAGCCCGATGCGTCTCAGGCGGCCGCCCTGGGTGCGGGGATGATCGTGGTCCTGGCCTCGCTCCGCGCTGCGGCGCTCGTCCGGGCGGGCGGGGCGGCCGCCACCGTGCTCGCGGTCGCCGCCGCCTGCATGCGGCCCGACACCCTCGCGCCCGTGCCGGAGGTGGAGGGGATCATCGGCCTCGCGTGGGCATCGGCGCCGGTGATGGCCGCCGTCGCGGTGGCCCTGCTCGCCGCCACGGCGCTCTTTCCGCTCCGGCTGGCGGGCCGGAGCCGCCCGTTCACGCCCGCGCTCGCGCTCGCCGCCTGCTGCGCCGTGCAGGCGCTGGCGCCGGCGTTCGGCGCCTTCCCGGTGCCCCTGGTCGGGATCGGGATGAGCCCGGTCCTGGGCTTCTGGCTCGGCGCCGGAGCGCTGGCCGCGGCACGCCGATCCAGTCCCGCGGAACGCGCGGTGCCGAACGTCGATGCTTCCGTGAACGGGTGAATACGCGAGCGACGTCTGGAGAAAGCGCGCCGCGCGCCTGCCCGCAGCCGCACCCCTGCCGATGCCCTCCGCGGTTACCCGGACGAAGTGCTTGCGCGCGACCGTCGTCGGCGTGAGCGTGGATGCGTGGCGCTCCAACCCGCTCCGTGCAAGGGAGGCCCATGCCGCGAGAGCTCTGGCGCACGACATTCCCCGGCAGGAACGACGATCCTCCCATCCTCGCCGGCGACCGGGTGGCGGTAGGCTACGTGGCGGACCAGGGCCAGGGCGGCTCTCCCGGCCCGGCGGCGGCCGTCTGCCTCGACTTCGGCGGGCGGCAGCTGTGGTCGGCCCACGACTTCACGCCGAAGGCCGCGCTCCCGGACGGGAGCCTGGTGGGCCTCGATGCCGCCGGCAGCGTGCGCGTTCTCGACCCGGCCGGCCAGCCGCGGCCGGTCCCACGCGACGTCTCGGGGCTGCGCGTGAGGAAGATCACCCGGGCAGGCGCGCACCTCCACCTCGAGACGGAAGCCGAGCTGCTGGTCACCGACCCCGAGCTCACCCTCACCGGCCGCATCGTGATCCCGCCGATCGAGCCGCACACCTTCCGGACGTTCACCGGCGACGGCTTCGCCTGGGTCGAGTCGGACACCCTGATGATGTCCGATGCCGCGGGTGCCGTCCGCGCGGTGTGCACCGTGCCCGTCGAGCTCGCGGAGGCGGCGATGGACCGTTTCGAGGAGGAGACGGGCGAGGCCGCGCTCGGGGGGTGGTTGAAGGTCGCTCTCACGGTCGACGAGCTCAAGGCGGACCCGTCGCGCCTCGTCGATGCGATCCGGGATCCGCGCGGGCAGGAGCGGCTCGGCCGCGGCGACCGGTTCGTGGATTATATCTGGAACCCGGGCATTGACCGGGAGGAAGGAGTCGTCTTCCTGTCGAACGTGCGTTCCCCGCACCTGGTGATGTGCGTGGGGCTGGACGGAGCGCCGCGGTGGTGCATCTACCTCGATTCCGGGTGCTGCGGCAGCGTCCCCGCCGCCCTTCCCAACGGCTCGTACGTGGTGAGCTCCGGGTGCGGCGGCATCCTCTCGTGGATCACCGCCGCGGGCTACGTGCTGCACCGCACCGATCCGCCCGTCGCCACCGACCTCGCGGGCGCCTTCGACAACCGCTTCCACGTCCTCCCCGACTCGAGCTGCGTCGTCTCGCAGGGGTACGGCGTGGTCGCCTACGGGCCGGACGCGCGCCTGCTCTGGTCGCTCCCGGACGCGGGATCGCACTTCGCGTACGACGAGCGGCGCGACGTGCTCTTCACGTCCGCGTGGATCGAGGACGACGACCGCACCAGGTGCATCGAGGTCCGCGCCTGCACGGACCTCCTGTTGGGCTGATCCCGGTCCCGGGCTTCCCGGGGTAGATCCACGGACGGCCGTCCTCCGCGCTGCCGGGAAGGCCGCGCCCGCCACGCACCCGGCGCTCTCCACCGCTCGTTTTCGGCGACCGCGCGACCGCCTCGGCCCGTTGGCACCACGCTTCGACGCGGCGGGGTCGGATCGGGCGGGTGCATCAGGGCGCACCCGAGACGGTGCGGACGACCGCGCCGGTGGTGTCCAGGAACTCGATCCGTGCGAGGCCGAGAGAATCCACCAGCATGCGCAGGCGGGTGCGGCCGCGCGGATCGGCCAGGCGCACGATCGCGTTCCGGTCGTTGTCGCGGCCGAAGTACGCGCGGTTGTGGCCGTAGCCGCCGCTCTGGCGCATCAGCGAATCCACCCGCGCACGCGCGGCGTCGCGCGCGGGCCCCTCGGGCATCAGCCGCGGCAGCACCACGTCGGCCAGGGTGGGCTGCCGCGGGAACTCGTTGATCGCCAGCCCCTGCCGCATCCGCCCGTCGTCGTCCGCGTACTGCAGCGCCACCACCTGGTCCTGCTCGTACTGGTCGAAGGTGAGGCTCATCCCGGCTTCCACGCCCGCGGAGTCGCGCCGTCCGCGGTAGATGAACCCGCCGTTCTCCTCGCCCTCGTCGTTGAAGAAGATCATCCCCGCGTTCCTGGACCGCCCGGGAACCGGCCTGCCGTGAAAGGTCCAGCCAGGCGCGGCCTCACGGTTCGAGATCACCATCCGCACCGTTCCGTCGGGCTCCACGATGTTGATGCGCCCCACGTCGATCTCGCTGAACCGCGCGCGCCGTGGGCCGGACACGAACGCGCCCAGCGCCAGCAGGAACGCCGCGGTCGTGGCCACCACCAGGTAGCCGCGGACGAACGCGCGGGGGATGTGGGATCGCTGCATGGCAACTCCTGGGATGACGGGACGCGTGGCGGCGGGCGGGAACCGCGCCGGCCGAGGACGATCGCGGCCTCTGGGCCACCCTGCTTGGGTGTGAGATTGCAGTGGACGGTTGCCGCGTCGAAACGGCCACGGCAGAAACGCGCAAAACGCTTGAATTCGCGCCGTCGAGACGCTACGTTTCACGCGAACATGGACAAACAGAACAACTTTCCATCGGGCGCGGAACGATGAGCGTGACGGAGGCGGCGGACATCGGCGCGGTGCTGCGCGAACGCTTCAGGCTGGGGGAGTTCCGGCCGGGGCAGGAGCGGGTGATCCGGGCCGTGCTGGACCACGGCGCGGCGCTGGCGGTCTTCCCCACCGGCGGCGGCAAGTCGCTCTGCTACCAGCTCCCCGCGCTCCTGCTGGACGGCGTGACCCTGGTGGTGTCGCCGCTGATCGCGCTGATGAAGGACCAGATCGACGCGCTGCACGCCCTGGGGATCGACGCGGCCCGGCTCGACAGCTCGCTCTCCTTCGAAGAGGCCAGGGCGGTGGAGCGGCGCCTCCTCTCCGGCGAGCTGCGGCTCCTCTACGTGTCGCCCGAGCGCTTCAACAACGAGCGCTTCCTGCACCTGCTGGGGCGCATCCACGTGGCGCTCTTCGCGATCGACGAGGCGCACTGCATCTCCGAGTGGGGGCACAACTTCCGCCCCGACTACCTGAAGCTGGCCGACATCGCCCGCGAGCTGGGCGCCGGGCGCGTGCTGGCGCTCACCGCCACCGCCACCCCGCAGGTGGTGCGCGACGTCTGCGCGAGCTTCGCCATCCCCGCCGAGTGCGCGGTGGTCACCGGCTTCCACCGCCCCAACCTCTTCCTCTCCGTGCACCCCACCGCGCCGCGGGAGCGCGACCGCGTGCTGGTGGAGCGCATCCGCTCGCGCCCGCCGGGCCCGGGGATCGTGTACGTGACGCTGCAGCGCACCGCCGAGCGCGTCGCGAAGCTGCTGGACGAGGCGGGGGTCCCGTCGCGCGCCTACCACGCGGGGATGAACGACGAGCTGCGCGCCGCCGTGCAGGAGTGGTGGAAGGGCTCCGACCGCGCCACCGTGGTGGCGACCATCGCCTTCGGGATGGGGATCGACAAGGCCGACGTGCGCTACGTCTACCACTACAACCTCCCCAAGGGGCTGGAGAGCTACAGCCAGGAGATCGGCCGCGCCGGGCGCGACGGCGAGCCCTCGGTGGTGGAGCTCCTCGGCGGGGTCGACGACGTGGCCACGCTGGAGAACTTCGCCTTCGGCGACACGCCCACGGAGGGCGCCGTGCGCGGCTTCGTGGAGGAGCTGCTGGGCGCCGGGGCGGCGTTCGACGTCTCCATCTTCGACCTCTCCAGCCGCCACGACATCCGCCAGCTGGTGGTGAAGACGGCGCTCACCTACCTGGAGCTCCTCGGGGTGATCCGCCAGGGGACGCCCTTCTACGCCGGCTACCGCATCCGCCTCAAGACCGGGCTGAAGGAGGTCGTCGGCCGCTTCACCGGCGAGCGCAGGGACTTCGTGGAGGGGATCTTCCGCGAGGCGGCGTTCGGGCGCACCTGGTACACGATGAACCCCGAAGACGTCGCGCTCCGGCTGGGCTCGGACCGGGGGCGCGTCTGCCGGGCGGTGGAGTACCTGGGCGAGCAGGAGCTGGCCGAGGTGCAGGCCAGCGACGCCCGCCTGCGCTTCACCCGCACCGCCACGCACGCCGACGCGGAGGCGCTGGTGGCGGAGCTGATGGGGCGCTTCGGGCGGCGCGAGGAGCAGGAGGTGGGGCGGGTGCGCGACGTGGTGGCGCTGGCGTCGCGCGACGGGTGCGTCACCGCCGGGCTGCTGGCGCACTTCGGCGAGGAAGACGCGGCGGCGTGCGGCCACTGCACCTGGTGCGAGACCGGCCGCGCGACCGTCTTCCCCGCCCCGCCGCCGCCCCCGCCCATCCGGGTGGACGCGAACGAGCTGCGCGCGCTCGTCCGGGCGCACCCCGAGGTGCTGGGCGCGCCGCGCCAGCAGGCGCGCTTCCTCTGCGGCCTCACCAGCCCCGCCGTGAGCCGCGCCCGCCTGGGCCGCCACCCGCTCTTCGGCGCGCTCGAAGACCACCGCTTCGCCGAGGTGCTGGCGTGGTGCGAGGCGGCGGGGTGAGGGGTGATCGATGAAATCCATCGCGACGATGCGGCTGAAGCCGCCGCCGCCGCTACGACGGCACACACAGTCCGCCTTCGCGCCGCCTTCGCGGACTTCAACACCCATCCCACCACAATGAGCGCCCGCCGCTGCTCCGAAGCAGCGGCGGCTCAATCGTCGGCTGGCGGCAAGGCGATCCGAATCAAAGGCCGCGCCGTACCCTGTCGGGTGCGTGCGCCGCTCTCCGGCTCAGCCTGCGCAGGTCTACAAGGAGGGTGCGGAACATCGGCGAGACGATGGAGAGGGTATGGGTGTGCTCCAGGTCGAGCTCCAGCACGAAGGGGGAGCCCAGGCGTGTCGCCAGGCGCTTCACCGATCGTCCGTGCTCGTCCTGGGCCTCGAGAATCGCCGAGTCTGAGAAAAGCTGTGGCAGGAGCCGTCCCTCCATCCGCAGCCGCCCGGAGGCCGTGTCGTAGGCCAGCCGTTCGACGTCTACCTGGAACTCGAACCAGGGGAGGCAGCCACCGGGCTTGCCGAGCCCGTACTCCGGCGGACGTGGGTTGAGCAGAGGCGCGTTCCACGTCCGTCCCTCCACCACCAGGAGCGGACGCTGCACTCGGGCACCCGGAGCGAGGGAGGCGCATCCCGCCAGCGCGGTCGCGGCCAGGAACCAGCAGGCAAGGCGCGGCATGCGGGTCACCTTTCCGATGGAAGGAGCCGAGCCGGCGTGTTCGAAGGTGAACGCGGGTGATCCGGGCTCTGTGACAGTCGCGGATCTCGCCTCATCCTGACGAGATGCGAAGTCCTGCCGAGATGTGCTGGCGTGGTGCGAGGCGGCGGCTTAGCTCTGACGGAGGCACGGAGAGGCACCGCCGTAACCCGTCCCCATCCAATCCTCCGGCCGCAGGCGATCCCGCCCCATCGTTCCCCCTCTCCCCGGAGCCGCAATGACCTACGACGTGATCGTGATCGGCTCCGGCCAGGGCGGGGTTCCGCTGGCCACGCTGCTGGCGGGGAGCGGCCGCCGCGTGCTCCTGGCCGAGCGGTCGGAGCCGGGGGGTACCTGCGTGAACCGCGGCTGCACCCCCAGCAAGACGCTGATCGCGAGCGCGCAGGCCGCCCACGACGCCCGCCGCGCCGGGCGCCTGGGGGTGCACGCGGAGGTGCGCGTCGACTTCCCCGCGGTGATGGAGCGGGTGGACGCCGTCGTCCGCCAGTGGCGCGAGTCGCTCGAGCGGCGGCTGGCCGCGGCGGCCCCGAACCTGGTGGTGGCCCGGGCCCACGCCCGTTTCGTCGGCCCCCGCCGGGTGGAGGTCGGCGGGGAGGTGCACGACGCCGCGGCGGTGGTGGTCAACGTGGGCACGCGCCACGCCGTCCCCGCGATCCCCGGGCTCGACGGCATGCCCTACCTCACCAACGGCTCGGTCTTCGGGGTGCGCGCGCTTCCGCCGCGGCTGGTGGTGATCGGCGGGGGATACATCGGCTGCGAGCTGGGGCAGGCCTTCGCGCGGCTGGGCTCGGCCGTGACGGTGATCGAGCCGGGGCCGCACCTCCTCGGCCGCGAGGACGCCGACGTCTCGGAAGAGGTGGAGAAGGCGTTCCGGGCCGAGGGGATCGACGTGCGGACGGGGAGCGCGCCCACCCGCGTCGAGCGGCGCGGGGACGGGGTCGCCGTGACGCTGGCGGACGGGAGCGTGGTGGAGGGCTCGCGGCTGCTGGTCGCCACCGGGCGCGCGCCGAACACCGGCGACCTGGGGTGCGACGCCGCCGGGATCCGGCTCGACGCGCGCGGCTTCGTTCCCGTGGACGACGCCTTCCGCACCTCGGCCGAGGGGGTGTACGCGATCGGCGACTGCACCGGCGGCCCGCAGTTCACCCACCGCTCCTGGGACGACGGCCGCATCCTCTACCAGCTCCTCACCGGCGCCCGCACGGGGGGAAACGAGGGGCGGCTCGTTCCCTACGCCATGTTCACCGACCCGCAGGTGGCGCGCGTGGGCCTCAGCGAGCGCGAGGCGCGGGAGCAGGGGATCGCGGTCGAGGTGGCCACCCTCCCCTTCGGCCACGTGGCGCGCGCGATCGAGGCCGACGTCCCGGCGGGGATGATGAAGGTGATGGTCGACCCGGCGACCGAGCGCTTCGTGGGCGTGGCGCTGGTGGGGGCGCAGGCGGGGGAGCTGGTGCACGCCTTCTCGCTGCTGATGCAGGCCGGCGCCAGCGCCCGGACGGTGGTGGAGGCGGAGCTCATCCACCCCACCTTCTCCGAGGGGCTGCAGACGCTGGTGATGCAGCTCGACCGCTACCGCCTGGGCGCCTGATCGTGAGACGTCCTCTCTTTTCCTCTGCGTCTCCGCGTCAAACCCAGTGATACCACGTTGCCGAGCTTCGATCGGGATTACGTTCTCTAAACAGGATGTCTCACACGGAGTCAACGGAGTCAGCGGAGTCGTTCTCCGTTGACTCCGTTGACTCCGTGTGAGCTCTTCCACTGAAGCCGGGGATTCAGAACGAGCCTCGGAACAGTGGTATGACTGCCGAGCCTCGGCATGGTAGCGGCTCGCTGGCGGCGCGATAGATTGTCGTGCTCGCCAGGCCTCCATCGACCCGACGCCGCCAACCATGCTCGACGCGATCTTCCACGCCCACTCCGGGCTCCGCTTCCTGGTGCTGCTCGCGGCCGTCGTGGCGCTGCTGGTGCAGGCCATGGGCGTCTTCGGCCGCCGCCCGTACGAGCGCCCCTCGCGCATCTCCATGGCCGTGTTCTCCGGGCTGCTGGACCTGCAGATCCTGCTGGGGATCGTGATGGTGGTGCTCGGCTGCTTCTACGGGGCGCTGATGGGCCACCTGCTGATGATGGCGCTGGCCGCGGGCGCCCTGCACGGCTGCAGCGTGTACGCGCGCAAGCAGGCCGACGGGCGGAAGGCGCACACCGTGGCCCTGGTGGGGGTGGTGCTCGCGCTCCTGCTGATCGTGGGCGGGATCTCGGCCATCGGCCGCACCCCGGTCACCAGCAGCGGCCAGCCCACCTGCGCCGCCGCGCACCGCTGATCCCATCCACCGAAGCGACGACGATGAGCGACGCACCCGCACCCCTGCCGCGCGACGACGACGCCGACCTGCGCGCCCCGGTGGAGGGGGAGGGCGGCATCCTGGTGATCCGCGGCGGCGGCAACGTTCGCGGCTGGAACGGCATCCGCTACCGCACCGGGATGTCCGGCCGCAACGTGGGGGCGAAGCAGCTCTCCATGAACGTGGCCACCATCCCGCCCGGGGGCGTGGCGCACGCGCATGTGCACGTGGGCTTCGAGGTGATGCTCTTCATCCTGCAGGGCCGGGTGCGCCACGAGTACGGCCACGGGCTGGCGCAGGTGGTGGAGAACGAGGCGGGCGACTTCATCTTCATCGAGCCGGGGGTGCCGCACGAGGTGTTCAACGCCAGCGACACCGAGCCCGTGGTCGCCGTGGTCGCCCGCTCCGACGCGAGCGAGTGGGAGCACATCGTCGCGTACGACCGTGCCGCCGCGCGCACCGTCGACCACGCGTGAGGCGCCCCCCATGCTGAGCTACGAGCTGGCGGTTCCGGGCGACGCGCGCGACGGGGCGCCGCTGCTGGTGCTGATGCACGGCCGCGGCGCCGACCGCTTCGACCTGCTGGGGCTGGCGCCGGAGCTCGCGCCCGGCGCGGTCGTGGTCACCCCCCAGGCCCCCTGGCCGGGGATGCCCTGGGGGTACGGGCCGGGGTGGGCCTGGTACCGCTTCCTGGGCGGCAACCGGCCCGAGCCGGAGAGCTTCGCCGGCGCGCAGCGCGAGCTCGCCGCCTTCCTGGGCGCGGTGGGAGAGACCCTCCCGCTGCGCACCGGGCCGCTGGTGCTGGGCGGGTTCTCGCAGGGCGGGGTGATGGCGATGGCGTACGCGCTCGGCCACCCCGGCGAGATTCCGCTGGTGATGAACTTCAGCGGCTTTCTGGCCGACCACCCCGGCGTGCGCCCCTCGCCCGACACGGTCGCGGGAACGCGCTTCTTCTGGGGCCACGGGACGCTCGACCCCATGATCCCGTTCGAGCTCGCGCGCGACGGGCGGAAGCGCCTGCTGGACGCCGGCGCCGACCTGACCGCGCGCGACTACCCCATCGGCCACGGCATCTCCCCCGACGAGGCGCGCGACGCCCGCGCCTGGCTCCAGGCCGCGCTCGAAGGATAAAGCGGAGCTCACGCGGAGACGCAGGGGCGCGGAGAGAGCTGCAGCGTCTCTCCGTTCCTCTGCGCCTCTGCGTGATACCGTTTCGACTGACTGGATGTGCATTCCAGTCAACAGCATGGACTCACACGGAGTCAACGGAGTCAGCGGAGTCGTTCTCCGTTGACTCCGTTGACTCCGTGTGAGGATCTCTGTGCTGGTGTCTCCGAATGCACAGTCATATGAGACCCAAAAGAGTGGGGCCGCCGATCGCTCGGCGGCCCCACCCTCCTTCAACCAGCAGCCACCCCGCGGCTTACGCCTGGGAAGTGACGCACTGGGTCGGCACGTAGTTCGGGTTGTTGGTCTCCTCGAACCGCACCGAGAAGTTCACGTCGCTGCCGTAGCTCCCACCCCGCCAGAACAGGCCCGAGGGGAACACGGTGTTCGCCGCGCGGCCGTAGTCGCGCACCAGGCGACGCAGGTCGCCCAGGCGGTGGCCGGTCATGTACAGCCAGAGCGCGCGCTCCTGCATGAGCAGGTCCAACCGCGAATCCGGGGTGCCCGGGTCCGTGAGCGGCGCCAGCGTGGTCGCGATCGGCGGTATTATCGGATCTACTTTTTGCTGCGGGCGCAGGACCTTCAACAGGTCGGTCACGTTGGCACGCAGCACGTTGAGGCTGTCCAGCCACGCCGGGCTGCCGCTGCGGAGGAGGTACTCCGCCACGATCAGCCGCGCCTCGACCCCCGAAGCCAGCGGAATGTCGGCATCGAAGCTGGGGTTGTTCCCGTCGAGATACTTCCGGAAGCTCGACGTGAACGCGGTGAACGGCCCCGTCCAGGGCACGCGCGGGTCGCGCAGGCCGCGGAAGGGGAGCCCCTCGGCGCTCGGACGCGAAACCGGCGACGAGGCCGAGTCCGGCCGGAACGCCACCGTGGCGCCCGACGCGTTGGTGGTGGTGGCCCCCTCGAGGTCCGACACGCCGTAGCGGCCGTTGTTCTCGAGCGAGAAGACCGGGTTGTTCTCGCTCGACTGGTTGGACGAGTGCTCGATCAGCACCACCGTGGTCCGCGGCACCGTCGCCACCGCCGCGGCCGCCGCCTGCATGTTGGCCAGCCCGCCCTTGTTCATCAGCGCACGGGCCTTCCCGATCTGCGCCAGCCGGTCGGCCGGGTTGTTCGCCAGCGCCTCGTTGAAGCGGGAGATCGCCGAGTCCAGCATCGCCTGCGTCCCGATCCCCGGGTTGTAGGTGATGTTGGCCGGGTCGATCGTGCCGCTGTCGGGAACGGTGCTGAACGGCACGTTGCCGCACCACCCCTCGGCCAGCGTGAGGTAGGTGTACGCCTCGTAGGCGCGCAGCCGCGCGAAGTCGGCCGCGTTCCCCGTGACCTTCTGCACCGCGTAGGCCGCCCGCCGCGAGGCGAAGCGGGCGCGGTGCAGCCGGCTGTACGCCACGTCCTGCACGTTGCCGAACTGCGGCGCCTGGCCATTCCGCTGGTCGGTGGCGATGCGGGTGGTGAAGGTGTCGCCGTTGTAGATCTCGTCCGTGAGCAGCCCGGACGAGATGATGTACGCGTCGTCACCCGCGCCGCTGTACGCGATGTTGAAGTCGCGTACGGCGCCGTAGAAGAGCGACGTCACCGCCTCGGGCGAGTTCACCGCCTCCGGCGGCACCGTCGCCGGATCGGTCACCTCCAGCAGCTTGTCGGTGTTGCAGGCGGCAAGCGGCAGCCCGATCGCCCCGACGGCCAGCAGCCGTGCGAGCGAGCGTCGCCCCCTCCTGTTTGGTTGGATCTGGTTCATTCGTCAGTCACCCGTTAGAAGGACAGGTCGAGTCGGACCGTGTAGTACCGGACCGGGGGCTGCGTGTTGAACTCGCCCTGCGTGAAGTTCGAAGCGCCGCCAGTCTCGTTGATCTCCGGGTCGAGACCCGTGTAGTCCGTCCAGGTCTTCAGGTTCCGCCCCGCCAGCGTCAGGCTCGCGCCCTTGATGGCCGGGAAGCGGCGGCCCCACGACTCCGGGGCGCCGAGGCGAACCGAGGCCTCGCGCCACTTGACGAAGCTGGCGTCCTCGATGTACCCCGCCGGGGTGCTGTTGCTGCCCAGGAAGGTGGCCGCCACGAAGCGCGCCTGGTCCTCGATCGACGCGTCGGGGTTGGCCAGCGCCGAGCACAGCCCGATGTACGGGTAGCTGGCGCCCGTGCGGCAGCGGAAGTACTCGCTGTAGTTGAGCTGCTTCATCCCCGCGCGGCGCTCGAAGAGCGTCGTGAAGGTGATGTTGCGGAAGACCGTGAGGTCGGCCGACAGCGTCTGCGTGTTGGTGGGCAGCGCCGGCCCGAAGTACGCCAGGTTCAGCGTGTCCAGGCTCTTGCCGGCCACCGGGGTGCCGAAGTGCGGCACGATCAGCCGCTTCGACGAGTCCACCGAGACCTCGGAGGCCTGGATGTAGCCGTCGTTGTTGGCGTCGTTGAACTTGTACGGAATGGCGAAGAACGCGCCGGTCGGGAAGCCCTCGCGGTGCGCCTGCGCGCCGCGGTTCAGGGTGATCGGGGCGATCCCCGCGCCCAGCTCCTCCACCCGGTTGCGCAGCGTGCTGCCGGCCACGCGGGCGTTGAAGCGCACGTTGCGGCGGTCCACCACCACGGCGTTCAGGCCGTACTCGGTCCCCCAGTTCTTCACGCTCCCCAGGTTCACGTACGACGAGGCCGTGAGGCCCGCCGAGGGCGCGATGTTGCGCGCCACCAGCGCGTCGTGCGAGCGCTTGGTGAAGGCGGTGAAGTCCAGCGACAGGCGGTCGTTCAGCAGCCCCATGTCGAAGCCGCCCTCGAGCTCGTTGGTGCGCTCGGGCTTGAGGTTGGGGTTACCCGTGTTGTTGAGCGTCACCGCGCCCACCTCGCCGCCGGCACGCTGCAGCGGCACCGCGCCGTAGTAGGTGTCGGCCTGGCCGAAGTCCGGCCGCAGCCCCGACGACCCGGCCGCCACGCGCAGGCGCAGGTTGCTCAGGACGCCGATGCGGGGGAAGAAGGGCTCCTCCGAGACCACCCACGACAGGCTGGCCGACGGGTAGTAGATGATCCCCGTGTTCAGCCCGCTGTTGTCGTCGCCGCGGATGCTGCCGGCCAGGAAGAGGCGGTCGTTGAACGCCAGCTCCTGGCGCAGGAACATGCCGAGCGTGCGGTTGTCGGTGTAGCTCTCGGTCACGGTGAAGATGCTGGTCGTCGCCGAGCACGAGTTCGTGCCGCTCGGGATGCCCTCACCGTAGCACTCGTTCTGGTTGAACAGCTGCCGCTGGTAGCTGCTCCCCAGCGTAGTGGTCGACACGATCCCCTGGCGCAGGTCGAACTTCGCGACGCCCGAGGCCGTGGCCGTCCACTGGTAGTTGTTGCTCCGGATCGCGTCGCGGTACCCCTTCAGGTACGAGCTGGCGAGCGGGAGCTCGTTCGGCTGGATGGTCTGGTGGTCGAAGCGGCTGAAGAAGTCCAGCCCGGTGTTGCCGTTCACCGACAGCCACTGGAGCGGGCGGTAGTTGCCGTTCAGCCCCAGGATGAAGCGGTCGATGCCCTGCTGCGCCACCACCTTGCGCATGTCCGACGGGATGTAGCCGAAGTACGAGCCCGGGCGCGCCCCCGCACTCCCCAGCGTGTCGATCCCCGGCAGGAACTGCGCGGGCCCGAGCAGGCCGTTGATGATGGGGCTGAAGATGTTGTTGTCGCCCTGGATGAGGTGCAGGTTGCTGGTCACGTACCCGCTGTTGACCTGCACGTCGAAGTTGCTGCGCAGCTGCGCGTTCAGGTTCGCGCGCAGGCTGGTGCGGCCCAGCGTGTTCCAGTCGATCACGCCGCGCTCCCACTCGCGCTCGCCCGACACGTAGTACGTCACCGCCTGCGTGCCGCCGGCCACGTTCAGGCCGAACTGGTCACGGTTGCCGGTGGTGAAGGGCGACGTGCGGGAGTCGCTCAGCGGGCTGAACGACACCGTCAGGTCCTGGCGGCAGGCGCCGGCGGCGGCGCGGTAGTTCACGCAGGGCGAGTACGCCGCGGTGTTGATCTCGCCGATCTCCATGTCGTACAGCGGCTGGCTGGCGTCGAGCACCTGCACCGACTCGTAGTTGAGCGGGTACTCGTTGCGGTCCTTGAGCGAGCCCAGCTCGCCGAAGGCGCGCCACGTGGTGCGGCCGGCGCGGCCGCGCTTGGTGGTGATCAGCACCACGCCGTTCGCCGCCGCTGTGCCGTAGATGGCCGACGCGGCGGGCCCCTTGAGGACCTCGATGTTCTCGATGTCGGTGGGGTTGATGTCGTTCAGGCGCGAGTACTGCTGGCCGCCCACGCCGATGCCGCCCTTGCTGTTGCTGGCGAGCACGCCGTCGATGTAGATCAGCGGGTCGTTGTTCAGCGACAGCGAGTTGGCGCCGCGGATGCGGATCCGCTGCGAGGTGCCCGTGGTCCCCGCGACGCCCTGCAGCGTCACGCCCGGCGCGCGGGCGGTGAGCACGTCGGACATCTTGGTGATGGGGCCCTTGTTGATGTCGCCCACGTCGATGTGGGCCACCGCGGTGCCGCCCTCGCGGATGCGCTCCTGCTGCCCCGTCACGGCGTTCACCACGATCCCCTCGATGGCCACCGCCGAGGTGGCGAGCGAGAAGTTCGCGGTCGCGGTGCCGCCGGCGGCCACGGTCACCGTGCGGCGGTCGGTCTGCCGGCCCAGGGTGGTGGCCTGCACCGTGTAGCTGCCCGGCTCGATGCTGATGCGGTAGCGTCCCTGCGCGTCGGTCACGGTGCGGCGCACCGTGCCCGTCACGTTCACCTGCGCGCCGGCGAGCGGACCTCCGCTCTCGCTGGCGGTCACCGTGCCGGTGATCGTCCCCGTCGCGCCCTGTGCGAGCGTGAGCGAGGGGATCGCGGCGAGTGCGAGCAGAACGGCTGCGCTCGCCTTCCAGAGCTTGCCCATTCCTCGTCCTCCTTGGTTCCTGCAATCAGTGGGTTGTCTTCCGGAGAGCCGACTGCCGGCTCCCGGTGCGACGCGGATGAACAACTGTTTTCGCGTAGGCACCTCCTTGCGGGTGGGTGAGACGAAAGGCCAGCATTGAAGGCATGCTGGAGGAACTTCGGCTAGTGAGAGACGGCGGAGCGCAGGAGGAGCGCGCCCCGAACGAACGTTCTACACGCAGGATCGTTGTATGATGTATGCCTTGCCGCGAACCCGCAAGTGGCGAACGGGAAGCGGTTTGCGCCTCTCCGCAGTACGGCGGGGCGCCCGAAACTGCTACACTCTTTACCAGACACGAATAAATGCCCATCTTCGAAACCTCGTCTCTGCATGCGCGGGAGCGGTACCAGCTGCTGACCTCGCTGGTGGTGCCCCGCCCCATTGCGTGGGTGTCGACCCGTTCCCCTGCGGGGGAGCCTAACCTCGCCCCCTTCAGCTACTTCGCGGCGCTCTCGGCCACGCCTTTCCTGGTCGGCGTCTCCATCGGCCACCGGCGCGGCATTCCCAAGGACACGCTGGCCAACGTGCGCGAGACCGGGGCGTTCTGCGTGAACCTGGCCACCGAGGCCCGGCTTTCCGCTCTCAATGAGACGTCTGGCGAATATCCGCCCGGCGTCGACGAGTTCGCCCTCGCGGGGCTCCCGCTCGCCGAGGCCGGCGCGGTGGCGGCCCCCTACGTGGCCGACGCGCCGGCGGTGCTCGAATGCCGCCTCTTCAAGGAGGTGGAGCTGGGCCCGGGCGACAACGCCCTGGTGATCGGCGAGGTCCTGGCGGTGCGCCTCTCCGACGCCGTGCCCCTGGTCTCCGGCACCCACTTCGCCGACACCCGCGGCGTCCGGCCCATCGCCCGCCTCTGGGGCGACCTCTACGCGCTGCAGGGCGAGACCGCCGCCCTCCCGCGCCCCACGCTTCCCTCGCCCACCGGCGGGTGACCGGCGTTCGCGGCTCCTCCATCCGGGTTCAGGTAGACAACGCGCGAGCCGCGCGGGAATGACACCGCCGGGGACGAAACGACGGAACGGCGCCACGGATGGACCCGCGTGGCGCTCGGATGGTGGGAGCTTCGGGACAATCCGGGAAAAGATCGCCTCACGCAGAGACGCAGAGGCGCTGAGAGGACGAAAGAGCCGGGCGCGATCAGCCGACCAGGTCGTCGATGCGCGTCGCCGAGAACCCGGCCGTCGCGCGGTCGCCGCGCACGATTACGGGGCGGGTGACGAAGGTGTATTCCTCCGCCATCAGGCGCAGCAGGTCGTCGTCGGAAAGCACCTGCTCGTGGAGGTTCATCTGCCTGTACTGCATGGCCCGGCGGGAGAACAGCCGGTCGGGCCCGCCAACCTTGCGCGCCAGCGCTTCGACTTCCGCCCGGGTCAGCGGCCGGGCCTTGAGGTCGCGGAACTCCCGGACCTCCACGCCGCGCGCGGCCAGGCATGCGCGCGCCCGCTGGCAGGTGGAGCAGTGCGGCAGGCCAACCATGTCGACGCTCACGCGGCTCACGGCATCGTCCGGGGCGCCTGGGTTCCGGTCAGAAGAGAAGGCCCTCCATCGCGCATCGTATCGCTTCGAACCCCAGGGGCCCGCCGGAAACGCTCCCCGGCGGGCTCCCGCAATGCTCACCGCCTTCGCGGTCAGGGGACGCAGGAGGTGGTGCACTGCTCGATGCAGCTCTTGCGCGAGATCAGGTCCAGCATGAACGCGGCTTCCTGCCGGTCCATTTCCGGCGCGGTCGCGAACGTCTCCACGGCCAGCGACTCGAGGTCCAGGGTCATCTTCTTCATCGCTCACCCCCAGGTGGAAGGATCGGAGCGCGCCTGCGCTCCCAAAGCGCCCGTCCGGAAGGACGGGCCACGTGTTACGGCGGTCGAGACGCATGGATGATGCACGTACCCCTGTCACCGCGTCAAACGTCCGCGTTCAGACGGTGACGGCCTCCCGCCGGACGCAGGTCCCTCGCGGCACCGTGGACGCGGCTTGACAACGAGATCGGCCGGGGCGCGTGCCCCGGCCGATTCGCCGATCTCCTTCTTCCGTGTTCCAGCGGTACGTGTCAGCCGGCGGCGCGCTTGAACACGGCCACGAGGTCGCACGTTCGGCCCTCGCCGGCGTTGACGTCGATCATGGAAATCAGCTCCCACCCCTCGTTGCCGAAGTGGTTCAGGTGGCGGCTGATGTCCTTCACGTCGATGGCGGGGCCGCGGATGAGCCGGTCGACGTCGATCTTGAGGGTCACGTATTCCCAGCGGGCGGCCGTGATGGTCGTCATGGGTAGCTTCGCGGTTGAGGTGCGCCGCGCCGCCTCCGGCTTTCGCCGCCGGACATGCGCGGTCGGCGCCTCTTTCTCAACGCTTCCCGCACCTCGTTTGTTTCATCCCGGTTTGTTCCATCCCGACGCGATATGGGTCTGCTCCGGTTCAGCCGATCAACGCGTCGAACCGCTTCGTGCTGAACCCCACCGTCGCCCGGTCGTCGCGGACGAGGACGGGGCGGGTGACGAAGGTGTACTCCTCGGCCATCAGCCGCACCATCTCGTCCTCCGACACATCGCGCTCGTGCAGGCCCATCTGCCGGTACTTCATCGCCCGTTTCGAGAAGAGCTTCTCGACGCCACCCACCTTCGCGGCGAGCGCGCGGACCTCGTCCTCCGAGAGCGGCTCCTCCTTCAGGTTGCGGTAGCTGCGGATCGGGACGCCCTTCTCCTGCAGATAGGCGACGGCCTTCTGGCAGGTGGTGCAGTACGGAAGCCAGTAGACGTCGACGCCGCGGGTACGCTCCGTCACGCGGCTGCGCTGGCGGGGGGGGCGGCCAGCGACGCGCGGTAGGCGGCGCAGAGCGCGAGCACCTCGGCGTCGGTGTAGGTGTGGTCGCAGGTCTTGGCGCACTCGAAGACGTGCGCGGCGAGCGCCTCGTCGTCGCCGAAGCCGTGGGCGCGCAGCCAGTAGCGCACGTTGCTGATCCCGCTCATGGGCGAGATCTCGATCTTCTGGCTGAGCCCGAACCACCCCGCGGGAACGCCGGAGTACACCCGGTCGGCCAGCCAGGCGTCACCCTTGGCCTCGGCCTTCACGATGGCGGCGGCGTGCACCCCCGTGCCCGTGCGGAAGGCGTCGTCGCCGAACACCGGCCAGTTGTAGGGGATGGGCACCCGGCACGCCTCGGAGGCGAGCCGCACGTAGTCGGCCAGCTTCGACAGGTTGCGGTCGTGCAGCCCCAGCAGCTTCAGGTTCACCAGCAGCAGGTCCATCTCCGCGTTCCCGCAGCGCTCCCCGATCCCCAGCGCGGTGCCGTGGATGCGGTCCACGCCCTCCTCCATGGCCGCCAGGCAGTTGGCGATGGCGAGCCCCCGGTCGCGGTGGCCGTGCCAGTCGACCTTCACCGCCTCGCCGCTCGGCTCCACCACCTCGCGCCTGACGAAGCGCAGGAGCTGGCGCACGCCCTCGGGCGTTGCGTGCCCCACCGTGTCGCACACGCAGATGCGCCGCGCGCCGCACTCGATGGCCGCGGTGTAGAGCGCCTTCACCACCGCGGGGGTGGCGCGGGTGGTGTCTTCGGTGACGTACATCACCGGCAGCCCCTCGCGCACGGCGAACGTCACCGCGTCTTCGGTGGCGTGCAGCATCCGGTCGAGCGTCCAGTCTTCGGCGTACTGGCGGATGGGGGAGCTGCCGATGAAGGTGGCGGCCTCGATGGCGATCCCCACCCGCTGCGACACGTCGACGATGGCCTGCACGTCGGCGCGGACGGTGCGCGCGGCGCAATTGGGCTCGATCTCCAGCCGGTTGTCGGCGATCTCGCGGGCGAGCGCCTCCACGTCGCGCACCGCGCGCGGCCCGGCGCCCGGGAGCCCGATGTCGGCCGCGGCGATGCTGAGGTCGGCCATCAGGTGCAGCAGCCGCACCTTGTCCTCGATCGGCGGGTCGGTGACGGAGGGGGACTGCAGCCCGTCGCGCAGCGTCTCGTCGTTCAGCTGCACACCGCGCCGGGTGGCGTAGTCGAACCCTTCGACGCAGTTCCAGTCGTGGATCAGCTCGTTGTACTGCATCGTTCCTCTAACTGCCGTTGTGCATGGCGACGGTGGACGGGACAGAATGTTAGCAGAACGGGCGTCCGAACGAAACGGGACGGGGTGATCAATCGGCCGGCGGCGGAACAATCAGCCCTCAGCCGCGGATTTACCGGTCAGCGCGTCGCCATGGGTGCGCACGAGCCCCGCGAAGCTGCGGATGAGGTAAAAGAGCAGCAGGTACGCCGGCCCCGGAGCAGCGAGTATCCACTCGGGCCGGGCGGCGCGGTCGATCGCCAGGGCGATGGTCCCAAAGAGTCCGACCGCAGCAATGATGAAGAACCACGACACCGGCACGTTTCCCCGCAGCCGTGCGCTCCCGAACGGCGTGGTCACATCCGCGCTGCCTCCCATCTCTGCTCTGGATCGAGTCATCGCCGGTTCCTCCAATGCGGGAGGTTACTTGCCAGCCATCATCAGCGCACGAGCGCGTGAGGCGCTTCCGTCGCCGGTCACGGAGCGTTGCAGGCGCGGCGCCAGGCGGAACCGTTTATTTCGTAGGGACGCAACTGCAACGGAGAAGGTGTGTTAGAGCGACTCGTGCAGCGGGTTGTACCCTGTGCGGAACATCTCTCGATGCACCTGAGGTGTGCGAAGCACACGGAATGATGCGTCGCATCGGCGAATTCGTCGGTATCCTCGTGTGTTCGTTGAAGATGTCGCATGCGGACGCCGCTGGGTCGATCGGTGGAGGGAAGGATGGCGCCCCACGCGTTGACACCGCTCCCGGCGCCGGGCATCTTCCGCGACTCATCCACCCGTTTTGCGCGAGAATGATTTCCAGCCCCGCCCCTCCCGCCGTCCTCGGCGACGCCCGCGTGAGGGCGCTGCGCTCGCTCGCGCGCGAAACCGACGGACAGACGCTCGCCGAGCAGCTCGAGCTGGTCGCCATCCCCGCCCCGCCCTTCGGCGAGGAGGCGCGCGGCGCCCGGGTGCTGGAGCGCTTCCGGGAGGTGGGGCTCTCCGCCGTCTCCCGCGACGGCGAGGGGAACGTGCTCGGCTCCGTTCCCGGCACGGGCGGGGGCGCGGTGGTGGTGGCGGCGCACCTGGACACGGTGTTCGCCGCGGGGACGGAGCTCGCGCCGCGGCACCAGGGCGGGCGCATCTACGTGCCCGGGATCACCGACAATGCGCGCGGGCTGGCGGGGATGCTCGCGGTCGCGCGGCTGCTCGCGCCCTCCCGGCTGCGCCCGCGCCGGACCCTCGTCTTCGCCGCCACCGTGGGCGAGGAGGGCGCGGGGGACCTGCGCGGCGTGAAGCACCTTTTCCGCGACGGGGGCGAGCTGCGGACGGCGGACGCGTTCGTCGCCCTGGACGGATCGGGGCTGCGGAGGATCGTGCACCGCGCCATCGGCTCGCGCCGGCTGCGCGTGGAGCTCTCCGGACCCGGCGGCCACTCGTGGGCCGACCGCGGCGCGCCGAACCCGATCGTGGCGCTGGGCGCGGCCGCGGCGCGGATCTCGGCGCTGGAGCTGCCGGAGCCCGCGCGCACGGCGCTCACCGTGGCGCGGGTGGGCGGGGGGACGAGCATCAACGCCATCCCCGAGGGCGCGTGGATGGAGCTGGACCTGCGCAGCGAGGCCCCCGGCGTGCTCCCGCGGCTGGAGGAGAGCGTCCGCGCCATCCTCGCGCGCGCCGTGGAGGAGGAAGACGCGCGGCGGCGCCCCGGGAGCGAGGCGCTGGCGGCGCGGGTGACGGTGATCGGCGACCGGCCGAGCGGGGAGACGCCGCCGCGCGACCCGCTGGTGCTGGCCGCGGAGGCCATCACCTTCGCGCTCGGGCAGAAGCCGGAGCTGGTGGGCTCGTCGACCGACGCGAACGTGCCGATGGCGCTGGGGATCCCCTCCATCGCCATCGGCGTGGGCGGCGACTCGGGGGGCATCCACACCACCGACGAGTGGTACAGCAACGAGAACGGCGCGCTCGGCGTCGAGCGCGCGCTGCTGATCGTCCTGGCCGCCGCGGGGGTGGAGTGAGGTGATCCGGTTCCGCGGACGGGTTCGTCCGCGGATTTCGGGCGAACGAGGCGAGTGAACTCGCCGCTACAACGGCACACGGTCCGCCTTCGCGCCGCCTTCGCGGACTCCGATGTCCAAGGGTACGTCGCGCGGTCCGGTTTCGCGGCGAACGTCTTCCCCATCCCCCACCGGACCGCGAAACGTCAGACTGGAACGACCCCCTGGTGGGCGGACCCGGCGGAAGCCTCACGCGCCACACGCTGTCCACCGGCACCTGCCCGTGGTGCCACGCCCCCGCGTGGAGCTGACGCGGCATTTACGGAAACGGCGAACGGCACCTCACGCAGAGGCGCAGAGGGGCCCCTCTCCCGCCGGAGAGGGGCCCCTCGCGTTCAGCCGGGTGAGGCGCGACCCTACCCGTGCGCCACCACCGAGTGGTCGCCCAGGTCCACCTGGCCGGTGACGCCGGAGACCCGCACGCTGCTGCCGATCAGCGAGTCGTGCAGGTCGCAGCCGTCGATCTCGCTCCCCTCCCCCACGATGGTGTCGCGCAGCTTCGACCGGCGCACCTTCGAGCCGGCGCCGATGGTGACGTTGGGGCCGATCTCGCACGCCTCCAGCTCCACCCCGTCGGCCACGTGCACCGGCTCGCGCACGGTCACCCCGTCCTTCGCCGCGGGCGAGCGGCCGCGGGCGGTGGAGAGGACGTGCAGGTTGGTCTCCAGCAGCGTCTCGGGCTTGCCGGCGTCGTACCACCCCTGCACCTCCTCCACCTTCAGCTTCCCCCCGTGGTCCACCATGTACTGGAAGACGTCGGTGAGGAAGTACTCGCCGCCGGGGCCGGTGGGCTGCTGCATCACCCAGTGGATCCCCTCGAAGAGCAGCTTCCAGTCGCGCACGTAGTAGAGGCCGATGTTGGCCAGCCGGCTCACGGGCTCCTTCGGCTTCTCGATGATCGTGCGCATGAAGCCGTTCTCGTCGGTCAGGATCACCCCGAAGCGCTGGTAGTCTTCCACCTCCTTGGCCCAGATCACCCCCGCCACGTCGTCGGGGAGCCGGTTCACCACCGTCAGGTCGGCGTCGAAGAGGGTGTCGACGAAGATGATCAGCAGGTCTTCGTGCACGAAGGGCTCGGCCAGGCGGATGGCGTCGGCGGTGCCGTTCTGCTCCACCTGCTCCACGTACTCGGCGTGGAAGTCCGGGTACTCGGACGCCATGAACGCCTGCACCTTCTCCTTCAGGTGCCCGGTGATCAGCACCGCCTCGTGCACGCCCAGCGCGCGGATGTCGTCGAGGATGTAGGAGAGCACCGGGCGGTCGCCCACCTTCAGCAGCGGCTTGGGGGTCACGTGGGTGTGGGGGCGCAGACGCGTGCCCTTCCCCGCCACCGGCATCACGACGATCACGATTGAAGCTCCCGATCCTGGGTTGGTCAGCGTGGCGCGGCCCGGTCCCGGGCAGGTTCCGTACCGGGCGGCGGGAAGATACGCCCGAAGGATCAGCCGCGCGACCGGCTCCCGCAGATGATTCCACGCGGAGGAACCAGCGGTGCCGGAGGAAGGGCGTACGGAGTCCCCTGGTCCCTCTGGTTCCTCCGCGTGAGACATTCTTTTGCATGTCTCGCCTCCGGACTGCGGGCGGGATAGATTGGCGCCCTTCCGCCACGGCCAACTCGACCCCTTGAGCGAATGCGCCGGCTGATCCGCGCCCTCACCCGCAACCGCGCCTGGACCGACCCCGAGTCGCCCGACCGGCGGCTGCGCGGGCGGGCCTACGCGGTCCCTTTCACCGAGGTGTGGCAGGCCGCGCTGGAGACGGCGCGCGCGCGCCCGCGCTGGACGGTGACGGAGGCGGACGCGCGCCGCGGCGAGATCCTGGTGGAGGCGCGCACCGCCCTCTGGCGCTTCGTGGACGACGTCGGGATCCGCGTCTGGCTGGACGACGCGGGGGCCACCCGGGTGGACGTGACCAGCGCCTCGCGGGTGGGAAAGGCCGACCTGGGGACGAACGCGCGGCGCATCGCCCGCTTCTTGCACGCCCTCGACCGCAGACTCCACCCCCGCACGGGGCGTGGAGAAACCGCTAAAGCGAGCAGCAGCCGATAGATGGCCCCTTCCGACGCAGCCCGGAACCCGCTCCCCGAGCGCATCCCCGTGCTCCCCATCCGCAGTACCATCGTCTTCCCAGGTGGGGCGACGGCGCTGCAGATCGGGTTCGCGCCGAACGTGGAGGCGCTCACCCGCCACCCCGAGCACGACCTGATCGTGGCGATGGTCTCCACCGACGACGACGGGTTCCCGCTGGACCCGCGGCCGCTGGAGAAGGTCGCCACCGCGGTGCGCGTGCTCGACCGGCTGAACCTGCCGGGGGGGACCATCCAGACCACGCTGCAGGGGCTGCGGCGCATCCGCCTGGCCGACGTGCGGCTGGAGGAAGGCTACTACACGGCCGTGGCCGGCGAGGTGGAGGAGCTCCCCGCCCCCGCCGCCGAGGCCGACCCGCTGGTGGAGAAGATCCTGGGGACGGTGACCGCGGTGGCCAGCGCGGTGGAGCGCATCCCCGACGAGGTGCCGCGCATCCTGCGCATGAACCTGGGCGACCCCGGGCGCTTCGCCGACCTCACCGCCGCGCTCTGCAACCTGAAGCTCCCGGTGCGCGACGCCGTGCTGCAGGAGCGCGACGTGCTGGCGCGGCTCAGGCTGGTGGTGGGCGCGCTGGAGGAGGAGTGGGAGCACGTCCGCGAGGTGGAGCACGCCACCGGCGGCGAGGAGCCCGCGCCCCTCCCCGCCGGCGGGCGCGAGCGCCGCGACGAGATCCGCCGCCGCATCCAGTCGCTGCAGGCCGAGCTGGGCGAGGTGGACCCGGTGGAGCGCGAGGCCAACGAGGCGCTGCGCCTGGTGGAGCGCGCCCAGCTCCCCCCGCGGGTGGCCGCGGTCGCGCGGCGCGAGGCGGAGCGGCTGCGCTCCACCTCCGTCACCTCCACCGAGGCGCAGGAGATCCGCGCCTACCTGGACGCGCTGATCGCCATGCCCTGGACGCGCCAGTCCGACGGCGGGAAGTTCGACCTGGAGGCGGTGCGCGCCGCGGTGCAGGCGCAGCACCTGGGGCTGGCCGAGCCCAAGCGCCGCCTGCTGGAGGTGATCGCCGTGGCCGAGCTGCGCGGCGACCTGCGCGGCCCCATCCCCTGCCTGGTGGGCCCGCCGGGGGTGGGGAAGAAGACGCTGGCGCAGGCCATCGCCAGGGGGCTGAACCGGCCGCTGGTGCGGCTGGAGCTGGGCGGGCGCAGCGAGGTGCAGCTGGTGGGCGGCAAGCGGGGGCGCAGCGGCGCGCAGCTGGGGAAGCTGGCGCAGCTCATCCGCGACGCCGGGGCGAAGGACCCGGTGTTCCTGCTCGAGGAGCTCGACGAGGTGGGGCTGGGGAACGTGGACGGCGACCCGGTGGAGGCGCTGGAGGAGACGCTCGACCCCGAGCAGCGCGAGAGCTTCACCGACCGCTGGCTCGACGTGCCCTTCGACCTCTCCGAGGTCTTCTTCGTGGGCTCGGCGGCGGACTTCTACCGCATCCCCCGCGACCTGCGCGACTACTTCATCGAGATCCGCATCGCCGGCTACACCCCCGAGGAGAAGATCGCCATCGCCCGCGAATGGCTCTTCCCCCGCATCGTGGCCGAGCACGGCCTGGACCCGGCGAAGGTGCGGATCGACGACGAGACGCTGCTCTTCCTCACCCGCGGCTACGCGCGCGACGCCGGCGTGGGGAACCTGCGGCGCTCGCTGGCGGCGGTGATGCGCTACCTGGCGGCCGAGAAGGCCGAGGGCCATGGCGACGAGCACACGCTCACCCGCGAGCTGATCGAGGAGGTGCTGGGCTATCCGCGCTATACCGCCACACCCGCCGAGTCGGCCCCCGAGGTGGGGGTGGTGACGGGGCTGGCGTGGACCGCGTCGGGCGGCGAGCTGATGTTCATCGAGGCGCTGAAGATGAGCGGCACCGGGCGGCTGATCATCACCGGGCTGCTGGGCGACGTGATGCGCGAGTCGGTGAACGCGGCCTTCAGCTACGTGCGCTCGCGCGCCGACGAGCTGGGGATCGCCCGCGAGAGCTTCCAGGACTTCGACGTGCACGTGCACTTCCCCGTGGGCGCCACCCCCAAGGACGGCCCCTCGGCGGGCGCGGCGGTCACCCTGGCGATCGCCAGCTCGCTCTCGGAGCGGCCGGTGCGCCACGACGTGGCGATGACGGGCGAGGTGACGCTGCGCGGCAAGATCCTGGAGATCGGCGGGGTGAAGGAGAAGGTGCTGGCCGCCTACCGCGCGGGGATCGGGAACGTGATCCTTCCCGCGGGGAACCGGCGCGACCTGCGCGACGTGCCCGAGGACGTGCGCGCCGGGATGAGCTTCCACTACGTGGAGCGGATGGACCAGATCTTCGAGCTGGCGCTGCTGGGTCCGCCCCGGGTGGTGCGCGACGAAGGGGGGGAGGCGCCGGCCCCCGAGACGGAGGCCGAGACGCACCGCACGGCGGAGCCGGACCGCCAGGCGGCGAAGGAGAAGTAGCGCGGCGCGGTCCGTCCTAACTCGGGGGGCGGCCCCGCGCGGACCGCCCCCCTCCGGCATGTCAGCAGCGGGTGCCGGAGCCGATCAGGCCCCCCCTGCAGGTGGAGTCCGGCGGCGGCGGAGGCGGCGGCGCGTCGTCGTGATGCACCGCGGCGGGCGCGGCGCGCTCCGGGCCCGTGGGGGCCGCGCACGCGGCGGCGAGGAGGGCCGCCGCGGCGGCGAGGACCAGGGTCGTGGCTCTGCGCATTGTAGTACTCCTGCGAAGATGGGAGATGAATCCCGCCGAAGGCTCGGCGGGGTGCCTGTGCGGCGCATGAAGGGTGGAGCGCTCCCCGCACGCGGGGCGCACGCGGGTCGCACGCGGGCCGCACACTCTCTTCTGTCGGCACTCCCATCCCGAAATCCCCCGATCCGCTCCTCTTATGCTTGGCACGACGCTCTGGGCTTCACCGTGATCGCTCACGGGTGCGCCAGTTTGGGGATAATTTTTTTGGAGACGTGATGACTCACGACCAGCGAGGCCCTTTGCTCCGCACCCCCGGCCACCCGGCCCGGGTCGAGCCGTCGTCCGGCCCGGCCACGCGACACGAGCCGCACACGAGCCGCACGGGCTCGCCGGCCCGCCCAACGCCGCAGGCGGCGGTCGACCGGACGCGCGAGCTCGCCGCGAGATAGTTCACATTTGTTCTCAACAAAACCTCATCAAAAGGACATTTATCCTGAAGCTCAACGCCGGCAAAAACTTACCTCTCCTGCGCAGCACGCGGGAACCGCGAACCGGGCGATGGTTTTGTGATAATAGTTTGTTTTAGACATTAGACATGAATGACTGAAGAAGAGCGCGGCCTTCTGCTCCGCACCCTCGGCCATCCGGAACTTACCGGACGCACGGACAGCTCCGTCGAAGCGCTTCGGCGGAAGGACCTTGCGCTGCTCGCCTATCTCTGCGTGGAGGGCCCCCGCCCGCATTCCCGGGCGCGGCTGGCGGCGCTGCTCTGGGGCGAGAGCACCGAGAAGAAGGCGCGGCACTCGCTCACGCAGGCGCTGGGGCGGATCGAGAAGGCGGCGAGAACGGGCGCCGTGGAGAAGGACCGCGAGTCGGTGCGCTCCACCGGCGCGCTGCCGTGCGACGCGGTGTGGCTGCTGGCGGGGGAAGACAGGCTGGACCCGCTGCTGACGCTGTACGAGGGGCCGTTCCTGGAGGGGTTCGAGCCGGGGTTCGGCTCCGAGGAGTTCGGAGAGTGGGCGGACGGGCGGCGGGCGGAGCTGCGCAACGCCGCGCTGCGCTGGCTGGAGCGGACCGGCGCACAGGCCGAGGCGGCGGGCGACTGGGCGCTGGCGCTGCGCATCGGCGAGCGCGGCACGCAGATCGAACCCGTGCACGAGGTGGCGCACCGGCGGGTGATGCGGGCACTGCTGGAAGCGGGCGAAGCCAACCGGGCGCTGCGGCACTTCCAGGAGTTCGCGGACTGGCTCGCCGCGGAGGTCGGCGCCGAACCCGACCCGGAGACGCGCGCCCTGGCCGAGCGCATCCGCACCATCGCCGCGAACCCGCCGCCGCCGCCCCTGCTCCCTCCTCCCCCGATGCCTCCGGCGCCTCCCCCCGCCGGCCCGCCCGGGCCAGCGCAGCCGGCCGGCGAGGCCGCGGCAGACGAGCCTCCGCTTCGCCCTGCGCCCGAAGCGCCGTCCCCGGCGTCGTCGCCCCGCGGAAGGCGCGCGGTGGTGGAGTCGCTGTTCGTGGGGGGGTGGCTGTGCGCGGGCGTGCTGACCGTGGTGCTGCTGCGCGTCCTTGTAGCAGCTCTTTTGGGGCCACTAGAGGAACAGATGATTTTCCCTGGATACGGGGAGAGCATCCGCCTGGCGCAGGGCGGCCCGGTGTACCTGGCCTATGCGGAGACGCTCTGGCGCTACCCCGACGCCGCGACGCTCGACCGCTGCCTGGGCGGGTGGCGTCAGCGCATCCGCCGGGTGCAGGCGCTCCCGGAGTGGCCGCGGCGGGTGCTCCCCTCGGTGGCGGCGCACCCGTGGCAGGGCGGGATGGCCCCGGTGCTCACCGGCCTTCCCCAGTTCCCCACGCAGCACGTGGTCGTGGGGTGCGTGCTCGCGCCGGTGCCCGACCCGCCGACCTTCAAGGCGATCTTCGGCCACCTGGAGTGGAACCGGAGCTACAGGGAGGCCGACTCGGTGCTGCGCGCCACCCCGCGGACGAGGGAGGCGGCGCCGTACCCGGTGCGCGCCGCGGGGACGCTGATCCGGGATGGGAGAGGGGGGTTGAAGTGGATCGTGTACCACGGGGGGGCGCTGACGGCGACCGCGCGCCTGCTGGCGACCTACTGCCGCTCGCCCAGGGAGGCGGTCCTCGTCTCCGCCGCGGAGTACGCGTACTACCGCGCAACCGCGGCGCTTCCGCCGGCCGATCCGCCCTGCCGCGACGCCGGCCACCCGCAGCCCTGCAAAAGCGTCTCACGCAGAGACATAGAGACACCAAGAGAGAACCGCCTGGCTTCCCTGTGACGCTGCGTCTCCGCGTGAGACGTTTTTGCTACGCCCGGTTCACACGCGGGCGTCCTCCTCGACCTCGTCCTCACCCTCCTCGCGGGCGTCGGCCTCGTCGGCCGGGGCGGGACGCTCGAAGAAGCGGAGGACGAAGGCGACGGCGAGCAGCGCGATGGCCAGGAGCACCAGCAGGTCGATCTCGCGCGCGATCCCCACCAGGAGGAGCACGGCGGCCACGAAGAAGAGGCGGATCTTCCACTCCAGGTAGCGGCCCGTGCCGACCCCGCCGCGCGCAGCGAAGGCCATCACCCGCCCCCACCCGCGCCGCGCTCCAGGAAGCGCGCGACGCCGGCCTGCATGTCATCGGTCATGCGCGCCACCACGTTCACGTCGGCGCCGGCGCGGATGGCGGCGTCGAAGGCCATCCCGTCGGAGTTGTAGAGGAGGCGCTTGGAGAGCCGCACCGCCGACGCGCTCCGCTCCGCCAGCTCGCCGAGGAGGGCGGCGGCCTCGGCCTCGAAGGCGTCGTCGGCGAAGACGTGGTTGATCAGCCCGATCCGCTCCGCCTCGGCGGCGGAGAGGGTGCCGCCGCGGACGATCAGCTCGAAGGCGCGCTTCTCGGAGACGCTGCGGCGCAGGATGGCCATCACCATCGCCGGGACGAAGCCGATGCGCACCTCGGGGTAGCCGAACTGCGCCGACGCCGAGGCGAGCACCAGGTCGCACGCGGTCGCCAGCCCGCACCCGCCGGCCAGCGCGCGGCCGCGCACCAGCGCCACCACCGGCTTCCCCATGCGGCGCGGGAGCTGGAAGAGGGCCGCCAGCTCGTCCACGTCTTCCAGGTTCTCCATCGCCGACGCGCCGGCGATCCGGCGCAGCGCGGAGAGGTCGGCGCCGGAGCAGAAGTCCGACCCGGCGCCCTCGACCGCCACCACGCGCACCCCGGCGTCCGCGTCCGCCGCGGCGAGCGCGTCCTTCAGCGCGGCGACCAGCTCCGCGTTCAGGGCGTTGCGCTTCTCCGGCCGGTTGAGCACCAGCCGGACGACGGCCCCCTCGCGCCGGATCAGGAGCGGTGCGTCGGCGCCGCTCACGACCCCGCCCCGGCCGCGGCGAGGGCGGCGCGCGCCAGCTCGTCGGGAACGTCGACCTCCATCCGCAGCATGGCGGTGGAGAGCACCTTCCCCTGCGCGTCGGTCTTGAGCGAGACGGTGCCGCCCCCGCCCAGCGCGTTGTGCAGCAGGAAGTTGAGCGCCTCGAGGTTGGGGAGCTCGAAGCGCTCCACCGGCCCCAGGGCGATCCCCTCGAAGTGCGCCTTCACCCGCTCCGGGGTGAGCTGCTCCACCAGGACCGGGTAGTACTCGGGGCGCAGGGCGATCACCCCCACGTTGGCGGTGTCGCCCTTGTCGCCCGAGCGGGCGTGGGCCAGGTGCAGGAGCTGGATGCGGGCCATGGAGCGTACACGCGCTGGAGGTGCCGGATGTCTCGCGAGCGGCGGAATATCGGCGCGGGCGCGGCGATCGCAAGGGCGCGGGCCGCGGCGGACCGGCGGGGAGCCCCGGGCCGCCGCGTGGGGACTGGAGATGGGATCGCGCCGCGACGCCGGGGAGGAGCACGCATTTGTCCCGCGTGCCTCCCGCTCCGATGGTAAGCGAACGGGCGTTCGAGAGGTGCCAAACGATGGGAGCCGAATGCCAGGAAGCTTGCACAGCAACCACTCCCGGACTACCGTAGGGCCAACACGCGCAATGGCTGTAAACGCGCGTAGCTTGGACAAAGCCGGTAACACCGCATCGCAGGCCCCGCAACTCGAAAGCTCTCCCAGGCAGAACCCCCGTCGCCTGCCGTAAGGCACCGCGCGCTTTCGCGCCCTCTCGAGGATGATCCGCATGGCGTCCGATCAGAACCGGCTGGCCTTCGCGCAGCTGGTCAACGTCCTCCGCGAGCGCTACGAGGTCCCGGAGAAGAAGCGGTCCGGGAACGTCGTGGTGCTGATGGGAGCCGGAGCCTCGCTCGAGTCTGGGTACCACCTCTGGAGCGACAGCACCCTCAAGAACCTGTTGATGGAAGCGGTCCGCCCCGTCTTCGGGGAGGGTTCCTTCGACGCCGAGGCGCGCCATCGCCTCGCGCCGCACTGGAGGACGCTGGGAAGTGAGCTGAGGACGGACCAGCTCTGCGAGGTAGCGTGCTCGCTGGCCCTGGGGCGGGACAGGTTGATCGACTTCCTCCAGAAGACGTACAGCCCCGGTAAAAACAACGTGCAGCCGCAGCTCGCGTACGAGCTGATCTCCCACCTTACCAAGCACCGCTTCATCGACCACCTGATCTCGCTGAACTTCGACGAAGTGCTGGACGCGGCGCTCGACGACGAGCTGGGCCACGGGGGCTACCGGCTTGTGCTGCCGGGAGCTTCCATGCCCGACCGGGTACCGCCCATTCCGCACCTCTTCAAGCTGCACGGCACGATCAGCGACACCGACAGCCTCCGCTTTGCGCTGGAGGACACGGGCACGCTGTCAGACCGCATCATCGCCTACCTGGAGCGGGTAGTGTTCAGCCCCGGGACTCGCGCCCGCAGCGTCACGATCGTCAGCCTGGGGTACTCGTGGGAGGACCCCGACATGTGCTCGTGGATCGCGCGGCACTTCGACCGGGTGAAGGAGGTGATCTGCGTGGCGCTGGACACCGCGCCCGCGCGGCGGCTGGCCGCTGCACTCCGGCCCAAGCGCCGCGGGCTCCCGATCTACTCGCTAGCCACCCAGACCGCGGTTCCTCCCGGAGAGTCCGCCGCGACCGTGGACGAAGTGCTGTGGGCGGTCTGGAGAGAGACCAAGTCGCAGGCCCGGCACCACCAGCGCGTGCCCACGGCCGCGCGCCACCTCCTGCTCGCCCACCTCTTCGGGAGCCGGAATCCCCGCAAGCGAACGTGGCCCGCCGTATTCGACCAGCACACCCACGCGCGGCGCTTCGAGGCGGAGGTGTTCCTTACCGCCGGCAAGACGGACGGACTGGTCATCCTTTCCTCGCTGGCCCGCGACACGCGCGTCATCCGCCACTGGTCCGCCATACCGCGACCGGCCAGGCCGGCGCTCGCGTCTCTTCCCTTCCTCAAGCCCAGCACGTTCCACGACGTGACCGAGGTCTATTTCTCCGCTGGCCTTCCGAGCGACTACGTGTACTACTTCAAGCGGGCGAGGGGCACAGTCCTGCCATTGAGCGGGGCCGTCATCCCCGACCTCCGGACACAAACGATTTCCGTTCCGTACCTCGTGAACGGGCAAATCGTGCGCAGGCAGGAGCGCTACTACGCGTTCCTGAAATACTACCTCGAAAAGGTTTTCAACGGGCCGTCCGTCGAGATCGATCCCGAGCTGGACGACCGCGCCTCACTCCTCTTCCGCGATCCGGTGCGGCTGCCGACCTACAAGGCATTGGCCGACCAGACGAAAGAGCTCGTGTCGCGTCCATGGAACGTGCTTCTGGCGATCGCGGAGTCGGGAAAGTGGTTCTCCGACCACGAGGCGGACCTCCAGTTCTCGCCCGAGCGCCCCATTCTCCTCATCGAGGCATCGCCGTACGCGCTGCGCGACTGGACCGCGCAGCCGGACGTGGACCTCTCGAAGGAAGGGGTGCTGACGATTGGAATCCCCTGGTGGGTGCACAACCGCCACATGACGCTTGCCATCTGCACGGAGAGGGATGAAGAGGAAGGGATTTATTTCCGCCGCAGGGAACGCACGCCGCGGATCTCCCCGGTCGCCCTCCGCGGCGAGGACGTGCCGGAGCTACTGAAGATCTTCCTCTCGTACTCCGCGCGCTACTATGAGACCTACACGCCTCCGCACACGCACTCCCGTACCGCGGTTTACGAAGCAAATGCGAGGTGCTTCTTCGAGATCCTGTCTGCCCTGCCGCTGGAGCGCTACATGGACGGAGAAGCCGCGGAGTGGAGGAAGCGGCTCGCGCAGGCCTGGGAGGCGTACCGAAGGCGATCGCGACAGGCGACGAAGATCGGCAGGCCGCGAAAGGTATCGTCGTGCGTGCCGAAGAAGTTGCGGGTCTGGCGGCTTGCACCGGCGAGCGCACCGGCGAACACCGGCCAGGCCGCTCCCTGAACGTCATCCGCGAGTGGGGCTCTCCTACCGCTCCGGCTGGTTGTCTGCGCACCTGGGCAGTCAGAAGATCTCACTCAGGATCAGTGGATTCCCTGGGTGAGATCTCGTATTCAGCTTCTACTTCACGAACCTGACCTCGCGCACGGTCCCTGGGGACCTGGTATCCTGCCGTTTCTCCCGAATGATTGCGCATTCGTCAGCCGTCGAAACTGAAATGGCTCTCACAGAGGTCACAGGGGACACGGAGGAAACGGTGCAGTTCCTCCGTGTCCCCTGTGACCTCTGTGAGAGATTGGTTTGACCCTGCTCGTCGAATGCACAGTTGATCGGCCGAATGGTATCAGTTGTTCCCCGCCAGCCGCGGCCAGAGCGCCTGCAGCGTCGTCTTCGGCCCCTCGGCCAGGTAGAGGGTGTTGCGGCGCTCCTCGCTCACCCACCACGGGTTGTCGACGTGCAGCACCGGCCTCACCGACGCGTAGATCGAGCGGAGGTCGTCGGGGTTCTCGCCGATGGCGATCAGCACCTCGCCCGGGCGGCGTCCGGGGCCGAAGAACCAGTAGGTGCCGGCGTCGCTCACCGCCGGCGGGAGCCCGTACGCGGGGCCGTAGAAGTCGATCGCGCCCGCCTCGCCGTAGTTGTTCCCCCAGATCACCGCCTTCGCGCGCTTCTCCGGCGGGAGCGAGCGGTAGACGCGGGCGATGGCGGCGACCTGGGCCTTCCACTCCAGCATGTCGGCGTAGTCCTGCGGCAGCCGCTCCATCTCCCCGCGGTTGTTGCGGTTGGCCTCGCCGAGCCCCGCCGCGCGCGTGTACGCCGCCATCGCCGCGGGCGGGAGGACGGGGATGCCGAGCGGGAGGAGGTAGAGGCCGCCCGCCAGCATCGCCGCCACCGCGCCCCAGCGCAGCGCCGGCGCGGCGTAGCGCAGCCGCACCCGCTCCAGCGCCGCGGCGCCCGCGCCGATCAGCGCGGGGTAGACCGGCCCGGCGTAGTACGGCTTTCCGTGCAGCAGCATCAGGATCCCCACCGCCAGCACGCACGCCCACCCCACCGCGCGGAAGGCCCGCGCGCGCCCCACCAGGAGCCAGGCGGCGCCCGCGATCGCCAGCAGGATCGCGGGGCCGATCATCATCACCTGCCCCAGCAGGAAGTCCGCGTAGCCCACGTGCGCGAGCTGCGAAGCGCGCAGGTCGGCCATCGATCCCATCACCGGGAAGCCCAGCCGGAGCTGGCCCACGATGCTGGGGCTGCCGATGGCGAGCGCGAGCGCCAGCGCCATCCACGGCCAGGGCGTGGCCAGGTCGCGGCGGCGCCGGGTGAGGAGGACGGCCAGGAAGAGCGCCGCGCCGATGAAGACGATGCTGAACTTGGTCAGCAGCCCCGCCCCGCACGCCAGCCCGATCCCGATCCACCAGCGGCGGTTCTCCGTGCGGCAGAGGCGGGCGAGGGCGTAGAGCGCCAGCGTCCACCAGAGCTGGTCGAAGACGACGGGCTGGAAGAGGCTCGCGGTGCGCAGGAAGAGCACCCCCGAGAGCACGCCGAGCGCCGCGGCCGCCTGCGCGAACAGCCCCCCGCCCAGCTCGCGGGCGAAGAGCGCCGCCAGCACCAGCACCAGCGTGCCCGCGAGCGCGGCGGCCAGGCGGATGGAGAGGAGCGAGTCGCCGAGCAGCGCGCGCTGCGCCTCGGCCAGGAGCGCGATCAGCGGGGGGAAGTCCATCCGCCAGAGCTGCAGGTGGCGGCCCATCGCCAGGTAGAGCAGCTCGTCGCGGTGGATGCCGTACGGGGTGAAGAGGTTCGTCGCCAGGTGCAGCGCCAGCTTGACCGCGGCGAGCAGCACCACCAGCGTCGCCACCGGCGGCCGCGGGGGGAGCGCGGCGGCGGGCGGAGCGTGCGCCGGGGCTGGCGGGGTGTCCGTTCGCGTGGAGGCCATCGGCGGAGGGGGATGGGAGAAGGAGCGCGCTGCGTCGTGCGATGCGTACGTTGGCGGCCGGAGGAGAGATTCGAAAGGATTTCCAGCGAATGCCTGGTTGCGCTTGACGGACGGCCGGCAACGTGCGACCATGCTGTCCCATTGTTCCAGCGGAGCCACAGGGCAGCCTGGCACGGCCGACCCCGTGCGAGGAGCCGCAAGGCGTGACCTCTTAATCGCTTACCTGCCCCGGCCATCCTTTCGTATCGAATCGGCACAAGAGTAGCGCAGCGCGGGGCGTCCGCCGGGACGGCTGCCCCGCCCTGACCCTGGCGGTTCTCTGCAGGAACGTGCAATCCCACCTCACACGACCAGGATCAACATGACCCGCACCCGCAGACTGCTGGCCCCTGCTCTCCTCCTGGGCGCCGCGCTGGCGCACCCCGCGCTCGCCCAGACCACCACGCCTCCCATCGCCTTCGAGATCCGTGGCGGCGTGGGGCTCCCGACCGGCGACTTCAACGACGGCGCCACCACCGGATGGATCGTGGGCGGCACCGTTCGCTACGTGGTGAACCCCGGCCTCGAGGTGTACGCCGGCTACGACTATTCCTCCTTCCCGCCGGACGACCCGGACCCCGACCTGGACTTCGACATCCGCGACCACGGCGTGCGGGCCGGCGCCCGCGCCGACATCCGCCCCGGGGGGACGGTCCCCTCAATCGCCCCGTGGGTGGAGGCCGGCTTCATGGTGAACCGCACCTCGGTGAAGGCGACCAGCGGTGGCGTGACGGGAACCGTCGACGCGGACTGGGCGCTCGGCTTCGAGGTGGGAGCCGGAGTGTCGGTGCCCTTCGCCGGGCGGGCGGCGCTCACCCCCGGCGTGCGCTTCCGCTCGCACAAGGCCGACTTCGGCGAGGACATCGGGAGCACGACGGTGAGCTACTTCGCCATCGACCTGGGCGTGCGCGTACGCCTCTGAGAAGAGTGCGGAAGTGCGCTGGTCTCCCGCGCACTTCCGCACTTCCGCACTTCCGCACTTCCGCACTTCCGCACTTCCGCACTTGCCGTTCACGCGTGGTAGTTCGGCGCCTCGCGGGTGATGGTCACGTCGTGCGGGTGGCTCTCGCGCAGGCCGCCGCCGGTGATGCGCATGAAGCGCGGCTCGCTGCGCAGCGCCTCGATGGTCGCGCACCCCAGGTAGCCCATCCCCGAGCGCAGCCCGCCCACCAGCTGGTAGATGGTGTCGGAGGCGGGACCCTTGTACGGCACCCGCCCCTCGATCCCCTCGGGAACGAACTTGCGCGCGTCGGCCGCGTTCTCGTCCTGGAAGTAGCGGTCGGCCGAGCCCTCGGCCATGGCGCCCAGGCTCCCCATCCCCCGGATGATCTTGAAGCGGCGGCCCTCGAGGAGGAAGCTCTCGCCCGGGCTCTCCTCCGTCCCCGCCAGCATCGACCCCATCATCACCGAGTGCGCGCCCGCCGCCAGGGCCTTCACCAGGTCGCCGCTGTACTTGATGCCGCCGTCGGCGATCACCGGCACCTGGCCGTCCGCGCCCTCCACCCCGGCGAGCACGGCGGTGAGCTGCGGCACCCCGATCCCCGTGACCACGCGGGTGGTGCAGATGGAGCCGGGGCCCACCCCCACCTTCACCCCGTCGACGCCGCGCTCCACCAGCGCCGCGGCGCCCTCGCGCGTGGCCACGTTCCCGGCGATCAGCTGCACCTCGGGAAAGGCCTCGCGGATGCGCGCCACGCCGTCGAGCACCCCCTGCGAGTGGCCGTGCGCGGTGTCGAGCACCAGCACGTCCACGCCCGCCTCCACCAGCGCGCGCGCCCGCTCCAGGTCGCGCCGCGGGTGCGCGCCGATGGCCGCGCCCACGCGCAGCCGGCCGCGCTCGTCCTTGCAGGCGTTGGGGAACTGCGCGCGCTTGCGCACGTCCTTCACCGTGATCAGCCCGCGCAGCACGCCGTTCTCGTCCACCACCGGCAGCTTCTCGATGCGGTGCCGGTGCAGCACCTTCACCGCCTCCTCCAGGGTGGTGCCCACGGGCGCCGAGACCAGGTCGTCTCCACGGGTCATCAGCTCGCCCACGGGGCGGCTCAGGTCGGTCTCGAACTGCAGGTCGCGGTTGGTGACGATGCCCACCAGCCGGTGCTGCTCGTCGACCACCGGCGCGCCGCTCACCCCGAACTTCTCCATCTTCGCCAGCACGGCGCGCAGCGGGGTGTCGGCGCGGGTGGTGAAGGGGTCGGAGATCATCCCGCTCTCCGAGCGCTTCACCCGGTCGACCTCCCTGGCCTGGCGGTCGACCGGCATGTTCTTGTGGATGATGCCGATGCCGCCCTCGCGGGCCATGGTGATGGCCATGCGGCTCTCGGTGACGGTGTCCATGGCCGCCGACACCAGCGGGATGGCGAGCTCGATCCCGCGGGTGAGCCGGGTGCGCACGTCGGCGTCGGCGGGGAGCACGGTGGAGTGCCGCGGCACCAGCAGCACGTCGTCAAAGGTCAGCCCCTCGTCCGCGAACCGGGAGGAGGGTACGTCGGAACGGCTCATCGCGCCTCCGGGATACGCGAAGCCCGCCGGTCTCCGCTTCCCTTGCGGGAGGAGACGGCGGGCGTCGTGGTTCGAATCAGGTGTTCCATGGGGCAATTTAGCCGCCCGCCCCAGGGGATGTCAATCCGGAAAGGGCTCATGTCAATCATACCGTTTCGACGGATTGGACGTGCATTCCAATCAACGGAATGGACTCACACGGAGTCAACGGAGTCAGCGGAGTCGTTCTCCGTTGACTCCGTTGACTCCGTGTGAGGATCTCTGTGCGGGTGTCTCCGAACGCACAGTCATATGATCCTGGTATCAGATATATGATCCTGGTATCAGAGACGCGAAGACGCAGGGAGGCACGGCGGCTCTCCCTGCGTCCTTGCGGGCTCTACGTGATGCTTCGACCGGTTATCTCAGCCCCGGCTCCATTCCCGGGATCGGCGCCCGCGGGAGAGCCGAGGCCGGAGCGGGCGCGGCCGCCGCGGCCCCGGTGTACCACTCGCTGTGCCAGAGCGTGTCGGCGCTGCGCTGGGCCCACCCCATCGGCCATCCGCCGGCGAAGAAGAGGAGCACCACCAGCGCCGCCGAGACCGCGACCCCCAGCATCGCCGGTGCGGGGAGGCGCGCGGCGCGGTGCTCGCCCGCCTCCCGCGGCGGCGACATGTACATCACCACGATCACGCGCAGGTAGTAGAAGTAGCTGAGCAGCGAGGTCATCACCAGCACGACGGCGAGCGGCGTGAGCCCCTTCGCGATGGCCGCGCGCAGGATGTAGAGCTTGCCCAGGAACCCCGCGGTGAGCGGGAAGCCGGCGAGCGAGAGCAGGAAGACGGAGAAGAGCCCCGCCAGCAGCGGCTTCTCGCGCGCGAACCCCGCCCAGTCCTCCAGCGCCACCCGCTCCTCGCCGGTGGCCTCGCGCGAATTGGCGATCAGGAGCGCGAAGGCGCCCGCCGTCATCAGCGTGTAGACCAGCAGGTAGAAGAGGAAGGCCGCCGCCCCGTCGGCGCTGTTGGAGAGGAGCGCCACCAGCAGGTACCCGGCATGGGCGATGGAGGAGTAGGCCAGCATCCGCTTCAGGCTCCCCTCGGTCAGCGCGATCAGGTTGGCGCCGACCATGGTCACCACCGCGATCCAGAAGCCCACCTGCACCCAGCGCTCCCACGCGCCGCCGAAGCCGATCACGAACACCCGGATGAAGGAGGCGAAGGCCGCCGCCTTCACCCCGGTGGACATCAGCGCCGTGACCGGGGTGGGCGCCCCCTCGTACGCGTCGGGGGTCCACATGTGGAAGGGCATGGCGGCCACCTTGAAGCCGAAGCCCACCATCAGCAGCGCCATTCCCGCCAGCAGCAGCGGCGAAGCGTGGGTCACGCCGGCGATCACCTGCCGGCCGATGAGCTCGATGTCGGTGGTCCCCGTGGCGCCCCAGGTGAGCGCGATGCCGAAGAGGAAGAAGGCGCTGGAGAAGGCGCCCAGCAGGAAGTACTTCAGCGCCCCCTCGGCGCTGCGCTCGTCGAGGCGGTCGAAGCCCACCAGCACGTAGACGGAGATGGACATCAGCTCCAGGCCGATGAACACCATCAGCAGGTCGCGCGCGCCGGCCATCAGCATCATCCCGGCGGTGGCGAAGAGCACCAGCGCGTGGAACTCGCCGCGGTTGATCCCGCGCCGGTCCAGGAAGCCCTGCGCCATCAGCAGGGTGAGCGCGGCCGAGCCCAGGATCACGAAGTCGATGAACACCCGGAAGGCGTCCACCGCCACCATCGCCGCGCCCGGCCCCGCGTGCTGGGTGAGGAGCCAGCCGTTGGCCGCGGCGGTCGCCACGAGCCCGGCGAGGGAGAGCCAGCCGATCACCGGGCGCGAGGGCTCGGAGCGGTTCCCCTTCTGCGCCACGTCGACCACCAGCACCAGCATGGCCCAGAGGATGAGCACGATCTCGGGGAGGAGCGCCCAGAAGTAGTCCGGCGACCGCGAGAGGTCGAGGGTCGTCTGCATCAGCATCGGGGGCGTCTCCTCAGCGCGCGGGGGCCAGGGCGACGCCCTCCGGCGCCGTGAGCGGCGCGGGGTCGATCTGCCGCACCTGCCCCGCGGCGGCCAGCACGCCGCGGGCGGCGGGCTCCATCCGGTCGAGGAAGGGCCTGGGGTAGAAGCCGAGCCAGAGGATGAGCGCCACCAGCGGCAGCAGCACCGCCAGCTCGCGCCCGTTCAGGTCGGGGATGGCGCGGTTGGCCGGCTTCGAGAGCGCGTTGAAGGCCACCTTCTGCACCATCGGCAGCATGTAGTAGGCGGCGAAGATCACCCCGGTGGTGGCCGCCAGCGCGAACCAGGGGTGGCTCTCGAAGGTGCCCAGCAGCACCAGGAACTCGGAGACGAACCCCGCCGTGGTGGGGAGCCCGATGGAGGCCATGGCCGCGAACACCAGGAGCGTGGCGAAGAGCGGGAGCGATGCCGCCAGCCCGCCGAAGTCGTCGATCTCGTAGCTGTGCCGGCGCTCGTACAGCATCCCCAGCATGAAGAAGAGCATGGGGGTGGAGAGGCCGTGCCCGATCATCACCAGCAGCGCCCCCTGCAGCCCCTGCAGGTTGTACGCGAACACCCCCAGGATCACGAAGCCCAGGTGCGCCACCGAGGTGTAGGCCACCAGCTTCTTCGCGTTCGGCTGCACGGCGGCCACCATCGCCGTGTAGATGATCCCCACCAGCCCCAGCGCCATCGCCCACTTCACCGTGGAGGGGCTGCGGGCGACGTCGGGGAAGAGGGGGACGGCGAAGCGGATGAAGCCGTAGGTGCCCATCTTCAGCAGCACCCCCGCCAGCACCACCGACCCCGCCGTGGGCGCCTGCACGTGCGCGTGCGGGAGCCAGGTGTGGAAGGGGAAGATCGGCACCTTGATGGCGAAGGCCAGCGCGAACGCCAGGAAGAGGTAGCGCTGCTGGGTGCCGGTGAGCGGCATCCGCAGGAAGTCGAAGTAGCTGAAGCTGGGGTGCGCCACCATCCCGGCGCCGACGGCCGCGCTCTGGTAGTGCCAGAAGAGCCAGAGGATGGCCACCAGCATCAGCAGCGACCCCACGGTGGTGAAGAGGAAGAACTTCACCGCCGCGTAGATGCGCTCGCGCCCGCCCCAGATCCCGATCATGAAGTACATCGGGATCAGCATCACCTCCCAGAACACGTAGAAGAGGAACATGTCCAGGGCCACGAACACGCCCACCACGCCGGCGGTGAGCGCCAGCAGCGAGGCGTAGAAGCCGCGCTTCCCCTCGCGGATGTAGCTCCACGACCCCAGCACCATCAGCGGCAGGAGGAGCGTGGTGAGCAGCACCATGAAGAGCGAGATGCCGTCCATCCCCAGCTGGTAGCGGATCCCCCACTGCGGGATCCAGGCGGCGTTCACGCAGTTCTGCATCGCCGGCCCGGTAGGGAAGACGTTCACGCAGCGCGCGCCGGGGATGTGGTAGAAGAAGAGGGGGACGGAGACCAGGAACTCCACGATCCCGGCCCCGAGCGCCACCTCGCGCGCCCGCTCCTCGCCCGCGAGGTACGCGAGCGCCGCCGCGGCCAGCGGGAAGAAGATCAGGAAGGTGGGGATCCAGTGGCTATGGTAGAGCGTTTCCACGTTCAGTCGCTTTCCGCCGTCACAGGGCCACGAAGGAGCCGAGCACGATGAGCACGCCCACCACCAGCACGAAGGCGTAGGTGTTGAGCTGCCCCGTCTGCAGCCGCCCGAAGGCGATGCCGAACATCTGCGACAGCCGCCCGAACAGGTCCACCAGCCAGTCCACCACGCCCATGTCGAAGCGGGCGAAGCCGCGCGAGAGCCCCTGCACCGGCTTCACCACCGCCGCGTCGTAGGCCTCGTCCACGTACCACTTGTTGTAGAGCGCCTTCTCCACCCCGCCCCGGTAGGCGGGCTCCGTCGCCGCGTCGCCCAGCGCCTTGCGCGAGAGGAGCGCCCAGGCGAGCGCCAGGCCGCCCAGCCCGATCCCCACCGCCAGCAGGATCGGCCACCACGCGGGGTCCACCGGCGGGAGCCGCTCGACGTGGCGCTCGGCCAGCTCCTGGCCCACGCCCACCACCGGCTCCAGCCAGTGGTGCAGCGCCGGGCCCTGGCCGAAGTTGAACGCGCTCACCAGCGGCACGTGCTCCTCCACGTTCACCAGCCCGCCGACCACGGCCAGGAAGCCGAGGAGAATGAGCGGGAGGGTGAGCGTCCAGTCGCCCTCGTGCAGGTGCTTCCTCTCCTCGTCACCGGTGCGGTTGGCGCCGAAGAAGGTGTAGATCATCATCCGGCCCATGTAGAAGGCCGTCATGAAGGCGGCGACGCTGAGCAGCACCCCGATCGCCATCATCCAGGCGCTCCCGTGGATCCCCAGGAACTCGACGCCCGAGAGCGCCGACCCGCCCGCGGCGCCCTTCCAGGCGGCGCCCACGATCTCGTCCTTGGAGAAGAACCCCGCGAAGGGCGGCACCCCGGCGATGGCGAGCGTCGACACCGCCATCGCCCCGAAGGTGACGGGGAGGTACTTCCTCAAGCCCCCCATGTTGCGCATGTCCTGCGCGTCGGCGGGGTTGTGCGTGGCGTGCAGGGCGGCGTGCATGGCGTGGATCACCGCGCCCGAGCCCAGGAAGAGGCAGGCCTTGAAGAAGGCGTGCGTCATCAGGTGGAAGATCCCCGAGGCGTACGCCCCCATCCCCACCGCGGCGAACATGAAGCCGAGCTGCGAGACGGTGGAGTAGGCCAGCACCTTCTTGATGTCCCACTGCTTGAGGCCGATGCTGGCCGCGAAGAGCGCCGTGAGCGCGCCCACCAGCGCCACCGTGAGCGCGGCGGCGGGCGCCATGGCGTAGAGCACGTTGGAGCGGGCGACCAGGTACACGCCCGCGGTGACCATGGTGGCCGCGTGGATCAGCGCGGAGACCGGTGTGGGGCCGGCCATGGCGTCGGGGAGCCAGGTGTAGAGCGGGATCTGCGCGCTCTTGCCGCAGGCGCCCAGGAAGAAGAAGAGGGCGATCCAGGTGACCACCGGCCCCGCGAAGTCCAGCCGCTCGCCCAGCAGCGCCTGGTTCACGCCCACGAAGTCGAGCGCGCCGGTGTTCCAGAAGAGGAGGAACATGGCGACCAGGAAGCCGAAGTCGCCGATGCGGTTGACGATGAAGGCCTTCTTCCCCGCGTCGGCGTTCGCCTTCTCCTTGAACCAGAAGCCGATCAGCAGGTAGGAGCAGAGTCCCACCCCCTCCCAGCCGACGAACATCACCGGGTAGCTGGCGCCCAGCACCAGGGTGAGCATGAAGAAGCAGAAGAGGTTCAGGTACGCCATGTAGCGCGGGTATCCGGGGTCCTCCTTCATGTAGCCGACGGAGAAGACGTGGATCAGCGACCCCACCCCGGTGACCACCAGCGCCATCAGCATGGAGAGCTGGTCGAGCTGCAGCGCCGCGCCGACGTGCAGGTTGCCGACCGGCATCCAGTCCCAGTAGGAGTGCACCCACGGCTGGTGCGGCGCGGCCGCGCGCATGCGCAGGAAGTTGGCGACGGCCACGGCGAAGGCCGCCAGCATCACCCCCGGCGCGATGAACGACGGGAGCACGTGCGTGGACGGCTTCGGCCCCGCGGGCGCATGGTCGTCGTGCGCATCATGCGCGTGCGCGTCGTGGGACGCATCATGCGCGGCCCCCGCGTCGTACGCATCATGCGCGAGATGCGCATCATGCGCGTGCGCGTCGGACGAAGCATGATGCGCGGCGTCGACCGGGTGCGGGTCGGTGCCGGCGTCGTGGCCCTCCTGCTCGCTCGGCTCTACCGCGCCGGCGCCGACCGCCGCGTAGGCGTGCGCCGGGGCGGCCGCGTGGGCCAGGGCGTGGCCGTCGTCGTGGTGGTCGTACGACGGGTCGCCGACGGGCGGGAGCTTCGGCAGCGCGCGGCGGGCGGCGACGATGGAGAGGGCGCCGTTCAGCGCGAAGCCGAGCAGCGGCAGCGCCACGATCAGCCAGGGGAGGACGGGGACGAACCCGCCCGACCCGGCGGCGTGCCCCGCGGCCGCGGCCGCTTCCTGAAGGAGGAGCATCAGTCTACCACCTGAGCAGGCTGAAGTTCTTCATGTCCAGCGACTCCCGGTGCCGGAAGACGGCGATCATGATGGCGAGCCCCACCGCGGCCTCGGCGGCGGCGACGGCGATCACGAAGAAGACGAACACCTGCCCCTGTACGCCGGCGTAGGGCGAGAGCGCCACGAAGGCCAGGTTCACGGCGTTGAGCATCAGCTCCACGCACATGAAGAGCACGATGGCGTTGCGCCGCACCACCACCCCCGCCACCCCGATGGCGAAGAGGATGGCGGAGACGCCCAGCGAGTAGCTCAACGGGATCTCGTTCATCCCTTCAGACCTTCCGCTTGGCGAGGACGACCGCGCCGACCACCGAGACCAGCAGGAGGATGGCGGTGGCCTGGAGCGGCACCATGAAGTCGGTGTAGAGCGGCACTCCGATCACCCCCACCACGCCGTTCTGGGCGGCCGAGGTAGCCAGCGCCTGCGGCCCGGCCTCCATCCCCAGCGGGCGCGGCAGCTCGCCGCCGAAGACGCGCCCCAGGAAGGCGATCACGAGGAGCGCCGCGCCGCCGGCCATGATCTTCCAGCCGGTGCCGCGGATGTCGTCTTCGTAGTCGTGGCCCAGGTTCAGCAGCATGATCACGAAGAGGAAGAGCACCATGATGGCGCCCGCGTACACCAGGATCTGCACGATGCCGATGAAGAAGGCGCCGAGCAGGGTGTAGATGGCGGCCACCGAGAAGAAGGTGCCGATCAGCCACATGGCGCAGGCCACGGGGTTCCTGCGCGTGACCATCGCCAGCGCGCTGCCGATGGCGCAGGCGGCGAAGAAGAGGAAGAGGATCAGCGTGAACGTTATCTGCATCGGGTCCGCTTCATCGGGTGCACCCGGTTGATCGACCGGATTGAAATCCGGGCTACCACTACACGAAGTCCGCCTTCGCACCGGGTTGGAAACCCGGCGCTACAACCCCACGAAGTCCGCCTTCGCGGACTATGCCGCGGCTATCGCGCAGGATACCGGGCCTCGTCCCTTCCGCACTTCCGCACTTCCGCACTTCCGCACTTCCGCACTTCTGCACTTCTGCACTTCCGCACTTCCGCACTTCCGCACTATTCCCCGGCCGGATCGCTCGGGTCCCAGAGCAGCGTCACCGGGTGCGTCTGCGCCATCAGCCGGTCCAGGTCGTAGACGAAGTTGGTGCGGCTGTACTCGGCGTTCTCGTAGTGGTTGCCCACGTGGATCGCCTCCACCGGGCACACCTCCTGGCACATCCCGCAGAAGATGCAGCGGAACTCGTCGATCTCGTAGACGATGGGGTAGCGGTTCCCCTGGTCGTCCTCCCCCGGCACCAGCTTGATGCAGTTGGCCGGGCAGATCGTGGGGCAGAGGCCGCAGGCCACGCACTTCGGCCGGCCGTCCTCGTGCTGCTCCATCACGTGCGTGCCGCGCCAGCGCGGCGAGAGCTCCTTCTTCTGGTCGGGATACTGGATGGTCACGTCGCTGCGGTCGCCCGCGGACGCGGCCATGTGCCGGAAGGTGAGCGCCATCCCCTTCAGCGTGGCCCGCACGTAGCTCGAGCGGCCCTTCGACCGCTTCATCACCTTCACCTTGATCGCCATCAGACCACCTGCCTGGCGTTGGCGGCCACCGGCACCCGGCGCGTCTGCGCCCGGGCGCGCGCTGCCTCGCGCGCGATGCGCCGCTTCTCCTCCATCGACCCCGTGCCCTCCAGCGTGCGGCCGCGGTCCATCACCCAGAGCACGGCACCCAGCATCACCGCGTTCACCACCGCCAGCACCAGCCCGTAGACCGGGACGAAGCCCCAGTAGAGCCGCTCCATCGGGATGCCGGCGGAGTCGAGCGCAAGCACCGTGGCCGCCGTCACCACCACCGCGGCGAGCGCGGCGGGGAGCATGATCTTCCACCCCAGGTCCATCACCTGGTCGTAGCGGAAGCGCGGCACCGTCCAGCGCACCAGCATGAAGACCATGATGAAGAAGAAGGTCTTCAGGGCGAACGCCAGGAAGGTCACGATCGTCACCCACACCGCCGGCGCGTGCCCCAGCCAGGCGCCGTTCACCTCGCCGAACATGTTGTCGCGCTGCAGGATGGGGATGTCCCAGCCGCCCAGGAAGAGAGTGGCCATCAGCATCGACACGGTGAGCACGTGCGCGTACTCGGCGATGAAGAACATCGAGAACTTCATCGAGCTGTACTCGGTGTGGTACCCGGTCACCAGCTCGCTCTCGGCCTCGGGGAGGTCGAAGGGGAGCCGGTTGGTCTCGGCGAAGCAGCTGATCCAGAAGAAGAAGAAGGAGATGGACAGCGCGAGGCCGTACCACATGTGCATCTGCTGCTGCTTCCAGACGATCTGGGTGAGCGAGACGTTGCCGGCCACGAAGAGCACCGACATCAGCGACAGCCCCAGCGCGATCTCGTAGCTGATCATCTGCGCGCCGGCCCGCAGCCCGCCCAGCAGCGCATACTTGTTGAAGCTCGCCCACCCCGCGATCACGATCCCGTACACGCCCAGCGAGCTGAAGGCGAGGAGGAAGAGGATCCCCACGGGGAGGTCGGCCAGGATCATCGGCACCACCCCCCACGGCGTGGGCAGCGGCGCGGCGAAGGGAATCACCGCGAAGGTGATCATGGCCGGGGTGATCGAGAGCATCGGCGCGAGGGTGAAGAACACCCGGTTGGCCTCGGCCGGGTTGGTCTCCTCCTTGAGGATGTTCTTCAGCCCGTCGGCGGCCGGCTGCAGGAGGCCGCCGGGGCCCACGCGGTTGGGGCCCAGCCGGTCCTGCATCCACGCGCTCACCTTGCGCTCCAGGAGGGTGAGCATGGCCACCACCACCAGCACCACCACGAAGGCGACCAGCACCTTGATGGCAGAGGCGATGTAGAAGGCGTTGCCCGTGACCTCCTGGTACATCGGGATGGTTCCCGGCTGCAGCATTCGCGATTCCGTCGAAAGAAGTGCCAGGTGCAAGTGCTAAGTGCTAAGTGCTAAGTGCTAAGTGCTAAGTGCTAAGTGCTGAACTGCGCGCTCGTGCCTTTCAGCACTTGGCACTCAGCACTCAGCACTGCCGTCGTTCAGTCCCCCGCCTGCGCGTAGCTCGGGAGCGGCGCGCCCTGCTGGCCCAGCTCGGCCCACGCCAGCCCGCCGAACTGCGGGAGCGAGGCGAAGGCGTCGGAGGCGGTGGCGATGGCGGGCGCGTCGGCGATGCCGGCGAGCAGCACGCCCAGGATCTGCCACGCCGGCCGCGCCATCCCCGGGGCCTGCAGCGCGGGCCAGAAGCGCTGCACCCGCCGCTGCACGTTGGTGAACGTCCCCTCCATCTCCGCGAACGTGGTCGCGGGAAGGACGAAGTGGGCGTTGCGCGCCGCGGGGGAGAGGAAGTGGCCGACGTACACGAAGACGCCCGCCGAGGCGCCGAAGTCCGCCGGGGCGTCGCTCAGCTCGTCGCCCAGCACCCAGAGCGTGCCGCCGTCTCCGCCGATCGTCTCCAGCCCGCCCAGCCCGTCGGCGCCGCCGGTGCGCGTGAAGCCGAAGAGCTCGGCGCCGGCGGGGTTGGCGGCGCGGTCGGTCCGGAGCGCCAGCGTGGGGAAGCCGGGGAGGACCACCTCTTCGCCGGTGGGGCAGCGGTAGACGCCGCTCCCGCCGCCGGTGGCCTCCATCACCCGGCGCAGCAGCCCCAGGTCCTCGTTCGCCATGAAGGGCGAGACCACCGCGCGCGAGGGGCCGGACGCACCCCTGAGCGCCGCGGCGAGGCGGGTGAGCGCGTCGCTCCAGCTCACGGCGGCCAGCGCGCCGTCTTCACCGCGCACCAGCGGGGCCTCGATGCGGGCGCCGCGGTTGATCCACTCGTAGTTCAGGCGGCCGTAGTCGCACATCCAGTGCGAGTTCACCGCCTCGTTGGTGCGCGGCTTCAGGCGCATCACCTGGTTGTCGCGCACCTCCAGGCGCACGTTGCACCCCTGGCTGCAGTTGGGGCAGATGGAAGGGATGCGGTCCAGGTCCCAGGCGCGCGCCTTATGCAGGAAGTCCTTCGACACCAGCGCGCCGACCGGGCAGATGTCGACGACGTTGTCGGCCCAGAGGTTCCCCTCCAGCCCCTCGTCGAAGAAGGTGTCGATCACGGCGCGGTGGCCGCGCTGCACCACCGCCAGCCGCTCGTCCTGCGCGACCTCGCGCATGAAGCGCACGCAGCGGGTGCACATCACGCAGCGGTCCGCGTAGAAGAGCACGTCGCCGCCGAAGTCGTCGCGCCCCAGCACCCGCTTGGGCTCCAGCGAACGGCCGATGGCGCGCCCCTCGGCCGCGGTGTAGTCCTGCAGCTTGCACTCGCCGCTCTGGTCGCAGACCGGGCAGTCGAGCGGGTGGTTCACCAGGTAGAACTCCAGCACCCCCTGCCGCGCCTCCAGCGCCTTGGGGCTCTGGGTGTGGATCACGTTACCCTCGGCCACCGTCGCCACGCAGGCGGGCTGCAGCTTGGGCACCTTCTCGATCTCCACCAGGCACATGCGGCACTGCGCCGGGGCGGTGAGCCCCGGGTGATAGCAGTAGTGCGGCACGTCGGCGCCGGCCATGGCGGCCGCGTCGAGGATGCGGGTGCCCTTGGGGACGTCGAGCTCCATCCCGTCGATGGTGACGTGGACGGTCTCGGGCGCGGGGTTCTGGTCGGCCATTCGCCGATTCCCTCTCTCGTCGGTCAGCGGACGGAGCCGTGGGCCGCGCCGGTCAGGCCGGCGCCGGCCAGCGCCGGCTCGGGCGCCATCAGCGCCTCGTAGTCCGCGCGGAACTTCTCGATGCTGCTGGTGATCGGGGCGGCCGCGGCGTCGGAGAGCACGCAGATGGTGCGGCCGCTCATGTTCTCGCTGATCGCCAGCAGGGTGTCGATGTCGTCGGGCTGCCCACGCCCCTGCTCGAAGCGGCGCAGGATCTTCGCCGCCCAGGCGGTGCCCTCGCGGCAGGGGGTGCACTGCCCGCAGCTCTCGTGGGCGTAGAAGTCCACCATCCGCCGCACCTGCTTGACGATGTTGGTGGTGTCGTCCATCACGATCACGCTGCCGCAGCCGAGCATGGTCCCCGCCGCGGCCATCGCCTCGTAGTCCATGGCGATGTCGAGCTCGTCTCCCGTGAGGATGGGCACGGAGGAGCCGCCGGGGATCACCGCCTTGATCGGCCGCCCGTCGGGGGTGCCGCCGCAGACGTCGTAGATGAACTCCTTGAAGTTGAAGCCGAGCGGCACCTCGTAGTTCCCGGGGCGCTTCACGTGCCCGGAAACGCAAAAGAGCTTGGTGCCGGTGGACTTCTCCGTTCCCCACTGCTTGTACCAGTCGGCGCCGTTCTGCACGATGTGCGCGGCGGCGATCAGGCTCTCCACGTTGTTCACCGCCGTCGGCTTGCCGAAGGCGCCGGCGATGGCCGGGTAGGGCGGCTTGACGCGCGGCTCGCCGCGGCGCCCCTCGAGGGAGTTGAGCAGCCCCGTCTCCTCGCCGCAGATGTAGGCGCCGGCGCCGAGATGGAGGGTGACGTCGATCCCGATCCCCGTCCCCAGGATGTCCTTCCCCAGGTAGCCGGCCTCGTACGCCTCCTCGATGGCGCGCGCCATGATCTGCGCCGCCTCGAAGAACTCGCCGCGGATGTAGATGTAGGCGTGCTCGGCATGGATGGCGTGCGCCCCGATCACGCACCCCTCGACCAGGGCGTGCGGGGTCCAGCGCATGAGCTCGCGGTCCTTGAAGGTGCCGGGCTCGCTCTCGTCGGCGTTGCAGACCAGGTAGTGCGGGGTGCCGGGGGCCTTCTTGGGCATGAAGCCCCACTTCATCCCGGTGGGGAACCCCGCCCCGCCCCGCCCGCGCAGGCCGGACGCCTTGACCACGTCGACGATGGCCTCGGGCGTCATCCCCAGCGCCTTGCGCATCGCCTGGTAGCCGCCGCGCTGCTCCCACCCCTTCAGCGTCCGGGCCTCCGGATCGCCGAAATAGCGCGAGATTACCCGCGTTTCGCTCGGATGAGTATATGGGTATGCCATCGCGCTCGTCGCCGGGCCAGGGAAAGTGCTAAGTGCTAAGTGCCAAGTGCCAAGTGCTGAACTGCGGGCTTCGTGCTTTTCCAGCACTCAGCACTTAGCACTTAGCACTGCCGTTACGTCAGCCGCTCGAGAATCGCCGGAACATCCTCGGGGCGAACGTTCTCGAAGTACCGCTCGTTGATCTGCACCGCCGTGGGGAACCCGCAGGCACCCAGGCACTCCACCTCCATCACCGTCCACAGCCCGTTGGCGCTGGTCTCGCCCGCTTCCGTGCCCGTGTGCTTCAGGAAGCTCTCGAACACGGCGTCGCCGCCGCAGAGGTTGCAGGAGATGTTGGTGCACACCTGGATCAGGTACTTCCCGACCGGACCCAGGTTGTACATGCTGTAGAAGCTCGCCACCCCCCGCACGTACGCCGGCGGCAGCTGCAGCCGCGCCGCCACCTCGTCCATCGTCTCGGAGCTCAGGTAGCCGCGCACCTCGTGGGCGATGTGCAGCGCCGGGAGCAGCGCGTTCTGCCGGTCGGGGTAGCGCTCCAGCACCTTCCGCAGCCGCTCCTCGTACTCGCCGACGAAGACGGGGGCCTCGGGATTACGGTCGGCTACCTGGTACGGCAGCGTGCCGGCGACCGACGGGTGGCCGCCGTCCTTCGGGCGGACGCCGACGTAGGAGGCGCCGCGGATCGCGTCTTCGGTGAGGCTGGCGAACTCGCCGGTGTCGCCCGCGAAGCCGGGGTTCTGCGCCACCGGCGGCCACGAGGTGGGCGGCGAGTCGGCGCCCTTTGCCGCGCTCATCGGTCGATCTCCCCCAGCACGATGTCGAGCGAGGCGTTCACCGCGATCACGTCGGAGAGCAGCGCCCCCTCGATCATGTGCGGGATCGCCGCGATGTTGATGAAGCTCGGGCCCCGCACCCGCCAGCGCACCGGCTTCGATCCGCCGTCGGAGACCACGTACATCCCCAGCTCGCCCTTCGACGACTCGACGGAGAACCACGATTCGCCGACCGGGGCGCGGACGCCCTCCATGACCACCTTGAAGTGGTGGATCATGCTCTCCATGTCGTTCATCGCCGCCGTCTTGGGCGGGAGGATGACGCGCGGGTCGTCGACGTTGATGGGGCCGCCCGGGAGCCGCTCGATGGCCTGGCGGAGGATGCGCACGCTCTGCCGCATCTCCTCCATCCGGCAGAGGTAGCGGTCGTAGATGTCGCCGTGCTCGCCCACGGGGACGTCGAAGTCGTACGTCTCGTAGTCGTAGTACGGCCGGTCCTTGCGCACGTCGTAGGCGACGCCGCTGGCGCGCAGGTTGGGGCCCGAGAGCCCCCAGTTCACCGCGTCTTCCCCGCTGATGGAGCCGACGCCCTGCGTGCGGCCCACCCAGATCGCGTTCTCGGTCAGCAGCGTCTCGCACTCGTCGAGCACGGGAACGAAGTTGTCGAGGAACTCGTTGAGCTGCGCGATCCACCCCGCCGGCAGGTCGGCCATCATCCCCCCGATGCGCGTGCTCGAGGTGGTGATGCGCGCCCCGGTGAAGCGCTCGTGCAGGTCGTAGATCTTCTCGCGCTGCTGGAAGGTGTAGAGGAAGACGGTGAAGGCGCCCAGGTCGATCGCCGTGGTCCCCAGCCAGAGGAGGTGGCTGAAGATGCGGTCGAGCTCCATGCAGATCACCCGCACCACCTTGCAGCGCTCGGTGACGGTGACCCCCATCAGCTTCTCGACCGCCATGGCGTAGGCGCAGTTGTAGATCAGCGGCGCCAGGTAGTCCATGCGGTCGGTGAGCGGGATGACCTGGTTCCAGTCCCGGTACTCGCCGAGCTTCTCGAAGGAGGAGTGCAGGTAGCCGATGTGCGGGATGCAGCGGATCACCGTCTCGCCGTCGAGCTCCAGCACCAGCCGCAGCACCCCGTGCGTGGCCGGGTGCTGGGGGCCGATGTTGATGAGCATGTGCTCGCCGGCGATGTCTTCGTGCACCTCGTACGCCTCGCCCTCCACCGGGATGACGGGGGCGTGCACCAGCGCGCCCCCGGGCGAGAGCTCGGGGTTCCGCGTGACGTTGTAGACCATTCTGCGCAGCGCCATCAGCCGCCCCCTCCTCCCACCCCGCCCCCGGCGGTCTCGCCGGCGAAGGGCTCGGGGAGGCCCCGGCCCAGCACGTGGGCGATCTCGAGCTCCATCGGCGAGTAGTGGTCTTCGGTCTTCATCGCCAGGGCGCGCCGCGTCTGCTCGGCGCGCGAGAAGCGGCCGCGCAGCGGGAAGTCCTTCCGCAGCGGGTGGCCCTCGGCGTAGTTGTACGGCATCAGGATGCGGCGCAGGTCGGGGTGGCCGTTGAAGACCACGCCGAACATGTCGTAGACCTCGCGCTCCAGCCAGTCGGAGGCGCGCCAGAGGTGGTACACGCTGTCGATCTCCAGCGCCTGCAGCGGCAGCTCGCACTTCACCCGCAGGTTGAGCTTGTTGGGGATCGACCAGAGCTGGTAGACGACCTGGATCTCGCGCCCGCCGCCGTAGTCGACGGCCGTGAGGTCCTGCAGGAAGTCGTAGCGGTGCTCCGGCGCGTCCCGCAGCCACTGCAGGATCTCCAGGTTCCGCGCGGGCGGGACGTAGACGATGTGCTCGTCGCCGGCCACCACCTGGTGGCGCAGCACGGCGTCGCCGAACTGCGCGCGCAGCGCGTCGACGCTCGGGTGCGGCGGCAGCTCGCCAGCGGGCGGCGGCACCGCGTCGTCCGCCGCCTCCGACGGCCTGGGCCCCTGGTCGAGGCCCTCGAGGCCCTTCTTGAACGCGTCGCCCTCGGCCATGTCAGGGTCTGCGGTCGCTGACGCGGACGACCGCGCCGGTGCTCACCAGTCCGCTGGCGCGGTTCTGGTTCGTGGAGTTGCCGAAGGGGGCGGCCAGGGCGTCCACCACCTCCTTCGGGAGGTACGAGCCGCCCTCGGGGAGCTCGTCCACCTGCTCCCAGGCGGCCTCGCTGGTGGCGGCGGAGTTCCGGATCTTCTCCTGCACCAGCAGGATGCCGTAGATCAGCCCCTCGGGGCGCGGCGGGCAGCCGGGAACGTAGACGTCGACGGGGATGATGGTGTCGATCCCCTGCACCATGCTGTAGACGTCGAACACGCCGCCCGACGAGGCGCAGGCGCCCATGCTGATGCACCACTTGGGGCTCGGCATCTGCTCCCAGATCTTCCGCAGCACCGGCGCCATCTTGTAGCTCACCCGCCCCGCGCAGATCAGCAGGTCGGCCTGGCGCGGGGAGAAGCTCATCCGCTCCATCCCGAAGCGCGCCAGGTCGTAGCGGCTGGCGGCGGTCGCCATCATCTCGATCGCGCAGCAGGCCGTGCCGAAGGGCATCGGCCAGAGCGAGTTCGTGCGGGCCCAGTTCACCACCGCGTCGAGCTTCGTGGTGAGGAAGCTCGGCTGGCCGGTGAAGAGGCCGCCCTCGGTGAGGCCGGTCTCCTCGGCTTCCCTGCCGGTGAGCGACGACGGCTCGTCGGCCGTGAAGCGGGCGGGGTGCAGCACCGGCTCGTCGTGCCCGTGCGGCGTATCGTTCGGCTCGTTCAGTCCCATTCGAGCGCTCCCTTCTTCCACTCGTAGACCAGCCCCACCGTCAGGATGAAGATGAAGATCATCGCGCCGGCGAAGCCCCCCCACCCCAGCGCGCGGGCCGACACGGCCCAGGGGAGGAGGAAGACCGTCTCCACGTCGAAGACGATGAACAGGATCGCCACGACGTAGAACTTGACCGAGAAGCGCTCGCGCGTGCTCCCCAGCGGCACCATCCCGCTCTCGTACGGGCTCGCCTTCACCCGCGTCTGCTTGCCGGGCGAGAGCACGTTCGAGAGGATCACCATCCCGACCGCCTGCGCGAGGCTCAGCGCGAGCAGGATCAGCACGGGCGCGTAGGTGCGCAGCATCGGCGTCTCGGCTTCCCGGACGGGGTTTGTGAAAACCTTCACTTGTTTGGGGCCGGGCCAAGATACTGCCCGCGCGCGAGCAGTGTCAAGCGACGCGGCGCGGGGTTTCGGGGCTTGCCGCGCCCCTTTTCCGCACGTACGTTCCGGCCCGCCTCCCGGCCGTGGCCGGGCCACTTCTGTACCCCGGACGCCGGCGCCGGTGCGCCCGCGCCGGAGGGGCCCCTCACCCCTTCAAGACGCGTTCCCCGCCATGAGCATCCGCCCCGACAGCTGGATCCGCCGCATGGCGCGCGAGCACGGGATGATCGAGCCCTTCGAGGACGCGCAGGTGCGCAGGGGGACGATCAGCTACGGCCTGTCGAGCTACGGCTACGACATGCGCGTGGCCGACGAGTTCAAGATCTTCACCAACGTCAACAGCGCCATCGTCGACCCCAAGCAGTTCGACGATCGCAGTTTCGTCCCTTTCCAGGGCGAAATATGCATCGTCCCTCCCAACTCGTTCGCGCTTGCAAGATCGGTGGAATATTTCCGTATCCCTAGAAATGTCATCACTTTATGCGTGGGAAAATCAACTTATGCGCGCTGCGGTGTGATAACGAACGTAACTCCTTTTGAGCCAGAATGGGAAGGATTCGTCACTCTTGAGATCAGCAACACCACGCCGCTCCCGGCGCGGATCTACGCGAACGAGGGGATCGCGCAGGTGCTTTTCTTCGAGAGCGACGTGGGGCCGGATGTGAGCTACGCGGACCGGAAGGGGAAGTACCAGGGGCAGGTGGGGGTGACGACGCCGCGGCTGTGAACGGCCCCTCACCCCGGTTCGGGCGGAGCTGGCACCGACTCATGCTGAGGGTTCCGCGCGTCCGCCCGAACCGACCCTCTCCCGAACTGCCGGGAGAGGGTGATTGAAGGCTCGCTTCGCTCGCGGCTGCGTGCCCGGGCTTCGTCCCCGTTGCCGTTGCCGTTCACCTCTCCCGCAGTTGGGAGAGGTCGAAAAAAGGCGATCGGCAGTTTTGATCGCCTTTTTTCGGGTGAGGGGCAGGCGAGGGGCGGGTGAGGGGCCCGGCACGCCTTTCGCGCCGCCGCAGATCCGCTCCAGGCGAGGACGTCGTAACCAGTGGATTCCCGGGACGGGCGAATGCCTCTCCCTCAACGCTCTTCCATAGACCCAAGCGTGTCCGACCCGACGCAGACGACCAACCCGGTCACCCCCAAGCAGCTCGACGCCATCCGCGAGGTGGTGAACATCGGCGCGGGGCACGCCGCCACCAACCTGTCCACGCTCACGGGCTTGAGGGTGATGATCTCGGTGCCCCGCATCCAGTGGGCGCAGGGCGAGGTCGAGGCGGCGCGCGAGCTCCCCGGCAGCGGGGCGCTGGTGGTGATCGTGGTGCCCATCATGGGCGTGACGGAGACGGGGGGCGAGCGCGCCTCGCTGGTGCTGGCGCGCGAGACGGCGCTGCGCATGGTCTCGCTCATGCTCCGCCGCCAGCCGGCCGACGTGATCGGGCCGCTGGAGCAGAGCGCGCTGATGGAGATGGGGAACATCGTCTGCGCCGCCTACGTGGGGGTGCTGGGCACCTTCCTCCACAAGAGCGTGATGATCGGCACCCCCGAGCTGCACGAGGGCGAGCGCCGCTCGCTGGCGCACCACGTGACGGGGCTGATGATCGAGACCGACTTCTCCTTCCTCGACACCACCTTCGAGGGCGTGTTCGTGCTCAGCCACACCGACGTCTCCTTCACGTCGCTGCTGCGCGCGCTGGGGTTCGACGACGTCGCCTCCTGACCCGTCTCCCGGCCGCGGCGCGGCGCCCGTGACGGACGGCTTCGCGCCCTTCTCGGCCGCGGCGCGCGCGGGCCACTGGGCCGCGCTCTCCTCCCGCGAGTGGGACCTGCTGATCGTCGGCGGCGGGATCACCGGCGCGGCGGCGGCGCGCGACGCGGCCGGGCGCGGGCTCTCCGTCGCGCTGGTGGAGGCGGGCGACTTCGCGCAGGGGACGAGCAGCCGCTCCTCCCGCCTGGTGCACGGCGGCCTGCGCTACCTGGAGACGTACGACTTCGCGCTGGTGTTCGAGGCCAGCGCCGAGCGGCGCCGGCTGCTGGAGCTGGCGCCGCACCTGGTTCATCCCCTTCCCTTCGTCTTCCCCGTCTACCGCGGCGGCCCCACCCCCTTCCTGATGCTGGTGGCGGGGATGTGGCTCTACGACGGGCTTTCCCTCTTCCGCAACATCCGCCGGCACCGCATCCTCTCGGTGGAGGAGGTCGCCGACGAGGAGCCCGGGCTGCGCCGCGACGGCCTGGCCGGGGCCGCGATGTACTACGACGCCGCGGTCGACGACGCGCGCCTGACGCTGGCCAACGCCCGCGGCGCGCACGAGTCCGGCGCGGCGATCGTCCCGCACGCCGAGGTCGTCGGCTTCGTCGCCGAGGGCGGCGCGGTGCGCGGGGCGGCGGTGCGCGACCGGGTGACGGGCGCGGAGACCACGGTGCGCGCGAAGGTGGTGGCGAACGCGACGGGGCCGTGGAGCGACGCCGTCCGCCGCCTGGCCGACCCCGCCGCGAAGCCGCGGCTCCGGACGACCAAGGGGGTGCACATCATGGTGCCGCGCGAGCGGGTCGGGAACCGCCACGCGATCACCTTCCAGAGCCCCGTCGACGGCCGGGTGATGTTCGTGCTCCCCTGGGGCCAGCACACCTACGTGGGGACGACGGACACCGACTTCTCCGGCTCCCCCGCCGAGGTGCGCGCCGACGCGGCCGACGTGGACTACCTGCTGAAGTCGGCCAACTCCGTCTTCCGCGAGGCGCGGCTGACGCACGCGGACGTGGTGAGCACCTGGGCAGGCGTGCGCCCGCTGCTGGCGCCGCGCAAGGGCGCCGGGAGCGAGAGCGCCACCAGCCGCGAGCACGAGATCTGGTGGGACCGCTCCGGCCTGCTGAGCATCGCCGGGGGGAAGCTGACGACCTACCGGGTGATGGCCGGCCAGCTGGTGGACCGCGCGGCGAAGCGGCTGAAGTCGGCGCACGGGGTGGAGAGCGGGATCTCGCCGACGGAGCACCTCCCCCTCCCCGGCACGCCGCCGGGCTCCTGGCCCGAGTTCGACCGGCGGATCCGCGCGGACGCGCTCGCGCTCGGGCTGGACGACGACGCCGGCTACCACCTGGCCCGCGCCTACGGCGAGGACGCCGACGAGATCCTCGCCGCGGTCCGCGGCGAGCCGTCGCTGGGGGCGCGCATCGCGGAGGGCTTCCCGTACGTCTGGGCCGAGGTGCCGCACGCCGTCCGCCGCGAGATGGCGCTCACCCTCGACGACCTGCTGATCCGCCGGATGCACCTGTTCTACGAGGCGCGCGACGGCGGCCTCTCCGTGGCGCGCGCGGTGGCGGAGCGCATGGCCGCCGAGGAGGGGATCGGCTGGGACGCCGCGGAGATCGACCGCCAAGTGGAGCGCTACCGCGCCGCGGTGGAGGCGACGCGGGGGTTCGGGGGGGCGTAGCCCAGGCGGAGGTGAATGCCGGGGCTCCGGAGCAGCGCGAAATCGCCCCTCACCCGAAAAAACAGGAGAGACAAACTGCCGTCTCACCTGTTTTTTCGACCTCTCCCAAACAACATGGGAGAGGTAAACGGCAACGGCAGAGGGATCGCGGGTCCCAAGCGCAGCGCTTCACCCTCCCCTCGTGGGAGGGTCGGAAATCGTGGACATGCAGTACCGTCCGCGATTTCCGGGGAGGGAGAGCGCCGCGGCGCGCACGACAGTCTGGTCTGGATCATCTCGAAAGGACTTCCCATCCACGTCCATGGCTGAGCGCCGCACACGCCACCGGGCCTCGGCCCGCAGCCTCGGCACCGTCCGCCCGCCCGCGCCGCGCCGGCCCCAGCGCCAGGCGTGGACGCACCGGCTGCGGAGCGAGCTGGAAGACCCGGTGCGGCAGTTCCAGGCGTCGCTGGTGGTGCTGCTCGCGGTGCTCGTGGTCGGCACCGTGGGGTACCGCATCCTGGAGCGGCTGAGCTGGCTGGACTCGGCGTACATGACGGTGATCACCGTGGCCACGGTGGGCTTCGGCGAGATCCGGCCGCTCTCGCCGGGCGGGCGGGTGTTCACCATGGCGCTGATCATCGTGGGGGTGGGCACCGGCGCGTGGGCGGCCACCCGCGCGGTGGAGGTGATGCTGGGACAGACGCTGTGGCTCTCGGTGCAGAGGAGGAAGATGACCCAATCGCTCGCCGGCCTTCGCGACCACTACGTGATCTGCGGCCACGGACGCCTGGGCACGCGCATCGAGCGCGACCTGCGCGCCCGCGGCGAGCCCTTCGTGGTGGTCGACTGGACGCAGTCGCTGGAGGAGACCTTCCTCAAGCAGCAGATCCCCCACCTGATCGGCGACGCCACGCACGACGACGTGCTGGAGCGCGCGGGCGTGGGGCGCGCCCGCGGGCTGGTGGCGGCGCTCGACAGCGATGCGAGCAACGTGCTGGCGGTGCTCTCCGCCCGCGAGCTGAACCCGCGGCTGCTGATCGTCGCGCGCGCCAACAGCGAGGCCAGCGAAAAGAAGCTGCGCCGCGCCGGCGCCGACCGGGTGGTGACGCCGGACGCCATCGGCGGGCACCGGCTGGCACTCGCCCTGCTGCGCCCCGCGGTGCACGACCTGTTCAACGAGATCTTCAGCTTCGGGATCGAGGTGTCGGTCGACGTGGGGCAGATCCTGATCGAGCCCAGCTCGCCCTTCGCCGGGCAGACGGTGGCCGGGTGCGACCTGCGCCGCATGCGCAACGTGAGCATCCTCGCCATCCGCGAATCGGGCGGCGACTTCGCGCTGAACCCCGACGCCGAGCGCGTGGTCCAGCCCGGCGAGACGCTGATCGTGATCGGCCCGGCGCAGGCGGTGTACGAGCTGGAGGCGATGTACAGCGGGGATTGAACGGCAAGTGCTAAGTGCTAAGTGCTAAGTGCTAAGTGCTAAGTGCTAAGTGCTAAGTGCTAAGTGCTAAGTTCAAGGCCTCGGCACGAGCGGTTCCGACAGCGCTTGCGTACGGCGCCGAAACTTCCAGGCGTCTGATCGCGTCATCTACTCGGCACCAGCGGTACGCTAGCCGTTCAGCACTTGGCACTTAGCACTCAGCACTTAGCACTTCTTTTCCGAAAGGCGGACCATGAGCGCGGAAGCGACGAAGGCGGATGCGGAGCGGCGGGCGCGGAGGATCGTGGACAACTGGGCGAAGGCGGCGCTCTTCACCGGCTGGATCCCCGGCGCCGCGGTGGCGCTCGGCGGCGGGGACATGCTCATGATCCGCCAGGTGGGCGACGCATTCGGCATCCCCGCGTTCGACGAGGACGCGCTGAAGGCGCACCTCGGCGGCGTCTTCGGCTCCGCCGCGGGGATGGTCGTGAGCGAGGCGATCGGGGTGGTGCCGATCATCGGCTGGGCGGTGAAGAGCTATGCCCTGCACGTGAAGGCCGACGCGCTCGGCAAAGCGGTCATCGACTACTTCCGCCAGCGCAGCCCGCTCCCGGACGGCTACGGCGAGACCCCGGCCTGAAAACCGGTCTCACAGAGACGCGAAGACGCAGGAAAGCCGCCGTGGCTTCCTGCGTCTCCGCGTCTCTGCGTGAGAATCAGTCCGCGTTGGGGCCGACGAGCCGGGGCGCGTCGCCGTCGGCCTCGGGGTCGAGGTGCTGGGCGAGGTACGCGGCGAGCGCGGCGCGCAGGCTCGACGCGAGCGCCGGGCACGCGGCCAGCGCCCGCACCTCCGCCTCGTCGATCGGCCGCGTGTAGAGCGCCGCGTTGGCCCGGGCGATGGTCCACTCCGGGTGCGGTCGGTCGATCAGCCTCATCGCGTCGCTCGGCGTTACCTCGCCCTCGCGGAGCACGCACAGGTACCAGCCCGTGCGGCCGCTGCGCTGCACGCGCGCGGAGAGATCCTTCACCTGCCACCGCCGCGCGATCTTCCAGCAGGGGATGCGCGGCTGCGTCACCTGCACCGTCGCCCCGCCCACCTCGTACGCGTCGCCGATGCAGACCGTCGCCTCGTCCATCCCGGCGACGGTGAAGTTCTCGCCGAACGCGCCGTGCGGCAGCTCCAGGTACAGCTCCGCCCGCCAGCCGGGGTAGTGACCGGCGGCGTAGGCGAGCACCGCCCTGTCGGGGCCGCCGTGGTTCTTCAGGTCCGCCTGACGATCTCCCGCCAGGTTCGTCGATCCCAGCCACACCGGCCCGGCGACGGGCTCCTTGAAGAACGCCGTCGTCCACGGCCGCTCCATCACCTTCGCGGCGCCGGGCGTGCCATGCTCGCGCGGGAGCGCGGCTTGGATGGAGACGAGCAGCAAGCCGGTCATCTCAAACCTTGTCGTTCAATGGACCCGTCGTGACGACAGCTTGTCTCGAGTCCTCCTGGCACATAGCTTTCATTTCGGTTCCATTTCGCATCCAGGGAGAAGCTGACATGGCTACGATGACGTTGAAGAACGTGCCCGACGAGCTGTACGAGCAGCTCAAGCGAAGTGCCGAGCGCCACCGCCGCAGCGTCAACAAGGAGGCGATCACCTGCCTTGAACGCGCCCTGGGAGGCCGGGCCGATGCTGTGGAGCTCCTGGACGAGATTCGCGCCGCTCGCGCACAGATGCGGAACGTTTACGTCACCGATGATGATCTGCGCGCGGCCCGGGACGAGGGCCGGCCGTGATCGTGGCGGACACGAACCTGCTCGCCTACCTGCTTCTGCCCGGCGCCTATACCGACCTGGCTGACAAGGTATGGGAGAAGGATGACGAATGGGCGGCGCCCGTCCTGTGGCGGAGCGAGTTCCTGAACGTGCTCGCTGGCTACATCAGGAAAGGCCTGCTCACCCGCTCGGCGGCGCTGGATGCATTCCGACGGGCAGAAGCGGTCGTCGGGGGTCGCGAGTTCCCAACAGACGCAGAGAAGGTGCTGCAGTTGGTGGAACGCTCCACCTGCTCCGCCTACGACTGCGAGTTCGTCGCGCTCGCCGAGGAGCTCGGCGTGGCTCTCGTTACCTCCGACACCCGCGTTCTCGCCAATTTCCCCAAGCGCGCCATCACACCGGCCGACTTCACGGCTTGACGAACCCTCTCGGGATGACGTCTCCAGCGCCCGTTACGGTCTTCAGGGCGGGGGGAGGGTGAGCCAGCGCCGGTGCCGAACGCCGCGAATGGAGTCGATCGCCGCAAAGATCAGCTCGGGGTCGATTCCGATGTTGTGGGGGATGATGTCGTGCCCGAGCCGCCACCCGTTCGTCGAGACCTCGCACACCTTCCATCCGCCGCGCCGTGGATCGCGGCGCATCGGGAAGCGCAGGACGTGGTGCGCGACCCTCAGCCACGCCCGCGTCGAGTAGGTGTGGTCTGGATCGGGGCCCTGCTCTCCCGCGGCGAGCACGTCGACGACACCGATGGCGCGGCCGCCGTCCACTCGCACCGAGACGATCCGGTAGGCCGCCATCCAGTAGCGGCGTGAGTCTGACCGGTCCTCCTCACCGCAAGCGTCGCCCGGGTCGACCCCGACGGTGTCGGCCACCCACTCCGGCCGCTCCAGGCGCACTTCCAGGAACCGCCCAAACGCGCGCCGCGCCGGCGCGTCGTCGCGCGTCCTCTGCCGCGCTTGCGCGAAGGCCGATCCCGCGACCGAAGCCGCGAGGACGAGCATCCCGAGCACGGGAACGGCCCGCCTCATCGACGGTCCTCCGCGGGCGCTGCCGCCACCGCCTCCGCCGGCACGTAGCCGATGCAGCGGAGGACGGGGATGCCGGGGTACTTCGGGAAGCGCGGATCGACCTCGGACAGCGTGCAGAGGTAGAAGCGCGAGCCCTTGCGCGTCTCCACGATCTTCACGTTCGCGCAGCGCTCGCAGAGGCCGGCGGGAGGCGCGTACGGGCGCGTCGGCGCGCTCACGGCCGGGCGGCGCGCGCGTGGGCGGCTTCTTCCGCGGACTTCCACCACCCCTGGAGCGCGTAGCTGAGGAAGAGGAACACCGCGCCGAAGCCCAGGAAGAGGAGCACCCGGAAGAGCGGGTGCAGCGCGCTCAGGTCCACCAGGAAGAGCTTGGCGACCACGGCGAGCAGCGTGGCGATCCCCGTCCGCTCCACCACCGGTCGCCCCGTGCGCAGGCCGTAGAGGAGGAGCACCAGCCCGTACACGCCCCAGGCGATCGTCGCCAGCCCCTGGCCGCCCTGGTAGGGCGCCAGCTCGCGCCAGAGCCACCCCATCAACCCCACGTGCACGAAGAAGCGGTACGCCAGCACCCCGCGCCGCCCGCGGAAGAGGTACGAGGCCGCCATCCCCGCCACGAGCACCGACAGGTCCGCCAGCACCCGCCGCGGCGAGGTGTCGCCGTTCTGCACCAGGCGGAAGAGCATCCAGCCGCCCGCCACCATGAACACGCGGTGCGCCATCCAGCGGATGGACGGCCCCCCGCCCCGCCCCGCCAGCCAGTGCAGCACCAGCGCCTGCGCCGCGAACGACAGCAGCAGCGCGTCGGCGTGGAACGCCGCCACGCACCCGGCGGACACCAGCATCGACGCGGTGAAGAAGAGCGCCCGCGCGATCCGGTGGTCCGGCCGGTAGAGCGCCGACCCCCCGGCGACGTAGAGCGCGGCCGCGGCCAGCGTCCAGTACCCCCACGTCTCCGGCCGCGGGTTCCACACGGCGGCGGCCACGGCCAGCGTGGCGGCGGGCGGCACCAGCACCAGCGCGTACCAGTGCGCGACCTCGAGGTGCTTCCAGTGGCGCTCGTGGCCGCCGGCGGCGCGCAGCAGCCTCACCCGGCGCGCCAGCGGGAGCACGCCCAGCACCGCCCACGCGAAGATCGCCGCCAGCTGCACCACCCAGCGGTCCTCGAGCGTCAGCCGCGGCTCGGGCATGCGGCGCGCGTAGACGAAGAGCAGCGGCCACGCGAGCCCCATCGCCGTCCAGAGCAGGCCGCGCCAGCCGCGGTAGAGGTGCACGGCGGCGGTCCAGGCCAGGATCAGGCAGGTGTAGAGCGCGAAGCCGCGCGGCGTGCCGTAGCTCACTCCCAGCAGCAGCGGCGTCCCCAGCCCGCCGATGGCGCCCACCACCGCCAGCGCCTCGGCGTCGCGGCCGAGGGCGAAGCCGAACGCCAGCCCGGTGATGGCCACCATCCCCAGGAAGGCGACCAGGTAGCCGACCAGCCCGTAGAGGTTGAAGGCCGCCCACCCGGTGATGTACCAGGTCGCGATCCCGCCGCCCAGCAGCACCGCGCCGTAGCGCCGGGTGCGGTCCAGCCGCAGCCCCAGCGCGAAGAGCACCGCCCCCACGGTGGCGCCGAAGGCCACGCGCACCAGCGGCGTGAGCCACCCCATCTCGATCGAGTAGCGGAAGAGCAGCCCCGTCCCCAGCAGCACCAGCCCGATCCCGAGCCGGTTCAGCCAGAGCTGGCCGTCCCACTTCAGCCGGGGGACGGAGACGTGGCGGCGCCGTGCCTCGGCCGCGACGCGCTCCGCCGCCGCCGGGTGAGCGGCCGCAACAGGGAGATGCACCGGGTCGGATGATGGGGATGGACGCGCGGCGAGCTGGCGCTGGAGCTCTTCGACCAGGCGTTCCAGGCGCTCGATGCGCTCGTCTACGCTGCGGGGGTCCTGCGGGGTCATGCGAGCGCGGGTGCGGGTGCGCCGGCCACCAGCTCGCCCTCCGCGTCCTGCCATTCGAGCACGGCGGCGGGGACCGGCGGCGACGGCATCGGGTGCGGCGTGGCGTCGATCACCTGCTGCGGGCGCAGGCGGCCCTCGGGGCCGGCGAACTGGATCTTCACCAGCCCGTAGGCCATCAGCTCGCCGCGCCGGGTGAAGCGGTGCTCCATGAAGAACCAGCGCTCGTCCCAGCAGAGGAGCCGCGTGCGCAGCTCGTAGCGCTGGAAGGGATCGAGCGGGCGGCGGAAGCGGACCATGACCGACGCGACGACGCCGCGCCAGCGCATCTTCGCCATCGCCCGGACGACGCCCAGGCGCAGGAGGAGGTCGGCGCGCCCCAGGTCCATCACCGTGAGGAACCGCCCGTTGTTCATGTGGAAGTTCAGGTCCAGGTCCGTGGGGAGCACCGTAAGGCGCACCACGGACTCGTCCCCCGGCGCCAGTCGGGGCCGGCGGAAGGACGCGAAGAACACGTACAGCAGGCGGAAGATCAGGTTCATGCGGCGGAATGCTTTCGAGGAGTTAGACAGATCAATCTAACAGCACACGCATCCAGGCGGCACCGAACCCACTTCTCGTGCCGAAACACGTAAACCTGAATCCTGCGATGTAGGGGCTCCCAGGCCCGCGGCAGCGGTTCGGGACTCTTCAAGGGCTTCGATGCGCACTCAGGAGGTGCTCACGAAGACGCTGCCTGCGTATTCCAGACCCGGTTCGTGGC